>Ga0310696_10004286_pt1 | contig 17536 bp, 15 predicted proteins | sample AusTroGonzalo_MG_4_FD_203885 | JGI IMG/M metagenome (GOLD analysis project Ga0310696, IMG submission 203885) | Bovine rumen microbial communities from tropical cattle in Woodstock, Queensland, Australia - Gonzalo_02 (v2) (version 2) | ecosystem: Host-associated > Mammals > Digestive system >...
ATGCGTCAGAGCCGTTTTTGCTTTTGCCTGCTGCATCTCGAAAAGTTTCAGAAGCCCTAACTTCTCTTCGTACTCCTCGAGCTGCTTTTCCGCCCTCTTGACCGTGTCGTGAACGCCCTGTCTCGAGATTCCCTCTGCTTCGGCGATCTCTGCCAAAGTAAGATCATCGTTATAATAGCTCTCACAGGTGCGCCTCATCTTGGGCGTGAGAAGATTGCCGTAGAAATCGAGCAAAAGATCTGTTCTGACTGATTTTTCGCGCATATATAGGCAAGCCTCCCCTATTTCAGCCTGCACATAATAACAAAGCAAGGGAGGCGTGTCAAGTATTTTTACTTGTCAGATGATAAATTCGTTCCGGCGGTGTTTACAGATCACCCGATCAGCTCTTAGCCCACCAGTAACAGAATGCCTGAGTTCTGGCAGCGAAGTTGGTCTGCTTAAGAAGTTCTCTTACTTCTTCCTTAGTGTACCAGCGTGCTTCGATCTCTTCTTCATCGGAAGTGCTCGGAGCGAACTCGCCCTCAGCCTTGCCCAGTACACAGCAGCTCTTCTCGTTTGTGATACCAACGCCTGAGAAGCTCATCGGAAGGATCTCATCTATTGAAACGAGCTTTAAGCCTGTCTCTTCCCAGAGTTCTCTTGCGGCAGCAACATCGGGGGTCTCACCTGCATCGATAAGTCCTGCCGGGAAGTTATAGACAAAACCTCCGACAGCCATTCTGAATTCTTTGCTTAAGAGGAGCTTATCGCCGTCAGCGCTTGTAATAATGAGAACGACAGCATCGCACTTCTCGCGTGTGAGATCTTCAAGACTTGTAATGTTCTTATCTCTTGAGACCATCTCATAGATCTTGCGGTTGCCTAAGTTCGTCTCATATTCAGCATTATAAGATGTTATAAAGCGGCCTTCGTTGACCTTCTTGATTCCAATGAACTTCATTTCTTGCCCTTCTTGGTATCTTTACCCATTCTTTTTTTGAGGATGTCTTCCGGTGCTACGGAATATCCGAAGAAGCCGAGCTTCTCGCCTAACAGATAGTACTCACCGTGGTTATATGCAACAAGTCTTGCATTATCAAGGCAGAGCTTTCCCTTCTCATCCAGAAGATAAGAATCAGCAGTAACTCCTACTATCTCAGCGATGAACATATCGTGTGAGCCTAATTCCTGAACGCTCTTTACAACGCAGGAGATCGATACGGGTGCTTCCTTGATCGCATAAGCGTACTCAAGACCCTTAGCCTTAACGGGCGTCAGCGAGCAGGACTTAAACTTATCTTCCTTATCGCCGCCCCTTACGCCGCAGTAATCACAAGCCTTGCATAAAGACTTAGATACGAGGTTTACTACAAACTCTCCTGTCTCTGTTATGAGCTTATGTGAGTGTCTTGATTTACGTACACTGATGGATAACATGGGCGGTTCGGAATTGATGGTTCCTGCCCATGCTACGGTCATGATATTCGGGCGTCCTGCTTCTGATTCGGGATCTTTGCCTGCAGAAGAAATCATTACAACAGGGACGGGATTCAGGATCGTTGAAACCCCGACTTCTACTTTATCGTGCTTAGCCACTTTTATACCTCCTTGGATATGAGCGGTGTTACCGCCGTAAAGCTCTCATGCAAGAGCAAATAGTCTTTGATGTCGATACCTGCGGAATAACCTACGATGCTTCCGTCCTTACCTATTACACGGTGACAAGGAACAACAACTGCAACAGGGTTATCAGAACATGCCGCGCCGACGGCTCTGGTGATCTTCCTTGCTTCCTTAATGTCGCCGCCAGTAAGCATTAATGCGATGTCCTCGTAGCTTGCCGTGCCGCCGTAAGGGATCGTGTTAAGCGCGTTCCAGACCTTCTTCTGGAACGGAGTTCCGAAGCTGAACCTGACATTGATGTCAAATCCCGATCTGGCACTGTCAAAATACTCTCTTAATTCAACATAAGCCTTTGCAAGTTCATCAGGCAGATACGGGAGCTGCTCTTCTTCAAGGTTATACTTGCCGTCATCATTACGCGCAAGACCGCCGTTAACGTCAAGAAGATCAAGACTTGCAGCAATGTTATGTGCAAACGGGTCTTCTAATATCTGGCCATAGTGGAATAACTTAATGGAATCAACGAAGTCCTGACCGCCTGATACCATCGCAACTCCGCGCTCGAAAGGCACAAAGCAGATGTTATATCTCGGATATTCATAAGACAGCATCGCATAAAGTCCTGCGTCTTCGAAGCCGGTCTTATGTCTTACTTCATCCTTAAGTACAGCTTCCTGAATGAATCCCGCACCCGTTAAGATTCTCTCAAGACCTTCGTTGCCGTGACTGCAGATGACCGTTACCTTGTGATAGTACTGGGACAGGAAGCAATACTTCAGAACTTCATCTACAACGCCGCTCTGTGTATCGGCATTGGCATCGTTAGTGAATACGAATTCAATATGAGCCCTGCAGTTCTTGCGGTCCGGCCTGAAGAGTTTGACAAGAGCATAAATGACGCCTTCCTTCGAGGCGATCATTGCTTCGCCCTGACTTCCCGTGCCCAACGACCTGATGTCATCTTCGATGTACTTGATAGTACCTTCCATCAGTCCGCGTCTGCGAAGTTCAGAGCTGTCACCGATATGAATCTTGCGAAGATCGATAATGTCAGCCATAGCATTTCTCCGGATCGAACTCGTCGTCTCCCTTTATAAATTCTGCCGTATATTCATTCGTGTTCGCATACACTTTGTTGTCGTAAGAAGCAGGACAATAAACCGCATTGTCCATCGTCTGTCTGAAGTCTGATGCCATGTGTCCGAAAAGTTCATCTTCAGAAATCAGATCCCAAACAGTATCGTTCCTCGTAAGAGGCATGAGTCCTGTCATGCTCTCTAATCTGTAGATAAGGAGCTGCGCATCCTGATCGAATGATATGAAGGATGCAAAGGCGGCCGCAAACTCACTGTTTTCGGAGCCCTTGGAAACGCACAGAGAATATGTGCTGATATAAGGGACACCTACGTTGGTAACGTCATCGCAAGGAAGATGCAGCAGATAAAGGCTGTTCGGGAAGTATTCGGACCATGCGCTTACATTTGCAGAAGAATCAACCCACAAAGCAGCTGATCTGGAATAGACAGGGTCAGCTCCGGCAGTAATATCGTTCGTCAGCTCGTCATCGTAATAACCTCTGACATATGAAGTTGCTTCACCGATGATTTCAACAGCTGCTTCCTGATCTTCGCCATACTCATCACAGAGCATGTATGAAGTAGGAGTATCACCGTTAAATGCGGAACCCAAGTAAGGGATCAGATCGTAAGCTGAAGCAAAACCAGCACATTCAGGATATTCTTCTACGATCTCTTCAACATAAGTTCTGAGCTCATCTACCGTATTCTTCGTTTGGAGCTTGCCGCTCTCAGATGGAATATACTCGGTATTTCCCATAACGATCTCAGCTGAGCAATAATGAGGAACAGCATAGAATATGCCGTCTTCGGAATCGTTGGTAAGAGCGCCGGAATAGATCTGCTGGCTGTTAAGATAAGGGTCTTCTGCAAGATAAGAATTGAGATCTTCGCAAAGACCTGCATTCCAAATAGCTTCGCTGTCCTGCGCGAGGAACAGGTCAGGCGCGTCGGATGTACTGTTCCAGGACTTAACGTTATCAAGGCTTGCACCAGTGCTTACGCAGCCCTTGTTGATGACTACATAATTCGTCGCTACATTGGACAGATAATCAGTATCAATGGTAAGTCCGCTCTCGTTGCTGTCCCATGTGCCGTTGTTCTTGCAATAGAACATTGAGGCCAGGCACTGAACCGTAAGATCCGAATAAGGAAGAGCGACCTTGAGCTGCATAATATCGCTGCCGGTGGTCTCTTCAGTAGATTCTTCGGTCTCTTCAGATACTTCGGAAGGGTCAGTCTGGGAAATTATCGAAGGAAACATATCATCGCCCTTTTTGCAGCCGGTTAAGAGCGCGCCGGACATCGCCGCACACAACAAAACACTAACCGCTCTCCTGCCGAGATCAAGGGTCTTCATCAGATATTAACCTCCATTAAAATGATTATATCATTCTTACTCGAGAATCCTTATCTTTACTTGACACTGAAGTGCCAAATAGGTATATTCTTAAGGCACGCCAAAGTGGCTCAGGGGTAGAGCAATTCACTCGTAATGAATAGGTCGCGGGTTCGATTCCCGCCTTTGGCTCCAAAACGAGAAATATATAACCCCCGTACTTCGAGAGCAAATAACTCGTACGGGGGTTTATATTATTTCTCTTTGTCTGCTTAAGAATCAGCCGAACGAAGGAGTAGCAGGTGTGCTGACTGCCTTGTTGAGTGCCTGAACGGCAGCGTTGAGTTCGTTAATGGACTGATTGAGACCTTCGATATCGATGTCGCTGATCTTCTGGATAGCCTGTGACATAGCGTCTGTGTTATCTGTAAGAACCTGGTCGACGTTGGCGATCATGCTGTTCATTCCGTCAAGCGAGTTGTTGACCTCACCCATGAGATTTGTTGCTTCATTGAGAGTTGTCTCAGCAGCTGTCAAAGTGCTTAATACCTGAGGAACAATAAAGATCGCAGATACTACGAATACACATGCGATAACTACCATTGAGAGAGCTACGACGCCTGTTCTTCTGGCAGTTCTCTTCTCAAGCTTGATGAGTTCAGTAAGAAGGTCATGCTCTGTGTAGTCTGCATATTTACCGCCCTTGATCTTATTGACGGGCGCAGCCTTCTCGGGTTCAGCCATCTTCTCGGGCTCTGCCGTTTTCTCAGGTGCAGGTGCGGGTGCAGGTTCTGCTTCTGCTGCGGGAGCCTTCTCTTCTACTGCTTCCTTAGCCTCTTCGTTAACTTCAGCGAGCTTCTTTTCGTCTTCCATAACTGACCTCCTATCAGAATTTGAATAAAATACACCTCCGATGGCTTTTGCAGCCTGTCGGAGGTGTTCGAAAACAATATTAATGGTGGAACAGTCTCATTCCCGTGAATGCCATAGCGATTCCGTACTTGTTGCATGTCATGATTACATGATCGTCACGGATGGATCCGCCGGGCTCTGCGATGTACTTAACGCCGCTCTTGTGAGCACGCTCGATGTTATCACCGAAGGGGAAGAATGCATCAGAGCCGAGAGCTACGTTATCGTTCTTAGCGAGCCATGCCTTCTTCTCTTCTCTTGTGAATACTTCAGGCTTTACCTTGAAGATGTTCTGCCATGTACCTTCAGCAAGAACGTCCTCGTACTCGTCAGAGATGTAAACGTCGATAGCGTTGTCTCTGTCGGGACGGCGGATATCGTCTACGAACTGGAGACCCAATACCTGAGGACTCTGTCTGAGCCACCAGTTATCAGCCTTGTTGCCTGCGAGTCTTGTGCAGTGGATTCTGGACTGCTGGCCTGCACCGATACCGATTGCCTGACCGTCCTTAACGTAGCAGACGGAGTTGGACTGTGTGTACTTGAGTGTGATGAGAGAGATCAAGAGGTCGATCTTCTTATCCTCAGGGATGTCCTTGTTATCTGTAACGATATTGTCGAGGAGAGCATGGTTGATCTCGAACTCGTTTCTTCCCTGCTCGAATGTAACGCCGTAAACTTCCTTTGTCTCGATCGGAGCGGGCTTGTAAGAAGCGTCGATCTTGATTACGTTATATGTTCCCTTTCTCTTTGTCTTAAGGATCTCAAGAGCTTCAGGTGTATAGTCGGGAGCGATGATGCCGTCGGATACTTCACGAGCGAGCATTGTAGCTGTGATTGCATCGCATGTATCAGACAAAGCTGTGAAGTCACCGTAAGATGACATTCTGTCTGCGCCTCTTGCTCTTGCGTAAGCGCAAGCGATGGGAGAAAGGTCACCTAAATCGTCTACGAAGTAGATCTTAGCCTCTGTCTCAGAAAGGGGCTTACCTACTGCAGCACCTGCAGGTGAAACGTGCTTAAAAGATGTAGCTGCAGGAAGACCTGTTGCTTCCTTGAGTTCTTTTACAAGCTGCCAGCCGTTGAAAGCGTCCAAGAGGTTGATATAACCGGGCTTGCCGTTCAATACTTCGATGGGAAGCTCTGAACCGTCTTTCATGAAGATTCTGGAAGGCTTCTGATTGGGGTTGCATCCGTACTTAAGTTGCATCTCGCTTGACATTTGTCGTTCTCCTTTTTATCTGATTACTTTACGTTCTTGTTTACGATACGTGTCTCAACTGCGCCTGTCTCGATGTCGATGTAGCGTACGAAGAGAGATACCTTGTTGTCTTCGTTAAGGCTGTTCCATACTTCATTTGTGAATGTATCGATGTCGCCATTAAGTTCAACCTTCTCAGGCTCGCCTTCGAATGAAGGAAGCGGGCTGCCGTCACCCATGTATGTGTGGATGAATCTGCCGATTCCTGCCTTAGGATTTGTGTATGTGAATGTGTGGCGCTCGCATGATTCGGGATCGCCGTCATCGCTCTTCAAGATGGACATAGCATAGTTGTATGTGCCGTTCTCAACGTGCATGATGCCTGAGATTCTGGGAGTATAGTTCGGAGCGTCGTCTTCGAACTCTCTGCCTCTCAAGGACTGCTCGAATGTCATCTGCTTGTCCATGAGCTCATAGATAGTGTCTGTCTGGTCGCCGTTAGTAACGATCGTCTTGTTACCGAGAACTCTAACGGGTGAATAAATGATGAGGTGCGGATCTGTAAGAAGTGACGGATCGAATGCCTCAGTCTTGATTCCGTCTTCAGTTGCTGTGAAAACTCTGTTTCTGGAATTAACGCTTCTTCCCATGATGAAGTAAGCTGTAACAGCGTACTTGCCGCAAGCGGACTTACCGATTACGATTCCTCTTCCGGGATAAGCATTCTCTGAAAGGATCTTGCTCAGGTTCTGTGTGATCATATGACACCTCCAAAATTTTAATACTTGTTTATCTTACGTAGCAGATGTTGTTTTCGATAACTACTTTGCCATCGGCAATAAGTCTTATCGCCTGGGGCAGGATCTTCCACTCGCACTCCTGCATGATCCTCTTCTGCAGAGTCTCGGGAGTATCATCGGGCAATACATCAACGGCCTTCTGCAAAAGGATCGGACCTTCATCGTAGTTCTCATTAACGAAGTGAACCGTTGCGCCTGACACCTTAACGCCCTTTGCAAGAGCAGCCTGGTGAGGTCTTATGCCGTACATGCCTGCACCGCAGAATGAAGGGATAAGAGCCGGATGAATATTGATGATGCGGTTGGAATACTTGGCAACGACCTTAGGTCCCATAAGAGACAGGTAACCGGCAAGAACGATAAGCTCTGCGCCGGACTCATCAACAGCTTTAACCACTGCATCGTCCCATGCCTCAATGGAATCAAAGTCTTTCTTGGAGACTACAGCACTCTTAATACCGTTGTTAGCAGCTCTCTCAAGCGCATATGCGTCTTTGGATGAAGAGAGGACAAGCACAATCTCTATGTCCTTAAGAATACCGTCTTTGGTATTGTCTATTATCGCCTGGAGGTTAGTTCCGCCACCCGATACGAATACTGCAATCTTCATTTATTAGTCCCCTGATCAGTTGTATTTAACCTTGTGTACGCTCTCTTCATCGTCCTCAGGCTTGCCTGCGATGAAGTTGCCGTCGAAGCATGCAGAGCATACGTCGCAGTCGATCGTGTTAAGAGAAGCTCTCAATGACTCGAGGCTGATGTAAGCAAGTGAATCAGCACCGATCATGTCGCGGATCTCTTCGATCGTCTTTGTGCTTGCGGGAAGCTCTGTCTCAGATGAAGCGTTAACGCCGTAGCAGCATCCGAACTTAACCGGCGGAGAAGCAAGTCTTACGTGAACTTCCTTAGCGCCGTTCTCTCTCAAGAATGAGATGATGTGCTTTGTTGTTGTACCTCTTACGAGTGAGTCGTCAACAATGGCGATCTTCTTGTCCTTGATTGCTGTCTTAAGAGCTGCGAACTTCATTCTTACAGCGAGTTCTCTCTGCTGCTGTGTGCTCTTGATGAATGTTCTGCCTACATATCTGTTCTTAAGAAGTCCTGAACCGTAAGCAACGCCAAGACCTGCAGCATAACCTTCTGCAGCTGCGTTACCTGAGTCAGGTGCGCCGATAACGAGGTCAACGTCAGCAGGACTCTCCTTAGCAAGAGCCATACCTACTCTGTATCTTGAATCGAAGATTGACATCTGGTCGATGACGGAGTCAGGTCTTGCAACGTATACGTACTCGAAAACGCATACCTTGCCGTCCTTCTTTTCGACTGCTTCATCGTAAAGAATGGAGCTCATGCCGTCTCTGGAGATCGTGATGATCTCGCCGGGTCTAAAGTCTCTTACGATCTCGCATCCGATAGCGTCAAGAGCGCATGACTCGGAAGAGATATAGTACTTGTCACCGAGCTTACCGAGGATAAGAGGTCTAAGTCCATAGGGATCTCTTACGCCGATGAGCTTGTCTTCTGTCATGAAGACCATTGCGTATACGCCGTGGATCTCCTTCATTGTCTCAAGGATAGCGTGCTCGCAGTCCTCTGTTCTGATCCTGTTGCGTGAGAATAATGAGAGAATGATCTCTGAATCCGTATTTGTCTGGAAAATAGCGCCCTGATCCTTAAGATCGTCTCTGATCTTGTTGGCATTCATGATTACCGAATCAGAAGTGAGCGCGATATTGCCTACGCGTGACTTGATGGAGATAGGCTGGATGGCATCTGTGCCGGTCTCTCTGGGAGAACCGCCTCTTGTATGTCCGATTGCACATGTGCCTGCGAGAGCTGATAAAGTAACCTCATCAAAAACATCGGTTACAAGACCGGAAGCCTTATGTACCAGGAAAGAACCTTCGTCATTAACCGCGATACCGCAAGATTCCTGTCCTCTGTGCTGCAATGAGAAAATTCCGTAGTAAGTATCTCTCGTTACATCCTGCTTGCTTCCCTTGATGTCATAACATCCGAAAACTCCACTCATTTGATTGTCATCCTTTACTCTTGTTTCTATATGTTAATGGAACAAAATCCAATAACGTTTAATTCATCTCAGCGATCTTCTGCTGAAGTCTGGCATCTCTCTCCTCAACTGAAGAAGCGAGGCTCGCCTTGTAATCCTTGATCTTCTGCATGAGCTCGGGATCAGAGATAGCGAGCATCTGGCATGCGAGGATTGCGGCATTGGAACCGCCGTCGATGGCAACTGTTGCTACAGGGATACCTGTGGGCATCTGAACTGTAGCATAAAGCGCATCAACACCTGCAAGAGCTCCGCCCTTGCAAGGAACACCGATTACGGGAAGTGCCGTGTTGGCAGCAAGAACGCCGCCCAAGTGAGCTGCGAGGCCTGCTGCGGCGATAATCACCTTATAACCTTCAGCTTCTGCGCCTCTAGCGAGTGCCATGGCCTTGTCGGGAGTTCTGTGAGCAGATGCTACGGTTGCCTTAAACCCGACACCGAACTTGTTAAGCATCTTGAAGCATCCTTCCATTACGGGGAAATCGGAGTCGGAACCCATTACTACCAGAACTTTGTTATCAGCCATAACACGTTACCTGCCTTAAAAAATTTATGGGCGTTATTCGTCGCCCTGTGCCCAGTTAAGGCGGTCCATAACCCTGAAATAATCCTCGGATTCCCACTCATACGGCTTCGGGCAAAAGTCGTTTCCGGGTCTCGTAGAGGTCTGAGAATAGGGATAAACCGTCAGTCTATAGTCTACACACTTCGAGCCGTCCTCGTCCATAACAAAATCGCATTGAATTATGACAGAATCGGGGTCTGATAATGAGTAATTTCCACCAAAACAAAAATTCGAGAGAGAGTAGAAAATGTAATGCCCGTTGTACTTCTCGATCGGCTGGAGTCTGTGCGGGTGCGTACCGACTACGATATCAACGCCGTAATCAATGAGTTCGTGGGCTACTTTCTGCTGTCTGTCGGTAGGTTCATAGGTACCCTCGGCACCGAAATGGCATGAAGCGATGATGATGACAGCCCCGTCCTCCCTGAGGCCGTCGATGATGTCATAGACCTGTGAAGCACTCGTATCGTTACCGAGGCCTACCATGCCGATGACAAACCCGTTCGCAGTCGTATAAGTAGCGCCGTACTGGTCGTCGCTCCATACGATACCGTATTCATCAAGATTGGCCCTGGTATCGTCAAGACCGTCCTGATAGAAGTCCATTATGTGGTTATTTGCGATATTTACTGCTTCTATGCCTGCCAGATTAAGCATCTCGAGGTTCTCGGGCTTCATCTGGAAGATATACTGGTTATTCTTGTGGCTCGTCCTGTCTGTAACAGGATTTTCCAGATTTACGAGGGTCATGTCGTCGCTCTGGAACAGAGGAGCAGCATTCTGGAAGCAATACTCCATATCGCCGTTAACCGTAGCATCGAACTGACGGTTAGAAGATCTGTAATCCTGTGTAAGCGTGCAGTCGCCTGCAAAAGATACCGTAACGACGCGCTGTTCGGGCGTCAGAGTCGGTACAGGCGTGGGTGTCGGCGTAGGAGTGCTGGTAGCCGTGGTCTCTGTTGAGACGGTCTCAAGCATCATGGTGGTCTGCGCTGACTGCTGAACCTCGGTATTGACCGTGGTAGCCTCAGTTACCGTTTCAAGACCTGATTCCGTTGATGCTGTGGTGTCACAGCCTGTTATAGCAACAGACAACGCCATAACGGCAACGACTGCCGCGCGGACCCTGAAACTGCCACAAATGCCGGAATGCTTCACCTGCAAACTACCTCGCAATAAAAGTAGAAATGCCGACTTATCTGTCGGCATTTCAATTATAACAATCTTTATAAAAATCCAAATAAATATTTTAGTTGCCTAAATGCAATTTTCGCCTTTAATACATACCGGACTTCGAAGGAAGGGATTTGAAGTAGGTCTTCCCAAGGGGTTGCCCACTAAACCGCGAGAATCACAGCTTTAGTGGGCATAAGACTCTCATCAGATTCCAAAACAAGCAGTTCAAATCTAATAAATGCCCACTTAAACCCGGGAAAATACAATCCAGTGGGCATCGGCTGCTTTTCTGCCCTCTCTTGTTGCCCACTAAGAGCTCGAATATTCGAGATAAGTGGGCATTCGATACCGACCGGTTCGCGAAAAAGTGCAGTTAAGTCGGTAGTCTTACCCACTAAAAGTTCGAAAACTTGAGTTAAATGGGCGCGGCCCATACAATACCGACTAAAACTAAAAAACAAGGAATCAGTCGGTATACGCAGGCTTTTCGAGAACTTCTAAATACCGACCAAATCAAAAATAATAAGATTTAGTCGGTAATCCACCCCGATGAGAGCTCAAAATTCTGAGATAAGCAGGCATTTACTACCGACTAAAACGACAAAATTAGAAAACGGTCGGTATCAGTTCATCAATAAACCAGGAATGCGGTTCCGAACGGCTTGATCGCAACTTTCCTCGTGCCGCCCAGAATGCCGCCTAATATGAACTGTTCAGACAGCGGCTGGATAATGCCGTCATCAACGGACTTCCTGCAGGAGTAGCTCCCGTAATGCTCCGTAACATCTACATAAAGCGGCTTATCAGACCTGTTCATTACGAATACTATTCCCCGGCTGCCCGTAGCCTCGCTGCCGAATGCGTCACGGCCTTCTTTGAGGTATCTGACAAATGCCATGGCGCCGCCTTCAGCCATGAGAGTCTCATAGTAACCTGTTCTGAGGCATGCGTTCTCTGTCCTGATCCTTGCTATGCGCTTAAAGTACAGGAGTGCCTCCTGCTGCTTAAGGTCGAGCTTGTTCCAGGGATATGTTCTTCTGTTGAACGGATCCTTATATCCTTCCATAAGGACTTCGTCGCCATAGTAGATGCATGAAGCGCCGATATAGCATGTCTGGAACGCGAATGCCATTCTCGCTAACGCAGAGACTGTATCGTAATCTTGTGAAGACACCTTGAACTCACGCTGGATATCTCTGTCATCCGTATCCATGGGTTTGGACAGAGCCGTCATGATACGCGGAACGTCGTGAGATGAGACAAGGTTCATCATGGAATAATATGCTTCCTTCGGATATCTCTCACGGAAACCCTCAAGTCTCGTATTAGCAATATCCGCATCGATATAACCGCAGAGGAAGTCCAATGCGATATGCCTGAAGGTATAACCCATGACCGAGTCGTGGGTATTACCGAGCATGAAGTCACGGTAAGAACCGTAGCTGCACTTATTGGAGGCGTCTTCCCATACTTCACCGATCACTGCGCCTTCACACCCAAGCTTTTCCTTGACTGTGGCTCTCATCTGCCTGATGAAGCTGTCAGGCAGCTCGTCTGATACGTCGAGTCTGAATCCCGATGCGCCTCTTGAAGTCCATGTATCGACTACGCCGTCCTTACCGAAGATAAAGCTTCTGTAGGACAGATCGTCTTCATTAACGTTAGGAAGATCAGGGAATCCCCACCATGAATCGTATCCGACCGAACCGTCGGGATTACGGTAGAAGTTATACCAGGATCTGTAGCGGCTCTCCTCGCTCTCGTTAAACGCCTTATAAGCGCCTACACCGTCGTAGCGGTCGAACTTATTGAAATACCTCGAATCAGCTCCAGTGTGACTGAACACGCCGTCCAAGATTATCCTGATGCCTCTATCCTTACACGCGCTCTGAAGGCTCATGAAGGCGACAGTTCCTCCGAGTATCGGATCGACATTAAGATAATCAGCCGTGTCGTATCTGTGTGAAGATCTCGCTTCGAAGATAGGATTCAGATAGAGGACATTGATTCCGAGCTCTTTTATGTAATCGAGCCTCTCCTCAATACCCTTCAGGCTTCCGCCGTAGAAATCACAGGCAAGGTAACCCGTCTCGGGCTTGCCCTTCGTATCTACGTCCTCATCCCAATCCTTATGGTAGATCCTCTCCTGCCTCGGATCTGTGTTGATCATTTTGTCGTAATCAAACGCAGTATCTCTTGAGAATCTGTCAGGGAAAATCTGATATATCATCGCGCCCTTAAGGAATGAGGGCGTCTCGAATTCTTTGTTATAAACGGTTATCTGGAATGCATAAGGATACTTATCTTCATCGGCTCCTACTCTCGGAGGTTCCCTGTAGATAGCACCTTCGCCGTCAGGAAGATCCATCGCTGCGCCGTAATAGAGCGTAAGCAACGGTGCAGGCTTGCTCGGATCGTTATCCGTAACCGTCTTGTACTGTTCCGGAAGATCTTCAACATCTCCGGGCACATTGAATCTGAACCAGTAGAAAAGTATCGAAGGCTCATTGGGAAGCATGAGATTAACATGGTATCTTCCCAGGCCGGATACGGAATACATCGGCTCTTCGTGGTATGAGAAACCATAGAGTCCGTATGTATAACAGAATGTTACGTTTGTTGCCTCCTTGTAGCAGTCGAAAAAGATATCGACATCAGATGCTGTCGGTCTTGCACCAAACGGCTGCCTGTACTCAGGAAGGCGCGATGCATGAATGCACCGCGCCTTATTGTTTAATCCGTCAGACTTAGTCTTCTCTGAAGACATTAATCTTTCTTCTCCTTCTCTTCGGGCTTCTTCTCCTCGGCCTTTACTTCAGCCTTCTCGGGAGCTTTAGCCGCCGGTTTCTTTGCTGCGGGCTTCTTAGCGGCTGCCTTCTTAGCAGGAGCTTTCTTTGCCGCGGGCTTCTTTTCCGGAGTCTTCTTCTCGGCAGGCTTATCTGCCTTTGCCGGAGCTTCCTTTTTCGCTTCCTTGACAGGAGCAGGTTCAGGCTTCTCCTCAATCCTCGGGATGCCTGTGATCAGGGAATAGAGACCTGCGTACTCACCTGCACTCTTCTTCCAGGAATAGTCGCCCTTCATGCCTGCTTCGATGATCTTGTCCCATACATCCTTGTGGTGACGATAGATGTCAGCTGCATACTTGGTAACGAATAAGAACTCGTGAGCATTGATGTTGGCAAATGAGAATCCGTTGCCTTCGCCAGTGTACTCATTATAAGGAGTTACAGTATCCTTAAGTCCGCCCGTCTCTCTTACTACAGGAACGGAACCGTATGCCATGGAGCAGAGCTGTGACAAACCGCAGGGTTCGAAGATACTCGGCATAAGGAAAATATCTGATGCCGCATAGATCGTATGAGCAAGTCCGCTGTCGAAATCGATACATGCGCACATCTTGCCCTGATTGCGGTTAGCTATATCAACAAGAGCTCTCTCATAGTAAGGATCGCCCGTACCGAGGATTACTACCTGCATGCCGTCGTAGAGCATCTCCTCTAAGACATAGAGCAGGAGATCCAATCCCTTCTGATCTACGAGTCTGGAGATCATGGCACAGAGAGGCGCACCGGGATTAACGTCGAGATTAAGCTGTTCCTGCAATGACTTCTTGCATGCAGCCTTACCGTCCTTATAATTCTTGATCGAATATTTCATCGGGATCTTCTCATCCTTGGAAGGATCGTACTCGAGATCGTTCATTCCGTTGATGATGCCTGATACCTTGTAAGCGTACTTCTGCAAAGTATAGTTGAGACCTTCGCCGTAGTAGTCGGTCATAATCTCATAAGCATACGTCGGAGATACCGTTGTAACCGAGTTGGAGAAAACGATACCGGCCTTCATGAAGTTGATAGCCTTATCCTTGATGCAGAAGTCTTCTCTTAAGTATTCATCGGGAAGATCGAGCATCTCTCTTACGACATCGATCGAATGAACACCCTGATACTTCAGGTTGTGGATCGTGTAAACGGTCTGAACGTTGGTGTGATAGCCGTTCTTCTTGAAGTGGCAGTCAAGGAGCATAGGCATCATACCTGTCTGCCAGTCGTTGCAGTGGAGGACATTAGGCTCAAAGTTCATGAAGTCGCCCATGAAGTCCAATACTGCTCTCTGGTAGAAGCAGTAACGCTCGATGTCGAAAACATAATCAACATAGATCTGGTCGAAGTTGAAATAGTATTCGTTATCGATGAAGTAGAACGTAACGCCGTTAACTTCAAGCGAGAAAAGACCAGCATAGAGTGAACGCCATCCCATGTGGACCATCTTCCAGCCGAGGAAATGGAGCTTATCACTATACTTGACCTTGATCTTCTTATAGAGCGGAATAATAACACGGGCATCGACACCCTGCTTATTGAGCTCTACAGGAAGGCTGCCAACTACGTCAGCAAGTCCGCCGACTTTGACGAACGGGCTGCATTCTGACGAAGCGAACAATACTTTGATGTTTTTTTCCATAATCAGATACCTGCTCCTTTTCCTATAACAATAGGATAGTCGGGATGGCCGACAAGTCTTACGCCCGGTCTTACGAATGCGTTCTTGTCGAGGATTACGTTCTCAAGGTGGCAGTTCTCAGAGATGTGAACGTCCTGCATGATTACGCAATTCTTGATCGTTGTATTCTTGGCAATCGTAACACTTCTGAAAATAACTGAACTCTCAACCTTACCATAGATACGGCAACCGTCGGATACGATAGAATCGCTCATCTCTGCGTTGTCGAAGTAAAGTGTCGGAGCCTCGTCCTTGACCTTCGTATAGATAGGCTTGCCGCTCCAGAAGAGGTCGTTTCTGACTGAATCAGTAAGAAGTGACATAGAAGCGTTGAAGTAGCACTGTACGTTGTTGATTCTCAATGCTACGCCTGTGTATTCGAAGCCGTGGACCTTGAATTCATCGAACATCTTAACGATGGAGTGGATACCGAAGTGGCTCTGACCGTGTGCCATCTGGCGAGCGAGGATATCGATAAGGAGATCTCTTCTGAGAACGAGGATTCCGAGTGAGCATCTCTGTGATGTAGCCTTCGGAGGATTGTAGAGCATGTCTCTTACAAATCCGTCCTCATCGATATCGAGGATATATGAAGGGCTGCCGAACTTCGTGCCGTCACGGTTATACATAACGGAGATGTCAGCGCCTGATTCTTCATGTGACTTAATGAAGCTGTCGAATGTAGTATTGAGGATTACGTTAGCGCCGGAGACGATAACATAAGGAGTTCTGGACTGTCTTAAGAAGTCCATAACACCTGTGAGCTCCTCGTCTGAACTGATGTTGGTAGCTTCGGAGTTAACATAAGGCGGCAGGATGTGAAGACCGTCGTTCTTTCTGTCCAAAGACCATGCAGCACCTGTACCTGTGTGGTCCATCAGTGACTTGTACTTGTTGTATGTAAGAAGTCCTACATTCTTGATTCCTGAATTGACCATGTCAGAGAGCATGAAGTCAATGATTCTGTATCTGCCGCCGAACGGCATAGCAGACAGAGCTCGAGGATTTGAGAGCTCGCCCAGAGATATCTTTTTGTTGTCGGCTAAGATAAGCCCCATTGCGTTATTAAACATATGTCTTTATCTCCTTTTCCTCTTGCTCTTAACCCTTGACGATGATGTCGCAGTCATCGGGTACTTCCAGGTCTGAATCGATCATGCTGTTGCCGGGTATTACGGCACCGTCCTTGATCGTAAGTCCGCGCTCGAAAACGCAGATTCCTTCAGAGCAGATCTTATGGTTGGTGTAAGGGCCTTCGCCTTCTACGAAGTTACCTGCCTGAACGTCCTTGCCGATAACTGTTCCGAAGTCGATTACGCAACGCTCGATGTGTGCGCCTTCCTTAACTACGACACCCGGCATCAGTACGCAGTCCTTAACGATAGCGCCCTTCTCAACGATAACTGATTCGGAGAGAACGGAATGCTCAACATCACCGAAGATCCTGCATCCGTCTGTAAGAGCGGAATTCTTGACCTTAGCTCCAGCACCGATGAAGTGTGAAGGCTTAACCGGGTTTCTAGAGAAGATCTTCCAGGATCTGTCGACCAGGTTGATCTCTTCAGGCTTGTCGAGGATATCCATGTTGGTCTCCCAGAGTGATGAGATGGTTCCTACATCCTTCCAGTAACCTGCGAATCTGTATGCGCAGAGCTTCTTGCCCTGAGCCAAGAGATTCGGAACGATATTCTTACCGAAGTCGTTGTTGGAATTGGGATCAGCTTCGTCTTCGATCAAAGCCTGTCTCAAAACGCTCCATGTGAAGATGTAAACACCCATCGAAGCGAGATTGCTCTTCGGCTTAGCAGGCTTTTCTTCGAACTCTTCGATTACATCCTCTTCCTTTGTGTTGAGGATACCGAATCTGGAAGCTTCTTCCCACGGTACTTCATAAACCGCGATGGTTGCATCTGCACCCTTCTCGATATGAGCCTTGAGCATTGCGGCATAATCCATCTTGTAGATGTGGTCTCCTGAGAGGATAACAACGTATTCAGGATCGTTGTCATCGATGAAGCTCATATTCTGGTAGATAGCGTTTGCGGTTCCCTTATACCAGTCGGATCCGGCATTACTCTGGAAAGGCGGTAGAATGTATGCTCCGGCATTGTTTCTGTCGAGGTCCCAAGGGTGACCGTTACCGACGTAAGTGTTAAGTGCCAAAGGCTGATACTGTGTGAGAACACCGACTATCTCTATTCCTGAGTTTACACAGTTAGAGAGCGGGAAATCGATGATCCTGTAACGGCTTCCAAAGGGTACTGCCGGTTTTGCGACCGTCTTAGTCA
>Ga0310696_10004287_pt1 | contig 17532 bp, 11 predicted proteins | sample AusTroGonzalo_MG_4_FD_203885 | JGI IMG/M metagenome (GOLD analysis project Ga0310696, IMG submission 203885) | Bovine rumen microbial communities from tropical cattle in Woodstock, Queensland, Australia - Gonzalo_02 (v2) (version 2) | ecosystem: Host-associated > Mammals > Digestive system >...
AGGATGGCCCTCCGGCAGGTTCTTACCGCGATCCGACACGATGGCGGTCACATGGAGGGTATCTCCCGGGCGCCACACTCCCCTCTCGCCATAAATGAAGGCCTTGATGCCCTGTTCGAGGGTTTCTCCTCCCACATCGAAGCGGCTGGTGGAACGTTCGTTGCCGCCGGTAACTTTCAGGTATGCGGTGCTTCCGCCGGCCTTAGCGACCACTGCAAAAGGCTTATGGTCGACATCCAGCGTAAGGCTGGCAAGACCGTTGCCGTCGGTTTTACCTCTGGCTATGCTCTGAAGTTGATAATCGTACACTTCCAGCTTGGCGTCGGATACCGGTTTGGCACTGATAAGGTCGGTAGCCGCTATCCATATCTGCCTGCCTCCGGCATATTCTGCCATCAGGCCCAGATCACTGGCGAGCAGCTGGACTGCCGGGAAGCGGCGGGATTCCATATAGTAGGAAGGCTTGGAAGGATCGTCGGCCTCGGACCATTTATACTGTTCCCAGTCATAGAAATTGTCCCAGTAGTAGGGATTGGGCTTGTCCCATTCCTTTTCGTCGGCAGCGGAGGGTTTGCCGGCCGGCTTGTAGCTGAGCATGGGTTCCTTTCCACCATAAAGGCTCTGGTCCTGACGGAAACTCAGGCGTATGCGGTAGATGGCCCCGGGCTCCTGACGGAACAAAGCACCGAGGTCTATACAGTGCTCGTTCCACTGATGCAGGTCTTTGGTGGCGTCCAGAGGGATGTCCCCTCTGTATACCAGGCGCCCGCTACGCCTCAGGTCGTTCTCTCCGCCCAGGTTGTTATCCTGCAGGAACATCAGTATGTTCTTCTCGTAGATCTTTACCACGCGCACCTCCACGGCCGAAAGATTAACGGCCTTGAAAGGAAGCATCAGGTTCTGTTTATCGGGCAGGATATTGCCCTTGAAAGACAATGTCACGGCCGGAGCTTCTTCCTTTTCGGGGAATATGCGCACGAAATCCGAACCGAGATCGGTGCCGCCCGTGCCTTTCAGGCCCTTGTCCAAGGTGAGCTTAAGATCCCCTTTGCGCCCTTCGAAATGGACTTTGATAACGTTCTCCTGCACCTGCACGTAGCTGCGCACGGCGCCTTCGAGTTCAACCAGACCCTTTACGTCGGCATTGGCAGGAGCTTCGCTCATCTGCACCTCGATGCAGGCATCTTTCAGCGAAGCCTTCACTATGCGGAAAGCCTTGCCGTTGTCGGGCTCGGCCACATCGTCGGATGCCGCCTCGTTCTTTCCCTTGACGGTTATACCAAAAGGGAACTTATCCGGAGCTCCGGGAATAAGCTTTCCCAAAGAGAAAGACACCACATAGGTCTGACCGACCTTCAGAGCGCCGGCATCCGGGACGAAGCAGACCGAGCCGGCTCCATCCCATTTGACACTGCCCTTTACGGACGGCTTGAAACTGAAGAGTCCGTCGGATACCTGTCCTTGGGCATCTTCGGCAAGTTCTACGCGGATTATGGCATCTTCGGTGACGATGCCTCCGGTGTAGGCCTTGATATAATTAGCGAATTCGTCGGCCGAGGGTTCGACGGCCTTCTTGTGCCCACAGGAGCCAAAAAACAGCGCCCCTGCCAAAGTGGCTAGAAAGAGAACGATTGCTTTTTTCATACTCTGGAAATTGTATTACCACAAATATATTTCATAAACTGCGGAAATCCAATATAATGTTGTCAGGTTTTGGTGCACATTAAAAAGCTGGCGGCGGGATATTTGTCAATTATGGATTAATGACTATATTCGTAGGACCGTTAAATACTTGCTGGTATGTTAGTTAAAAAGATAAGCCAAATCATGGCACTGGCAGTCATGTGTCTTTCTGCAGCAGCGCAGGTGACTCCGCCCATAAGAGGTAGTTTTTCCGCAACCGAACTCAGTCCCTACGTGGAAGCGGAGTGGAACGCGACCGGCGATGCCGCAGGTTCGGCCCGTCGCATATTCGATGCGTTCGATGGCAAGGCCAATCTGCGCAAGGGTCTCGTAAAGAACAATCTCAAAGGCCAGATGGTTTATTGGGAGCAGTATGCACTCAATTCGTCCATCATCGTGCACCGGGCCGATAGCACCGAAGCGCAGGACTATTTCCAGGAGGGCTCGGCACGGCATACCGGCTACACCTACAAGACAAGAGATACCAACGACGGGATAAGTTACTTCGAACGCACGGATTTCATGGACGAAGGCTTCGTCAGCATCTGGAATCTGTTTCAGAGTTTCGATTCCGACCATAAGGTCGCGGAGTCCGAAAAATCGAAATCCATGTGCGGAGAGAGCAGCATCCAAGTCTGGTACACCCCGCTCAAAGTACATATCAAGAACACCGAGAATGTGTTTCCCGTATACGAAGGCGGTACCGGAGCGATGGATTTCTATCTCTCCGACATCCAGGACCGCTGGTGCATAGATGGCTACACCTTCAAGGTCACATCCATGAATACGGGAATCTTCACCGTCGAGCAGCCGGAGGTCACTACCGACGGCAGCGGCAAGGCGCGTATCCGTCTTCACGGAGTGGAAAAAGGGAAGGGGCGTCTGCGCATCTATCTCAACCTCTCGCAGCCGGAGAACAACTGCTACGTAGAGGTCGAGGAATACTATGACGTAGAGGTGCTCGAGGCCGAAAAGTGGAGCTACTCCATGGCCGTGCACGACCAGTTCACCCTTCCGGCACACGACTATTCCCTAAGCGGCAAGTTTTCCGTCACCGGCACTCTGGACGAAGATGACGTGCCACGCTGGAAAGTGCTCGATGTTTCACCGGTAAGCCGTTCCGGCGGCGGTTCCTTCCACGCCCAGGGCGAGTTCATCAACGGCGACACCAGGGAAGACGGAGTGGTGCTCGGTTTCGACGTCCAAGGGATACTCAACCGGACAGAAGGTGCAGTGGGAGCTCATTTAGGTATTATCGGCGAGGCATTTCAATATATGGCCTCGGGGCAGGCCCAGACCACCGACTCCAAGAACGTAGTCACTGCTATGCTGGCTACCCTGGAAGAAGGTAGCTGGCCTTTCCGTTTCGATGTCAAAATGATGGAGCAGTTCGCCGGATCCAGCGTATCCGGAAACGATGTGTTTGCGCTTGAGGCTGCAGGAAAAGAGCTGGAAGCCAAGCGGATGCAGGAACAGCAGGGGCAACAGGAACAGGCCAAGGCCGACAAAAAGAAGAACAAAAAGAAAAGCGCCTTCAGGGAAATCCGCGAAGGACTGAAGGCGCTAAAAGAACTGGATAATATCGAAATGCCCGACCTTACCCCCAAGAATAATCCCGAAGAATCGGCAAGCCACGCTTATTCCCCGGATCAAGAGCAGGCCAAGGCAGCCCAGGTCGCCTATATCAAAGAGCATCACTGCCTTGTTATACCGGATCTCACCCAGATGCTCCTGCCCCACTTCGGTAACTGGCTTAAAGAGGGAGAGAAATCCGGCCCCGGCGGAAATCTATCCTGGATGGAGATTCACGGCACCCTTACTCTGAGCAAGGAGAAATAGGGCCTTACCCGATCAGTCTTCTTCGAGCTCGCGACCGGCAACAACCGGATTCTCGAAAATGGATTTGCGGGAAGCGCAGATGACGGCGCCGCTCCCCAGTTCGATTTCGACAGTCAGGATTTCAGGTTTTGTATATGTAGTTTTCATAATTGTTTCGTTTATTAAGGGTTGACGGGAATGATGATGGGAATCCAAGGAGCATAGAAGGCCCTTCCGCTAGAATACTTCATCAAATCCATTCTGATATTAATGACATTCGTCTTGTTGAAGCCGAAGCCATTGGTCATTTGCAGGGGGATGAATATTTCTTCGACATTATCCTCCGTACCATTGGCGGCAGCCAACGCATTCCTATGGTTCAGGATGCTTTCAAGGACTACGTTCATAACCCATTCAGAATCTGTCGGGACAAGCATCCCAAGTACCTTGTCGTTCAGCCAATCATCATTGTCCGTCGAGGCAAGGCCTTCATAAAAATCGATATACATTTCCTTTGCCTCGTCATAGTCCTCCTCGGTAGAGTCCTCATCGAGACCAGCGAGATCATAATAGGTCGGAGTGTCCTTTGTCCTGTATTCGACGGCCTGACAAGTAACTCCTATGTAGCTGTTATTCAACGGATGTCCTGAAGTACCGTCGGTATCCCACGGCGTCGGTTTATGTGGCATCACATAGATTTCACCATCGATATAGTCATCCAGGGAAATGAATTCATTTACGGCAGAAGGGGTGAAATACACGGGAGCCTTGAGCCTGATTACGATATCCTTATACTCCGCATCTTCCGGATCGACGATCCACGGGTCAACGTCGTAATAGGCAAAGTCGAAAGTGCCCTTGGTTGCGATGTGATGCAAGGTTATTTTAGTGACCATGAAATGGAGGTCATTCTCTCCGCCGCGGGCATCTTTGTCGAAGCCGATCTTGAACTTGACCGAAGAGAGTGCGTGCTTGAAAAGCAGCGACACCGGCGAGCCGGCTTCGTTGTCTTCGCTCAAGCAGACCAGCAGGTCTTTCTGCTCGCTGACCTCGGCCGGGACGGTATAGACGAACTTCCCGTCAGTAATGGCCGGAGCGGCGTCGGAATTGTCGCAGGTCGCATAGAACTTGTGCGTGTCAGTGCCCTCGGGCCAATACAGGTTTTCGTACCCTGCGGCCACCCAGCCGTTGCCGGGATCCGAGAACAGGTAGTTGTCCATCCATTTGTTGGAAGTACCCTGGATGCCTACCATATTGAAGGCACTGACGGCGGAGATTTCTTCGCCGCGGGTCTCGCCGTTGTTAACGACGTGGATGATAAAGGGTTTCCCGGAATCCGGGGAAGGAGGAGAAATACGTTCCTTGGAACAGCCCGTAAGGACGGCCGCAAGCGCCAGTGCGCAGCACGCAGCAAAAAAGGAAGGAAGGAATCTTGTCATAATGCTGGCTAAAATCAATTATCGCTCCGCAAAGTTATAAAAAAATAGCGCTAAGTTTCTCCTTGCGTCCGGACAAACGGGAGCGTTCGGCAGCATAGCATTACTCTATCTGCGGCCCTGTTTCTTGAGCCAATCGATGAGATATTCCGGACGGTCGGTCTGGATTATGGAAGTTCCCAGGGAAAGGATTTTCCCGTATACTTCGTCGGGGTTGCCATCGAAGGCAGCATCGTCATGATAACCGCCGCAGAGGGAAGCCCAAAGGGTATTTATCCAGAGTTTGGAACCCTGGGCCACCACCTTGCGGCAGCACTCCTCCACTTCTTCGTCCAGACTGGAGAAGCATACCTCGTAGGCCAGCGGCACTTCGCCGGTCTGGGCATACCAGTCCTCATATTGAGCAAACAGTTCCTTTCCTTTGGCTTTCTGGATGTCGATGATTGGCATGTACATCATGCTACTGCCCTCCATTTCCCAGGCCACCACCTCACGGGCCTTCTTGCCCTTTATGAGAATCTGGTCGGTCATGCCCAGGGAGTCGGTGAGTTTAACAACCAGATCGTAATACTGGAAGCCCTGATCCACATTGATGACAATACGGTCCTTGCACAGTTCCAGGGCCTCCCGGAAGGTGGTGATGCGCGTACCGGGAATGGCTACGTTGTGAGCGGTCTTCAGGTTGAAGGAAGCCAGCGAGTCATAAGTCATGGTGGAAATATCGCCCTTGCCGGTGGTCATGCGGTTGCACGTGCGGTCATGGCTCAACACCAGGACGCTGTCCTTGGTGAGCTTGAGATCGATCTCCACGACGTCGGCACCCATTCGGATGACCGACTCAATGGCACCCAGCGAATTCTCCGGATAGTTGCGCCAGTCTCCCCGGTGGCATACGACAACCACATATTTCGAGGAGGGGTCGTGCATGGCGGCAATCACTTTCGCCGCTTTGTTGGAAGGTGCAGCTGTCTTGGGAGCACAGGAGAGGATGGTACAGGCCGCAATCAGCAGCCACAAAGTTCGCTTCAGCATAGTATTCATCATATTTATTTCAATTTGATTACGCAGGTATGCTTCCTGGATCCGGCTGTAGGATATTTCCACTGAAGTCCATGACGGACATCAAAGTAGCTTCTACGGCCCCGGCATTGGTCTCGCCGTGTTGTGTCTTCTTCATGTCACAAAATTAATTGTTTTTGTAAACTTTAACTCTGTCCAACTTTTAGGGAAGGCTACATAATTGTCATCCTGAGCGTTAGCGAAGGATCTTTGTGTGCTAACCCCTTTCCACAGCATTTCAAAGGGCAAGGTCTAATTTCATGGCGGGTATCTTGCCCACCAGAAGTACGTGGGTGGCCGATATGAGGGCAAGGTCCCAGGCATATAAATAGATCTTGCCCATCAGAATGCGTTTGGTGGGCAACGCTGCCCGCCAAATGGCAGGGCGGGCAGCTACGGCGGCGCCGGCTGCGGGGAACAACCTGCAAAGGTTCTCCTCGCCGGCGGCCTTAGCCCTGCGACAAAAATGCCCGGTCGCGACCGGGCATGAGGGGAAATGCCGGGCAGTCAAGTGGCTGTGTATTAACTATATCCTGAAAACAAATCGGCCAAAACAACCGATTTGTTTTCAGGATATTGCTATGAGTCAATGAGTTAGGTGCCCGGCGAAAAAATGAGCGCGACGAGGCGGGGTAGGCAAGGACAGGCGAAAAAGGCGTGGCGGTTAAACGCCTGAGTGACAGTATGATAGCATAAAGTCTCCCCCTTGAAAACGAGGGGGAGACTTTATATTAAGCCGCTGCGTATCAACCGATTAGCCGCCACGGGCACTAACCGGGAAGGCCAGGGAGGATGCGCAGCGAAGCGTCTCTCCAACCGCAGGGTGCCCGGTCGCAGCCGGGCATGACGAAGGCGCCCCTGGGGGGAGCGCATTGTCAAGTGCGGGCAAGTTGTCTTATATCGAACTTTTCTTGAGGATATGGAAGCTGTGTATTTAATTGGTTTACAATGCCATAAACAAGAATAATTACTTCAAGACCCATTTTACTCGGAAATCAGTTATCCTTGTAATACATGGCTTGTTATTTATTGTACCAGGGGTCCATTTGGGCGATTTCATTAATACTTCCCGTGTTACGCGATCTATCGAATCACAAATCCCTTTGGTAATAATAACATTTGATATGACCCCATCAGGCATTATATCAAAATCGACAACAACCCATCCTATAGCATCTGGTTGGTCTTCTGGCCAATAGATATTATTGTCCACCCAGTTATGAAAAGCTGTTAAAGTTGAATCTTCTTGAAAAGAAGGCTTAACTTCAACCTCATCATAATCTAAAGAAAAACAATCATCTTGTATTATATAATTCAGCGTATCATTTACGAACACGTAGCGGGTACTTGAATAGCGTTCCGAATAAATAATGGTTGTTTCGTTTCCCTCCCGCTGAATCTCAAAAGGTTTCCTAAAATGGACTAAAGCACTATCAAGCAATATTATTTCTTCCGACATAGCAACATTTGTGTCTGAAGTAACATTACTAGTCTTTTTTGAGTGATTGTTGAAACAACCACTAAGCAAAAGAATAGGAATCAAAAGAATAACAAGTCGAATCATTATCTTCATACGGTAGACAAAACAATTATCATTCCATGAATTAGGAAAAAGCGATGAGCGCCCCAGCGCGAACGGCGGAGGGCGGTCCGAAGGACGAAGCCCGGGAGCCGCAGGGTACATTAGGGGCAGCGCCCCTAATAAAATGGAGAAAGCTTGCGAAGCAAGCGTCTCTCCAACCGCACGGAACGAAAAAGGACCGCCTGGAAAGGCGGCCTTTGAGTGGAAGTGCGGGTGGAGAGACTCGAACTCTCACGCCTTGCGGCACCAGATCCTAAGTCTGGCTTGTCTACCATTTCAACACACCCGCTGAAGTGGAGCGCAAAGATAGCAAAAAAATCAATTAGATTCCCTGCGCCTGGCACGCTCAACCTTACGCTGCTCCGCACGAGTAAGCGCAGCATCCGCCCAAGGATGCTCTTCGAGCCATGCAAGCTGCTGCGCATTGAGCGCATCCAAAGCCTCGTCGACCTCGGCATCAAGCTCCTTCTCGATCTCCTGGAACTCCTCCTCGGTCTGCATCACGAACATAAGCGAATCCACCTGCTGGAACTCCTCCTTGGAAAGCATATCGTCGGAAGGAGCGCCGGTATAGCTGTTGAGCATCTTGGACTTTTCCAGCCTCTTGTTCTCCAGATTCATCTGCTCCATGGCGTTCTCCACGCCACGATTGTAGACATTACGTATCACATCCAACAGATTGACCTGCATGGTATCGAGGTCCGCCGTGAACGAAGGCACGCGGCCGTTACGGTACCTGTTGCGCCCAAGGGTGAAACGCCACTTGTCGAGATTGCCGAAGATATTGATTCCAAAACGGAAAGGCAGGAAACTCTCCAGAATGGAAACATTGTATTTCATACTGCCATTGAAGCCCTGAGTACCGGCCAAAGCAACTTTATACTTATCCACACCGAGTATGAAAGGATAGACCTCCACACGGTTATCCCCTATCACGGCATCCACGTAAAGATCCTGGATACGTCCGATGTTCTTGTCCTTGAACATCAGCAGGCGGGTTATCTTGCGGAGGCTGCCCGCATTCTTGATGAACAGATCCTCGCCCGCAATCCTCACCAGACCGTTCAGCGTAGGAGTCAGCACGTTCATATTCGTATCTAACTGGGTGGTGAGCGACAGGTCGCAACCGAGATTGCCCTGGAAAGACTTAAGCGCAGGCATCATGGCATCCACGGTAGGAAGCATATGTATGATGTCGTACGCCGGCATGTCGATCAAGTGGATATCCACGCCGGCGGAGATGTCGGATTTATTCTTGGAAGCATAGAAAGCGTCCATCTTTATCTGCCCCACATTGCTCTGCACATCCACATCCTTCAGCTGAAGCACACGGTCGCGGATATTGATTTCGGCAGAAGCAGGACGTATCTCCAGCGAAGAGTAGTCCACCCTTTCGGCATTCACCTTGATGGTACCCCGCAGATTCTTGGGAACCACGATGGCCTTCATCTCGCCCGTGGCAGGATCGAACTGTGCATTGGCCAGGGAATCCACCACGAAATCAGCACTCTCCAAGTCCACGTTCCCGGCAGAAGGAGCCTGCTGCATAGCCACGAGTATCTCATTGGCATTCAAGCGCTTGGAACGCACGTTGAAGTTAAATTTCAGAGGCCCCCTGTTGCGTATGAAACGCCGGAAACCGCCCACGGATCCGGTCAGGTCGATATCGGATGTTCCGCAATCTACATTGAAAGATGCAATCTGTGCATCATCGTCGTCCAGAGCCAGGTCGAAGGAATTAAGAGTGGTCCTCAGAGGCAGCGAAGGCGAAACTATGACGGCATTCTCCAGCGACACCATTCCTCCGGGATGCCAACGGTTCAGCAGTGCCACGAAAGAAGAATCCAGCGACACTTTCAGGTCCTTGTGAGCCAGGTCGTCGACCGGCCTTCCGGCGCGAAACTTGGCAAAGAGAGAATCCCTCGGCACGCCCGGATAAACCCTCTGCAAGGAATCCAAGAAACGTTTGAAACGGGGACGGGGCCTGCGTACGCGCTGCATTGCCTCCAAGGCGACCAGCGCATTCTCTGCTTCTATCTTGTTATCCCCGGCATACAGTTTCACAAGGTCCTCGGTGGTGGAGAAACTCAGATAAGGCACCATCTTGCCATTGTTCTCGACCTTCTTCACATTCACCCGGTTCACCATTCCCCTCAACGCGGCATGGAAAGAATCGGAAAGGCCCACCGAAACGCTGTCGGCATCGGCAGAAAGATTGATGGAACTTTCGGCAGATGAGACCTTGATTTCCGGACGCCTCAGCATTGCGGAGATACCTTCCGAAGGCATACGGACTGCAAGCCGGTCGGAGTAGAGCCGGCAGGAAACCCGCGTCTTGCGGAAGATGTAATCTTCAAGTTCGTTCAGATGGGCATTCACGTCCGCAGCCAGGTCTATCTTTCCAGAAGACCTGATATCCAGGCTCTTAGGCAGGAAACGGACGATGGAATCCATTATCACGAATCCGTCCAGTTTGGCGGCGACAGCGGGGTCGCGGCCTATAAGGTCGTGGGCGTCGCCGTCGAGGTCGAGCTTTACGCCGTTGCTGCGCAGATGGCAACGCTCCACATCGGCACTCAGATTACCCTCGCGGCTGAGTTTCGCACGGGCTCCAAGGTCCAGCAAGGCCTTGACGCTCTTGGGCAGATAAGAAACATGCCCGGAAGGGATGTCCACGGACACATCCACCGCAGGGTATTCGTTTTCGGAGATATTACCATCGGCATCGATACCCAGGTTCAGAAGGGCATCGGTACGCACGTCTTTCGCTTCGGGCAAGAACTTCCTGGCATACTGCTCCATCACCGTCGAAAGCTTGCAGGAATCTATCCCGGCGGAAGCTTTTACATAGCGATGGTCGTCATATTTGCTGAAAAGGCCCTTTGCACGTAGGGGGATGTAGGCAATTTCTCCTTTGAGATGGTCCAGATCCAGGTCGAAATGCTTGCGGGCTTTGCGGAAGCCTATCCTGGCATCCAGGTCGGCAGGCACTTGCAAGCTGCCCATGGAAGGCGAGAAATACAAGGCATCTCCATCCAGAAGGAAATCCAGGAGATTGGTCCTGGGATTATCCAGAACCATGCTGTTCACCGCTACGGCAAGGGTATCGGAAGGCAGACGGCCACCCAGGCGGAGACTGTCCAGCCGGAAGTGCCCCTTGCGTATCTTCGAAGCAAGGATGTCCTTCTTGATGCGTATGTTGCCGCGTAGAGCCAGTTCACCGAAAGTGATGCGGGCGTGCACGGTATCGGCCTGCGAGGTGTATACGATGCGCGGCCTGTCCCCTATCCGTATGTCCCGGAGGCAAATCCAGGGCAGTCCGGAAGACTTCTTCACGGTATCTTCCGACTCTTCGGACCTGGCCATTATATCGAGGTTGGAATGTCCCTCGGAATATGCATGATAGAATACCCGGGGATGATCCAGGTGCAACTGCTTCACCCGCAGCCGGCCGCCAAGTATCCTCCAGAGATTCACCGATGCGGAGAGCCTGTCGGCGGCGACCAGGGTATCCTCGACGGCACCGCGCCCCTCTGCGAGGAGCGGCCCGCGGGCACCCAGCCTGTCGTACTTGGCGAAGAGTTCATGGGGATAGGTGACCGACAGCGAATCGATCTCCGCCCCGATGTAGGGGAAGGTTTTGAAATGTATCCTGGAATACCGCAACTGACCATCGACAATCTGCGAAGCTGCAATATCGTCGATCTTGGTGCGCATCCAATTGCTGTTGAGCACAAGATGCAGTGCAATGATAATCACTGCTAAAACCCCGGCTATGATCCCAAGGATCTTGGCCAGCCGGACAACCAGGCGTTTCATAACCTAAAATTTCTTGAAGAAGTCGTTTCCTTTATCATCTACGAGTATGAATGCAGGGAAATCCTCTACGGTAATCTTCCAGATAGCTTCCATTCCGAGTTCGGGATACTCCACGCACTCAATGCTGCGTATGCTGCTCTGCGAAAGCACTGCAGCCACGCCGCCTATAGTTCCCAGATAGAAACCTCCATGCTTCTTGCAGGCATCGGTCACCACCTGGGTGCGGTTGCCCTTGGCTATCATCACCAGGGATGCGCCATGGTCCTGGAACTCATCCACATACGGATCCATACGGTTGGCCGTGGTGGGGCCCATGGAACCGCAAGGATATCCGGCGGGAGTCTTTGCGGGGCCGGCGTAGAGGATGGGATGATCCTTGAAGTAGGCGGGCATCTCCTCCCCTGCATCCAGGCGGGCCTTCAGCTTGGCGTGGGCGATGTCGCGGGCGACGATTATGGTGCCCTTCAGGTTCACGCGGGTGCCGACGGTATATTTGGTGAGTTCGGCGCGCACGGAGTCGATGCCCTTGTCAAGGTCGATTTCTATGCCCCTGGCGCCTTCGCCGGGCCTGCGGTACTGCTCGGGAATAAGTTCGGAAGGGTTGGTATCCATCTTTTCTATCCACACGCCGTCGGCGTTGATCTTGCTCTTGATGTTGCGGTCGGCCGAGCAGCTCACGCCCATGCCGATAGGGCAGCTGGCACCGTGCCTAGGCAGGCGCACTACGCGGATGTCGTGGGCGAGATATTTGCCGCCGAACTGGGCTCCGAGGCCTATCTTCTGGGCCTCCTTGAGGAGTTTCTGCTCCAGGTCGATGTCGCGGAAGGCTCGGCCGGTCTCATCTCCCGTAGTGGGCAGGCCGTCGTAGTATTTGATGCTGGCAAGTTTCACGGTGAGGAGGTTCTTCTCCGCGGATGTGCCGCCGATTACGAATGCGATGTGATAGGGAGGGCAGGCCGCCGTGCCAAGGGTGCGCATCTTCTCCACCAGGAAGGGCAGCAGGGTGCCCTCGTTCTGGATGGTGGCCTTGGTCATGGGATAGAAATAGGTCTTGTTGGCGCTGCCGCCGCCTTTCGCTACCATAACGAAACGGTATTCGTTTCCGCGGGTGGCCTCGATGTCGATCTGGGCGGGAAGGTTGCACTTGGTGTTCACCTCGTCGTACATGTTCAGAGGGGCGTTCTGGCTGTAGCGGAGATTCTCCTGGGTGTAGGTGTTGAACACGCCGCGGCTGAGGGCCTCTTCATCCTCGAAATCGGTCCAGACCTGCTGGCCCTTTTCGCCGTGGATGATGGCAGTGCCGGTGTCCTGGCAGAAGGGCAGCACGCCCTTCACGGCGCACTCGGCGTTGCGAAGGAACTGCAGGGCAACGTATTTGTCGTTCTCGCTCGCCTCGGGGTCGTCCAGGATGGCTGCCACCTGCTCGTTATGGGCGCGGCGCAGCATGAATTCGCAGTCGTGAAAGCTCTGCTGGGCCACGAGGGTAAGGGCCTCGGGAGCGACTTTGAGCATGGTGTGTCCCTCGAACTGCGAAGTGGACACATATTTCTCCGAACCGGGGATGCGGTAGTATTCCGTCTTATCCTCCCCTAGCTGGAACATGGGTGCGTACTTGAAATCCATTATTATTTTTGCATTAACCAGGTTTTCATGAATTCATTGAGATCACCGTCGAGCACGCCCTGGGTATCGGCGGTCTCGTAGCCGGTGCGCAGGTCCTTGACCATGCGGTAGGGATGCAGCACGTAAGAGCGTATCTGCGAGCCCCATTCTATCTTTTTCTTCTGCCCTTCCAGTTCCGCCTGCTTCTCCTGGCGCTTCTTGAGCTCGATGTCGTAGAGGCGACTCTTGAGGATGCGCAGGGCATTCTGGCGGTTATCCTGCTGGGAACGGGTTTCGGTATTCTCGACCATTATGCCCGTGGGGATGTGCCTCACGCGAACGCCGGTTTCCACTTTGTTGACGTTCTGCCCGCCATGTCCGCCGGAGCGGAAGGTATCCCATTCGATGTCGGAAGGGTTGATTTCGATATTGATGGTATCATCCACCAGAGGGTAAATGAACACCGACGAGAAAGTTGTCTGCCTCTTACCCTGGGCATTGAAGGGAGAGATGCGCACCAGCCTGTGCACTCCGCTCTCGGCCTTCAGGTACCCGTATGCATAGTCGCCCTCGAACTGTATGGTAGCACTCTTGATGCCGGCCTCGTCCCCTTCTATGAGTTCGGTGACGGTCATCTTGTAGCCGTTCCGCTCGCCCCATCGCATATACATACGCATAAGCATGGCGGACCAATCGTTGGATTCGGTGCCGCCGGCTCCGGAATTGATGGTGAGGACGGCGCCCAGATTGTCGCCTTCCTCGCCGAGCATATTCTTGAATTCGAGGTCTTCCAGTTTCTTGAGAGCATCCGCATAGGCCGCATCCGTATCGGGGCCTTCCGGGTCCAGTTCCATCAGCACGTCCAGATCATCGGCCGCCGACACTATCGCGTCGAAGGACGTGAGCCACGATTTCACACTGCTGACTCCCTTCATAAAGGCTTCCGCGGCTTTGGGATCATCCCAAAAACCGGGAGCCTGGCTTTGGGCTTCCTTGGCAGCGACATCCTCGCGCTTTCCGGCTATGTCCAGCGACTTTTCAAGGGCCGCTATACGCTGCCGGAGGTCCTTTATCTGTTCAGAAGTAATCATCATACAAATTTAATAAAATTATGTATCTTTACAATCACGATGCATGCCGATGTTTCCATAATCATAGTTTCCATGAACCGGCCGGACCTGCTTTATCCGTGCCTGGAAAGCATACGGAAGCATACCGCGTGCAAGTACGAAATCCTGCTGACAGCCTACCGTTTCAGCGAGGAGAATCTGACCGCCTTCAAGCACGATTGGCCCGAAGTCCGCTTAATCGCAAACGACTCCCTCAGCGGCTTTGCCGAGAACAACAACCTGGCGCTCAAAGAAGCCACCGGGCGTTTTTGTTTCGTGGTCAACGACGACACCCTCATGGACATGCCGGTAATCGACCGTCTTCTGGAGGACTTCGGCAAGCTTCCGGAAAAGATTGCGGCCATATCCCCCAAGATAGTCCTGAAGGACGGGCGTATACAGACCTGCGGCCGCGCCCCTTGGACCCCGTGCCGGTATCTGAGGCACTACCTCCATCTGGTGGACGAATCCAAACCCGGGAAATGGAGCTGCAAGGATGGCCTGTTCCGGACCTGGACCTTGAACGGGGCCTGCTTCATGATACGGACGGATGTATTCCGCGAGGCCGGATGGTTCGACGAGACCTACACCTTCACCCCGGAAGACATTGCCCTCGGGCATCTTCTGAACGCCATGGGCAAAGAGGTCTGGACGGATGCCGACGTATGCATCACCCACCTTGCAGGAGCCACCGCCGGCCCCATGGAAACGGCCATCAAACCCACAAGGGTGCGCGGTTCGCTGATATTCTATTCCGGCGGCAGGCCCATCGTCTACGCCCTCATGGGGGCGTTCATCTGGTGCGTGGAAGCCCTGCGTTCGATAAGATGGTTGCCGGCCCGGAGAACCGACCCCAAGAGCCATGCCGCCATCATGTACCGCACGGCCCGCAATGTGATGGGAAGCATCTTCACCCACGATAGCACCAAGGAAATATTCACCCGACTATACAAGGAGGTCCCCCGATGAAGATACTGGTAGTGATAGTCACCTATAACGGGCTCAAGTGGCTCGACAAATGCCTTGGAAGCATTTCCGGGGCAGATATCTTCGTGGTGGACAATGCCTCTTCCGACGGCAGTGCGGATTGGGTGGCGGAGCATTATCCGGATGCCATCCTGGTGCGTAATTCCGAGAACCTGGGCTTTTCCGCCGCCAACAACCAAGGAATGCAATATGCCCTGGACAAGGGTTACGACTATGTGTACCTGCTGAACCAGGATGCCTGGCTGATGCCGGATACCCTGGAAACGCTGGTCGAAGCCTTCAAGACGAATCACGGATACGGCATAATGAGCCCCATGCAGCTGCGAGGGGACGGTATGGCCATGGACTACCAATTCTCGAAAATCTACCTCAAGTCCATACGCGACAACGATATCCGCCGCGTTCCCAGGGTCATGGCAGCCCATTGGCTGGTGCGTTGCGACGCCCTCCGCCACACGGGCCTGTTCTCGGAGCTCTTCCCCATCTATGGGCAGGACGACAACCTCTGCCACAGGATGAAGCGCGAGGGTTATTTCGTAGGGATCGTGCCCCAGGCAAGAGCCATCCACGACAGGGCCCAACGCAAGGAGGACAAGGCCAAGCTCATATACAGGAACTATTACATGGGTTCCCTGGTGCGCCTGCATAACCCCAACATCCCCCGTTGGAGAGCCTGGGCATACATAGTTCCATTCACGTTCGTAAAAGCCATAAAATACCGTTCCCTCGAGCCTTTCCGTTATTTCAGGGAATTACATTAGCATATTATTAGTATCTTAGCTGTGCAATGGCGACAATCGGCATAATGGATTCAGGCGTGGGCGGTCTTTCGGTTTTCCGGGAGATCCGCAAGCAATTGCCCGGCGAGCATTTCATCTATTTTTCCGACAACGCCCACTGCCCCTACGGCGAAAAGACCCCCGAATACATCAGGAAGCGCCTCGACGAAATCACCACATTGTTCCTCTCCCGCGGAGTGGACGTGATGGTGCTTGCCTGCAACACGGCCACCGCTGCCGCCGTAGAGTATCTCCGCCAGAAATACGACATCCCTTTCATCGGCATGGAACCCGCCGTCAAGCCTGCCGCCCTGGGCACCAGAACCCGTGTCATAGGGGTGCTCGCCACTGCCGGCACCCTGAAAGGGAGCAAGTATCTGAATACCAAGGGCCGTTTCGAGGACCAGGTGACCATAGTGGAACAGGTCGGGAAAGGTTTCGTGGAATTGGTAGAAAAAGGCATGCTTAACGGCCCCGAGGCCGAAGCCGTGGTCAAGGAGAGCCTCAAGCCCTTGCTCGATGCCGGCGCCGACCGCATAGTCCTGGGCTGCACGCACTACCCCTTCCTCCTCGAAACGCTGCGGAAAGTAGCTGCCGGACTGGGGCATCCCGAAGTCCAGTTCATAGATCCTGCGCCCGCAGTCGCGACCAGGCTTATCCAGGTTATGGAGCAGGAGCGCATCTCCAAGGAAGATGGGGACCCTCGGACCGAGCTGCTTTCTTCCGGCGACAAAAGCGCTCTCCTTAGGACTTTCTCCCTGATATAGACAATAAAAAAAACCACTCGCGGACGAGTGGTTTTTCTATAATGAAACCGTGAGGCTATGCGTTCTGCATCTGGCCGAGGACCTCGAAGTAAGGGACTCCGTCGACTACCGTCATGCGGTAGATGGTGTCGTCTACCTTGTAGTACTCGTTACCATCGGAGAGTACGACAGTCTCGTAGTCCTCAGGAAGAGCCTTGATGAGGGCGCCTGCAGGAGGAACGATGACCTTGTACTGGCCGTTGGTTCCCGTCATGAAGAACACGCCGTCGTCGTAGTAGTACTCCTGTCCGCTAGCTGCGAAGCTCTGCACGAGACCGAGCTTGGTTGCAAGCTGGTAGGATGCGTAGGCCCTGAGGGTGTTGACATCCATCGTGGCGGCAGCGGCCTGTCCGTTCTGCTGGGCAGCGATCGTAGCGTTGTTCTGTGCGATGGCGGCGTTCTGGGCTGCGATGGTCGCATTGTTCTGGGCTATGATCTCGTTCTGCTCGTTGATGGTGGAGTAGTTGTTGTTTACGATATTGTAGGTACGATATACATTATTGTAGTATGCGAACCTCAGCACATCGAGTTCCAGTGCATACAGAGCCCTGTCGAAGAGGATTCCGTAAGGAGGACGGCAGATGTGATAGTAGTGGTTCCAATAGCGGTAGTAGATGCCATTGTAGAAGTAGTAATCCCTTCCCCAGTAGCGATATCTGTCGTAGTGAGGCAGATGATGCACACGGTATCCATAGTAGTGAGGATGCGAACCGTAGAAGTAACCGGGACGGTCATAGTGTACGGGCTCACGATGCATGGGTGCTATGCGTTTGCCGTGATCGTCGAAGCGGACGGAGTTGGGTGTGCCGGCGGTCTGACGATCGTAGCTATTGGTAGGATTGACATTTGCGA
>Ga0310696_10004290_pt1 | contig 17527 bp, 12 predicted proteins | sample AusTroGonzalo_MG_4_FD_203885 | JGI IMG/M metagenome (GOLD analysis project Ga0310696, IMG submission 203885) | Bovine rumen microbial communities from tropical cattle in Woodstock, Queensland, Australia - Gonzalo_02 (v2) (version 2) | ecosystem: Host-associated > Mammals > Digestive system >...
GCCGCGTCCGCACGGTGGGCGAGCAGCTCGCCAACCAGTTCAGCGTCGGCCTGAGCCGCATGGCCCGCACCATCCGCGAGCGGATGAACGTCCGCGACAGCGAGCAGTTCAACCCGATCGACCTGATTAACGCGAAGACCCTGTCCTCCGTGATCAACTCGTTCTTCGGCACGAGCCAGCTGTCCCAGTTCATGGACCAGACCAACCCGCTGGCCGAAATCACCCACAAGCGCCGTCTGTCCGCCCTCGGCCCCGGCGGTCTTTCCCGTGACCGTGCCGGCTTCGAGGTCCGTGACGTGCACTACACGCACTACGGCCGCCTCTGCCCGATTGAGTCGCCGGAAGGCCCGAACATCGGCCTGATCTCGTCCCTGTGCGTGTATGCGCGCATCGATGAACTCGGCTTCATCGAGACCCCGTACCGCGAGGTCCATGACGGCAAGGTGGACCTCAGCGACACCGGCTGGCACTACATGAGCGCCGAAGAGGAGGAGAACAAGCACGTTTCCCTCGCCAACGTGGAGATGACCGACGACGGCCAGCTCCTCGGCGACCGCATCCAGTGCCGCCTGGAGGCCGACTTCCCGCTGGTCTCCAAGGAAGAGGTCGATTACATGGACGTCGCCCCGAACCAGATGGCTTCCGTGGCCGCGTCCCTGATTCCGTTCCTGGAGCACGACGATGCGCACCGCGCCCTGATGGGTGCGAACATGATGCGCCAGGCCGTGCCGCTCCTGACCCCGGAGTCCCCGATCGTGGGCACCGGCCTGGAGGCACGCGTGTGCATCGACTCCCGCACGCAGGTCATCGCCGACCGCACGGGCGTCGTCACCTATGTCGATGCGAACGAGATTCATATCAAGTATGACCGGACCGAGGACGAGAAGTTCGTGAGCTTCCAGCCCGAGGAGACGGTGTACAAACTGCCGATCTGTCGCCGCACCAACCAGTCTACCACCATCACCCTGAAGCCGCTCGTGCGGAAGGGTGACAAGGTCGTGAAAGGCCAGGTCCTCACCGAGGGTTACGCCACGCAGGACGGCGAGCTTGCGCTCGGCCGCAACCTGAAGGTCGCCTTCATGCCTTGGAAAGGGTACAACTACGAGGACGCCATCGTCCTCAGCGAGGAGATGGTGAAGTGGGACATCCTCACTTCCATCCACGTGGACGAGTACCTGACCGAGGTCCGCGAGACCAAGCGCGGCATGGAGGAACTCACCTCCGACATCCCGAACGTGAGCGAGGACGCCACCAAGGACCTGGACAAGGACGGCATCGTCCGCATCGGCGCGCACATCGAGCCGGGTGACATCATGATCGGCAAGATCACCCCGAAGGGCGAGAGCGATCCTTCCCCGGAAGAGAAGCTCCTCAAGGCCATCTTCGGCGACAAGGCCGGTGACGTGAAGGACGCTTCCCTGAAGGCCAATCCTTCCCTGTCCGGTACCGTCATCAAGACCGCCCTCTATGCCAAGGTGTCCAAGGATACCGGCCGCCGCGGCGCGAAGAGCGAGCAGAAGGTCAAGATCGAGATCAAGCAGCAGGAGTTCGAGAAGGCTGCGGAGAAGCTCCGTGCCTCCTTCATCGAGAAACTGTGGTCCCTGGTGAACGGCCGCAAGAGCGCCGGTGTAAGCGATCTCTACGGCGTGGAAATCTTCCCGAAGGGCAAGGAGTTCACGCTCCAGGGCCTCCGCGAAACCGACTTCATGAACATCAACTCGTCCAAGTGGACGAACGATGCGAAGACCGCCGCCCTGGTCCGCGACCTCATCCGGAACTACTGCATCGCCCACAAGGAGGCCGAGACCCGCGCCAAGCGCGAGCTCGACAAGATCAAGGTCGGCGACGAGCTGGCCAACGGCGTCATGCAGCTGGCGAAGGTCTATATCGCCAAGAAGCGCAAGATCACGGTGGGTGACAAGATGGCCGGCCGTCACGGCAACAAGGGCATCGTCGCGAAGATCGTCCGCCAGGAGGACATGCCGTTCCTTGAGGACGGTACGCCGGTGGACATCGTCCTGAACCCGCTGGGCGTGCCTTCCCGCATGAACCTCGGCCAGATCTACGAGACGGTCCTCGGCTGGGCCGGTTCCCGCCTGGGCGTGAAGTTCTCCACCCCGATCTTCGACGGTGCGTCCATCGAGGAGATCTGCGATTACACCGACAAGGCCGGCGTGCCGCGCTTCGGCAAGACGCGCCTCCGCGACGGCGGTACCGGCGACTGGTTCGACCAGCCCGCCACGGTGGGTGTCATCTACATGATCAAGCTCGGCCACATGGTCGATGACAAGATGCACGCGCGTTCCATCGGACCGTACTCCCTCATCACCCAGCAGCCGCTCGGCGGCAAGGCCCAGTTCGGCGGCCAGCGTTTCGGTGAAATGGAGGTCTGGGCCCTCGAGGCCTACGGCGCCGCCAACACTCTCCAGGAGATCCTCACCGTCAAGTCCGACGATGTCAACGGCCGTTCCAAGACGTACGAGGCCATCGTCAAGGGCGATCCGATGCCTACCCCGGGCATCCCCGAGTCGCTGAACGTCCTCCTGCACGAACTCCGCGGCCTCGGACTCAAGGTAACATTGGACTAATCTCATAGAAAGTAATCGAATATGCCTGCATACAACAACAAGGAAAACAAGGTGAAGTCGAACTTTTCGAAGATCTCCATCGCCCTCGCTTCCCCGGAGGACATCACCGAGAGGTCCTGCGGAGAGGTCCTGAAGCCGGAAACGGTCAACTACAGGACCTACAAGCCCGAGCGCGACGGTCTCTTCTGCGAGAAGATCTTCGGTCCGACCAAGGACTATGAGTGCTACTGCGGCAAGTACAAGCGCATCCGCTACCGCGGAATCGTGTGCGACCGCTGCGGTGTCGAGGTGACCGAGAAGAAGGTCCGCCGCGAACGCATGGGCCATATCGCCCTGACCGTTCCGGTGGCCCACATCTGGTACTTCAAGAGCGCGCCGAACAAGATCAGCGCCCTTCTCGGAGTCCCGTCCAAGCGGCTGGAGTCCGTGATCTATTACGAGAAGTACATCGTCATCAACCCGGGTATGAGCGAGTACCAGAAGTACGACCTCCTGTCCGAGGACGAATACCTCACCGTGATGGACCGTTTCCCGGAGAACTACACCCTTGCGGCCGACGATCCCCAGAAGTTCGTCGCCAAGATGGGTGCCGAGGGCATCTATGACCTCCTGAAGGAGATTGACGTCGAGGCCCTGGGCAAGTCCCTGCGCCAGCAGATGCGCACGGAGAGCTCCCAGCAGCGCAAGACGGACATCCTCAAGCGCCTGTCCGTGGTGAAGTGGTTCCAGGAGTCCCAGGACGTGAACCGTCCGGAGTGGATGATCATGAAGGTCCTGCCGGTCACCCCGCCGGACCTCCGCCCGCTCGTCCCGCTGGACGGCGGCCGTTTCGCCACCTCCGACCTGAACGACCTGTACCGCCGCGTCATCATCCGCAACAACCGCCTCAAGAAGCTCATCGAGATCAAGGCGCCGGAGGTGATCCTCCGCAACGAGAAGCGCATGCTCCAGGAGGCCGTCGACTCCCTGTTCGACAACTCCAAGAAGTCCTCCGCCGTCAAGAGCGAGTCCAACCGGGCCCTCAAGTCCCTGTCCGACTCCCTCAAGGGCAAGCAGGGCCGCTTCCGCCAGAACCTCCTCGGAAAGCGCGTGGACTACTCCGCCCGCAGCGTTATCGTCGTGGGTCCGGAGCTGAACATGCATGAGTGCGGCCTGCCGAAGTTCATGGCCGCCGAACTCTACAAGCCGTTCGTGATCCGCAAGCTCATCGAGCGCGGCATCGTGAAGACCGTCAAGAGCGCGAAGAAGATCGTGGACCGCCGCGACCCGGTGATCTGGGACATCCTCGAGAACGTGATGAAGGGCCATCCGGTCCTGCTGAACCGCGCCCCGACCCTGCACCGCCTCGGTATCCAGGCCTTCCAGCCGCGGATGATCGAAGGCAAGGCCATCCAGCTGCACCCGCTCGCCTGTACGGCTTTCAACGCCGACTTCGACGGTGACCAGATGGCCGTCCACCTGCCGCTGGGCAACGCCGCCATCATGGAGGCCCACCTCCTGATGCTCGGTTCCCACAACATCCTGAACCCGGCCAACGGCTCCCCGATCACGGTGCCTTCCCAGGACATGGTCCTCGGTCTGTACTACATCACCAAGGAGCGTCCGGGTGCCAAGGGCTCCGGCCTGAAGTTCTACGGACCGGAGGATGTGATCATCGCCTACGACGGCAAGGTCATCGACATGCATGCCCCGATCGAGGTGCGCCTGCCCGTTGACAAGCAGGACGCCTCCAAGGGCTTCCACATGGTGAATACCACCGCCGGCCGCATCATCGTGAACCAGTACGTCCCGGACGAGGTCCCGTACGTGAATGAACTGCTGGGCAAGAAGGCCCTCCGCAGCGTCATCACCACGGTCATCAAGTCCACCGGCGTCACGCGTACCGCCCAGTTCCTGGACGACATCAAGAACCTCGGCTACTACCAGGCCTTCCGGGCCGGTATCTCCTTCAACCTGGGCGATGTCCTCGTCCCGGACGAGAAGTATGCCCTCATCGAGAAGGGATACAAGGATGTCGAGGGCATCAAGATGAACTACGCGATGGGTTTCATCACGAACAACGAGCGCTACAACAAGGTAATCGACCTCTGGACGGCCATCGACAACCAGCTCACGGCCATCGTGAAGCAGCAGATCTCCGCCGACCAGCAGGGCTTCAACCCGGTGTTCATGATGCTGGACTCCGGCGCCCGCGGTTCCGTGCAGCAGATCAAGCAGCTGTGCGGCATGCGCGGCCTGATGGCCAAGCCCCAGAAGTCCGGCGCCGCCGGCGCGGAGATCATCGAGAACCCGATCGTGTCCAACCTGAAGGAAGGCATGACGGTGCTCGAGTACTTCATCTCCACGCACGGAGCCCGCAAGGGTCTGGCTGATACCGCCCTGAAGACGGCGGATGCCGGTTACCTGACCCGCCGTCTGGTGGACGTCTCCCATGACGTGATCATCACCGAGGAAGACTGCGGTACCCTCCGCGGCCTCATCGCCACGGCCATCAAGAACAAGGACGAAGTCGTCGAGTCCCTCGGCGAGCGCATCCTGGGCCGTACCTCCGTGCACGACATCCACAACCCGCTCACCGGTGAACTCATCATCTCCGCCGGCGAGGAAATCCGCGAGGACACGGCCGCCCTCATCGATTCCCTCCCGATCGAGCAGGTCGAAATCCGTTCCGTCCTCACCTGCGAGTCCCGCAAGGGTGTCTGCGCGAAGTGCTACGGACGCAACCTGGCCACGTCCCGCATGGTCGAGAAGGGCGAGGTCGTCGGTGTCATCGCCGCGCAGTCCATCGGTGAGCCGGGTACCCAGCTGACCCTGCGTACTTTCCACGTCGGTGGTACCGCTTCCGGCTCCGTGGCCGACAATACCATCGTCTCCAAGTACGAGGGCAAGCTTTCCTTCGACGAGCTCCGCACCGTGGAGCGCGTCAACGAGGACGGCTCCGTCAGCAATGTCGTCGTCAGCCGGATGGCCGAACTCCGCATCGTGGACGAAAACACCGGCATGACCTATTCCCATTATGACGTTCCCTACGGCTCCACGCTGTACTTCAAGGACGGTGATACCGTAAGCAAGGGTGAACTCATCTGCGAATGGGATGCCTACAACGCCACCACGATCGTGGAAAGCGCCGGTATCCTCCGCTTCGAGAACATGGTCGAGGGCGTGACCTACCGGGAGGAGAGTGCCGACGAGTACTCCAACAACACGGACAAGGTCATCATCGAAGGCCGTGACAAGACCAAGAGCCCTGCCATCCACATCGTTGACGGGAACGGCGTCTCCGTCCGCCAGTACAACCTGCCGGTCGGCGCCCATATCATGATGAACGACGGTGACCCCGTGAAGGTGGGCGACGTGATCATCAAGATCCCGCGTGCCATCGGCAAGGCGAGCGACATCACGGGCGGTCTGCCGCGCGTGACGGAGCTCTTCGAGGCCCGCAACCCTTCCAACCCGGCCATCATTTCCGAGATCAACGGCGAGGTCCTGATGGGCAAGGTCAAGCGCGGCAAGCGCGAGATCGTCGTCAAGAACCGGTCGGGCGTGGAAAAGCGCTACGAGGTCCCGATGACCAAGCAGATCCTGGTCCAGGAGAACGACTATGTCCGGGCCGGTACCCGCCTGTCCGACGGCGGCACCTCCCCGACCGACATCCTCAATGTCCTCGGTCCGGTGAAGGCCCAGGAGTACATCGTGAACGAGATCCAGGCCGTCTATCGTCTGCAGGGCGTGAAGATCAACGACAAGCACTTCGAGATCATCGTCCGCCAGATGATGCGCAAAGTCCAGATCGGCGACCCGGGCGACACCGAGTACCTCCCGGAGGAGCTCGTGGACAAATGGGAATTCATGGATGCCAACGACGCCATCTTCGGCAAGTACTACATCCTGGATCCGGGCGAGAGCGTCCGTTACGAAGAGGGTGACATCATCGGTGCCCGCGAGTTCCGCAGCGAGAATGCCTCGCTCGAGCGCCAGGGCATGAAGATGATGGTGGCCCGCGACGCGAAGCCGGCGACCGCCTCCCAGATCCTCCAGGGCATCACCCGCGCGGCCCTCAAGACCGGCAGCTTCATCTCCGCCGCCTCCTTCCAGGAGACCACGAAGGTACTCAGCGAAGCCGCCATCCGCGCCCGTGTGGACCACCTCGAAGGCCTCAAGGAGAACGTCATCTGCGGTCACCTCATCCCGGCCGGCACCGGTCTGTCGGACTACCAGGACATCGTCGTGGGTTCCAAGACCGAATATGCCGCCGCGATGAATGACCTTTGAGGGGGCTCTGCCCCCTATTATCCCCCGCGGCTCCCAGCCTATAAGTCCTGACGGACCCGGCTTCCGCCGGCCGCTCTGATAAGCGGCTTTCTAGGTGCTTCAAAAACCGTCGGGGTAATAACCAAGACCGGCCATTTCAGTATGGCCGGTTTTTTGTATATCTTTGTTGAAAAATCCAGAAACGATGAAAAGCATGTTCAGAACCATCGCCATGGCGGCGATAGCCTCCCTGGCACTTGCAGGATGCATCAAGCACGATCCTTTCGACCATTCCCGGCCCTTGCCGGACGGCCCTGACGGCGGCGGAAACGGGAACGGCGGCGGAAAGACGGAGGAAAAACTCGTTGTCAAAGAGCGTAACGACTGGTCCATCAAGTATATCGGCCGCGAAGACTTCATCTCCGAAGTCGGCGTGGAGCGGGTAGAACGCTTCCGGTTCGTCTATAACGGGAAGGGATATTACATCGTGCGGATGGTCCGCCCCGATGATTTCAAGAATGCGTATGGCAGCGATGCGGCCGCTTTCTTCACCTACGAGGCGGAAAGCCTGCTTGCCGATGCCAAGAATGACAACGTGAACTTTTGGCAGTACACGGACGAGGTTTTCGACGCCAAGACGCCGGATGTCCTGTTCAACCGCCTGCGCAGCGGCACCTGGACGGCTTTCCTGATTGAACTGGACACCAGCGGAAAGGTGACCGGCGACTATGCCGAGATGACCTTCACCATCCAGGAGGAGGTTGCGACGGAGGCATTCAGCAAGTGGCTGGGCAGCTGGCGGGCTTCCAACGGACTGATTGGGTTTGACCTGGATATCTCCTCCATCGACAATAACTTCATCTACCGGATCGACGGATGGGAGCGGGGACCGGCGGTCTCCTTCCAGATGGACCAGGAGTACATCGAGGGCGAGTTCTGGGCCGATAACGGTTTCCTGTACATCGTCTCCCAGTACCTGGGAACCTATGACGATGACAACCTGGGCACCGTGGACGAACTCTTCATGGGCAACATCTTCGATTCCAACGGCCTGACGCTCATCACCGACGAGGGCCTCGACCTGGCCGTGATGGTGCCGAAGGAAGGGGAGACGGCTGAGCTTCAGCCGGTGGACGTGACGATTGCCACCGGCAGCGGGGACTATACCACCAAGTTCCATTCGATGCAGTACTACATGTGGACCCATAAGACGCAGGAGTGGTACCCTTACAACAGCAATGTCGCCGAGCTGCCGCTTACGATGACCCGCCTGCCGGGTACCCGGGCGGAAGGCCTGGCGCCGGCGAAGTCCCGCGTGGCGACGAAGGCGTCCATCCACCACGGACAGCCGAAAGCCGGGGGGACGGCCCGCAGGAGCGTGGCGAAAAAGACCGTTCGGATGAAATAAAATTCGTATATTAGCAGTCTGGATTTTCAGACTGCTTTTTTTATGCGAAATCTCTTTCTGACCAATACCCTGACGCGCCGCAAGGAGCTGTTCGTGCCCATCCATCCGGGCCACGTGGGCATGTATGTGTGCGGTCCTACCGTCTATGGGGACGCCCATTTGGGGCATGCCCGCCCGGGGGTGACTTATGACGTGTTGTTCCGGTTGTTGAAGCATCTGGGCTACAAGGTCCGCTATGTACGGAACATCACCGACGTGGGCCACCTGGAGCATGATGCTGACGAAGGGGAGGACAAGATCGCGAAGAAGGCGCGGCTGGAAGAGCTGGAGCCCATGGAGGTGGTCCAGACCTACACGGAGCGCTACCACGAGGCCATGCGCCTGCTGAACGTGGAGTCTCCGTCCATTGAGCCGCGCGCCTCCGGCCATATCATCGAGCAGATCGAGACCGTGAAGAAGATCCTCGCGGCGGGCTATGCCTACGAGTCCAACGGTTCCGTCTATTTCGACGTGGAGAAGTACAACCGGGATTTCGGTTACGGTGTCCTGTCCGGCCGGACGCTGGAGGCGACCCTGGAAGGGACGCGCACCCTGGACGGGCAGTCCGACAAGCGGGCCCCATTCGATTTCGCCATCTGGAAGAAGGCCGGGCCGGAGCACATCATGCGCTGGCCGTCCCCGTGGGGCGAGGGCTTCCCGGGCTGGCACCTGGAGTGCTCCGTGATGGGGGAGAAGTACCTCGGGAAGGAGTTCGACATCCACGGCGGCGGCATGGACCTGATGTTTCCGCACCACGAGTGCGAAATCGCGCAGAACCAGGCCTCCCGCGGCACCCAGGGCGTCCATTACTGGGTCCATAACAACATGATCACAATCAACGGGCAGAAGATGGGCAAATCCCTCGGCAACTTCATCACCCTGCCGGAACTCTTCAGCGGAAACCACCCGGAACTGGACCGCGCCTACAGCCCGATGACCATCCGTTTCTTCATCCTTCAAGCCCACTACCGCAGCACGCTGGACTTTTCCAATGACGCGCTGCAGGCTGCTGAGAAGGGTTACAGGCGCCTGATGCAGGCGGCGAGGGAACTGGGCACAAGCAGGACGGGAGAAGGGGATACCCTTTCCTCCGCGTCGCTTCGCGACCCTATCCGGGCAAATGCTCCGGAAAGGGTATCCCCTTCCCCAGCCGTGCAGATCCTCATCGACAATGTTTACGAGGCTCTGTGCGACGACTTGAACACTCCTGTCGCCATCGCGCACCTGTTCGAGGCCGTGAAGCTCATCAATGGCGGGAAACTCCCGGAGGCTGACAAGGCCGCGCTCCGGAAGTTCTTTGACGACATCGTGTACGGCGTCCTGGGCCTCCGCGACGAGGAAGCCGCGGGCGGCTCCGGCAAGGCCGAGAAAGCCCTCGAAGGCGTGATGGAAATCGTCCTCGAAGACCGCCGCAAGGCCCGTGCGGAGAAGAACTGGGCCGAATCCGACCGCATCCGCGATCTCCTCGCCTCTTTCGGCATCACCGTGAAGGACACCAAAGAGGGCGCTACCTGGTCGCTCGAATAAGGAACGAAGAAATGAAATTCATCTCTTGGAACGTAAACGGCCTCCGCGCCGTGGCGGGAAAGGGTTTTGCCGATGTGTTCGTCACCCTGGACGCCGATTTCTTCTGCCTGCAGGAGACCAAGTTGCAGGCTGGCCAGATTGACCTGGAGTTCCCCGGGTACCGCTCCTTCTGGAATTACGCCGACAAGAAGGGCTATTCCGGGACAGCCGTCTATACGAAGCATGAACCGTTGTCCGTGCGGTACGGCATCGGTGTGGACGAGCATGACCATGAGGGGCGTGTCATCACGCTGGAGTATCCGGATTTCTTCCTTGTGAACGCCTATGTCCCGAATTCCCAGGACGGACTGCGCCGCCTGGACTACCGCATGCGCTGGGAGGAGGACATGCGCGCCTATCTGTGCGGGCTTCCCAAACCGGTCGTCTTCTGCGGCGACCTGAATGTCGCGCACGAGGAAATCGACATCAAGAATCCCGCTTCCAACCGCCGCAACGCCGGTTTCACCGACGAGGAACGGGCCCGGTTCGGCACCCTGCTGGGCGCCGGCTTCATCGACACCTGGCGCTTCCAGCATCCCGGAGAAGTGAAATATTCCTGGTGGTCCTACCGCTTCAACGCCCGTGCGAACAACGCCGGCTGGCGCATCGACTATTTCGTGGTTTCGGAAGCCCTCCGCGGGCGCATCCTCTCCACTGACATCCACAACGATGTCTTCGGCTCCGACCATTGTCCGGTGGAGCTGGTGCTGGCGTAAGAGGGTTGGCAAGAACCGCTTGAAGCGTATCAGAACGGCAGGTCGTCGTTCGGATCGTCGACGGGGGCGGGCTGGGGCGCGGGGGCCTGGTAGGCAGGTTGCGCAGGAGCGGAGTAAGCCGGTTGCGGGGCAGGTTGGGAGACAGGCTGGGGGGCGTAACCTCCCTGCGGGGCGTAAGCGGGCTGGCCGTTGTATCCGCCCTGCTGCTGGCCCTGCTGGCTGTCGGGGCGCTTGCCCAGGAGTTGCATGTTATCGGCCTGGATTTCCGTGGTGAAGCGTTTGTTGCCGCTCTGGTCGGTCCACTGGCGGGTGCGCAGTTTGCCCTCGATGTAGAGCTGGCTGCCCTTGTGGACGTATTTTTCGACATAGTCTGCGGAACTGCGCCAGGCGACGATGCTGTGCCATTCCGTGTTTTCGTGGGTTTCACCGTTGCGGTCGCGGTAGCGTTCGGTGGTGGCCAGGCGGAAGGAGGCCACTTTGGCGTTGCCCTGGGGGCTTTGGGGGTTGGAGTCGAGGTAACGGATTTCGGGATCATTTCCAACGTTACCGATGAGCATTACTTTGTTCAGTGCCATGGTTTATCTGCGATCTAAATTTCATGCAAGTTAGCAAAAAATACGCAACATTGCACCGGTATCCGGTGCTTCTCCCGTAAAAATCGAATAGCCGGCGACGGCCTGGTACAGCAGCCAGCGACGGCCCGGAATGTAGGCCCGGCCATGGCCTTCCAGCACGGGCGTCCGGTAATTGGCCTCCAGGATGACGGCCTCCGGGAAGGCCGGCAGGCCTTCCATAGGACCGGGAACCGTGTAGATGACAAGGTCGGGGGACAGGGAGCCCAACGCATCGACAGGCATCCAGCGGCAGGCAAGGCCTTCGGCGAGGGCGGCGGCGCGGACGGGGGTCCGGTTCGCCACCGTGACGCGGCAGCCCAGCTGCAAAGCGGCGACCGCCGCGGCCCGGCCCGCTCCGCCGCACCCGATGACCAGGGCCTCCGACACCGGCACCCCGGCTTCCTGCACGGCGAGCTTCACGCCGTCCACGTCCGTATTGTAACCGGCTATCCCGTCAGGCGTCTTCACGGCCAGGTTCACCGCACCGCAAAGCCGGGCGCTCTCCGACAGGATATCCACGCTCCGGAAAGCGTCGAGCTTGAACGGGGCGGTGACGTTGATGCCGTCATATCCGTCCAGGAACCGCTGCCAGGATACGTCGAAAACCGCGCCCTCGATAAGGTCATACGCATGCCGGCCGCCATAGGCGGCGGCGAACAGAAGCGGGCTGAGGGACCCTGCGACAGGGTTTCCGATAAGGCCGAAACGTTTCATCGGCAAAAAGGTTACGTAACTTGACACAAATTTAATGGAAAATCCCCAAATAATGTATAAATTTGTAGGTTATTGGAAAAATCGACTCCGAATGAAATCCATCCTGGGCATCGGGAACGCCCTGACCGACATCCTCGCCGTCCTTCCGGACGACACGCTCCTGAAGAAGTATCATCTTCCTCTGGGGAGCATGCAGCACGTGGACATGGAGACGGGCGACCGGATCTGGGAAGCGCTGAAGGACTACGGCGTGAAGTACGTTCCGGGCGGGTCTGCGGCGAACACCGTCACCTGCACGTCCATCTTCGGCATGCCTTCCGGCTACATCGGCATGATCGGCAACGATGACCTGGGGAATCTTTTCAAGAGCACAATGGAACAGTACGGCGTCCGCTCCCAGATGCTCTACGGCACCCGGTCCAGCGGCCGTTGCATGGTCTTCATCACCGGGGCCAATGCGGAACGCACCTTCGCCGACTACATGGGCGCGACCCTGGAAATGGGCCCGGACGACCTCACCCCCGGGATGTTCGAGGGATATGACTACTTCCACATCGAGGGGTATCTCGTCCAGAACCAGGAACTTATCGCCAAGGCCGCCCGGCTCGCGAAGGCCGCCGGGTGCATCATCTCCATCGACATGGCCTCCTACAATGTCGTGGAATCCAATGACGCCTTCTTCCACAACCTCGTGGAGAACTATGTGGACATCGTCTTCGCCAACGAGACCGAAGCCAAGGCCTTCACCAAGATGGAACCGCGCGAGGCTTGCGACGAAATCGCCCGCCACTGCGGCATCGCCGTCGTGAAGGTGGGCAAGGCCGGGTCGATGGTCCAGTCCGGGGACGAGTTCCATTTCATCGACCCCTGGCCCGCCGACCCGGTGGATGCCACCGGCGCCGGGGACACCTACGCCGCCGGCTTCCTCTATGCCCATTCGCTCGGGATGCCGCTGCGGGTCTGCGGTGAAATCGGCTCCGTCATCGCCGCCAAGGTGGTGGAGGTGATCGGCACCAAGATCGACGTTCCCCGCTGGAAAGCGGCCAAGCAGGAAATCCGTGAACTCATCGCCGCCAATACGAAATAGACTATGCTGGAACCTGTCAAAGATATGCTCAGGCGCCACAGCCTGAAGAAAAATGCCTCGACGGAGCCGACGGGATTCGTCCCGCTGGACAAGATCCATTCCGCCGTCGCGTTCATCGATGTGGAGGACACCTCCTTCAACGAGTGCAAGAACATCCTGATGCTCTTCTTCCGGGAGCACAACATCAAGGGCGATATCTTCTTCTTCGACTTCAGGAAACTGACGGAGGGGGAACGTCTCATCACCAGCATCACCACCACCATCCTCAAGAAGGACCTCAACTGGTTCGGGAAACCCTCCCGCGAGAAGGTGGACCTGATGCTGGGCGGTGAACCGGACCTGTTCATCTCCCTCCTGCCGTTCAACGACTTTCCGATCGAGTTCATGGCCACCTGCTCCCGGGCCCGCTTCAAGGTGGGGCGCGTGCAGCTGCCGGGCAACACGTTCGACCTCGTCATGAAGGATTCGGAGACCCATCCCCTCAACGAGGCGGATTTCTGCAAGGAGCTCATCCGCTTCATGGGCAAGATCCGATGAAGAAATACCTCATCGTCTTCCTGATTTCCATGGTCCCGCTCATCGAACTGCGCGGGGCCATCCCGTATGCGGTCGGTTTCGGCCTTCCCATCGTCCCTTCCTGCATCGTCGCCGTCATCGGCAACATGCTTCCGGTCCCCTTCATCTTCCTGTTCGCCCGCCGCATTCTGGAATGGGGCAAGGATAAGCCGTACATCGGCAAGTTCTTCACCTGGTGCCTGGAGAAGGGCGAGATGGGCGGACGCAAGCTGGAAGAGAAGGCGGGGCGCGGACTGTACATCGCCCTCCTGCTCTTCGTGGGCATTCCCCTGCCGGGTACCGGCGCATGGACAGGTACCCTTGCCGCGAGCATCCTGGACATGGATTTCAAGAAAAGCGTCCTGTATGTGCTCCTGGGCGTGCTGCTGGCCGGGGCGATCATGCTCCTGGGTTCGCTGGGCGTGTTCGGAGCCATCAGCTTCCTGAAATAAACCACAACAAACCATGACACTGAAACGATTTGTTATCTGGAGCGCGGCGCTCCTTCTCGCCGTCAGCTGCCTGACGGGCTGCCTCGCCGGCAAATTCATGTCGAACTATGCCCTGAAGCCGGCAGCGCACGGAGAGGCCGACATTGAGCGCACCCGCGCCAAGGCCGATTCCCTGGCCCCCGGCGTCATCGCCTGGTACGATGAGCTTCATCAGAAAGGCATCTTCAAGGATATCACCCGGACCGACGAGGAGGGCTATAAGCTGCATGCCGTGTACGCACCGGCCAAGGATCCGGAGCATGCCCAGGGTACCGCGGTCATCGTCCATGGTTATACCGACAACCACCTCGTTTTCATGTACCTTGTGCGGATGTACCGCGACGAGTTCAATTACAACGTCATGGTTCCGGACCTCCAGTTCTTCGGCTATTCCGAGGGAGAGGCCGCCCAGATGGGCTGGCTGGACCGGCTGGATGTGCAGGAATGGGCCCGCATCGCCCACGACATCTTCAAGAATGACTTCACGGTCGTCCACGGCGTGTCGATGGGCGGCGCCACGACGATGATGATGAGCGGCGACCCGCAGCCGGACTATGTCCGCGCCTTCGTGGAAGACTGCGGTTACTCCTCCGCCTGGGACCAGTTCGCCCACAACCTGAAGGACAGCTTCCACCTGCCTCCGTTCCCGATCCTGAACAGTGCCAGCATCGTGACGAAGCGCCGCTACGGCTGGAGTTTCAAGGAGGCCTCCTCGGTGGCCCAGCTCGCCAAGTGCGACCGTCCGATGCTCTTCATCCACGGTGACGCCGACGACTTCGTTCCGGTGGACCACGTTTACAAGAACTATGCGGCCAAGACCCACGGCTACAAGGAACTCTACATCGTCCCGGGGGCCGTCCATGCCAATTCCTACGCGAAGAACCCGGCCGAATACACCTGGCGGGTCCGGTACTTCCTCCAGCGGGTGAAGGACGGATCGGCCCGGTAGCAATGGCTGGTCAAAGGGGACGCTTCAGGCGTTCCGCTGTCGGACAGCCTCGAACAGGAGGATGGCGGCGGAGACGGAGACGTTGAGGCTGTCGAGGTGGCCGAGCATGGGGATGCGGATGTGGGCGTCGGCGGCGCGGCGCCAGAGGTCGGTGAGGCCGGTGGATTCCGTACCCATGACCAGGGCAGTGCCTCCTGTCATGTCGATGTCATAGTACCAGGAGGAGTCCTGGAGCTGGGCGGTGAGGATGCGGATGCCCCGGGCGCGGAGCCAGGCGATGGCCTCTTCGGAAGAAGCGCAGACCGTAGGGACGGTGAAGATGCCGCCCAGGCTGGCCCGGATGAGGTTCGGATTGTAGAGGTCCGTGAGGGGGTCGCAGACGATGACCGCATCGCAGCGGGCCGCATCGGCGCTGCGGAGGACCGCACCCAGGTTCCCGGGTTTTTCTACCGATTCAAGCACTACGACAAGCGGGTTTTCGCTCAGCTGCAAGTCATTCAGGCTGAGCGTTTTCGTCTCCATAACGGAGAGGATTCCCTCCGTTCCTTCGCGGTAGGCGGCTTTCGCGTACAGCGGTGCGGGGAGGGTCACGGCAAGGCAGTCCGGCGTAGCGGCATCGGCCTGCGAGAGCAGCTCCTGCAACGGTTCCCCTTCCCGGACGAACAGCGTCCGCGGACGGTAACCCGCCTCCAGGGCATGCCCCAGTTCGCGCCGGCCCTCGACGACGAAAAGCCCCTGCTCGCGCCGCGCCCTGGATTTCTCCTGCAGCGTGAGCAGGTTCTTGAACTTGGGGTTCTGCGCCGATGTGATGCTTTCGTACCGCATCTAGAACTTCTCCGGCCGCATGGTCGGGAAGAACAGCACGTCCTGGATGGCCTCGGCGCCGGTCATGAACATGGTGAGGCGGTCGATGCCGATGCCGATGCCGGAGGTCGGAGGCATGCCGTATTCGAGGGCGCGCACGAAGTCATAATCGATATACATCGCCTCGTCGTCCCCCTTGGACTTGAGGGCGGCCTGCTCCTCGAAGCGCTCCAGCTGGTCCACCGGGTCGTTCAGCTCGGAGTACGCATTGGCCAGTTCCTTCCCGGCCACAAAGAGCTCGAAACGCTCGGTCAGGGTGTCGTCGTAGCGGCAGCGCTTGGTGAGCGGGGACATCTCCACGGGATAGTCGATGATGAAAGTGGGCTGGAGGAGATTCTTCTCGCAGTATTCGCCGAAGATGGCGTCGATGAGTTTTCCCACGCCCATTTCCGGCGTGACCTCAACGCCGAGCTGCTTGCAGGTCTCCCGGAGCTGCGCCTCGTCCATGCCCTTGACATCGACCCCGGCGTACTCCTTGATGGCGTCGAGGATCGGAAGGCGGCGGTAGGGACCCTGGAAGGATATCTCGTTCCCTCCGATGACCTTCGTGAGGCCGCCGGTGGCTTCGGCCACCTGCTCCAGCATCTTCTCGGTGAAATCCATCATCCAGTTGTAATCCTTGTAAGCCACGTACAGTTCCACACAGGTGAATTCCGGGTTGTGGGTCTTGTCCATACCCTCGTTGCGGAAGTTCTTCGCGAACTCATAGACTCCGGAAAAGCCGCCCACGATGAGGCGCTTGAGGTACAGCTCGTTCGCGATCCTCAGGTACATGTCCACATCCAGGGCGTTGTGATGGGTGATGAACGGGCGGGCGGTGGCGCCGCCCGGAATGGGCTGGAGGATCGGCGTTTCCACCTCCAGGCAGCCGGCCTCGTCAAAGTAGCGGCGCATCGTGGAGATGATCTTCGCGCGCCTCACGAAAACATCCTTCACCTGCGGATTCACCACGAGGTCCACATATCGCTGGCGGTAACGGAGCTCCGGATCGGCGAAGCCGTCGTGGATCGTGCCGTCGGCGTCGGTCTTCACGATGGGGAGGACGCGGAGGGACTTGGAAAGGACGGTGAGTTCCTTCGCATGGACGGACAGCTGGCCCGTCTGGGTGATGAAGGCGAAGCCCTTGATGCCCACGATGTCGCCGATGTCCAGCAGTTTCTTGAAGACGGTGTTGTACATCGTCTTGTCCTCGCCGGGGCAGATTTCGTCGCGCTTGACATAGACCTGGATGCGGCCCGCCGGGTCCTGCAGTTCCATGAAGGAGGCGGCGCCCATGATGCGGCGCGACATGATGCGTCCGGCGATGCACACGTCGGAGAAATTGCCTTCTTCCGGGCGGAAACCGGCGGCGATTTCCACGGTGGTGGTATTGACGGGATAAAGGGGCGCAGGATAGGGATTGATGCCCAGTCCGCGGAGCTTTCCGAGGGATTCCCGGCGGCCGCGCTCCTGCTCGTTGAAGTCGTTATTCATTGCCATAGAATGAGTTATCTTTAGTCGTTCCGGTTGTATGCGGATGCAAAGGTACGAAAAACCTCCCACAATCCGATGAGACCCGGGATGATTTGATAAAAAGATGGGAAAAAGATTCCAAAATGTTGGGAATATTTTAGGATTATGCTTACATTTGCAATGTATATCGTTGTGCCCTGATGCGACCTTATACCTTGATTTTTATTGAAACT
>Ga0310696_10004291_pt1 | contig 17524 bp, 20 predicted proteins | sample AusTroGonzalo_MG_4_FD_203885 | JGI IMG/M metagenome (GOLD analysis project Ga0310696, IMG submission 203885) | Bovine rumen microbial communities from tropical cattle in Woodstock, Queensland, Australia - Gonzalo_02 (v2) (version 2) | ecosystem: Host-associated > Mammals > Digestive system >...
GCAACACTTTCTGGTGTCGTTTTTTTGAACGTGTTTAGCAAACCAAGAAACATTGGAAATGTTGGATTATTATCATAATAGTTATTGATTACTGTATTAACCACTCCTTTTGTAGAGTTTTTATCCATAAATTCATCATAGGCAAGTTTGGAGAAATCACCATTTTCAACTGCATAATGGCTATCACCAATAATGAGAAGATGATAGTCGTTTTTATCATAATTACTGCCTACCCATGGATATCGGGCCAACAATTTTACCTTATCAAACGCTTCATTGAATTGATTGTCACTTAAATGATAGTATGATTTTTCCATGATAATTAGATTTAATTCATAATCATAATATTTCTCTTGCTATCCACGCACATGCCTCTGCATCAGCTAATGCGTGGTGATGGTTTTCCAAATTGTAGCCACAGGCTGCGGCAACGGTTTGAAGCTGATGGTTCTCCAGATTCGGGAGTTTTTGGCGAGACACACAAAGCGTGTCGTAAAACTCGTAATCAGGATAGGTCATCTGATAGACTCTGAAAACAGCTTTCAAGCAGCCTTCGTCGAAAGGTTTGTTGTGTGCCACCAAAGGCAATCCCTCGATGAGCGGCTCAATCTTTTTCCATACATGAGGAAACACAGGCGCATCATCAGTGTCGTTGTTGCATAATCCATGAACCTCTGAGCACCAGTAATTATAGTAGTTCGGCTCTGGTTGGATGAGCGAGTAGAACGAATCGACTATCTCGCCGTTGCGAACTATCACAATACCTACCGAGCAAACTGAGCTTCGCTCACAATTGGCGGTTTCGAAATCGATGGCAGCAAAGTCTTTCATCTCTTATCCTCCTTATATTTGTTCCACATGCGCTTAATCTTACCTGCCATTTCTTTACGAAGCCATTTTGGTTCAACGACTTCCATATCTTCACCATTCCATAAAAGTTCTTGCTGGAAATCGAAAGTTGGTCGAAGAAAATATGTAAACACACTGTATTCTTCGTTTCGCTCGACTTCCTTTTGGGATTCGTGTAGAGGCAAATCGCGGATATAGTTAGCCTGACCTGCGCTAACCTTGAGTGTAACGGGCTGCTTATCGATGTTTGTGTCGGGAATGATTCCGAAGCAGCCGCTGAAGTATTCATCGGCATCCCAGTCTTTAGGCATTACGAAAGTTTCATCTTTTTTAATGAGACTTTTTATGCGGTCGAGTGAATATATCCTCCGGGAATGGCTTTGCCCAACCATATACCAACGCTGACGGAACAGCTTGATGCACAGTGGTATAACATCGGAAGAAAAATCCTCGTCTCTCCAATAGCTGTGATACGTGATGTTGAGAAGGTTATTTCCTTTCATCGCTTCGATTATCGTTTGAAGATATTCTTGGCCGGAAGGGACGTTCTCTAAAAATATACGGTCTTTGAGTTGTTTGTTTTCCATAATCAGATTGCTTACGGAGATGGTGTTAAGCAACCAACTCCGCAAGCCTCCATTTTTGATATCATCCACATTTTCAATGTAGTAATGGTAACCGCCTTTGCGCTCACATTGTACAACAAGGCCAAACATTTCTTCGGCTTCGTGAATCCATGTGTGGAAAGTGCGCTTGGGTATTTCAAGTCCTTCGCTAATATCGTCGTCGAGCCATGTTCTATTGATATCCTCGAAAGATATGTACTTGTTCTTGTAGATTGTCTCAACAAGCCAGACGTATTTGTTAAGGAGGTTAACCGACATGATAATTTAATTTTTGCAAATATAAGAAATTAGTTTCAATGTTTTACTTTCCGAAAATCATATCTTTTTTTATGTTTTCGACGGCTTCATCGATAATACTGTCCCACAAAGCACTTTCTTCAAGGTTTTCAACCGATATGTACTGCTGATAACGTTTGAGAAAATCAAGAGAAAACAGAGGATCTTCGCGCCAATGACTATTTATGAGAGCTTTCCAATCCCAGCAGTCAATAAACTTGTCTATCAGTTCATAGGTAAGCTTGAGATAGCTGTTTTCGGATAATTCGTGCCAATCCCATAAATCTTTGTAACGTTCAATCATTTCTGGAGTTAACAGATTTTCGTTAGAAGTTTGTGATAACACATTCCAGTCGATTTCATCCTTCCAGTGGTCAATCATTTCTGTTGTCCAGAGGATTTCATTGTTGCAGGAGATTTCTTTCCAATCAAGTTCGTGCCAATAACGATGAAGCATATCGTTTGTTAATGCAAAATCCGAAGAGATTTTCTTCATTGCTTCTTTTCTGACTTGCTTTTTGAGCAAGGCTTCGATAGTGTTGTTTGTTTCCATAGTGTTATATTTTTAATGTTGTTTTTTTTGTTTTACGATGCAAAGAAAAGGCGTACTTGTGCTGGATTGATGCTTATGATTAAAATGACTCATTTTTGGGGGGCATTACTTTTCTAAATTGTTCAGAACAAGAATCAAAAAGCTGGAAATACCTTTGCATATTATCAAGCTCATACCAATTGGATATTGTTACAGGATTGGCATCAAGATTGTAAATTTTTGCTCCTGGAATAGCTAATAAAAAAGGTGCATGGGTTGCGATTATAAATTGCGTGTTGCACGATGATGCAGACAATTGTATTAAACGAGCAAGACTCTGTTGGAAAACACACGACATACTGTTTTCCGGTTCGTCAAGCAGATATAATCCATCTTCTTCAATTTTGGTGGCGAGAATACCCATGCCTGTTTCTCCATTGGAATATTCTCGTTGTAAAGTTCCCAGTTCGTCAACAAGGTTTTGCACGAAACTCTTTTTTTTATATCTTGTATATTTGTCTAATTCCTCCAATCCTTCACCTGTTACAAAATTCACCTCACGAGGACGGCTTGCTTTGCCATATTTAACAGATTTAATTTCACTATACAATAGACTTCTTTTTACCAGTTTGCGATCATTGTGTTCTCTGATGTTTAATATCGTTTTAAAAACATCATCACTAGTTATTATCTTTGTTATAGATGATAATCCATCATATGGCAAATCTTCTTTGCAATCTTCATTGATGGTATAAGAACAAAGCTTTACATATCGTTCAGTCATTATAGAACGATTATAATCCGCATCTCGTTTGACTTTTAATTTTTCAGCAATCACGTTTAACGCGGTGGATTTGCCACTTCCATTTCCACCATACAGAATTGTAATTGGTTCAAAATCAAGCGATTCAAAACGATGTTCAGACAACACACCAAAAGGATAGTTGCCCGGCTGCCCACGATGTTCATACAATTCTGATGTCGATTGTGAGGAGCGATAGTATCTATAAAGTGCATCACTTTCAGCGTCAAAAGTGGGAAAACGGAATGATTCTAAATAAAGCATATCTCATGTTTTTAATGTACAACATTTGTTGGATTACGATGCAAATAAACAACAACCATGTGCTGGATTGAAGCACAAGTGGGGATTTTTTATGAGATAAGGAAATAACGGATTTTTTATTTTTGAGATTTCCGACAATGGGGGAAGTGGGGAAATGGAGGATTTAGAGGAATTGTAAGAATTGAGGGGGAGTAAAAATGCAAACTTTCGGGCTATAAGTTGATTTTTTTTTGAGTTATAGCCCGAAAGTATGTAATTATTTGAAGAGGTCAGAGAGGGTGACGACGTTCTGAAACACGCGGCTGTACTGGTTGTCGGCGAGACCGAAGGTAGTAACAAGGACAGGGTGGATAGCCATGCTGACGTTTTCGGAGCTGCGGAAAGCACGAACACGGCGCTCGATGTCGTCGGCATCGTTCTTTTTCATGACATATTGACCATCGTAGAATTTCATTTCACAGACGTTGACAACTTTGTCGGCACGTTTGATAATCAAGTCGATTTGCGCTTTTTCGGAGGCATCGGATAGGCTGTTCCAAGAATACACTTTGGTGATGATGCCTGATACGCCCAAAGCTTTTTCTATTTGACTATGATGATTTAGGCAGAGTTGCTCGAAAGCAATACCAGCCCATGAGTCGTGTTGGCGAGTGCCTATCTGATACTGCCAGAAAGGTTTGTCGGTTGGAGCGTTTTTGCGGATAAACTTATAATAGAATAGGGTGAACGGGTCGATGAGCTGGTAAATGGACATGCGGACTTTGTCGCCATAGCCTTTGTAGCGGCGAATGAAGTCGCAATTTATAAGGTCGTTCAATATCCTTGAAAAATGGCCGTTGTTGCTCAGGCCGCTGGCTTCGATGATCTCATCGCGTGTGAGACCCTTGTTTTTCTTACTCAAAGCTTCGACCACCTTGATGTAGTTTTCGGATTTGGTGAAGAGAGAGGCATAGAGAGACTCGAACTCATCGTCGAGACGACCTTTTTCGGCGAAAAACATCTCATCGACGTTTTGCGACAAGCTGGCTCCACGGCGCAGATTTTTCAGATAGAACGGAATGCCTCCCATAATCATGTAGCATTCGGCAATCTCTTTGTCTTCCATGGTGAGACCACGGCTGTTGATGTAAGCCTTACATTCTGCCAATGTGAACGGACGCAGATAGATTTTTTGTGTGACACGGTTGTGCAGACCACCTTTGTTTTTGAGGATTTTTGTCGTCATCCAAGATGTGGCAGAGCCGCAAACGATGAGCACGATGTCGGATTGGGTTCCTGCCCAGTCGTTCCAGAAATGCTCGAGGGCTGAAACAAGATTGCTTCCGCGAGAATCGAGCCAAGGTAGCTCGTCGATAAAAACAACTTTTTTGCCTTTAACTTTTTTTGATTCGAGTAAATCTCTCAGACTGTCGAAAGCCTCGTACCAAGTTCTTGGCTTTTTGTATTTGACACCGTCGCCATATCGGTTGAGCGATGTGGTGAAATTGGCCAGTTGTTCGCGTTTGCTCTTCTTGGCGAGACCTGTAAGTTTGAAAGTGTAGCTGTCGTTGAAAAAAGTGTTTATCAAGAAGGTTTTGCCGACTCTTCTTCTTCCATATACAACCACAAATTCAGCCTCTTTTGACTTCATGATCTGCTTCAGATGGGCTGTTTCGTTTGAACGACCAACCAAAATATCAGTGTTTTCTGCCATATCAATTAGAATTTTTCGACTGCAAAGATAAATAAAATATTTTAAAAAATGCAAACTTTTGGGCTATAAGTCGATTTTTTTTTGAGTTATAGCCCTAAAGTGCGACTTTTAAGGCTTGCTGTAATGACCTTGGGACACTCGGGTTATAAGTCCGTGCTGGCAGAGGCGAGAGACTTGTTTTTCGGCGGTTTTGGCAGGTATATGGAGACGCTCAGCGATGGCGAGATAGGTGGGGCGGTCGAACTGAGACGGTAGCTGGCTGAAGAAAGCCTGGGCAGTGGCGTTTTTTAGGGTTAGAGATTGATTGTTGTTTTGAGATGGAAGGTCGCTGAAGACTCGGGCGGAGTGCTGGATGAGGATGCGAGCCATGTGAATGGCGGTGCGGAAATCGACATCGGAGCAGACGATGGAGTCGGCAAGCGGAGCGCCGTCCATGAGGCGGAGCGTAGTGAGGATCATGGCGAGGCGGAAGGTGATGAGACCGAGGCGACGGACGGAGGCGATGATATCGGTGCCGAAGAGGCTGGAATACTCGAGCTGGATGTCGGCAAAGAAGCTGTTGAACTGCGACTGCTGGCCTGGAGTGAGAGAGAAACGGATGGGCTGGTTGACGTTTTGAAGAGTTTGGTGAAACTCGAAAAAACGGAGGCCGAGGCGGATGAAATAATCGTCGAGATTGTCGGTGCTGGCAGAGAAGACATCGAGCCACTCGATGCGGAGGTTCATATTATAGAAGATAAAACGAGAGAAGAGACCGTTTTCGGCATCGGGGATGAGCGCCTGGATTTGGAGGGGCGTGCCGGATAGGAGAGCCGAGAGGCGAGGCTTGGTAAGCTCGACAAACTCACGGTCTTTGCGCCTGGTATAAGAAATCATTTCGTGGTGGAATGCCTTGCGGAAGCCATCGGAGAAGTTGCCATAATCGGACTTGAAAGTATTGGCGAGGGTGTCGCCTTCGGTTTCGAAGATGAGACCGATGCCATTGTTGTCGTTGAGCATCTGATAGACGGATGTGGAGCTGCTGTTGGCTGGTATTAGCAGTGTGCGGATAGGAGGCTCGACAGGAGGATCTTGGGAGTATTTATCTTGAGAGTATTCGTTTTTGAGACGGCGGTACTCGTCCATTTCTTCGTGATAGAGTTTTTTCAGGTTGTCATGTATTGGCTTGACGAGGTGACGGCAGAGGGTGAGACGGCCTTTGCCTGCTGAGGCTTGGGCTGAGATGAAGGTGAAAAGGTTGGGGAAGACCTCGCGCTCTGCATAGATGCCGGAGACGTTGGGGAGGCAAGGGGAGATGGCGGTGAGGGTGCCGAGGATGAGGAGGTCGGCATCTTCAAAGTTTTTGGCTTTGTTGATGACGGATTCGAGGAATGAGGGGAGGAGGCCGTAGATTTCATCGGAAAAAGTGGGCATTGGTTCGGTTTCCCCAATTTCCTCTGTTTCTCCAGTTTCCGCAGTTTCCTCATTTTCGGTTTTTTTCGAGATAGCGGGATAACGAACGCTGGCGCTATTACGATATTGAATTCCACTTTGCTTCGCCAAGTGAAATAAAGTATTGATAGTTATACCACTGCCATGGGAATTTAAACAGGCAGTGAATTGCTTGTCGGCTTCACGCTCATCGTAGGAATGGTAGAAGCGAGAGAGGCGGTGGAAATAACTTCTGCCACCTTCGCCGAGGGCATCGGAGAGGGCGAAAGCCATATCAAGCCAATCACTATAAGATGGAGCGATATCGACCATTGAAGTTTCGACAGCTGTGACCAGCTGCGAGATTTCTTCTTCAACAGTAGAGGCTCTAGACCGCTGCGCTTTTCTAGATGATTGAGAGGAGCTCTCAGAGGACTGAGAGCTCTCGGGATTAGGATTTAACGATTTTGCAGTTTTTAGCCAATCGTTGGGATTAAACTCTTTTTTCATAATTGTTTTGGATTTATATAACAATTGGGATCATGGGGGAGGAAGCAGGCACGGCAGGTGTCTTTGCCGGAGGGGTCGGCGAGGAGACTGTAGGTTTGCTTTAAATAATTTGCAACGCCGTTGAAGTAGTCGAGGTGGGAGGCGGTGGCAAGATTGATTTCGATGACCCACTTGAGGCCGTGGCCAGAAGGGGAGGTGAAGAGGAGCTGTGTTTCGAAATACTCATCGTTCAAGAGATGCCAACGGACTTTGTCGAGGTTTTCGAGGTGGTCGAAATCGATGCAGAGTAGGCCTGAATGGGCGATTTGGGTTTTTTCATTGCGCTTGGAAAAGAGACCACTGAAAGTGACGTAGTCGAAGTTGGCGGCTTTGAAGGTGCGGGCATCTTGGACGGTGGGCTGGAGTCGCAGCTCTTGAGTGGCCTGACGTGCCATGGGACCGGTGATATAGCGATAGGCATCAGCCAGAGTGAATCTGGCTGATGGTATGATGTTGCGGATGGGCTTCGGAAAGAACGAGAAGCGAGCTGGGTTATTTGATGGTTTTTCCATATTTAGTGAAGTCTATTGCGTTGGGTTTGTAATTGTCGGCAAGGATGTTTTGGATATCCTGACGGCGGTAGTAAATCTTATTGTTGATCCTTGAAAAAGGGATGGTGCCGTTGGAGCGGAGCGTCTGGAGTGTGCGAGCGCTGATGTGGAGGAGGTGGATGACGGCACAGCTGTCGATCCAATCCTCGAGTCGGGTCTGGGCGATGACTTCTTTAGTTGCGGCGTCCATGGGAACCTCCTTTCTGCATACAATAAGAGTTGGCGCGCATACTTATATATTCGTCGGTTTCGACACGATTGCTCTGGAGCCACTCTTCGAGTTCTTTACGGTTGAAATAGCACATCTTTCCTGCAGGTTTGAAATGAGGAATCTGACGGCGCATGGTGAGCTTGTACAGATAAGACTTTGAGAACCCACAGTAAGCGGCAGCCTCATCGCTGGTGAGGACTTCCTTGAAACAGTTGATAATACTGGCCTTCACTTGTTCGGCCAATTGGTTGATATCTTCTGGCATAACTACATTGTTTAGAAGATTTCGGCTGTCCGGGGAACGGGGTCAACTTCCGTCCCCATGTTTGCCATTGTGAAACGTTGTCATAGCGTTGACCTTTACTATGAACTGAATCACGATGCAAAAATAGAGGGTATCGGAAAATAAAAATAGTGTGCCTGACAAGCACACTATTAAGCACAATATTCGGGAAATTTAGGACACGAGGTTGTCGTAGATTTTACGCCAAGGTTGGGGCTTTGTGGCTTCGTGTACCTGACGCAGTGACCTGTCGAGACGTTTCACACCAAACAAATCTTCCAAAGCCGTGTAAGGCACACGGCCACCGGCGTTTCCGTTGACACGGCAGTCGATTTTGTAGCCGAAAATAAGACCACAAAAGTAAGCCAGTCGGGCAGGATTTTTCTTGCCGTTGTCGCCAAGCCACTCTAACTTGTTGTCGTTGAGAGGCTTGATGTACCCTTTTAGGACAGCCTTTTTAATGCATTTTAGGACATGGGGGCTGTTTAGCTCGTTGGGTAGTGTGATATTTAATTTTTTAGAAGATTTGTGATGCTCATTGGAGGGTTGTTCGGAAGGGGTGGAGGAGATGTTGTTTGGCAACAAATCAGACCTCGGCTTATTGGATGGTGGGATGCCTGTAAGCCTTTCAAGAAATTGTTTTGAGAGGATCTCGCTATGGTAATAGTCGAAGATGAAAATTATGCGATCGGCGAGATTCTGTTTTAGGTGAATCTCGTAAGAGTTGCTGTCGTATTCGATTTCCTTGACACATTTAGCCCACCATTCGTAGTCGGCGTATTTGTTGCAAACGGCAGATATATAATTGTCGGATACGTAGGTTTTCTGCTCGTACATTCTACGATAAAGGAACTTGGTGACGAAATAAAATTCGTCACCAGGGCTATCGTCGATGATATGGTTTTCAAAATCTTCCATGGGGATGGTAAGATTGTCTTTGCGCAGTTTTTTCAGACATTTTTTATAATCTTCTTTCATGGCGTAATGTTTTTAGACTTTGTTTATCTTTAGTTTAGGAAGGCTGTTGATGGCATCGAGTTTGAGGCTATCGACGGCACGAGTGTATTTCTCAGTGTGTTTGAGTCCTGAATGGCCGAGGAGGCTGGCCAGTGTTTTGATGTTAGCGCCATTATTAAGGATATTGACAGCGAAGGAATGGCGGGCGCAGTGCCAAGAGATATTCTTGGGGATGCCTGCGCTTTTGACCCAACGTTTGACAGACTTATTACACATCTCGTAGGACGGCAGTTTGAAGATCAAGCTGTCGGTGTCTTCATCTTCAGCAGGCCTTCCGATAAGTTTAAGAATTTCATCGCTGAGCGGGATGATGACACCGCTGGCGGCAGAGTGACCTTTTGTTTTGTTCTGTTCGAAGCGGAGCAGTTTGTTGGAATAATCGACATTGGCGAAAGTGAGGTCTTTGACATCGCAAAAACGCAGTCCGCAATAGAGGCAGAAGATGAAGGCACGACGGATTTCGGGACTCTGTTTGGGGTCGTGATACTCGATGAGCGTTCCGATTTCTTCAGTTGAAAGGACATCCTTTTTAAGCTGTTGGTCGTCTACCTTTATAGAAATGCCTTCGCAGGGGTTCTTTTTGATGACATCATGCTCAACGGCATATTTGATAACTTTTTTGAAGCGTTGGTAGCAGCTTTTTGCACCTTCGCCTCTTGAGTGTTTTTTCAGATATTCGGTAAATGCGAGCATCATATCCTTATTAAGATGTTCGGGACGGATGCCTCTGAGAAATTTCCTGTATTCGGGGGTTTCGCTCAAGAATGATTTGAAGCGATTTAGAGCCATTTCAAGCATTTTGACATCCTTTTTGGTGTAGTTGTCGATGTAGGCTTCGAAATAGTCTATAAAGTCAATTTTGCGGTCTTTTTTGAGGCGATAGCCTTCGGCGTTCTCAAGAATCTCCTGTTGTTTTTCAAAACGGATCTTCAGAGCGAGTTCGAGTGTGTCTTTGTTCTGTTGGCGCTCCTGAGGTGTTCGGGGTGCTTGCCATAGGTAAAGAGAGAGGAACTCGCGGTGGCGATCGATGGTGAGTACTTCTTTTTGAAGTTTTTCGCTATAGTGTTTTTTATAGCCGAAGTAGAAGTCGAGGAAAAGTGATTCTTTTCCATTGGTGAGAACCTTAGCCCCAAGCTTGGGGTTGTCGGTGTTGTTTTTAGAGATCAGATAGGTATTATCTGACCTAAGGTCTTTTCTTGCCATAATGATTAGAAATTTGGAATTTTTTCAGCTACAAATTTAGGCAAAAAGGATGGAAAAAACAAGAGAAAATAAAAGAAGTTATCAACAATTTTATCAGAAAAAGCTAAGTTTTTGGTTATGAGTGCGATAAAATTTTTTAAAGATTTTTGGTAAACTAAAGGAAAAAAAGTTGTACTTTTGCAGCCGGTTCTTTGACTAAAAATTGGTCAAAGGGGAAGGTCCCTACAAGAGGATAAAAAGTTAAATTATAGAGTACCTTAGGTTGGAAATTCGGGTAGCAAAAGGGTAGCAAAAAGCGACAAAACAAGGTCTTTTTTAGGAAAGCAAGAGAAGATAAAGCATTGAAAATCAATGCACTTGGTTTCATAAATAGGATAGGAATTTCCGGCCCTGGGTACGGATTTAAATGCAAATCCCTTGGTAATCGTAAAAGAATGCCGAGGGATTTTTTATTATTTGAAAAAATTTGACTATTTTTGCAGGCTGTTTTAAGACTGGTTTTATATGCTTAGATTTAAGACTAAAGGTAAAATCTTTGACGTTGCTATAACTGCTGTCGCAGGGATGTTGTCGGTCTGCGTCATGATTTATGCTATATGCCATTTCGGATTGAAAGAATCATGGCCCGAACTGGTGCTTAACTTGTTTTATGTGACCTGTCTGACGATGATGTGGATGTATTTCTTCAACAAGCTGAAACCGGCGCAGTTCAACTACTGGTGCTCGGTGTTGGTGGGCGTGACTGTATTGTTGCGCGACATCCTTTTCGCGCCGACGCTGGTTTTTTATTCCCTACATCTACGACATCTATATGGAGCCAGTCGACGAATACACTCCTTATCTTTTAACGGAGATATGGATTCGTCCTACCATCACCTACGGAATGGTGGCTTGTTTTGTTTCGGAACAGATAACGCAAAAGAACGAAAATGCCAAGCATTGAACTGATACGGACAAATAAGAGCTGGGACGGCGTGGAGCTGCCCGACTACTTGCAAGGTCGTCCTGAAGTGGTGGCCTTGAAATATGAGATACCTGCCGGACAGAAGCTGGGTTGGCATCATCATCCTGTGATGAACCACGGCATACTGGTGCAGGGCGAGCTGACCATCGTCAGCATTGACGGTAAAGAAAAGGTTGTACACGAAGGCGAGGCTTTGGTGGAGATGGTAGGCACCATACATCACGGAGAGAACCGAGGCACCAAGCCTGTCGTCCTTTACATGTTCTACCTCTCGCAGGAGGGTATGCCTATGTCGGTGCAACATCCGGAGATACCTTTAAAATAATAGGAGTAAATAATGATTAAAATGAAAAATATAATATTCACAATAGTATTTATTATCACGATGGCTATGACTGCCAACGCCCAGAGCGACGTGTTCTTCAAATTGAATTCGTCGGAAGAAGATATCTACAGGAACTTGGATGAAAATGTGAATCTTCCTACGACTCATGGCAGCGGCATTGACCACGACGCTGTCCCGTTAGGCAGCGGACTGCTTATACTCTCCGCTCTCGGTGCTGGATACGCCTTGAAGAAAAAACTCGAATGGTGAGAGAAAACAGTCTAACAAAGCCACACCTACCGCTACATGTTCACCATGAATGTAACAACTATAGTTTGGAATAAAATATAAAAGGCCTGTATATTTTAAAAAAAAATTCTTACCTTTGCGTTTTTAAAATTGATATTTCAAAATTTGAAATATGAAAAAGGCTTTTATATTTCTGATTACGTTTTTTGCCATGGCTCATACTGTGAAAGCACAGGAAGAGACCTTGGTGTTCACGCCTCAGTGGACGGCACAGGCTCAGTTTGCGGGCTATTACGTGGCTGAGGCAATGGGCTTTTACCGTGAGGCTGGGGTGGATGTGCAGATATCACATCCGTCGGTGACCCGGTCCGCCATGAGCCTTATGAACCATAACGAATGCCAGGCCACGACGCTACAGCTCTGTCAGGCGATGGAAATCGTTGACGATGGCATACCTCTGATAAACATCCTTCAGACATCGATGAACAACGCGATGGTCATCGTCTCCGCCCGCGACCAGGACCCGCTGACGCAGATAGGCGCCCGTGTGGGTATCTGGAGCGTCGGCTTCGGCCAGCTTGCAATATGCATGAGCATCAAGGAACATCTGGACTACGAGTGGGTGCGCTACGCACAGAACGTCAACCTGTTTGTCACCGGTGCCATCGACGCGACACTCGCCTTGAGCTATAACGAATACTACCAGCTGATCCAGGCAGGCATCAAGATTAGCGACGAAAATGTGTATCGTTTCTGTGACCATGGCTATAACGTGCAGGAAGACGGTGTTTATATGACAAAAGATTACTACGAAACACATAAAGACCAGGCACGACGCTTCGCAGAGGCGAGCAGAAGAGGGTGGGAGTGGACAGCCGAACATCCCGACGAGGCTCTTGACATCGTGATGGACTATGTGGATAAAAATAACATCGCCACAAACCGCGTGATACAGAAGCTGATGCTGCAAGAGGTGCTGCGTCTGCAGGTGGACCGCGAGTCAAAACAACGCGAGTTCCGTCTGCGTCCTGACATGGTGCGGCAGGCCAGCCAGCTGATGGTCGAGAACCAGATGCTGAGCCGTGAAGTGACATACGATGAACTAATTGACAACAGATAATTATGAATGGAATAATTACATATATTCGTCGCAAGCTCTCGGTCAGGGTGAGTCTGAGGGTGGTTGTCTCTGCTGCCATTTTATTCATCACTGCCTTGGGATTAATGTTCTATCAGGCACGTGTGGCTGTGCGTCAGGAGGCTATAAGCCGCGCCACACAGATCCTCGACAAGACCTCGTTGCGTGTCGACAGCATCCTGAACCGCGTGGAGGTGGCGTCGGATATGACAAAATGGCTCGTGGAGCGCCATACCGACGATGCCGACCTGATGTTCGTATACAGCCGCAGCATGCTGGAGAACAACCCCAACTTTTATAACTGCTCCGTAGCTTTCGAACCTGATTATTTTGAGAATAAAGGACGCTATTTCTCCGCCTATACCAGACACGTTGGCGACAGTATCCGCACCATACAAGGCGGCAGCGACAACTACCAGTATTTCTATATGGATTGGTATCTGATGCCAAAGCTGCTCGAGCGTCCATGTTGGACAGAACCATATTTCGACCACGACGTATCCACCAACACCAGCGAGATGGTGACGAGTTACTGCCAGACCATCAAAGACAGGCAAGGCAAGATGATAGGCGTCATCAACACCAGCCTCTCCATCAACTGGCTCTCGCATACCATTTCTGCCGTCAAGCCATATCCGCATTCTTATAGCATCATGATAGGCCGCGGAGGTACCTATTTCGTGCATCCCGACACAACGAAGATAACTCGTCAGACAATATTCACACATACGTTGGAGCAGCCCGATACTGCCATGATGGCCTTGGGCTATGCCATGCAGCGTGGCGAGTCGGGCATGAAGCTGATGCATCTCGATGGCAAGGACAACTACGTGTTTTACAAGCCTCTCGGTAAGACAGGCTGCTCGATGGCTATCGTTTGTCCTGAAAGCGACATCTTCAGAAGCTTCGACCGTCTGCAAAACACTATTTTGGCTATCGTCGCCATCGGCTTGTTGCTGATGCTCTGTTTCTTCATCCGCATCATCACCTACGAGCTGGATCCGCTCAGACGGTTGGCGACAGAGGCTGAGACCATCGCCTCAGGTCAGTTCGACGCTGAGTTGCCTGATTTAAAACGTATCGACGAGATAGGGCAGCTGAGTCATTCCTTCGGCAACATGCAGCAGTCGTTGGTGAGATATATCGAGGAGCTGAAGAATACGACAGCGCAGAAAGCCTCGATAGAGAGCGACCTCCGCATCGCCAGCGACATACAGATGGGCATGCTGCCTGAGAAGTTCCCTACCCGTAATGACCATGAAGACGTGCAACTCTATGCCTCGTTGACCCCTGCCAAGGAGGTAGGCGGCGACCTGTTTGATTTCTATTTCCGCGACGAGAAACTCTTCTTCTGCATAGGCGACGTTTCCGGCAAGGGTGTGCCAGCCTCTCTTTTCATGGCGGTCACACGTTCCACCTTCCGCACCGTGTCGGCTCATGAGTCGATGCCTGACCGCATCGTTACCATCATGAACAAGACCATCGCCGACATGAACAAGAACCATATGTTCGTCACGCTCTTCGTCGGTGTGCTCGACCTCCCGACAGGACGTCTGCATTACTGTAACGCCGGTCATGATGCCCCGCTGCTTGTAGGCGCAGGCATAGGCGAGCTGCCATGCGACTCTAACATTCCTGTGGGATTCATGCCAAAATGGAATTTCTCGCTTCAGGAGGCGCAGATTTTCATTGGCACCACGATATTCCTGTTCACCGACGGACTCACCGAGGCGATGGATGCACACAAGGCTCAGTTCCACATGAAACGTGTCAACGAGGTGGCTGAGCGTGCGCTGGCAAACCAGCAGCATGAGCCGCGCCAGCTCATCGAGCAGATGACAGATGCCGTACATCAGTTTGTGGGCGATGCCGAACAGAGCGACGACCTCACCATGATGGCGATTCAATATATCAGGCAGCAGTGCGACGCAAAAATCCAGAAAAACATAATGCTGTCGAACGACATACAGGAAGTGCCGCAACTGGATGCTTTTATCGAAGATATCTGCCATACTGTGGGATTCGACGACATCGAAACGATGAAGATAAAAGTCGCCGTTGAGGAGGCCGTGGTCAACGTGATGAAATACGCTTACCCGACGGGACAACGCGGCAACGTGAACGTCGAGGCTGCCTTCAACGGTTCGCGACTGAAGGTCACCATCATCGACAGCGGCAAGCCATTCGACCCAACCGTACACTCAACGGTCGACACCTCGCTTTCTGCAAAAGAACGTAAAATCGGCGGATTAGGCATCCATATCATGCGTCAGAATATGGACTCCATCAACTACGAGCGCATGGACAAGCTCAATGTGTTGACGCTTAGAAAGAATTTAAAGAATAAAGATTAAATATTACGACAATGAAAACTACTATTCAAGAACAAGACGGAAAAATGGTCGCCATCCTGGCTGGCAGTCTCGACACTGCTGCCGCTCCTGAGACAGAAAAGGCTATGAGTCCACTTAACGACGTGGTGGGAAAAGACATCATCATCGACTGTACGGAGTTGGAATACATCTCATCAGCCGGTCTGCGTATTTTTCTTGGCATACTGCAGAATACAGAGGAAAAAGGCGGACATGTCTTTATCAAAGGTATCAACGAAAACGTCCGTACCATCTTTGCCATCACCGGATTCAGTAATATCTTCAAATTTATGTAAGCTGTGTATCCTTTAACTCCAGTGCCATAATAATATGACTGAGACAAAAATATATATAGGGCTTAACGATTCCCTCACCAATCAGCAGGAACATAACACCGAGATGTATATCAATGTCATGAAATACGTCTGCAAGAGTCATCATGTGCCGTTTTCGTTTGTGATTACGGAAGGCGGGTTTTTTCACGAAAACGGTGATTACACACAGGAGCAGACTCTTGTCCTGTCGCTGATTGATGTCGATAAGGATATAGCCGAATCCATAGCGAAAGACCTCTGCGCTTTTTTCCATCAGGAAAGTGTGCTGATGACAGAGAGTATGGTTAGGGCATATTATGTCAAGGAGAGTTTCGCGCTTTAAATCCGCATGTCAGCTTCTTCTGCAAATACGTCAAGAAACACCTTGGACAGGCGCCTATGGAATACAGAAAAAGCCGTAGCAACAAAGCCACGGCTTGACATTTAGCTTCGTATTTTATCCCAGCATCTCCTTCACGTCTTTCTCGAAATCCTTCGGCTCGGTGGTCGGGGCGAAACGCTTCACGACACTGCCGTCCTTCGAGATGAGGAATTTGGTGAAGTTCCAGAGGATGTCGCTATCTTTCTTCGCACTCTTGCTGAGACCTTTGAGCATGGTGTGAGTGGCCTTTGCCTTCAAGCCTTTGTATTCCTCTTTCGGAGCCTGCGACTTCAGATATTCGAAGATAGGATGTGCTTCTTCGCCGTTGACGTCGATTTTCTTCATCAGCTGGAAGGTGACGCCATGGTTGATGCGGCAGAATTCGGCGATTTCCTCGTCGGAACCCGGTTCCTGGTGTGCGAACTGGTCGCAAGGGAAGCCGATGATGACCAATCCCTGGTCTTTGTACTTCTGATAAAGCTCTTCCAGTCCGTCGTACTGCGGTGTGAATCCGCATTTTGAGGCGGTGTTGACAATCATCAGGACTTTGCCTTCAAATTGTGCGAAGTCCATCTCCTCGCCACGGTTGGTGAGGGCTTTGAAATCATAAATCTTTGACATAATATATAGTTTTATTAATTTTCTTTCAGTTTTGCGATGATGTCGTCAATCATCTTGAAAAGCTCGGGCGCTGTTTCATGGGTGACACTCTCGCAGATGACGGCGTTGCCTACTGTATCTGGAACTTCAGACAATGTTTCCTGAAGCATTTTCCCTTTTTTAGTCAGCTTGACAATCATCTGGCGGGCATCTTTTTCACCTTTTTCTCGGGTAATGATGCCTTGCTTTTCCATGCGTTGGAGCAGCGGCGTCACCGTGTTGGTCTCCAGATAGAGACGTCTGGCGATGTCGTTCACCGGTTGCGAGTCCTTCTCCCATAGGACCAGCAGCACCAGATACTGCGGAAAGGTCAAGCCATGTTCCGAAAGCAGCGGGTGGTAGGCCTGTGTGAGAAGGCGCGATGCGGTGTAAAGTCTGAAGCAGAGCTGGTTGTCCAGCAGAAACTTCTCGTTCATTACATTTGCTTGATGAGCCAGTTCTGATAACCGATTTTCTCAATGAGCTCGAGCTGTTCCTCGCTCCAGTATTGGTCTTCCTCTTCGTCGAGCAGGTAGGCTTTCAGCATGTCGTAAGTTGTAGGGTCGTCAGCCAATGTTGCCATGCAGTTACGAAGGATTTCCACGCCTTTGACTTGGATGGCCAGGTCAGCCTTTAGATACTCCAGAGGGTCGCAAAACAGCTCGCGTGCGTCGTGTTTCTCAACTTTCGGGCAGCCGCCGAGGTCGATGATGCGGTCGATGAATTTCTCAACCCATTCCATTTCTTCGTTGAAATGACCGATGTACTTTTCGCCAAGTTTGCTGAAGCTTTCTGAATTGAAAATCTGTCCCTGTACTTTGTGTACGAAAGCGCCTTCTGAAAGGCCTGTTACGAAGAACTGTAATGCTTCGATT
>Ga0310696_10004295_pt1 | contig 17517 bp, 13 predicted proteins | sample AusTroGonzalo_MG_4_FD_203885 | JGI IMG/M metagenome (GOLD analysis project Ga0310696, IMG submission 203885) | Bovine rumen microbial communities from tropical cattle in Woodstock, Queensland, Australia - Gonzalo_02 (v2) (version 2) | ecosystem: Host-associated > Mammals > Digestive system >...
CGGTGTTTCTTCTGAACTGACCATCGACAATGTCGCCGTCTATGAGAATGGCGTTGGTTGGACGACCATAGAGACCACTGAGAACAACGTAAAACTGACTGGACTCTTACCGGAAACCGACTATGAGCTTCAGGTGCGTTCATTATTATACAACTATTCCTCTGACCCGGTGGAGGCCTCCTTCACCACCGAACCCATCATACCCTTAGCTGAAGATGACGACAACTCCACGACTATCGCCGCCCTTGCTGACGGGCATAAGCACGACGTGATACTCCAAGACTTCACGCTCAACCGCAAACGCGACGAATGGAACACGCTGTGCCTGCCCTTCAACGTGAGCGACCTCAGTGGCACACCTCTCGAAGGAGCCACGGTGAAGGAACTGACCGCCCCGACTTTCAGCAGCGGCACGCTGACGCTGGACTTCACGGAGGTCACAAGCATCGAGGCTGGCAAGCCATATATTATCATGTGGGATAAATGTGCCGACCTTGTCATCAACAATGACAATGATTGGAGCAGTTTCGCCGGGCGCGTGAACAATGGAGAGAGCTTTGCCGGGAAGACTGTGGCTCTAAGTCATGACATCAATGTCTCGACGGCGACGATGGTGGGCACGTCCGCCCACCCGTTCTGCGGCACCTTCGACGGCAACGGCTATACGCTCAACCTCAGCATCGATAACTCGGATGCTGACTACGCCGCCCCGTTCCGCTGCATCCAGAATGCCACCATCCGCAACGTGAAGACCAGCGGCTCCGTGACCGGCGGACAGTATTGCGCCGGCATCGTGGGTGCTGCCTTGGGTGGCACGAACAGCATCAGGAGCTGCTGGATGGGCGCAGATGTAACGAGCCAGGGTAATATCGGCGGCGTCTTGGGCCACGGCACCACATCGGCCACCACCGTCTCGGGCTGCTACATGTCGGGCACACTCACTGCTCAAATGATTGGCGTATTCTACGGTGGAGGCTACGATGGAGGCACACACACCATCGAGAACTGCTGGGCTATGGGCAGGTACAATAGCACCTCACTATACGATCCCGACCTGCTCATAACCGATGGCGGCACTGAAACCGTCACCAACTGTTACAAAAATACCAATGAAATCAGTCAAGGCGCCAACGCTTATATATTTTACAACTCCCAGCTCGTAGCCATTCTCGGCAATCAGTGGATGACAGATGACAACGGAAACCTGGTGCTGAAGCCATCCACCGACGTGATTGCCACTAACGTTGAGAATCCGCTGTTCTATGGTGTTACCGTCAGCAGCAGCGACCCGACAGCTGTAACCATCCCTAAGGGTCAGTTCGAGGGCACCTACAGCCCCATCAGCGACCTCACCGACGTGCTGCTCGATGCCAACAACGCGGGTAATGGTGCCTTCCATGCTGCCTACAGCTACGACCGTTCCTCGCTCGGCGAAGATTTTGTGGGCTGGTACAGCGACGCCACGCTGGAATCGCCTGCCACCGTCCTCCCCTTCGATGCCGGCGGCAAAGCAACACTCTATGCCGGAATGTGGATGGAACTGGCCGATAAATCAGACAACAGCGAGACCATCGCGTCGGCGGTCAGCTCCGGACGAATACACGACAGGACGGTTGTACTGAAAGACAGAACGCTCTACCGCGACGATGACTGGAACACGCTGTGCCTGCCGTTCAGCATGAGCATAGAACAGATTGCCGCTTCACCCTTAGTCGGTGTCACCATCATGGAACTGAACGGCACGACATCGAACCTGACCAATGGTACGCTGACACTGAACTTCAAGGAAGCGTTGAGCATCGAGGCAGGACGCCCCTACCTTGTGAAGTGGATGCATCCCACTGTCGTCATCAGCAATACAGCTGATTGGAATAGTTTTGCATCGGCCGTGAACAACGGCACAGAGTCGTATGCAGGCAAACTGGTGAAGCTGGATGCCGACATCGATGTATCGACGATGGTGGGCACGGAAGCCCACCCGTTCCGTGGCACCTTCGACGGCAACGGCCACACGCTCAACCTCAGCATCGACGACTCGGATGCTGACTATGCGGCCCCGTTCCGCTACATCAACGGTGCCTTCATCCGCAATGTGAAGGTCACTGGGTCCGTGAATGGCGGAAGCTATTGTGCCGGCATCGTGGGCGCAGCATTGGGCGGCTTGAACAGCATTAGGAACTGCTGGATGGCAGCATCGGTGAATGGCCCGGATTATATCGGCGGTATCTTAGGTCATGGCACCACATCGACCACGACCATCTCGAACTGCCTCCTGAGCGGCATCCTCCATGCCACCTACATCGGCGTGTTCTACGGTGGAGGCTCCGAGGGCGGCACACACACCGTTACTACCTGCTGGGCCTTGGGCAATTACAATATTCCTGTAAACGCTGGCGATATCGATCTGCTCAGGTCGGACGGTGGCACCATCAGCGTCACCAACTGCCGCCATAACGATAACGAAAGCCGCATCTCGCAGGGTTCATACTCATTTATTATATCTACTAACGACAGCCCATACGCAAACTTCCTCGGCAGTCAATGGACGACAGACGGCAACGGGAAACTGGTGCTGAAGCCGTCAGCAGAGTTCGGCAACACGGTTATTGAGAGTCCCAAGTTCACGGATGTCAACATCAGCGATGGCGACCCGACACCTGTCACCTTCACAGGCGGCCAGTTCGTGGGCACCTACAGCCCCGTTGCCCTCACCGTCGATGACCAGCGCAACCTCTTCCTCGGAGCCGACAACACGCTCTACTATCCCAGTGCTGCCAACAACGACGACGGGAAATATTATATCAACGCCTGCCGCGCCTACTTCCACATCGGCAACGGTGCCACCGTCCGCGAGTTCCGACTTAACTTCGGCGACGAGGATACGCAGGGAATCAAGGAGATTGACGATTTGACGATTGACGATTTACGATTTGAGGCTGACGCATGGTTCACGCTGGATGGGCGCAAGCTCAGCGGCAAGCCTTCGCAGCCAGGCATTTACATCCACAATGACCGCAAGGTAGTAATCAGGAACTGATACTAATCCCATTGCAGGTAGCCCTCGACGATATAGGCGGACGAAGATGGCTTATGGCTGGAATCTTCGCCCGCTTTCCGTTAAATCTTGTAGATTTTTCCGTGCAGTTGCGGATAATTCGCATTTATTTCGTACCTTTGCAGCGTTAAATCATTAAGCGACAGAAGATATGGCAAAAGAAAACATCGTAAAGGCGTGGCTCGACCATGTACACGAGGACATCAGCGCTGCCGAGTGCCTTTTCCAGGGCGGGCACTGGCTTTACGTCGCTTTCCTCTGCCACCAAGCCATCGAGAAAGCCCTTAAAGCCTACTACTCCGCCACTCACGACGATGACCCGCGCTACACCCACAGCCACTCGAAGCTGTTGGAGGACTGCGGGTTTCTCGACCAGCTCACAGACGAGCAACTCGGTTTCCTTGACCTCATGGTGCCCATGTATATTGAGGCCCGCTACCCTGAACAGAAGGACGCTGCCGCCCGCATGCTCAACAAGGACGCCTGCGACTACATCATCAAGACAACCATAGAACTGACGCAATGGATAGAAGAACGCTTACCCGAGACGAAGCCCTCGACATCGTGCGACGCTACAAGCAGGTCATAACCCACCGCTACAACGCCGTGCCCAAGGTCTATATGTACGGCTCTTACGCCAAGGGCTACGCCAACCCTGACAGCGACATCGACGTGGCCGTTATTGTGCCCGTAGGAGTCATCGTCGACAAGTGGCACCAGTGGGCCGACATCTGCGGCGACGTCCGCAAGGTCAGCACCCTCATCGAGCCAGTCCTCATGGAGGACAACGAGGACTCCATGCTATACCGCGAGGTGATGCGCACCGGCATCACCGTGTAAATTTAATAAAGATACCTCTCTCTCAGGTGCTCGCCTTGGCACGGGTTATAAAGCTTCCTGTGGCGACATCACCATCAGTGGCGGCGACGTGACGGCCAAGAGTGACGGCAGCGGCCCAGGTATCGGCTGCACATGCTACAGCACGTGTGGCAACATCACCATCACGGGCGGCACCATCATAGCCAAGGGTATAGACTGTGGAGCAGGCATCGGCGGGGGAAACCACGGAGACTTCACGAGCATCACCATTACCGACGGCATTACCAGTATTCAAGCCACAGCAGGACACGGCGCTGATGCCAAAAAACTTCTCCCGATAGGAAAAGCTTATGAAGATGAGGAAAGCGGCAGCGTGACCATCGACGGCGTGACGCTGCCCGAGCTACACAAAGCACAGGTGCATGGCACTGAACCCCTGCCCGCCTTGCCGCACCTGAACTGGACTATTTCGGAAATCAAATATACCTACGACACCTGGACGCTGACGCCGAAGCCATAAACAGCCAAAGTTAGATAATAAACAAAAGAGAGGTTGCCGCCAGTTGCAACCTCTCTTTTTGTCAGTTCGCGAGTTTGCTGAGCCTCCTCGGCTGGTTTGCTGAACAAAACCATAGCTTTTGTTGAACAAAGGCAAGCCTTTGGTTTTGTCTTGCCAAATGGACGACTCATGGGCTTTTCTATATGTCTCATGACGGTGCTGAAATATGCAATTTTGACGGAGTGACTATCAAAATTAACAAAAAGTGTTACAAAATTAACAAAAAGTGCGCAGGATGGGCTTTAGGGCTTGCAGGATTGAAAATAATTGTTTAACTTTGCAGGGAAATTTAATAAATATCAATAAACAAACTATAAACAATAAACAAATAATAAACAATAGACAAAATGGAAACAAAAAAGATTTTATTGATTCTCGCCCTTCTCTGCGCCGTCGTATCGGTTAAGACATGGGCACAAGCCGAACCGTCGGAACGGCTGACGAGGCTGCTCAAGCCCGGCACAAGCACAGTCTATTCGTTCAACTATCCGACCGTCAACACCGCCGGCGAGCGCATCGTGCTCTCATCAGCCCTCGTTGCATGGACTCCTACCGACCGGCAGGAGGGCGACAGCATCGAGACCATACATATCTATAGCCACGCCACCATCGGCGCCGATGAGGAAAGGCCTACCTCGCAAGGCTTCTCCAAAGAACAGCTTATGTTACAGACGCTGCCCAGACGTACATACGGTGAGCTCCTTGACGATAACAACGCCGAATACGTGGGGCGCTGTATCATCATCGCACCTGACTATGAGGGTTTTGGCGTGACCAAGAATCTGCCCCATCCCTATCTCTCGCAGCGACTGACGGCGCAGCAGGTGCTCGATGCCGTCAACTACGGACTCGACCTCTACCGCAAGCAATCGGCAGAGAATACGGACGACGACCCGCTGCTGCCCATCAAGAGCGACTGGCGCACGTTTGGTCTCGGCTATTCCCAGGGTGGTGCAGTCACATTGGCCTTACAGCGCCTTATCGAGGAGAAGGGGCTGGCAGGGCAGTTGCACTTCTATGGCAGCATCTGCGGCGACGGCCCATACGACCTCATAGAGACCATGCGCTACTATTTCGATGACGACGGTACCAGTTACGGCGCGGAGACTGACCACAGGAAGGGCATCTGCACCTATCCCGTGGTCGTTCCACTCATCATCAAGGGCATGTGCTCCACCCATCCTGCAATGGCTTCATACCGCATCAACGATTACCTGTCGCAACAATTGCTCGACACGGACGTGCTCAGCTGGATAGACAGCAAGGAATATACCACAAGCGAGATGTCGAAGATGTGGTACGACCAGTTACAGTCTGGCTTAGACGCCCAAGACCGACACTATACCCCAGAACAGATGGCAGAGATGTTCTCCACGCCCAAAAAGGACAAGGTATGGGGACATCTGGACAAGATGTTCATCCCTGCCATATTTGACTACTTGAACAACGCCGACAATCTGTCTGATGTGCCGAGCGAGGCAGCCAACGCCCCGCAGGCCCTGCATCAGGCCTTGGCCGACAACTCCGTCGCCACGGGATGGGAGCCAAAGCACCGCATACAGTTCTACCACTCGCGTGGTGACATGGTTGTCCCCTACGGTAATTACCTGGCCTTCCGCGACGCGCATCCAGAGGGCGAGAACAGCATGTATCGGATTGACGACACTTTCACCGACAGTGACCACATGGATGCTGCCACCATCTTTTTCGTTGAACTCTGTGTCACCGGCTCTTTCGTTCCTCACTACCAGTGGATTAGCGAAGGCGCAACCCAAACTGGCATCAAGGATATTTACGATTTACCAATTTACAATTTACAATTTGATACCAACGCGTGGTACACGCTCGACGGTCGCCGTCTCAACGGTAAGCCAACTACTAAGGGAATATATATTCATAATAACGTGAAAGTTGTCATACCCAACTAAATACTCAATTAAAAATTTGGTGTTTTCCTCGCTTATTCGTATCTTTGCAGCGGAATTGCGAATAGACGCAATAAGATTATGAGCATCGACACTTACAAACTGACCAGCATGGAAGAACCCTCCGACGAGGTGCTCTCGCAACTGATGCGCGAGGCCGCCGAGGAAGCTGCACAGAAAAGGGCCGAAGCCACGGCAAAATTCTTTAGCCAGCTGAAGAGCGACGCACAAAAGATTGAAGCCGCATGGTAAAGGAAAATCACAATCCCGTACTCATCGTGATTGCCGGCCCTAACGGGTCTGGCAAAACCACGATTACCTCGAAGATATTGCGCCATGAGTGGCTTGAAGGAGCCATCTATGTGAATCCTGACCAGGTGGTACAGGATCGCTTCGGTGATATTCTTATCTTTGCAGAAAATTACAGACAATAATACAATTTTAAAAAACATGAGAATGAAAACATTTAAATTGACTTTGATGCTCGGCGCCGTAGCTGGGCTGGTGTCGTGTGGCATTGAAGAGCCCAAGATGACACAGTCGTCGTTTGAAACCATGACAGTGGAGACATCTGACATTGAGCTTCCTTATAAGTTTAGTGCCAGGATGAAGGGTCAGAACGACGTGACGGTAACGCCACAGGTTAGTGGCCAGTTGACAAAAATTTGCGTGGCTGAGGGTCAGCAGGTGAAGAAGGGACAGACGCTCTTTGTCATCGACCAGCGCAATGCCCAACTGGAGCTGGAGGCAGCGCAGGCCAACTTGGAGGCCGCCTTGGCTCAGGAGAACTCTGCCAAGCTGGAGTTTGAGTCGAACAAGAACCTGTTTGACAAGAAAATCGTGAGCAGCTATATGCTGAACAACTCTGAGAACTCCTACAAGCAGGCGCAGGCTGCGGTAGCCCAGGCAAAGGCTGCCGTGAACCGTGCGAAGGTGAACCTCGGTTTCTGCACCATCACGGCATCCGTGTCAGGTGCTATCGGTGAGATTCCAGTGCGTGTCGGTGACCAGGTGTCGCCTGCTTCACAGCTGACCATACTGAGCGGTAATACAACGATGGATGCCGAGGTTTCCATAACGGAGTCCGTTATCGAGAATGCAGTGAAGGAAGGCGTAAATGCTGCCGAAATAGAGAAGTACATTTCCCAATTGCCTCCTGCAACGTTTGTTATGAAGAATGGAACGGAGTATCCTCACAAGGGTCGTTTTGCCAGTCTGACGGGTGTTGTGAATGCCGCTACCGGTTCGCTGACCGCCAAAGTGTCATTCCCCAACCCCGACGGCCATCTCTACTCCGGCATCCAGGGTACGGTAGTGATGAAATTCGATGAGAAGGATGTGATTGTCATTCCCCAGTATGCCGTGGTGCGCCTTCAGGACAAGTCATTGGTTTATAAGGTACAGGCCGACAGCACGGCCACCGCTATCGACGTGACTACAGAGGATACAGGTAACGGTAAGGACTTCATCATAACCAATGGCTTGAATGTGGGCGACAAGATTGTGACCACAGGTGCCAATAACGTGATCGAGGGGCAGAAGGTGCTGTTTTAGACCCATCCCCAACCCCTCCCTGAAGGGAGGGGGGTAGATAGAAAAGTAATAGTAATGTGTAACCAATAAAAAAGGAGTCCCCCAAACTAATCACTCCCCTCCATTTAGGGAGGGGCAGGGGGGAGGGTCTTTATGAAAAACAATATATTCATTAATAAATATGTGATGGCATGTGCCATCTCTATTGTGATAGCGCTGGTGGGCTACATTTCAATGAGCACACTGGCAGTGGAGCAATACCCGGACATCGCGCCGCCTACGGTAAATATCAGCACGAGCTATACTGGTGCCGACGAGAACACGGTAATGAAGTCGGTCATCCAGCCATTGGAAGAGAATATCAATGGCGTGACGGACATGACTTACATGACCTCCAAAGCCTCGTCGAACGGTGATGTAGATATCACTGTATATTTCCGGCAGGGCGTCGATCCCGACATGGCGGCGGTGAACGTACAGAACCGCGTGACCCGTGCCCAGGCGCTGCTGCCTGCCGAAGTGAACAAGGTGGGTGTGAAGGTGGAGAAACGGCAGAACAACATCCTGCGCATCTTCGCTGTGAGGAGTGCCGACGGCAAGTACGACGAAGACTTCGTGTCAAACTATATCGATATCAACATCAGGCCGAAACTGATGCGTGTCACTGGTGTGGGTAACGTACAGAGCTTAGGTAACACATACGCCCTGCGCATCTGGCTGAAGCCCGACGTGATGGCCCAGTACGGACTGACCCCTAACGACATCTTCGCAGCTATCGGCGGACAGAGCTTCGTGGCTGGTGTGGGTTCCTTGGGTGAACAGTCGGAGAACTCCTACCAGTACTCGATGCAGTACAAGGGTACCCTGAAGACTATCGAGGAGTTCAATAACATCGTGCTACGCACCAGTGGTGGTGGCATGCTGCACCTGAACGACGTGGCCGAAGTGAAGATTGGTGCCATGAGTTACAACTTCACATCGAACATCCAGGACAAGCCGGGTGCCCTCTGCATGGTGTTCGCAGCTCCAGGTGCTAATGCAACTCAGGTGAATGCCCTCATCAACAAAACGTTTGAGGAGATGAAGGCAACGATGCCGGCCGGACTGGAGTTTGTGACCTTGATGACCAGTGATGACTTCCTGTTCGCCGCCATCCACAACGTGGTCGAGACGCTTGTTATCGCCATCATCCTCGTTATCTTGGTGGTGTTCTTCTTCCTGCAGAACTTCAAGGCTACCATCATCCCCTCGATCTCGATTATCGTGTCGCTGTTGGGAACCTTTGCCATCGTTTCATTGGCAGGCTTCTCACTCAACATCCTGACGCTATTCGCACTGGTGCTGGCCATCGGTACGGTGGTGGATGACGCCATCGTGGTGGTCGAGGCCGTCATGGCGAAGATGGAGGGCGGCATCAGCGATGCCCGTGAGGCCACCCGTCAAGCCATGAGCGAGGTGTCGGTAGCCGTGGTATCGTGTACGTTGGTATTCATGGCCGTGTTCATCCCCGTGACCTTCATGCCCGGCACCTCAGGCACGTTCTTCACCCAGTTCGGTGTGACGATTGCCTCTTCTGTCGGTCTGTCGTGCGTGTCGGCCCTCACGCTCTGTCCCGCTCTCTGTGCCATCATGATGCGCGTGACGGAAGGAAAGAAGGAGGGCAAGGGCCTGACCTACTACACAAAGAAGGCCTACACCGTGAGCTATAATGCCATCTACAACAAATACTCGAAGGCCGTCCAGAAGTTCATCAAGCGCCCCATCCTGGCATGGAGCCTGTTGGCACTGGCTGCCGTTCTGCTGGTGTTCTTCATGAAGAACCTGCCTTCAGGTCTTGTGCCTCAGGAGGACCAGGGTGTGTTCTTGGTTGAGATACAAGCTCCGGAAGGCTCCACATTGAAACAGACCCGTGAGATGGCGAAGCAGGTGGAGGCCAAGGTAAAGAATATTCCCGAACTGGAGAGTTTCGCTTTAGTCTGTGGTTATGGTATGATATCGGGTGCTGGTTCCAACTACGCTACGATGGTTGTGCGCTTGAAGAATTGGGACGATCGTTCTGGTATGAATCATTACATCACTCTCGTTAGGTATCGTTTCTACTTTGACTGCCAAGATCTCAAGAACTTGCGGGTGATTCCATTCGAGATGCCTCAGATTCCTGGCTATGGTACCAGTAACGACGTCATGCTCATGGTAGAAGATCCCACAGACGGTAACCTGTCGGAATTTGCCAAACAGACCGAGCATTTCCTGAACAAACTGTCTGAACGCCCAGAGATAGCCTCTGCCATGTCAACGTACTCTGAGCGTTTCCCGAAGTATCAGGTGGATGTCGATGCCGCCCAGTGCGACCGCGCCGGTGTGACACCTGAAGCCGTACTCAACACGCTGGGTTCTTTCTGCGGTGGTGCGTATATCGGTAACTTCAACCAGTTTGGTAAGGTCTATCGCATCATGGCTGCTGCTTCGCCTGAATACCGACTCGACCCGCAGTCGCTGCATAATATTTTCATGCAGGTGAGGGGCGGCAAGATGGCTCCCATCTCTGAGTTCGTGTCGCTGAAGCAGATTGTCGGCCCGTCCAATATCGAGCACTTCAACCTGTTCCAGAGCATCACCTGCATTGTGTCCCCCGGCAGTGGATACACTGAGGGCGATGCTCATAAGGCCATTGCCGAGGTGTTCGAGAAGGAGATGCCAAAAACTGCCGCCTACGAGTACAGCGGTATGTCGCGTGAGGTTGAGGAGACTGCCGGCTCTAATGCCACAGCACTCATCTACGTCATCTGCGCCATCCTGATTTACCTCATCCTGGCATCGCTTTACAACTCGTGGTTCACGCCGTTGGCCGTGCTGTTCAGCGTACCGTTCGGACTGATGGGTGCCTTTATCTTTGCTTACCTGGGCTATACGCAAGGATTGCCTGGTATGGACAACAACATCTATCTGCAGACGGGTGTCATCATGCTGATAGGTCTGTTGGCCAAGACGGCCATCCTGATTACCGAGTTCGCCACAGAGCGCCGTGCTCAGGGTATGAGCATCGCCGATGCCGCCTTCGAGGCTTGTAAGGAGCGCCTGCGCCCCATCCTGATGACGGTGGCCACGATGATTATCGGTATGATTCCCCTCGTCATTGAGGGTGGTGCCGGTGCCAACGGTAACCGCGCCCTCGCCCTTGGTGTCATCGGCGGTATGAGCATCGGCACCATTGCCCTGCTCTTCGTCGTACCCGCCTTCTTCATCGTGTTCCAGAAGCTGCACGAGAAGTTCCAAGGAAAGGGAGAAGTGAAAACTGTAGAAGTAAAAACAGAGGAATAAATCATGAAAAGAATAAGCAATATCTTCGTCGCTGCAGCCGTGGGCCTTATGCTCACGGGCTGCGGCATCTATAACAAGTACGAGCAAAAAGCAGAAGCACCCGCCGATGCCTTCGGCACTAGTGTGCTCGGCGGTTCTCCCGCCGAGGGCAATGCATCCATCGCCCAGATGTCATGGCGCGAGTTCTTCACCGACCCACTGCTCCAGCAGCTTATTGAGCAGGTGCTGGCGAACAATACCGACCTCAACTCCGCGCGCATTGCCGTGGAGAAGAGCCAGGCTGCGCTGACGGCTGCAAAGCTGGCCTACCTGCCCTCACTGGCCTTCGCGCCCCAGGGCACGCTCTCCAGCTTTGACGGCGGTACTGTCGTAAAGACCTACAACCTGCCGCTGCAGCTGTCTATGGACATTGACGTGTTAGGCTCCATAACCAATAAGAAGCGCGCAGCAAAGGCTGTGCTCCTACAAGCTGAGATGCAGCAGGACGCCATACGCTCCAACCTCGTGTCCATCACGGCCCAGCAGTACTTAATGCTGCAGGTGCTCGACCGACAGCTGGACATCCTCATACAGACCGACAGCCTGTGGAACAAGTCGCTCGAAACCGAGCAGGCTCTATGGGAGAACGGTAAGGCCTATAGCACCGCCGTCAACCAGATGGAGGCTTCTTACCTAAGCGTGAAGACGCAGATTGCCGATACACGCCGCAACATCCGTGCCGTCGAGAATTCCATCTGCAAACTGCTGGCTGTAAGCCCGCAGCACATCAACCGCCAGAAGTGGGGCAGTTCCACCCTGCATCATGCCGAGTCGATGGATGATGCCGAAGCGCGCATGTTCGACTCCAAGTACATGAAGATTGGCATACCGGCCCAGATGCTGGAGAACCGCCCGGACATCCGCATGGCCAACCACGCCATGGAGGAGGCCTTCTACAACACGGCAGCCGCACGCTCGGCTTTCTACCCCAGCATCACGCTCAGCGGCTCTCTCGGATGGACCAACAACTCCGGCATGGGCATCGTTGACCCAGGCAAGCTATTGTGGAATGCCGTCGCACAGCTTACGCAACCTATCTTTGCACGTGGCAAACTGACAGCCAACAAGAAGATAGCCCAGCTCACTGAGGAGGACTTGCAGAAGAAATACGTGCAGACGGTCATCAACGCCGGAAACGAGGTGAACGAGGCCATGGCCGACTGCATGACAGCCCGTGAGAAACATGCCTATTTACAGCGTCAGGTGCAGGTGCTCCATGAGGCATACACAGGCACCCATGAGCTGATGGACAATGGTAAGGCCAGCTACATCGAAGTGCTGAGGGCCCAGGAGTCTCTGTTAGATGCTCAGCTCGGTTCGGCCATGAACATGTACGATGGTGCCCAGGCCGTCATCGCACTCTATATTGCACTCGGAGGGGGAGCGAAGTGAGAGTGAAGGAGTAATTAAAAAAATAGTAAATACAACTTTCGCATGTATAAAACGACCACAGATTTCACAGATTTCACGGATTTCACAGATTATTTTGCCTATTACAGCGGCTAAAGCCGCGATTATGTTGGATTTCACAGATTGCTTCGCGCAGCTAATCGCAACTTTAGTTGCTGTAATCGAAATATAATCCAATTATACCGCACAGCCATAATCTGTGAAATTTGCGTAATCTGTGGTAAAAATACATGAGAATCTTGAATTAGTAAATCGAAATGTCACAATTAGAACCCCTCATATCCGACCTTGCGCTGATTCTCATCTGCGCAGGTGTAATGACGCTCTTGTTTAAGAGCCTCAAACAGCCCATCGTCCTGGGGTACATCGTAGCGGGATTCCTCGCCTCGCCGAACATGCCCTACATGCCCAGTATCAGTGATGGACACGGCGTACACGTCTGGAGTGAGATAGGTGTCATTTTCCTTCTGTTCGCCCTTGGCCTGGAGTTCTCATTCAAGAAGATTCTGAAGATGGGTGCGGCACCCATCGTTGCTGCCCTGGCCATTATCTTTAGCATGATGTACGTCGGCTCGCTTGCAGGTCACCTTTTCGGCTGGAGCGACATGGACTGCATCTATTTAGGCGGTATGCTCGCCATGTCATCGACCACCATCATCTTCAAGGCCTTCGACGACATGGGTCTGCGGCAGGAGCGTTTCGCCGGCCTTGTGCTCAGCGTGCTCATCATCGAGGACATCCTCGCCATCGTACTGATGGTGATGCTCTCGACACTGGCCGTCAGCAAGGAGTTTGAAGGCACGCAGATGCTCCAGTCCGTCTTGCAGTTAGGCTTCTTCCTCATCCTCTGGTTCACTGTGGGCATCTACCTCATCCCCCTCTTCTTGAGGAAGGCAAAGGCATTGATGAACGAGGAGACTCTGCTCATCACAGCCCTTGCCCTCTGCTTCGGCATGGTGGTGTTTGCCTCTGCCGTTGGTTTCTCCGCTGCTTTCGGTGCCTTCGTCATGGGCAGCATCCTGTCTGAGACGGTCGAGGCCCAGAAGATTGAGCACTTGGTGGCCCCCGTCAAGAACCTCTTCGGTGCCATCTTCTTTGTGTCTGTAGGCATGATGGTCGATGTGAACCTCATCATCGAGTATATCGTGCCCATCCTCTGCATCATCCTTGCCATCATGCTGGGCCAGACCATCCTGAGCACCTGTGGCTTCCTGATTTCCGGCCAATCGCTGAAGACCGCCATGCAGTGCTCGTTCTCGCTGACGCAGATTGGCGAGTTTGCCTTCATCCTGGCCACCCTTGGCACCTCGTTGAAGGTCACCAGCGACTTCCTCTATCCCATCGTTGTCGCCGTGTCTGTCTTCACGACGTTCACCACGCCTTATATGATTCGTTTGGCAGAACCAGCCTACAACGTGGTGGCACGTGTGCTGCCAGCCAAGTGGATAGCTAAGTTAGAGAGTAATTCCGCCGAGGGAACGGAAGAGACTGAGAACGACGAGATGCGCTTGCTCTGGCGTACTGAGTTCAAGCGTTATATCTTCATTATGCTCATTAACAGCGTGCTCTGTGTGGCTATTATCGGAATCATGTACTATTCTGGCGCACCATTGATTTACGATTTGCTGCCTGAGCCCTGGTCTGGCATCGTCACTGCCTTTGTCACACTGTTCTTCTGCGCGCCCTTCATCTGGGCATTGTTGCGCCGGGGTGCAGATAGTAAGGATGTAGATAAGCTTTGGGACGAAGGGGGTAACCTCATGCGTGTAAAGATTACGGCATTTGGCATTCTGCGTCTTGCCATCGGTGCAGCCTTCATTGCCTTTATTATAGGCAATACGCTGCCTAAGATTGGCATGTACGGCATATTTGCCGTGATAGGCATTGCGTTCTTGATCTTCATCTCGCCATATTCAAAGCAACGCAGCGATAGGTTGACCAAGACCTTCACCGAGAACCTGAATGTACGTGAACATCAACAATAAGAACAACGAATTGCACGAATTAGACGAAAGAATCAATAATATCTTATACATTTAACACTATGGATATACGACATTACTTTACAATTATCGCCGTTGCCCTGACCGTTCAGGCCAACGCGTTGAATTATCTGGACATGGAATTTCCTACGCTCGAAGTACCCGAAATGGAGGCCGAATCGTACAGTCTGCTTGAACCCATCTATGCGCCCGAGCAGTCTACCTACATCTTTGACGAAGTGGCCCCGATGGCCAGTCCTAAGATGGACTTTGATTTCTTCAAGTCGAAGACGAATCCGGACATCAAGCCCTACAAGTTCATGGACGACCTGACCTTCGTGGGCATACCCCTGTTTGTGGCTGGCTGGGCTGTCAAGGGCGACAAGGCGATGTTCCGCGTCAACCAGAAAGCCGAGGACGGCGGCAAGAAGAACACGCAGCTGCTCACCGACTTCAAGACCGGCATCGATGACTACACACAGTTCTTCGGCCCCGCCATGACGGTGGGCTTGAAGTTGGGCGGCTATGAAGGCCGCAGCGACTGGCCCCGCCTGTTGGCAAGTGCCGGTATGTCATACGCCATTATGGCTGGTTTCGTCAATGGCATCAAGTACTCGGCCAAGGAGATGCGTCCCGACGGCTCCACTGCCAACTCGTGGCCCTCGGGTCATACGGCAACGGCCTTCGTCGGTGCTACGTTGCTCCACAAGGAGTATGGACTCACCCGCTCGCCTTGGTGGTCGGTGGCCGGCTATGGTGTGGCCACGGCAACGGGTGTGATGCGTGTGCTCAATAACCGTCACTGGATTAGCGATGTCATGTCGGGTGCCGGCATCGGTATCATGTCCACCGAGCTGGGCTATGCCCTATGTGACCTGATGTTCAAGCAGAAGGGCCTGCTGCGCAACGACTTGGTGCTGGACAGCGAAAAGCCCTCTTTCTTCAGCATCTCCATGGGTTTGGGCCTTGGCAGCAAGGACCTTGAGTTTGAGAGTGAGGGAGAGAAGGTAAACATCAAGTTCCGTGCCGCCACGGTGGTCGATGCTGAGGGAGCCTACTTCTTCAACAAGTACATCGGTGTGGGTGGTCGCCTCAGGGTCAGGGCACAGTCGGCCAAGGACTTCGGCGACTTTGCCAGTTTAGTGGCTGCCGAGGATTATTATGCCTGGCAGAGCCTGCTGCCCTACTATATGGATGCCTTCCCTGGTGACTACAGATTGCCTGCTACCACCGAGCAAGATCTGTTCTTTAACGAGCAGTCATTCTTGAGCAAAGTTGGATATCAGATAGACTCAGAGAGTAGTTGGAATGACAACGCTCCTGTCACCGACAGCTACGGCATCGTGAAGAGCGACCACATCACAGAGTTCACGGGCAGTGTTGGTGTCTACTTCAACCTGCCCCTCGGCAGCCACTTCTCTTTGGGCACCAAAGCCCTTATCGGTCGTTCCATCACGCAGGAGCTTGACATTGATGGCCACGCCGAGGGCAACAAGAAGGATATCGGCTACACGTTGACGCTCGACAACCGTCCGGGCAAGAGGGATTCCAACGGCGATCCTAATTTGTTGCTCAACGACCTGCAGTATCCCAACAACACGGGTGAGAAATGGAGCGACGAGTGGGAATACCTCACCGTGGGTGCCAAGTCGTCTACCTCATTTGGCACGGGCCTCTCGTTCACCTATCGCTACAGGTCTAATTTCTCCTGGCGCCTCTTCTGTGACTACGACTATACCCGCAAGGACTTCACAGCTAAGTACGACCCCTTCCACTTCGTGCAGAATAGTATGACCTATGGTGCCAGCTTCCTGACGGACGCTGCGCTCGAGACTGCCACAGATGACTACGCCGACGGTCTAGGTTTGGAGGTCAGGGAGTACAGGGCCCGCAAGACCATGAACTACTGGACGTTGGGTCTTTCGTTCTTGGTAAACTTCTAAAATAGGTGGAGACTTGGTCTTCGCGTGCGTACAATGATTATTTATAATATTAACAAACAAGACAATGAAAAAGATAATGAACTGGATGCTCGCCGCCACCCTCACCATTTGCGGCGCAACGATAGTAAGTTTCTCACTGACCTCCTGCAAGAAGGCTCACGCTGAAGAAGAAAACCCCACTCCCACACAGCAGGTGCAGACCACCGAACTGATCCGTACCAGCCAGAGCTGGGACGGTGTGGAGCTGCCCGACTACTTCCAGGGCCGCCCCGAACTGGTGGCCGTGAAGTACGTGTTCCCCGCCGGTCAGAAGCTGGGCTGGCACCACCATGTGGCCATGAACTACGGCGTGCTCGTGCAAGGCGAGCTGACCATCATCGGACAGGACGGAAAGACGAAGGTGGTGCATGAGGGCGAGGCCGTCGTAGAGATGGTAGGCACCATCCACCACGGCGAGAACAGAGGCACGAAGCCCGTCATCCTCTACATGTTCTACCTCTCGCAGAAAGACCTGCCGCTGGCTGTGCAGCATCCCGAGATTCCGTTAGAATAATCAGGGCGTTTGCCTAAGGCGGTAGTGGGTGCGACTCCCGCTACCGCAACAAAGAAGGAAACTTATCTGAATTAGTGGAAAGCTTACGAAAAGGCTTTCCACTAATTGTGATAAATGATAAAGATTAATGATAGAGTGTAAAAAAACAAATACCATGAATAATACAGGTCAGATTATTTGGCCATTCTATAGACGAAAAGTGTGACATTGCACAAAAAAAGTACGTAAAATGTTTCGTCTTTTGGATAGAGTTTGTTACCTTTCCTCTATAAATGGGAAACAAATTGCCCCGCCGAAGTAACTAACCCCGCCTGAATTTCCGACGTAGGCACATGGCGGCCTATACACGGCCTTGTGGTCAATACCGTGTTTACATAA
>Ga0310696_10004296_pt1 | contig 17514 bp, 13 predicted proteins | sample AusTroGonzalo_MG_4_FD_203885 | JGI IMG/M metagenome (GOLD analysis project Ga0310696, IMG submission 203885) | Bovine rumen microbial communities from tropical cattle in Woodstock, Queensland, Australia - Gonzalo_02 (v2) (version 2) | ecosystem: Host-associated > Mammals > Digestive system >...
ATATCATAACGCCTGTTCCTGGAACGCCTTTTTTCGATGAAGTCAAGGATAGCGAAGATTTAGTCAATAAGGATATTTATACGTACAGTCCGTCTGGCCCAGCGGTAAAAAACAGCAAGCATTTGACGGCTAAAGAAATTGACGAAATGTACTGGTGGCTCTATAACGAAGTGTATTCTATCAAGAATATATATAAACGAATTGTATTTTGTCGAAGTTTTGTACGTCACCCGTTACGATCGATGTTTAACTTGGGTGTGAATTTCTTCTACAGATACCATATCAAGCATAACATCGCGCCGATTATCATTTAGTGGAATTAAATCTTAATCCTGATCTTCTTCTGCTTGTAAATCGATTGCCCGCCGTTGCACATGTATGCCATGGTGCAGACGATGAAGAATGCGGGGAGGCAATGGAATCCGAAGATTTCGCCGGCGATGAGGATGGGGGCCCAGAGCGTGTTGCTTGCGCTGGCGAATACGGCGGCAAAGCCGAGGGCTGCGGCGAGCGGGAGCGGGACTCCGAACATTCCTGCGACGAAGATTCCGAATGTGGCTCCAATGGCGAAGAGCGGGGTGACGACACCGCCGATGAATCCGGCGGAGAGCGTGAGGATGGTGACGGCGAATTTGATTATCCAATCATACCCGTGAATGGAAACCCCGGCGGCGTTTACGCCAAAACACATGTCCAATAAGTTTGTTCCAAGTCCGGCGTAACGTCCCTGGAAAAATACAAGCAAGAGGACGCTGAGTCCTGCGCCCATGATGGCGATGCGCTTGATCGTGTTCGGGAATTTCTTCGCGAAGAAATCTTGCGAGAGTCCGAGCAGTTTTGCGAAGCCTCCGCCGACAACGCCGAATAGAATTCCCATCAGCGCGAGCTTCACAAGGAACTTGCCGTCGAGCGAGCCTTCGTTTGTGAAAATGCTTGCCGAGAATCCGCTTGCATCCAAAATGCTGTTCAAGTCAACGCTGAACTTGTGGAATCCGAGCATGCTCGAGACTTTGCAGGCGGTGAATGCGGCCGCAGCGGCGGGCAACAATGCGGAAAGTTCCAAATGTCCGACGAGCAGAACTTCCAATGCGAATGCGGTGGCGGCCATCGGGGCTTGGAAAATTCCTGCGAAGCCTGCGGCAAGTCCTGTGACGAGCATGATGTGCGCTGCGTTTTCAAACGGTAATTTCTTGCTTATGTTGTACGAAAGTGCGGAGCCGATTTGCATGGCTGCACCTTCGCGGCCAGCGCTTCCGCCAAAGAGCTGCGTAATCCAAGTGCTCACGGCAGCCATCGGGATTGCGACCAATGGAAAGTCGCTTTCTTTGTTGAGCCCGACGGCGAAGACTTGGTCCATGCCGCGTTCTGTCCAGCGTCCCCATTTCTTATAAACGAATGCGATGGCGGCTCCGCCGATTGCAAGCGCGGGAATAAGGAACGATGGGTTTGCATCGCGGATGGCGGAGAGCCTGTCGCTGATATCGCCGAAACAAGCTGTGAGCGCACCGATGATTGCTCCGAGTGTGATTCCAATTACTACGAATGTCGGCGTGGCGAGCCACTTGAGCATTTTTTCTTTGACGCGAGCCTTTGCCATATTCATCATCTGCTCTTTCATTTCGGGGCTGAACTGATTGAATTGCTGGCTAGCCTTAGTAAAATCACTGAATTTCATGGAACTTCCTCATTGCCAAAAATCGTGGCAAAGATAGCAAAATGCTTTTTTCTGCAGGGAAAATGTATGAGAAAATGCGTTGGCTTAGCGTAATCTATGTTGTTCTAATCGAATGCGAAAAGTCTTGAATTATAGGGCTTTGCGTCGCCGTCCTTATGATTTTGGGGTGTTGGTTACGTTTGACGTTTGGTGAAATCCTTCTGGAACGCGGAAATGTGAGGCTCGTCACAGCCCGAGGTAAATTTTTTTTGCAGAAAATCTTCAAAAACGGAACCTCTAGTTCCGCTTTTTTACTGCGTTGTCAAACGCTCAATCCTTTTACAACGCATGTGTAAAAAAAGGATGTTTTGCGGAACGACTATATATATACTTAGTGACTGGATTGGATTGGTGTATCGCTAAAAATGTATCTAAGGGATAGATATGAAAAAAATATTTTTTAATGCGGCGCTATGTGGGATTGGTTTGGGTCTAGTTTTATCCGCTTGTGGAGACTCCTCGGATGATAACGTATTGAATCCTTTGGGACCGGAAATTGGAGAAATCAGTTCCGACTCTAACGGTGGTGTCGGTAACCAAGGCGGGCTTTCTAGCGCAAATGGTTTACCGGGTGGGGCTTCGGCGGGGGTTCCTGGCGGTTCTTCTCCGTCGAACGGTTCTTCGCCGGTGCAGCCGAATTCGTCGGCCGGGGCTACGGTTCCGGCTTCCAGCGCTGCGGTTCCTCCGGCATCGAGTACCACTACTGTTATTCCGCATTTTGAAGGGAACAGTCCGGTGTTCTTCTCGGAAGTTTCTCCTGCCAATGCAAACTTGAAGGATAACGACGGTAACGATCCGGGATGGGTCGAATTCTACAACTCGTCGGATGCTCCTGTCGATTTGAAGGGCTATTCGTTGACGAACGATTTGTCCGATGCGCGTCGTTGGGTCTTTGGCAATGTGAAGGTTCCTGCCAAAAGCTACATGATCGTGTTCCTTTCGGGCAAAAATTATCCTGACTTCGTCTTGCCTTCGGATTCTCTCAACATGATGAGCACGGATTGCTCTTCTGAATCTGCCACAGGCGGCATGGGCGGCTTTAATTTCCCTGGGATGGGCGACTGGGGTGGTGGTAATATGGGCGGCAACATGGGCGGCGCTGGCGGAAATACTTCCGGCAACAATGTCGAAAATTTGCCGGGCAAGCCTTCGTTGTGCTTTAACGAAGGCGGCGTTGTCCAAGTGGGTTCCGTGATGAAGGTGGCCCAGGGTGGCGATTATTCGCGTGTGGTGGTCAAAACCAATGGCGCGAACCTCAGCAAGGTCAATCAGCTCGTTGTCCGTGGCTTTATCACCAAGAATCACAAGATCCGTGTAAACTTTAAAGAAGGCGATTCCCTCAGCAATTGGACTGGCAAGAATCTCCGTGGTACAGGTGATGTATCGTCGGTGTTTTACGTTCGTCTAGACGACAATGCAAAGGACCTTAATCGTAACAAAGTAACGGCAACTACGTTCGCGACCGAAACCCAGGGCAGCGAATCGACGACTATCCAGATTACGTCTTATATTGCTCGCAATCGTGGACATGAACCGCACGCCTCGTTCAAGGTGGATAAGGATGGCGGTGCGCTGTACTTTATGAATGCCGAAGGCGCAATGCTTGATTCCGTGCGTTTCGGGGCTGTCCCGACGAGCGCTTCCTGGTCGCGTGACGGTGCTGGCAAGTGGGGCTTTGCAACTCCGTCTCCTTACGGCAATACGATAGGTGAGGTCTTTGCAGAACAAGTCCAGGTTGCCGAAGTGAATATTCCTCCTTCCGGCTTCTATTCTTCTGCGGTGACGGTGACGTTCCCGGCGGGTACACGTTGTGAACGGGGCGGTAAAGAACCGACTGCTAATTCCCCGGTTGCGCAGACGACGATGAATATCAGCGCTACGACGGTTCTGCGTTGCCGCACTTATTCTAACGGCTCTTACCCGAGTGAAGAAATTAATCGAACCTACGTTTTCGAGCAACAGCCTTCGTTGGCGGCATTGTTCGTGACGACGGATTCGCTTTCGATGTTCAGCGCCGATTCCGGCCTCTATATGACGGGTAACGGTGCTGCCATGATGGACCCGAAGAAAGGTGCGAACTTCTGGAGCAACCGTGAACTTCCGGTATATGTGGAATTCTTTGAACCGGGTAAACCGAAAACGCCTGCGTTCGGTATCATGGGCGACTACAAGATTACAGGGCAGTACAGCCGTGCAAAGCAAAAGAAGTCGTTTGCCATCACCTTGCGCGAGGAATATGGCGACAAGCGCCTGAAATACCCGCTGTTCCCGGATTATCCGGAACTCAAGAAGTTCAAGGCCTTCTCGCTGAGAAACTTCGGTAACAACAGTGGTGACGATTATGTGCGCGATCGTCTGGGCACCTCGATGACGGAAGGTCTTGACGTCGATTACCAGCGTGGCCGTTACGTGATTGTGTACTACAACGGCAAGTATTATGGTATCCATGACTTGCGCGAACGCAACAACGAATACTATTACGAAACCAAGTATGGCTACGACCCGAACGATATCGACCTTCTCGAAACGTCTGCCAGCGGTACAGATGAGGCTAGTACAGGTTCTTCTGCAGATTACAAGGCTATGATTGAATGGCTGCGTAGCAACAGTCTCTCGTCTGATGCCAATTACAAGAAAATTACGGACCAAATTGATATCGATAACTATATCAATTACATGCAGGCAGAAATGTTCCTGAATAACAGCGACTGGCCGCATAACAACATAAAGAAGTGGCGTGTTGCAAGCCAGAAAACCAAGTGGAAATGGTTCCTGTACGATACGGACTTTGGCTTTGGCGTGTCTTACAATACCCAGAACGGCAACGTGTTCAGCTACGTGACCAATGAAAATGGTACGAGCGGCATGGGTGGCTTCAACTTTGGCGACTTCGGTGGCGGCATGGGTGGCAATCCCGGTGGTGGCATGGGCGGCGACTTCGGTGGCGGTAACTGGGGCGGTGGCAACATGGGCGGTCAGCAACCGCAGTTGGCCGCAGGTGCTTCTACCTCCGTGCACACGATTCTCATGATCCGCTTGCTCGAAAATGAAGGCTTCAAGAATGCTTTCATCAACCGCTTTAGCGTTCTCCTCTCGATGAACTTCTCTCCGGAAAGGCTCCTCAAGCGCATTAATGACTTGCAGTCTCAAGTGCAGTCCGAAATGGCGCGCGATCAGGAATTCTGGGGCTATAACGCATCTAGCATGAGTAACAACCTGGAGACGATAAAGAGCTTTGCTCAGACGCGCCAGGCTGCGGTTCGTGAACAGATGGTGTCTTTCTTCACGTTAGGTTCGCCTGTTGAAATGACTCTTACTGCACAGGGCTCGGGCAAGATCCTCGTTGACGGGCTTCCGCTGGATCAATCGACGATGAAGGTGACGTTCTACACGGGCGTGCCGGTGACGCTCACTGCTAAGGGCGAAACGGGCGTGTTCACGGGCTGGAGCGACGGCGTTAAGGATGCAACCCGCAAGGTAAATCCGGGTGATGTCCAGTCGCTGACAGCAGAGTTCAGGTAATTGCGAACGCCTTCGAAATATTTTTTCATCCATAGAACAGTAAAAGGCTAAACGGATTTCCGTCTAGCCTTTTTTTTGACGTTTTTTCGGTGGTTTTGTAAAATGTCATTTTATGACATTAAAAAACTCTATATTCTCATTGTAACCTTCAACAAGGAGGCCTGCAATGGCTACCGAAACATTCTATGTTAAAGTCGAAACGATCAAGATGGCTAGCGTTTTCGCGTTCTCCCGGAGCGAAACCGGCATTTTGGACTACGCGGGTACGGCAACGCCTTCTGCCGATGAACTTTCGCAAATGCAATGTGTCGACGGAAGCGCTTACTTTACGCCTTCGTGGTACACTTACTTGCCTAGCGTTCTGCATGCCGAAATTACTGTTTTTATTCCTGCAGATGTCCAGAATTTGGACGCGAACCAGTATTCGTTCTTGCTGCATATTGGTGCGATTTTGCTCGCGGTGCAGGAACGAGATTCTCTTCTGGTGGCAGAGCTTTTGCATCGGCGTTCCATGGTCTTTGCAAACTTTACGCCGATCCTGTTGCACCTTTTAAAGCCGGTCGCCGCAGAGGCGCTGTTCGCTTGGGTTTACGGTGGTTTCCATAGCGAAAGCGGTTTCCAGGGGGTGTACGCAAGCGACAAGCCGATTTCTGTTGGCGAAACGGATACGGCGGCTATACTTTATGCCGCTGCACGCGATGTCCTGCAACCGGATCCTCTCAAGGAATCTGCGCAAGAAATGTTCATCCGTTATTTTGGCAAGGATTGCCGCTTTGATTTTACCATGGGGATTGTCGGTGCATCGAATCATCCGTGGGTGGATTGTATCAAGAAATTCGAAGTTCTTTCCGATGCCGCTATAAGTTTCCATTTTGGGGATGATCCCTATGCTGCCGGGAAAAAGCACCAGGAGATATACTCGACTCTCAAGGCTTCGGTTCAGGCGGAACCCTACAACACGCACGATCACAACGCCATCAGCGTTAGTATCGACGATTTGGATGCTTCGCTCAAGGGGATTCCCTGTAAGAGTAAGGCGGGGTATTTGCGGGCGACTGGGGCGGCAATTCTTCGCAAGGCGCGACCGAACCTTTTCCGCTACGAAGCTTCGCTTTGGCGCATTGGCGGCAATCCGGATTATTTCGAAAACGCCATTATAGTGCGGATAAGTTTTTAGAGGCTTGTGTCAAGCCGAACGTTTCGCGACGGCAAGAATGGCGTTGTTCCGTAATTTATTTAATTGTTGAAAAAAAAGCCAAACGGTTATTCCGTTTAGCTTTTTCATATTCCGTACAGCGTTTGCGGCGTTTCCGGAGTATAGGAATGTCTCGAGTCTATCCGAGCATTTCTTCGGTGCTGAGCGTCTTGAAGTTCTTTTCCTTCAAAACGGCGAGGGCCTTTTCGGTATCGCTGAAGCGCAGAATCATCACGTTCGTGCCGGCCTTGCATTCGGACGGATAGGCGTACATATAGTCAATCTGCAAATCGCCGAGAACGTCGAGAAGGTCTGCGAGGCCGCCCACCTTGTCTGCGACGGGACATGCGACGACGTCGGTCACTGTGGCGCTGAGACCGGACTTGGCGAGGACTTCGACAGCCTTTTCTGCTTCGTTCACGATAAGGCGAATGAGGCCGAATTCGCCGGAGTCGGCGAGCGTGAGCGACAAGAGGTTAATCCCTGCATCGGCAAGGGCGCGGCAGACAGCCTGGAGACGACCTGGACGGTTCGAAACGAAAACTGAAACCTGTGGTATCTTCATAAAATTTCTCCTTATAAAGGTGCAAGGTGATAGGTGTTAGGGATTAGGCTTTAGGTGAATAATCGCGGCGGAGCCGCCCAATACAGATGCTCGAAATGCATGATTCTTATTCCTAATACCTACAGCCTACAACCTGTAACCTAATTTAAATCTTCTTCCTGTTGTCGATAACTCTCTTTGCCTTGCCTTCGCTACGCGGCAGCGAATCGGGTTCGCACAACGTAACGATGACGGAAATGCCGAGAATCTGTTCGATGGAGTGCTTGAACTTCTTGTTCAACTGTTCCATATCGCTCATGGAGTCGCTCACCATGTCGCGTGAAACTTCGACCTTGACTTCGAGCGTGTCCATGTTGTTCTTTGTATCGAGAACAATCTGGTAGTGCGGCAGAGCCTTTTCTGCGCGGAGGAGAGCCGTTTCGATCTGGCTCGGGAACACGTTCACGCCACGCATGATAATCATGTCGTCGCTGCGGCGGCCAATGCGGCGGATACGGCGGATGGTGCGGCCGCACTTGCACTTCGTGTTTTCGATCGCGGTAATATCGCGGGTGCGGTAACGCAGAATCGGCATGGCGCGCTTGCTGAGCGTGCTGATGACGAGTTCGCCTTCTTGTCCATCCGGCAGCGGTTCGAGCGTTTCCGGATCGACAATTTCGGGGTAGAAGTGGTCTTCGAAAATGTGGATGCCGTCGCGGCATTCGCATTCGCAACCCACGCCCGGGCCGACAATTTCAGAAAGTCCGTAAATGTCGTAAGCCTTGATGCCCGTCTTTTCTTCGATGTAGTCGCGCATGCCGTCGCTCCACGGTTCTGCACCGAAGATGCCGCGCTTCACGTTCAACTTGGAAATGTCGACGCCCATCTTTTCGGCGACGTCGATAATGCGGACAAAGTAGCTCGGGGTGCCGCCGACTGCGGTCACGCCAAAATCTTTCATGAGCATCACCTGGCGTTCGGTGTTGCCGCCGCTAATCGGCACGACTGTTGCGCCGAGGGCTTCGAAACCGCCGTGAATGCCAAGGCCGCCAGTGAAGAGGCCGTAGCCGTAGAAGTTCTGCACAATGTCCGTGCTGCGGAAACCGCAGGCGAGGAGGCCGCGCTTGACGACCTGGGCCCAGACGTCCATGTCTTCCTTGGTGTAACCGACGACAATCGGCTTACCGGTAGTGCCGGAGCTTGCATGCAGACGCACGACTTCGCTCATATCGACTGCGAAAAGACCGTACGGATAAGTGTCGCGCAAGTCCTTCTTCATGGAGAACGGAATCTTCACGATGTCCTTCAACGACTTGATGTCGTCGGGGGTGACGCCCTTTTCGACCATGCGTTCGTGGAACAGCGGAACCTTCTCGTAGGCGAGCTTCACGGTTGCACGCAGACGCTGCAACTGCAGTTCGCGCAATTTTTCTTCGGGCATAAAATCGAGCGCCATTTCGGGCAAGATCTTGTTTTCTTCGTCGTTCCAGGCTGTAGATCGCATAGTATCCTTCTAGGGAAGTGTTTAAAATTTTCGTCACTAAATATAAATAATGTGTTAGACTTGCGCTTGATTTTGTTCTGTTTCTTTTTTTTTGCGGAAAAACAGCGCTAATCTGGTCCATATATATGGGTTCATTTTTGGGGACGACTGGTTTCCGTGAATATTGTGTAATGATTTCAGAAAATGTAAAAACGGGGACGATGTAACCCTTATGTCTACATAACTGTTTATTCGTCGCCCGTTAGGGCGTTTTTAAAAAATTCGGGTGGGCAGTAACGTGTAATTTTTGTATTTTTGGGCAGAAATTTAAATAAACTGCTTTTATAGGTAGGTCTATTCTGCGTTCTCGTTCGCTTTTATTTGTTCTTGCTTTGGTCGGTATGTCGAATGCCCAATTGTTGGACATGTCGCAAATATCCGACAAGTATATGGTTGAGAATAAGATTAACAAGATTCGTGTCGAAGGCACTCATCACATGGACGAGCGTTCGGTTCTCGGACGTGTTGGCATCCGCACGGGGCAAAGCTTTTCCCCGACTACGCTTTCTGAAAAAGTCCAGAACTCGGTAAGCACGCTTTATGCTTCTGGCTTGTTTGACGATGTGACCGCATGGGTGGATTACGTGGGTGACGATGGTTCCAATGTGGACCTGGTGTTCAAGGTGAAGGAACTCCCCGCTCTTGATACCGCTATTTTGGATGGTTGTGACGAAGTTTCCGAAGATGACCTCCGGATGAAAATCCATATGATTCCGGGCCAGGTCTATAGCAAGGCGCAGCTCGAACGTACGCGCCAGGCGATGCTCGACCATTACCGTTCCGAAGGCTTCCTCCTTGCCGAAGTCGGTTACCGCGAAGAACCGGTGGATGAATACCAGAACAAGGTGACTTTCGTGATTCGCGAAGGCTCCAAGGTGCGTGTCCGCGGCGTTGACGTGAAGGGCAACGACCATGTGCCTGTTGAAGAAATTACGGAACACATGCTGTCCAAAGAAAACCAGTGGTGGGGTGGCGGCGAATTCAAGGAAAACGTCTTTGAGGCTGACCGCGATACCGTGCTGAACGTGTTCCGCCATTTCGGCTTTTTGGATGCCGAGCTCAACGATTTCCATGCGGAATATCTCCCGGATTCTACATGCCTGTTCTACCTTGGACGCATGGTGCCGGTTGGGGAGCGTCTGGCTCCGCTTTATACGCAGTTGAACGATGCTTTGTCCGATTCGACGAACCCGCTTTACAAGATGGGCGGCATGCCGACGATGGAAGTGACCCACTATTACAGGAACATGCGTAAGGCCGGCGACAAGAATCCGGTGACAAGACGCATGCCGCAAGTCAAGGACGAAGAAGGCGCCTGGAAACTCCTGAACGACATTATCCGTTATGAAAGCGCCCGCAAAAAATGGATCGATATGGTCGCAGGCCGAAAGTGGAATAACCCGAAAATCGATTCCCTCTTGAAAATCAAGAAGCGCTCCGCTTACGAAAGCAAACTCCTCGTCCGCTACATGATCGAAGACCTGGTCCCCGCACTTTACAAGTACGACAATATCAAGACGTCGAGCGATATTATCGTGCACATCGACGTGACCGAAGGCCGCCGCTACTATATGGGCGGACTCCACTTTACCGGTAACGAAGTCCAGAGCGACAAGATGCTCGAGTACGTATTCCGGTTGGATAGCGGAGCCGTATTCGACCAGTACCTCTACGAAGCGTCTAGGAAGGCGCTGCTCGATTCTTACCGTGAAGACGGTTACCTCTTTGCCCAGTTCGACGAAGAGAGAACGTTCGAGAACGATTCTGTCGTGAACCTCGCTTACAAGATGAACGAAGGATTGCCGGCGCAGATCCACAAGGTCAATGTCCGTGGCAATACGAAGACAAACGAAAAGGTTATCCGCCGCGAAGTTCGTCTTTACCCGGGCGATACGTACCGCCAGTCCGCTTTGGAACGCAGCTTCCGCGACATCATGCAGCTCAACTACTTCGACATGGTCGTCCCGGACATCAAGGTCGTGGGCGATCAGGAAGTGGATTTGGACTTCGCCGTACAGGAAAAGCAGGCGGGTACAGGTCAGTTCAGTTTGGGCGTTTCTTACAGCGAAAGCGACGGCTTTGTCGGAACCGCCAGCGTCTCTATCCCGAACTGCTGTATGGGCGATGGCCAGGCCGCAGCCCTCAATCTCGAGTATGGCGCAGACAAGAAGAGCGCGACAATCAGCTTTACCGAACCGTGGCTCCTCGACAAGCCTATTACGTTGGGTGCGAGCCTCAGCTATTCATGGTGGAACATGGAAGATTCCTACGAACATGACGTCACGCGTTACGGCGGAAATATCTTTGTGGGTAAACGCCTCAAGTGGCCGGACGACTACTTCTACGGACAAGTGGGATATGGTTGGCTCATGAACGACCAGGGCCCGAACATCGCCAACAGCTATGTGGTCTATACAGGTATCGAGTCTGCGTTCAACTTCCGCATCCAGCGTGACGACAAGAACCTGCCGCAGTTCCCGACCGAAGGCTCCCGCTACGTGCTCGACGTGCAGTGGGCGAATGCCGCCTTTGGCAGCGACTTCGAGTTCGTGAAGGCCGACCTCTCCATCAAGTGGTGGTTCCCGCTCTTCCGCGACCGCCTGACAATAGCCCTTACAAACGAATACGGCGTCATCTTTGGTGACAAACTGCAACACCGCACACTCTATAGAATGGGTGGCGTGCTCGGATACGACGGCATGCTCCGCGGTTACGGCTCGGGCACTGTCGGTTACAGCCGCCTGGGACGTAGCTACCAGTACATCGGTGCAGAACTCCAGCTTGGACTCGTGCCGCAGACATTCTATCTCTTGCCGTTCTTCTTCGATGCTGGTAACGTATTCGGCGAACGCATCGATTTGGACAAGCGAATTGATAAACCGAAGAAGAACCCGCTTCGTGAATGGGACCCGACCACGCTCAAGAAGGATATCGGTTTCGGCTTCCGCGTGGTGGTGCCTATGCTTGGCATTATCGGCTTCGACTTTGCTTGGCCTCTCGATCCGGGTGAAACCTACTCCGGAACGAAGTACTCCAAGGTCGGCGATATGGAATTCAACTTTGTCATTGGTCAGGCATTCTAACCCGACTGGAGGAGCTCTATGATTCGTAAGTTGATTATTTTATTTTCGATAGTCTTTGCATGCACTAGCTTTGCCGAAGACGGACTCCGCATAGCCCATGTGGATTCAAAGATTATCTTTGACGGATTCAAGGGCACCCGCAAGGCTCAGGAAGAATATGACCGCCAGGTGGCAAAATGGGAGCAGCAGGCGAACCTGTTGCAAAAGGAACTCGCTGCCATCAAGGAAAAATTGGATAAGCAGGTCCTGATGTACTCGGATGAAAAGAAACGCGAACTCGAAGCCGAATACAACAAGAAGGATACCGAGCTCAAGTCGTTCATCGACCGTGTCTATGGCCGTAACGGTGAACTTATCACCGAAAACGAGAAGGTGAGCGCTCCGATTATCCAGCTTATCCGCAAAGCCGTGAACGAAATCGCATTGCAGGAAGGCTACGACATGGTCATTGACCGTGCGACCGGCGCCGTACTGTTCTGGAAAAAAGAAAATGACCTTACGAACAAGGTCCTGAACTATCTGAATAATAGGTAGCTGTTGGTTGGTAGAACTTAGAGCTTAGAACTTAGAGCTTTGGTTCGACAAAAGGTCCTTGGGCCAGTCGAAAGAAAGAATTCAGATAAATTTTAAAAAGAAAATCCCGCAGTTTTCACATGAACTGCGGGATTTTTTTTGTTGAATGGAATCTTTGCTTATTCGCAGGTAAATCCCTGCAGTTCAAGTCCCGCGCGCATCTCGCCGTAAGTCGAAGTGCGTTTCATGTCCATTGCCTTCATAAAACGGCAATCATTGTCGATATGCATCTGGAAACCCGCCATCGTCGGGGTGACTTCGCCCTTGCCGCTCGCACGCACATGCTCCATCATCTCTTCGCGCCTGTCGCTCATTTCTGGCGGCACGAACACATCCGTCACGATATCCACGTTCTCGATTTCGCTGGCACCGAACACAAACGAAATCGTCACGAGATTCTTGAGACCGTGGAACTGACCATTCGTTTTGCAGACAAGGTTCTTCGGCGAATTCTTCTGTTTCTTGACGGACTTGACAGCATTCTTTTTCGGCGTGTACTGCAAAGCCGTGAACAAATCGTCTTCTTTCACGACACCGACCAGCTGGTTCACAATCTTCCCGTCCTTAAAGAGGAAAAATGTCGGGAACGCTTGGATAGGAAGCGAAGCCTTGATCTTGTCGATACCAGGCTCGTCGATGCCAACCGTCGCAATCTTGATGTCGCTATAGTTTTTTGCGATGCCAATGAGCGTGGGAATCATGACTAGACATGGCGGGCAACTTGTGGAAGTGATATCCAGAATCACCGGCTTCTTGGATTTCAGAACCTCTTTCTCGAAGTTGCTGTCATTGACCTTGACAATCTTGATGTCTTCGTTGTAAGTTTGTGCTCCTTTCGCATTTGCGAGGGAGAAAGAACCTGCCGCTAAAATGGCTGCGCAGGCGAATGCTAAAAAATTGTTCGGTTTCATACGAAATAATATAGGAAAAAGCTATAGCTTTTGTCTAGCTTTCACTCTTTTCTTGTTCAGTAATGGAAACATTCTTTATGGAGCTAGAATTGTACGATTTCGGATTGCTAGTGCTTGGTCAACGAAAAAATGGGGCTAGTGGTACGCTGGGGGTAAGCTTTCAGCGGCAATTGAAGGAAATGGTTGCTTTCGACTTTTTTCCTTCTCGTATTCCTCTGCTGTTGCGGCTGGACCGTCCCACCAAAGTTTTGTTGAATCGTCGTAGAGCATTTTTGCTGTATTTGATTCCATGAAAGCAATGAGTACATCTTCTTTGGATTTTTGCTCTCTTTCTGCGATGTCTTCGACAGCCATCATGGCCACAAGATCCATTGAGAATAAAGTTTTGTCGCTGATTTTAAACCAGTCTGAAATTTGCATCAAACAGTAGTCCCTTTGAATTAGATGTTAATTTCTTTAAACTCTTTTCTTGATAAATTCGTCTATGTCTTGGACGCAGTATTCGAATCCTGTTGTATGCAAGGCATCGTAATGACAAATCAAGTATTCCATGACGCCGAATTTTTTGAACAGCTCGATAACCGCACGGCCCGTCATTTTGTGCCGGAACTTGTATTCTTCGAGGCAGCAAATGCCAAATTCCATTTCGATGCTCATGCTTCCTCCGGATAAATGATTTTGCCAGTCGTAATTTCTTGATGCCAAAGCTCAGCCAAAGCAAGAGGGCTTAAAAGCCAAAGTTTGCTCGATTCGCGTTCCAAGTCGCTATACAACCGCGACGCATACAGCGAATACAGGGCGTGGAATTCATCCGTGCCATACTGCTTGCAGATGGTCTCGACAACCATCGGCATGAGCATCTGCAAAGTCGCTTTGAATTCTTCGTCGGGCATATCAAACCTTCACCTGAAAGGAACGATTAAAAGATAGATATTCAATGGCCGCAGACGTTTTGAGGACAAGCTGATTGTATAGCTTTTTTACTCGCAGACGTTCGATTGTATCCTGTTTGCTGCGAATCCCATTTTGGTATGCGATAAAGGTTTTGAATATCGTGTCGTTTGCTACGGGGCCAAAAATAAAGTCGTATGGCGATTTGGTAATAAGTACACTTTTTAAATCTTTGACTTTCTTTTTATTAAATTTCTTGATATGGAAATCGGTTTTGTCCATTTTTCTTCCGAAGAACGACGCAGGGTAAATAACGCCCTACAGCGGTTGCGAGAACAGGGATCCGTCGATGAATTAGGCATTGGACGCGTTAGGGACGCTTTCGCCGACCTTCTATTTCCTGGCATATCCACACTGCAACACCACGCCAAGTATTTTGCGGCACTGCCTCAACTATACCATTTAGCACAAAAAGAGAATTACAAAAGTCCCCGTGATGTAAAAGCTAAAATAATAGAGCTGGAAATTAAATTGACCAAAGATCTTGTGGCGGGTTCAGAGCCTGGGACCGGCGGCATCACAGGAAGCAGTGTTGTCGAAGGTAACAAGTATGTCAAGTACAATCCAACCTACATCTACTGGACTGGATTGGTCGCATTCGGCATCATGAAAGAGTCCGGTTCTCTATACAATTTGATATACGATTACTCCCGTCATGAAAAAACCGTGAAGTATAAAGACAATGAGGCCGAAGAAGGCGGAATAGATGATGATGGAGGTGATGGAGTCGTCGCTTTCTATTCTAGGCCGACATGTAATTTCGACATCACCAAAAAGATGAACATAAAACTGAACAAGAGTGAAGCCTTGTTTATCAAACGGCATATCCTTTCTTCAGAAAAGACTCGAAAAACCTTACTCGCATACTTTTTGGAGCACGATGAGATTACAAACGAAAACAGCGACTTTCTAGAATTTGACATTTCGCAAATCCACGACTTAAAAATTCGCCAACAACTTGAATTAGCGCGAAAATTCGCACGCTTTATATTCCCTATGCATGTTCGCTACAATTATATCTACGCGGACGGATGCGGCAATGAATTGTCAAAGAACGAATTGCATAACCAGTTCCTGGAAGAACTAGACAAATCCAACGACGTACATAACAAAGACACTTTGAGCGAAATTTTCTCTTTCCTAGGAAGCAATCTAAACGATTCAAGTATACGATTCTTCTGCGAAAAAGCATTGAACGCAATTCTTGAAGGCAAATCAACGGGCGATTTTTCAAAATTAGACAACATCTTGGTCGATCGAGAAAGAGATATTAAGGGTAATGTCCGCTATAAGTTACGGCATCCTGCAGCCTATTCTTTTGATCCTAACCATTTAGTGCATTACCACTATCTTACATACCGATGGGAAACGGCATGGACGATGGTAAATGAAATTCGTGAAGGTCTAGGAGTGGGCAATGGCTGAATCATATTTTAAAAGTCTGATGTATGGGGATATGCTCAATTCGCCCGGCTACGAGGTTGAATTTGCCGTAGGATTGACTTATTCTTTGGATCTTGAAGCTCTCATTTCTGTCCCTATTTCTTTTGGAATGCTCGGCGATTCAGAAGACTTTGTCAAACAGTCTCCTGCATGTTTGTTGGCTGCAATCCGTAAGAGTAGCGATAAAATTGCAGTTTTCTGCAACCCAAGTAGTATAAAGGTGCCTAGAGATTGCCGTACGGTATATTCTCTGCTTGAAAATAGCATTTTTCCTGTCAAGCAGAAAGGAAATTTCCATCCAAAACTTTGGGCTATTCAAGAGGTCAACAAGGAAGGGCGCCGAAGAATAAAGCTTGTGGTATTGAGTAGGAATTTGACTTTTGACGACAGCCTTGATATTGTGGTCTCTTTAACGGGCGATGTAACCGGAACTATCAGAAATAAATCAAAATATATGCCCGTCGTCAACTTACTTGATTGGGTAGCAAAATTTGCGACACCTAAGAAGCGAGAAATGGTTCGCAGACTATGTGATAACATATGCTGTGTCGACAAGTTTGTCGTAGACGAGCCTTTTGACGATTACGAATTTTACGCTTTCAATCCTGCTATAAGCGGGTTAATGAATCAAGAAGACGTTTACGACGAAATGCAGGGTCGAGACATGATTGTCTTTTCCCCATTTATCGATGAGAAAACCCTAAATTGGCTCTTTGAGAAAGCAACCAGAAAACATCTTGTCACTCGCCGAAATAACATAACTCAAAACGTCCATGACCTTATGGGTTTGGGTAACATTTTTGCCGTAAATGAGAGCCTTATAGATGACGAAGAAACAAAAGTTGATTTACATGCAAAAATGTATTTCGTTTCAAAGGGCGGAAACAACAACCTTTATCTAGGATCAGCAAACGCAACGCATAGCGCTTTCAACCGTAATACAGAACTACTTTTGCGTTTGCACTACATACCCTATAAGGCAAGCTTTGACAAATTCAAGGAAACAATGCTGGGCGAAGAAGATAACCAGTATGTTCCCGTTGATACCATATTTGCCGACGATTGCACAAGAGTATTAACCGAAGAAGAAATCGCCTTTGGCGAAGCCATTCGCAATATAGATCATGCCAAAGTGGTAAAGACCGGTGAACAATACGACACAATTGTCTACTTCAAAAAATGTGGATGGAACGTCGATGTGTCCATATCGCCGCTGCAGGGCCCCGCAAACAAGCCCTCTGTTGAAATTTCAGCCGAAACAAAAATATCGGGAATGCTTTTGAAGGACCTGTCGGAATTCTATATCTTGACAGCAGGAAAAGACCCGAAGACACAACAACGTTCTGTCGTAAAAATCCGCACAGAGGGAATCCCCGAAGAACGTGATAATGCCATATTCCAGAGTATCGTAGATACGGAGAACAAGTTCATCAACTACGTATCTATCCTTTTATCCGACCATCCCCAAGAAACTCTTTTCAATGAAAAGGAACAGGAACGGCTTTTAGGAAACAAAGTTCTTGGAAAAGACTCCTCTGCAACAACTTCACTTTATGAAGAAATGTTAAACACCGTTTCCGATGACCCAGATCGATTAGATATTATAAAACAAGATTTGAATAAGTTTGGCAACAAAGTCCCCGAATCGTTCAAGACAATGCTTGATATTTTCCTAGAAGCACGGAAATATGTGAGGTAGCATGCTAAAAGAACCAAAAGATTTTCAGCTAGCTACCGCAAACCGCATTTTGGAAATTTTCCAAAGTGGTCAAAAGCGCGTTTTATTGGCCGATGAAGTCGGCCTTGGAAAAACCGTTGTAGCGAGTAAAGTTATCAAGATAGTCGGCGAATGGCATCGTACAGACCCCAACATTCTAGATGAGCATTTCAAGGTTGTCTACGTATGTTCCAATGCAAACATCGCGAACCAAAATGCTCATACCCTTGGCGTTGATGATACTCTAGATATTAGCGAGAGCCGACTTTCAATGCAACACCTTTCCATATACCAAAAAGCAGGAAAGGACCATGCCTA
>Ga0310696_10004297_pt1 | contig 17513 bp, 17 predicted proteins | sample AusTroGonzalo_MG_4_FD_203885 | JGI IMG/M metagenome (GOLD analysis project Ga0310696, IMG submission 203885) | Bovine rumen microbial communities from tropical cattle in Woodstock, Queensland, Australia - Gonzalo_02 (v2) (version 2) | ecosystem: Host-associated > Mammals > Digestive system >...
CGTACGACGATGAAATTCAGGCTGCGCCCGACGGCCCGGTATGCGGGCGAAACGAGCATCTGCCGGAGCTTGCAGTAGACGTCGTTGTGGGACTCCGGCTCAAGGCGGGAACGCAGCGTTTCTTCGCGTTCGGCGCCGTACCCCATGCAGAAGCGGAGCACGCCGCCGCGCGACACGTAGACGCGGCGTTTGGATGTGGCGCGGTAGCCGCGGGGCAGGGGGGACGGGATGATCTTCCTGACCAGCTGGGCGGGAAGCCCGTGGACCTGCCAGAACGAGCGGACGGCATCCGTCTTGACGCGGCATTCGTCGTCGTAGTCGAGCGGGGCGAGGATCTCGTGAGGATGCTCCGCGTCAAGCTTGCTCTCGAGCTGTGCATTGGAGACGGCGAGCGCGATTGCATGTTGGAACAGGAATTCCGCGGCTCCGCCGGACGTTTCGTCCGGCCTCGAAGCGGAAGCCTTCCGTGAGGGGAAAAGCGGCTTTTCGCCGGACGGGGATTGGAAAGCGTCATCCCGTCGAACGGCCCGTGCGGGACGGGGGCTGCGTGCGGGGCGGCGCGGTTTGGGAAATGCCATGAGATCAGGTCTCCTCAAGTTTGGCGTTCACGGAGAGCGAGGCGAGTTTTTCGAGGAGGTTTTCATAACCCCGGAAGATCATGTCGGCGTTGTGGATCACGGAGCGTCCATGTGCGATTGTGGCCGCCACGATCATTGCCATGCCTGCGCGGATATCGGGGCTGGACATCTCGCCGCCGTGAAGCTGGGAGGGGCCGGAGATCACCACGCGGTGCGGATCGCAGACGATGGCGTTCGCCCCCATGGAGATCAGGCGGTCGACGAAGTAGATGCGGCTTTCGAACATCTTCTCGAAGAAGAGGCAAGTGCCCCGCGCCTGGGTGGCGGCGACGATCATGCAGCTCATCATGTCGCTGGGGAACTGGGGCCAGGGGCCGTCGGAGATGGTCGGGATGGCGCTGCCGAAGTCGTTCTGGACGCGGAGATTCTGGTCCGGCTTCAGGATGATGTGGTCGCGGTAGAAACGGAACTTGATGTTGAACTTCTCGTAGACGCGTTTCGCCATCCAGTAGTGGGCGGGGGGCAGCTTTCCGGTGATTTCGAGCCCGCCGCCGGTGGCTGCCGCCATCGCGAGGAAACTTGCGGCTTCGATGTGGTCGGCGTCAAGCGTGAATTCCGCGCCGTGGAGTTCGGAAACGCCCTCGATGAAGAGCGTGTTCGAGTCGATGCCGGTGATCTTTGCGCCCATGAGGTTCAGGAACTCGGCGAGCTGCTGGACGTGCGGTTCGGCGGCCGCGTTGCGGATGACGGTCCTGCCTTTCGCGAGGACGGCGGCAATCAGGATGTGTTCGGTGGCGGTCACGCTGGCTTCATCAAGGAAGATGTCCGCGCCGGAGAGGCCGCCTTTGCCGGTCTGGAAATGGACTACTGCGGTGTCCTGGTCGAACGTCTTGCCGATGCCGAGCTTTTCGAGGCCGTAGAAATGCGAATCGAGGCGGCGGCGTCCGATGAAGTCGCCGCCGGGCAGTCCGATGAAGGATTCTCCGCAGCGGGCCGCGACAGCGCCGCCGAAAATGAATGAGGCACGGAGCGCGGCGCATTTTTTTGGGGGCAGGGATGCGGAATCGACGTCGCGGGCGCAGATGATGACCGTGGAGCCTTCGCGGCGGACGGATGCGCCGAGATCGCGGGCGAGGTCGAGCATGACCTCGACGTCGAGGATGACCGGCATGTTGTGAATGACGACTTCGTCGCGCGTGAGGATGGCTGCGGCGATGATCGGGAGTGCGGCGTTTTTGTTGCCGCCCGGGGTGATGACGCCGGAGACGCGTGCCGGACCTTCAATGACGATGCTTTTCATAAACGTGGGATTTCCTGGATCTTTGAATCTGGCTTTGAGTTGTGAAAAGGACTGGTGAAAAGGATGCTGTTGGAACGGAATGTCTCAGAAACCGGCGAGGGAGAGCTCGCGCTGGTTCGCCCCTTGCAGGGGCCGGAGCAGCAGATGGAGCGTATGCGGAGGCAGGATGTCCATGATGCGTTCCGGCCACTCGACGAGCGTGTAGGCGCGTTTATCGTAGAGGTATTCGTCCACGCCGAACGCAAGCGCGTTCACCGAATTGTCGATGCGGTAGAGATCGAGGTGATACAGGACGCCGCCCGGGAAGGGGTATTCCTGCACGAGCGTGAAGGTGGGACTGCTCACGGGTTCGACGATGCCGAGCGCCCTGGCGAACCCGCGCGCGAAAACCGTCTTGCCCGCGCCGAGCGTGCCGTGCAGGGCGATGACCGTGCCGGGCGGGAGCTGGCGGGCGATCGCAGCGGCGGCGGCCTCGGTCCCTTCGGGGGAATCCGAACGGACGGGGAGACGTTGCGCGAGGATCGCGGCGAATCCGGGCATATCGAAGCTCATCGGTTCTCCTCGTCGTCCGCTGCGGAGTCCTTCAGAAGAGAGAAGATGCAGACGCCGTCGACGAAAGTGGCCATGGTGCGGCCCTTCGCGGCATAGCCATTGAACGGCGTGTTGCGGGACTTGGAATAGAAGTCGTTCACATCGACGGTATATTCGAGTTCCGGGTCGATGATCGTGACATCCGCCGCGCCGCCGACGGAGAGCGTCCCGGCATTGATGCCGAGGATGGTGGCGGGACCGACGGTGAACTTGGAGATAACCTGCGACAGGGAAAGATAGTTTCTGTGGTAGAGTTCCGTGAGGGCGACGGGAACGGCGGTCTCCAGGCCGATGATGCCGAAGGGCGCATGGTCGAATTCTACGAGCTTGGCGGTCTGGGTGTGCGGAGCGTGGTCTGTGGCGATGACGGCGATGGTGCCGTCCTGAAGCCCTTCGATCACGGCCATGCGGTCTTCTTCCTCGCGAAGCGGAGGATTCATCTTGTAATTGGTGTCGAACCGTTTGATCTCGACGTCTGTGAGGGCGATATGATGCGGTGTGGCCTCGGCGGAAATCCGGACGCCTTCGGCCTGCGCCTCCCGGATCATCTTGACCGAGTTGCGGGAGCTGATATGCTGAATATGGATCTTCCAGTTTGCAAGGCGCGAGAGGATGATGTCGCGCGCCACGATGACTTCCTCGGCGGCGGCGGGCATGGCCTTCATGCCGAGCAGGACGGACCAGTAGCCCTCGTGCATCACGCCGTCACCGGCGAGGAACTTGTCCTCGCAGTGTTCGAGGATGGGCAGGCCGAAATTGCCGGCGTACTCGACCACGTGACGCATGAGCTCGTTGTTCTGGATGCAGCAGCCGTCGTCGGTGAGCGCGACAACTCCGGCGGCCTTGAGGCTGCCGACCGGGGACATCTCCTCGCCCTTGCGTCCGATGCTGAGGGCGCCGGAGGGCAGGACCTTGACCATGCCTTCGCGTGCGGCGAAATCCTTGATGTACTGGATTGTCCCGGCGTTGTCGGCGCAGGGGGATGTGTTCGGCATGGCGACGATGGAGGTGAATCCGCCCGCGGCCGCCGCCATGGTGCCGGTGCGGATGGTCTCGGCGTCGGTGTTGCCGGGTTGGCGGAGATGCACGTGCATGTCGATGAGGCCGGGCGTGACGACGAGCCCTTTCAGGTTGAGGGTCTCGGCAAGCGCGGAATCGAAAGAGCCGGGTTCGACGATGATCCCGTCCTTGATCCAGAGGTCGCCGGTGCGGTCGATGTGGTTGGCGGGGTCGATGATGCGTCCGCCCTTGAGGATCCAGGTGTTGTTTTTCTTCATTTGAGGCACCCCGCGACGAGGAAGAGGACCGCCATTCGAACAGCGAGTCCGTTGGTTACTTGTTCGAGGATGACGGACTGGGGTCCGTCGGCGACTTCGGAGTCGATCTCGACGCCGCGGTTGATGGGGCCGGGATGCATGATAAGGGCGTCCCGCTTGATGCAGCGGAGCGTTTCCGGGTGGATGCCGAAGAAGCGGGAGTATTCGCCGAGGCTGGGGAAGTAACCGCGCTGCTGGCGTTCAAGCTGGATGCGGAGCAGGTTGATGACGTCGGCCTCGGCGAGCGCGTCCTTGAGATTGTGGCAGACTCGGACGCCGATCTTCTCGAATTCGCGCGGGACGAGCGTGGCAGGTCCGGCGAAGGTGACGTTCGCGCCGAGCTTGATGAGTCCCCAGACGTTGCTGCGCGCGACGCGGCTGTGGAGGATGTCTCCGACGATGACCACGTTCAGCCCCTCGATGCGCCCTTTCTTCTCGCGGATGGTGAAGATGTCGAGCAGTGCCTGGGTCGGGTGGCTGTGCGCGCCGTCGCCGGCGTTCACTACGCCCATGTTGAGCTCGCGTGCGAGGAAATTCGGGGCGCCGGTGGCCTGGTGGCGGATGACCACGATGTCGGCCTGGAGCGCCTGAATGTTCTTGAGTGTGTCAAGCAGCGTCTCGCCTTTGCGGAAACTGCTGACGTCGGCATTCATGTTGATGATGTCGGCGCTGAGGCGCTGTTCGGCGAGTTCGAAGGAAACGCGGGTGCGGGTGCTGGGCTCGACGAAGAGGTTCACCACAGTGCGGCCGCGAAGCGCGGGCACTTTCTTGACATTCCGCTGCGAGACCTTCTTGAACTCCTCGGCGGTGTTGAGGATGTGGAGGATCTCATCGCGGGAGAGATCGTAGAGGTCCAGCAGGTCCTTTTTAGTCCATTGAAAATCCATATCGGGGGGTCCTTATTGTTTTTTGACCTTGAAAACGCAATCGGTGCCGCTGTGTTCGGCCCAGTCCATGCAGACGCGCCATTCTGGGCCGACGGAGACTTTCATGCCGACGTAATCGGCGTGGATGGGAAATTCGCGGCCGCCTCGATCGATGAGGGCGGCGAGGCGGATCTGGGCGGGTCGTCCGAAATCGGTGAGCGCATCGAGCGCGGCGCGGACGCTGCGTCCGCTCTGGAGGACGTCGTCGGCGAGAATGATGATCTTGTCGTTGATGTCGAACGGGATGGTGGTCTCCCGGATCATCGGGAGCGTCTTGCGTTTGCCGATATCGTCGCGGTACATGGAGATATCGAGGGCTCCGACGTCGATTTCGCGTCCGAAGTGGTCGCGGATGCAGCGTGCGATGCGTTTTGCGAGCGGGACGCCGCCCGCCTGGATGCCGATCAGAGCGACGGACTCCAGCGGATCGTTTGCGATATGGTCGCAGATGGCCTCCGACATTTTCGCGACGGCTTCCGAGATGCAGTTGCCCTCGAACATCGTTTCGTGTTCAGATTCGTAGTCGTTCATGCGTGTTGGTTCCTGTCCGATGATGGATGGCGGCCGCAATCCGAAACTGAGGGAGTGCGCGTTCCGCGCGGGGGTGTGCGCGTTTGGGCACGCGCACGAATTACGGCCTTTTTACAATAATGCCGAAACGCGGATTATTCCAGTTGAGTTTTTCATTTTTTCCATAAAAAAACAAATCCGGGCTTGATTTTAGGACGATGCGGAGATATACTAAAATACTGGCGGACCGTTCTCCGGCTGTCCGGATGACGGCCTCCCGCTCATTTTCCTACGATGTCGCAACAGGAGTCCCGAATCATGCTTCGTTTCCGTTTCGCTTTGCTGGCGGCCATGCTTCTGGCCGTCCCGTCTCTTTTCGTCTGCGCGCAGGAAGCCCGGACCCCCCAGGGCGCCCAGCCTGCCGACAAGACCTCAGGAAAGGCCACCATCGTGCCGTTCCGCGCCGGCAGGGTCTTCTCCGCCGAACTCAGCAAGCAGAAACCGATCTTTTCCGTGGAGTCCGAGTTCGACAAACCCGCGATCGAAAACCCCGCCTGGGTCGAGCTGATCGTGAAGCTTGAAAACGGTCGGACTCTCAGCCGTTTCGACTACGCGCTCGTCGGCAAAAGAGGGACCTATCCCTGCTTTGCGGTCGCCGAAAGCGCCGAGCCGTATTCCACCGAAGAGGAAAAATGGATCATCTCGAAGACGTCCATCACGAAATCCTACCGCATGCTCTTCCCCGTGAACCGTTCCGAGTTCGACGATGCGAAAGACGGCCTTCTTTCCGTGAACTTGAAACTGAAGCTCTTCGAAACCGCGCTTCCTCCAGTCGCATTCCGGGTGCGTGTGATGCCGGACAGAGAAGGGTTCACGCCCGTGACGAGGATCCGGCCCGAAGGACTCTGCAACATGAGCTACCACGAGGCGTTCGAGGTCGGCAACTGACGCGACCGGACCGAAAAAAGCCTTAAAAAACTTCCCTGCCGCGGCTGATTGCGGAGGGAAGTTTTTTGTGCCGGGAAAAAAGGATCGGGTTTTATTTGGCGCCATGTTCTTCCCGAGCCCAGCGGTCGAAACACTCCTGGATGAAATCGATCGTCTTCTGGTGGGTCTCGTGGCTGTTGCCGCCGATCTCCATAGGAGGCCCGAACTCGAAACGCACACTGCGTTCCGGGTGGAGCGGCCCCAGGTCGCGCAGGTATTTCCCGGTGGAGAGGAAATCCGTCTTCAGCGCCATCGGAAGGACCGGGACGCCGGCGGATTTTGCGAGCTTGATGCCGATGGTGTTGAACTGCGAGGGGTCAAACGAGCTTGTGCGCGTCGACTGGGGGAAGACGATCATGGAGCGGCCGGTTTCAAGCATCTTTTTTCCCTCGGCGAGCACAGTGCGGAGGTCTTCCCTGGCGTTCGTGCGGCTGACCGGGATCGCGTGGAATGAGAGCAGGATGTGGCGGAAGAAGGGCACGTCCAGCAGGGATTTCTTCACCACGAAGGAGAAATCCACGTGTTCCCGGATGATCGCGTGAAGGACAGCCGTCTCCAGCAGGCTCATGTGGTTCCCCACGATGACGACGGGCTTGCCGCCGAGGTCGCGAAGGTGATTGAGGCCGCGGATGTGGATGTGCCCGCCGCAACGTTCGATGAGGCGGATGTTGCGGGAGGAATAGGCGATCTGGGCATCTTTGTCGAGCTTGCCGTGCGAGGCGGTGATTCCGCTGAGGATGAACGTGAGGAAATTGCTCTGATAGAAATACCAGCGGCTGTGAAGCCACAGATGGAACGCGAGAGAACAGCGGTTGGACGCGGGCGTGTCGTAACTGTCCATGCCGTCGAAGAGATAATGAGACATGTTCGGGACCGTGTTTGTGGTGAAGAAAAACATCCGATGCGTCGTCCGGCAAATCCCGGGAGAAAACGCAAAAGAGCTTACATAATTTACATCAGGAAAGCCCAATCTTCAAGCCGCAAACGCCCGTTGAAGGCTTCTTTTTCCCCGATTTTTCGAACGGCGTATTTTTTTCTCTCTTTTTTGCGCTTTCAGCGGCTTTTGCATTTGCATGATCCATGAAACGTGATACATTGTATACTCAAATTCACACAGTTGACCGCTCTGCCCCTGCATTTCTTTCCACAAGACCGGCTCCACGCAATCAACTGCCACACCCGACGAACCCGTCCGGGGGCACTCGTCCCCGGCTTACAGTCACGCCGCGCCGAACCAAAAACACCTGCTCTCCCGTTCGGCCCGGCACAACAAAAACAAGAAGGACACGGCTAACAATGCTTAGGGACGTGTACGAGTATTACAGCCACGACGAATGGGCGCTGATGAAGGCGGAGATCGACCGCCGCGACACCCCGTTCCTGGTCGTCAACCTGAACATCATCCGGCGCAACTACGAGGCGCTTCGCAGTCTCTACCCGTTCGCGCACGTCTACTACGCCGTGAAGGCAAATCCCGCCCCGGAGGTCCTCAAGGTCCTGCGCGACCTCGGCTCCTGCTTCGACATCGCGTCCATCTACGAGCTCGACCAGATCCTCGCGCTCGGCGTCTCTCCCGACCGCATCAGCTACGGCAACACCATCAAGAAGGCAAAAGACATCGCCTATGCCTACGGAAAGGGAGTCCGCCTCTTCACGACCGACAGTGAAGCCGATATCCGCAACCTCGCGCAATATGCGCCCGGATCGCGCATCGCATGCCGCATCCTGACCGAGGGCGGCGAAACGGCAGAATGGCCGCTGTCCCGCAAGTTCGGCTGCCATCCCGACCTCGCGATCGACCTGATCCTCCTTGCAAAGGAACTCGGACTCGAACCCTGCGGCGTATCGTTCCACGTGGGCTCCCAGCAGCGTGACATCGGCGCGTGGGACTCCGCCATTTCGAAGGTCCGCTACATCTTCGATTACCTCAAAGAACACGGCGTCCGCCTCACGCTCCTGAATATGGGCGGCGGCTTCCCCGTCAAGTACATTTCCAAGACAAGCAGCCCCGACGTCTACGCCGAGGAGATCACCCGTTACGTGAAGGAAGACTTCCCCGACGGCCTCCCGGATATCATCCTCGAGCCCGGGCGTTCCCTCGTGGCGGAGTCCGGCGTGCTCGTGACCGAAGTCGTGCTCGTCTCCAAGAAGTCGAACGTCGGCGTCGACAAGTGGGTCTACCTCGACACTGGACTTTTCAACGGCCTCATCGAGACCATCGGCGAGAGCATCAAATACCCGCTCTACAGCGACGGGCAGGGGGCGCCCTCGGACAACTTCGTCATCGCCGGGCCGACCTGCGACAGCCAGGACATCATGTACGAGAAATTCCGCAACTCGCTGCCTTCCGGGATCAAGCCGGGCGACCGCGTGTACTGGCTGACGGCCGGAGCCTACACCGCCAGCTACTGTTCCGTCTGCTTCAACGGATTCCCCCCGTTGAAGACCTATTTCGTGAAATGAACCGACGCCAGCCGAAAGGACAGACCATGAAACTCATGATCGCATTCTGCGGACTCGACTGCGAAAAGTGCGACGCCTATCTCGCCACCATCCGCGACGACCAGGCGCTTCGCGAGAAGACCGCGAAACTGTGGTCCGAATGGAACCATGTCACCATTCTGCCGGAAGACATCAACTGCGAGGGGTGCCGCGTCAACGGGAAGAAGACCGCCTACTGCGACCATCTTTGCGGGATCCGCCAGTGCGCGCTGAAGAAAGGCGTCGAGACATGCGGCAGCTGCGCGGAGCTGGAAACGTGTCCGACCGTGGCAATGATCACGTCGAACAACCCCGACGCACTCAAAAACCTGAAAGGCTGATCTTCCGCACCGGTTTATCGAATAATCCGATCGCCTCGGAGCCATAGAAAACGCCTCCGTCCTTTTGCATGGACAGAGGCGTTTTTTTGACTTTGTTTCAGGGGGTGGACGGAAGCAGACGCGCCCCGCATTCCTTATCTCCGGATGCCCCCGGGCAGGCAGTCATGCCGGAAAGCCCCCCGTTTTCCGGGGAATCATCTCCGGCCCCGGCTGACGCTCGGCTGTTTGAGCTTGATCAGCGCATCGTAGCAGGGTTTCGCCTTCAGCTGACGGTCGAAGAGCAGCGGATGGTTCGTACGACCGCGAACGGGGAACCCGTTGAGCCAGCTGGAACCGTCGTCGAGGCCCCAGACGGTCACGGAGTAGACGGTCTTGCTGTGCTTCAGGAAGACTTTGAAGATGTCTTCGTAGCGCTCGGCGAGCTTTTTGGAAACGTCGTCGGGAAGCCCTTTCGTGTACGGGTTGTTTTTCTCCTGGTATTCCTGGGTCTGGGAAATGTCCGCGGTAACTCGCCCGTTGGAGCGGGGCAGGACGTCGATGTCCATTTCCGTGACCATGACCATCACGCCCGCGTCGGCGTATTTTTTGATGGCGTCCTCGATCAGCTTTGAGGACGGGTAGTCCAACAGCCAGTGTCCCTGCATGCCGACCGCGTCGATGAGGCCCTTTTTCTTCAGTTCGCGGGCGAGCTTGGCGATGCCGTCGCGCTTTGAGGGATTGTAGGCGTTGTAATCGTTGTAGACGAGCTTGGCGGACGGGTCGGCGGCGCGGGCATACTCGAACGCCTTTTCGATGAAGTCGTCGCCCACGATCTGTTTCCACTTCGAATTGCGGAGCGTGCCGTCCTCATTGAACGCCTCGTTCACCACGTCCCATGCGTCGATCTTGCCCTTGTAACGCTTCATGACGGTCTCGATGTGGTTCTTCATGCGCTTCAGAACGAGTTCGCGCGTGGCGGGCTGTCCGTTCTGCCCCTGAAACACCCATTCCGGAGTCTGGCTGTGCCAGATGAGCGTATGGCCGTGGATCTTGATCTTGTTTTTCTGTGCGTACTTCACCAGTTCGTCGGAGGGGCCGAAGTTGAACTTGCCTTCCTGCGGCTCGGTGGCGTCCCATTTCATGAGGTTTTCAGGCGTAAGGCAGTTGAACTGCGATGCGGCAAGCTCGGCACGTGTCTTGTCGCGCTGGCTGGTGACTTGCTGGGGCAGGGCGACGCCGATCAGGAAATCCCTTTCATAGAGCTTGGAGAGACTGGTCTTCGGCGTGTCGGCTGCGAAAACCAGCACAGCCGAGGCTGCGGCCGCAAGCGTGAGCAGAGCTTTTTTCATGGTCCGGTTCCTTTCAGGTAGTGCTTGTTGGGTAAAAAAGGAAGAGAAACGATCTTTTCAGCGATAGTATAGCCTTTTATCGCGGGAAAAGCAAGTGTCGGAAGAGTTTTTTTCCGGGGAAAACGTGAATTTGCCGGTCTGCATGCGTTAATTAACACAAAAGAAGCACCCCGGAGACGAGGCGGTCACCGGGGCGAAAAAAAGTTGAAGGAACAGGGGGAAAGAAGCGAGACGGAAACGTGGCGGGATCAGCCGCCGTGCTTCGCTGGATCGTCCTTGTCGAGCGGGGAATGGTATTCCGGGTCGCATTCGGCATTGTTCGCGGCGAGTTCGGCATCGTCGCGGACGAGTTTGAAACGCTCCTTGATCTTCCCGCAGAGTTCAATGCGTTTCTCCTCGGATTCGTATTTGAGCTGACGCCAGTTCCAGTGGAATCCGTCATCGGCCCAGCGTGGCACGATGTGGAGGTGCGCGTGCATCACGACCTGGCCGGCGGTGGTGCCGTCGGAGAGGTGGAAATTGAAGCCGTCGGCGTCGAGGCCGTGACGGAGCGCCGCGCCGATGCGGGCGCCGACGTAGAACATGCGGCCGGCTGTGGCCTCGGGGATGGTGGCGGCGCTGGTGTGGTGTTCCTTCGGGATGACGAGGACGTGCCCGAAGTTGATGGGGAAGAGGTCGAGGAATGCGAGCACGAGATCGTCTTCGTAGACCTTCACGGACGGGACTTCGCCGTTGATGATGCGGCAGAAGAGGCAGTTTTGCATGAGAGGGTTCCTTTCCGGGTGGAGTGGATTATTCGATATTGTAGAGTTTGAGCTTGCGGTGAAGGGTTCTGCGGCTGATGCCGAGTTTTTCGGCGGCGCGGCTGCGGTTGCCGCCGCATTCGTTCAGGGCGCGTTCGATGAGGATGCGCTCGTTGTGTTCGAGGTCGCAGGACGGCGCGGAGAGGATGTCCCGCGTGATGCCGGGCGTGGAGGACTCGCGGATGTTCACGGGGACGTTTTCAAGGCCGATCTCGCCGGTGCGGCAGAGGACTACCATGTTTTCGACGCAGTTGCGGAGTTCCCGGATGTTGCCCGGCCAGCGTGCGGCGCAGAGGGCTGCCATGGCGGGCTCGGAGATCGTCATGTCCTCCTTGCCGTTCTCAGCCGCGAGCTGCTTCAGAAAGCCGCGCACGAGGATCGGGATGTCGGAGGCGCGGTCGCGGAGCGGCGGGATCAGGATCTTCACGACGTTGAGGCGGTAGTAGAGGTCTTCCCGGAACGCGCCTGAAACGACCATTTCCTCCAGGTTCCGGTTCGTGGCGGAGACGATGCGGACGTCGACCGCGATGTTCTGCGTGCCGCCGACGCGCTCGAAGGAACGCGTTTCGAGGACGCGGAGGAGTTTGACCTGGACGGGGAGGGGGACTTCGCCGATCTCGTCGAGGAAGATGGTGCCGCCGTCGGCCTTTTCGAAGAATCCCCGGTGCTGTTCGACAGCGCCTGTGAACGCGCCTTTTTCATGTCCGAAGAGCTCGCTTTCGAAAAGGGTCTCCGGGATGGCGGCGCAGTGGATGGCCACGAAATCGCCCTTGCGTCCGCTGAGTTCGTGCAGGGCCCGGGCGACGAGCTCCTTGCCCGTTCCGCTTTCGCCCTGGATCAGCACGCTGGATCGCGTGGGGGCGACCTGGCGGACCGTGTCCATGACCTGACGGATGGCGGGGGAGTCGCCGAGGATGTTCGGGACGACACGGCGGGACTCGTCGAGCTTGCGCTTGAGTTCGGCGTTTTCGGACTTGATGTTGCGCGTCTCCAGCGCCCGGCGAATGCGGATCTCGAGCTGGTCAATGTCGACGGGCTTGGTGACGAAGTCGAACGCGCCAAGCTTCATGGCTTCGACAGCGGTGTCGATGGAGCCGTAGGCGGTAAAGAGGATGCACGGGGGCGGATCGGGCAGGGAGAGGGTCTTTTTCAGCACGTCGAACCCGCCCGCGCCGGGCATGCGAATATCGGTCAGGACCAGATCGTAGGAATTGCGCGAGAGAAGATTCACGCCGATCTCGCCGTCCTCGGCGGTCGTCACATCGTATTCCGGGCGGAGAAAGCGGGCGAGGACCTCCCGCGAGCCGCGTTCGTCGTCAACGATCAGAATAGACGGTTTTGCATTTGCCTTGTTCATTCAGGTTGTCCTTCCGTTGTCTGGATCTGTTTCGCGGGGTCGGGGGCGGGGAGTCCGCGCACCAGACGGACGCGGCGCGGCAGGCTCACGGTGAACGTCGTCCCGGCGTTTTCCCTGCTGTCGACGGCGAGGCTGCCGCCGTGTTCGCGGACGATGCGCTCCACGATCATGAGCCCGAGGCCGGTCCCGGCATTCTTTGTGGTGAAGAAGGGTTTGAATATCTTCTGCATGTTTTCGGGCTTGATGCCGCATCCGCTGTCGGAGACGGAGAGCATCACGAAGGTATCGTCGGCGCTGCAGCGGATCGTGAGCTTGCCCCCGCTCGGCATCGCCTGCATGGCGTTTCTCGCAAGGTTGTAGAATGCCTGTTTCATCTGGTTCGCGTCGCCGCTGATCTGAGGGACATTTTCGCCCCAGTAGAACTCGAGCTGGATCTTGCGGTCGGTGATCTCCTGCTTCATGAAGTTCAGGGAATCGAGCACGAGCGACTTCAGGTCCAACGGCTCGAACACCGGCTTGCCGGGACGCAGGGCGTGCAGGAACTGATTGATGATGGAGTCAAGGCGTTCGACCTCGGAACGCGCCTCGGCGACCTCCTGCGCGGCGTCGGCCAGGTTCGGCTCGGGCCTCTTCAGGATTCTCTGGAGGAGCTGAAGATGCAGGTAGAGGCTGTTCAGCGGATTTCCGATCTCGTGGGCGACCTCGGCGGCGAGCATGGAAACGGCCTTGCTGCGTTCGGATTCCGCCACGCTGGCGGCGCGTTCCATGGTAGCCGTCACATCCGTCAGGATCAGCGCGTACGGGGCGTCTTCGCGGTCGATGGGGAGCGCGTACATCTGGACGATGCGGTGTTCCGGGTAGGTCAGTTCGAGTTCCTGACGCATGGACTTGCGGCTGCCGAGGCCGGAATCGGAGAGCAGAAGATTGAGGTTGAGTCCGGGAAGGAGCTTTTCCACGGGGAGCGCTGAAGCGTTTTCGGGCAGGCCGAGGAATTCCTGTGCGGCGGCGTTGTGGTAAAGCACGGTATGGGCGGGCGAGATGACCAGGATGGCTTCCTGAAGGCTGTCGAAGAGCGAGCTGAGGAACCTGTGTTCCTTAGAGATCATCTGGATGAAGTTCTGAAGGTTGACGCTGTCGAGTTCGCCGATGCGGTTCATGACGCGTTCCTTCATGTTTCTGGGACACATGACAACACCTTTTTGAGAGCGGTTACATGAGACGATTTGTCACACAAATATACACTGCCGCGACAAAAAAATCAAGTCCGGAAAACCGATTTGCGTGATTGCGGACTATGTCCCGTGCGGAACGCCCAACCGAGTTAAATAACGAAATGGCAAAAAAGAAAAGACGGGTTTTTAACGTTTTTCAATGTGAACATGCTTGACAAAGAGTCACCAGTGAAGTATATTTCCTTAACGGTTTGCATAAGATAAGCAAGACCGGACGCATCGGATATCGGATTCGGCACGGCAGCCGGACCGTGAACCAGCTCACCCGATTCGCCCACCCCCCGGAACCAACAATCAGCCGAATGGAAAGACCCGCAATAATGATCAACGCGGATTTCGCAAGAGACACCTGGAGAAAACTGTTCTTTATTTCCGGGCGGCTCAGGACGACATCGTACGGCATCCTCGGCAAAGATTACGAGTGCTCGTTCGCGCAGTTCCCGATCATCCAGTTTTTCTTTACATACCCGAATGCGACTCCGGCTGTCAAGGACCTGACTTCCTACATCGGGTTCCCGTCCGGCGCGGTTTCCCAGGCGGTCGAAGGGCTGGTACGCAATTCCGTCCTGGTGCGCATCCCGTCGGAAAAGGACCGTCGTTCGACTCTGATCCGCGCCACGGACGAACTGCGGGCGGTCAGGGATGGAGCGATCAATCATTTCCAGAAGATGCTGGATGCGTTCAAAGCCGGCGGATATGCCACGCCGGAGGAAATCGCACTTGCGGACGAGATCTTCGTGCGCCTGGCGGAAAGCCGCACCGGCGGCGAGATCTCCGTGGTCAAAACCCCTGCCGACCTGGCGGTGCCGGGACTGGTCAAACACAGCTTCATCGATCCTGAGCAGCTGAAAGCGCTGCCCCCCTGGATCATGACCATGCACTTCGTGACTGTCCTGAAAGGACCGACGCTCGTTTATTACTACGGAACCCGGGGCGGACGCATGACGCTCGGAAAGCTTCGGCTTCTGGACCATCTTTTCCTGCTTTCCGAATCCGGCGAAAGCCCGATGGTGAAAGACCTGGCGGCCAGATTCCGGATCAGCGCAGGAGTGACCTCTCAGACCTTGAACGCCATGATCCAGGACGGCGTGGTGGAACGCATTTCCTCTCCGGACCGACGCACCATTCGGATCCGGCTCACGCAGGAGGGACTCCGCCTGCGCCGCCAGACCTCAGCCGTCTACACCCGATTCATGCAGAACTTCCTCAGCTCGGTTGAGACGGACCAGGCGGAATCGTTCAGCAGGATCCTGGACAAATTCCTCGTTTTCCTCGAGAACGACGGAAAACGGTTCCTGCTGTCCTAACCCGTTTTCGTGGCGTTCTGCTGAGACCGGACGGCGGGGGCAGGGGGCCGGTCTTCCGATATTCGCCGTTTATCCGCCGGCTCACGTTTATCCTTCATTCCCCGTTCGATTCCATCGCGGACAGCATCGCGAGGGCGACTTCCCCTGCCGACTGCGTATTCTGCCCCGTAAACAGCATCCCGTCCGCGATCACATGCGGTTCCCACGGGTCGGCGCAGATGTACTCCGCTCCGCAGTTCCTGACGCGTTTGCCGAGGGAAAACGGCACGACCCGGTCTAGCGCCATCTGTCGCTCCTCATCGTCGCTCGCTCCGGTTATGCGGCGTCCTTTCAGGATGCTGTATCCCGCGGCGTCTTTCGCGGCGAGGAGGGCAGTCACGCCGTGCCGGACGGCGGCGACGGGCTTGCCGCTGCGGACGAATCCCTCCAGCAGCCCGGCATTCTCCCGGTTGACGGAGAGGTCCCAGAACGATCCGTAGCCGCCGGGATAGAAGACAGCGTCGTATTCGTCATGGCAGACATCGGCAAGCGGCACGGAGTCCTGCAGGAACTCTTTCCGGCGCACCAGCCAGTCTTCCGGGTCGAATCCGGCATGTTCCGAATGTCTCATACTGTCCGGGTCGACCGGCACCTCGCCGCCGCGAGGCGAGGCGGCCGTCACCTCGTATCCGGCCTCGGACAGGATCGCATGCGGTACTGCGAGGTCCTCCAGCCATATTCCGGTCTTCCTGTTCCGCAGCACCCCCATCCGGTCGTGCGACGTCACGACGAACAGAACTTTTCCGTTTCCCATTTCATGAGCCCCCCTTTCTCTCCGCGCACCGGGATCTCCCGCGGTCCCCTCCGCACCGGCCGCTCTCCCTTTACTATGCCATGCGGAGCGGGAAAAATCAAGTCAAACGGGGAAAAAACACGTGTTCAGACGGGAGAATTGCCGAAAACATGAAAAAAAGATTGGCAAAATGAAAAAGACGTGGTATATTAGTTGATGACGTAAGCGCACGACCTCAGGGGCTATTCCGGCGGTTTGCGGAATCAGCCGGTCCCCGCGCATCAAAACACGAAACCTGGCCGGAGTTGAAATGGCAAAGCTGACGAGCAACACTTCAGGTAACTTCAAAACCTATGGGATCAAGACAGCCGATTACGGGCGCAGTCACACCGGTGTTTACTGTGTGATCGCCATCATTGTGCTCGTGTTTGTCTGCTGGGTCTCCGTGTGGGGGATCAAGCGTCACATCGAAGCCCGCAAAAAGGTCACTGCCGAGGCGGTCACGCCTCAACCGGACAACGCCGTCGCCGCGAATTCGTTTGCGGATGCCCGCAGTTCGTCGGGCGCCGGACGGGAATTCCGTCCGCGCGAGATCGACCCGGCCGCCGCCGCGGCCAGCATGCAGGAATTCGACCAGCAGCGACTGAAGCAGCAGCGCATCCTCTACGACAAGGCGCTTCAGGCGTACAACGAACGAAAATACGAAAGCTGCCGGACGATTCTTCGCGACATGCTCGGCGGCATGGATTCCTCCGAACAGCTTTACGACACGGCGGCCAATCTGCTCGGCCGTACGAGCATGAGCATCTACCGAAGCGGCACGGATTCCGAAACGAATATCTCCTACACGGTCAAGAGCGGCGACACGCTTTCCCGCATCGCAGTGAACTACAACACGACCGTTGCAGCAATCAAGAAGGTCAACAACATGAGCTCCGACCGCCTGAACATCGGCCAGACGCTCAAAATCCCCCAGGGCGGCGTCTGGTCCATCATCATCCGCCGTTCCGACGACCGCCTTCTCCTGTATGCCAACAGCAAGCTTTTCAAGATTTACAAGATCTATCCGGGCTCCTATGTCGGCCAGTCCGTTTCCGGGACCTTCCGGATCCTTTCCAAAGAAAAAGACCCGACATGGCGCGACGAAAACGGGCAGCTGTATCCGCCCGGCACATCCGGAAACATCATCGGCACACGCTGGATGGCCCTCAAAGGCACGGGCGCCAGCGCCGGGTCGCCCGCCACGGCCATTCACGGCACCAACCGATCCGGTTCGCCCGACACCTCCGCCGGGGCCCCGGGCTATTTCAGGTTGTCGAACGCCGATATGGTCGAGCTGTACGATCTGGTCCCGAATGAAACGCCCGTGGAGATCAGAAAGGCCGGTCCGTGACCGGACCATCCCCTGCCGAAAACGAAGGAATCGAACCTCATGTCCCTTGCCATTCTGGAATTTGAAAAACCACTCGCGGAACTGGAAGACCGCATTGACGCCCTCATGCAGATGGACGCCGCCGGTTCGGGAGACCACTCCGGCGAGCTCCGTTCGCTCCGCAGGAAGCTGACCGCTTCCAAGAAAGCCATCTACTCCAAGCTCACGCCCTGGCAGCGCGTCCAGCTCGCCAGGCATCCGTACCGTCCGTATTCCCTGGACTACATCTCCCGTATCTGCACCGATTTCCTC
>Ga0310696_10004299_pt1 | contig 17509 bp, 10 predicted proteins | sample AusTroGonzalo_MG_4_FD_203885 | JGI IMG/M metagenome (GOLD analysis project Ga0310696, IMG submission 203885) | Bovine rumen microbial communities from tropical cattle in Woodstock, Queensland, Australia - Gonzalo_02 (v2) (version 2) | ecosystem: Host-associated > Mammals > Digestive system >...
TGCCAATGTTGATCTCGGCAAACTGTTCCCTGAGAAAGCAAAAGTGTCAGCACCGCTATATTATTCATATTCTAAGGAGATTATCAGTCCGAAGTATAACCCGCTGGATTCTGATATGAAACTTGATGATGCCTTGGAGTCGGCAGGTAGTCAGCATGAGCGTGATTCAATCGAATCTATCGCTGTTACCAAACATACCACTCGCAATTTCTCATTGAGTAATGTACGCGTTGATATTAAGAATAAGCGTCACCCGTTGCCTATCGATCCTGCCAACTTCTCGTTCTCTTATTCTCACTCTCATCGTAACACCACGGGCGAGACCACCGTTTATGAGAATGATGACCAGTGGCGTGGTTCTCTCAACTATTCTTATACGCCCGTTTTCAAGACATGGGAGCCGTTTAAGAATTCTAAGAGCAAGTCTAAATGGATGAACTTCCCCAAGGCAATTGGTTTCAACTATATGCCTCAGAATATCTCGTTCAACTCCGAGATGGTGCGTATGTATAGTGAGTTGCAGGAGCGCGACCTCGAGAATACCGAGAATCCTAACCTGCCCCTGACGTTCAGTCAGCAGTTCCTATGGAATCGTGATTTCTCACTTCGTTGGGACTTTACCAAGAATCTGCATATGACATTCCAGAGTGCTACACATGCCGAGATTGAGGAACCTTATACTCCAGTGAATAAAGACCTCTATCCTGATCGCTATACAGCATGGAAAGACTCTGTATGGACCAGTATTAAGAACTGGGGTGTACCCCTCGACTATCAGCAGTCGTTCTCACTGTCATATCAGTTGCCTATTGACAAGTTGCCTATCTTCGACTGGGTGAAGGCCGACGCTTCATTCAAGTCAGGCTACTCGTGGTTGCGTGGCACCGAAATGGAAGATGGCACCTCGCTTGGTAACACCATTTCAAACAATCGGAACCTGAATATCAATGGCTCGTTGAACATGGAAACGCTCTATAACCATATCCCCTTCCTGAAGAAGACCAACGAGCGTTTCAAGAAACAACCGACTAAATCTGCTCCAAAGTCTAAGACAGAGAAGAAACCTACAGTGAAGACAAAGGGTGGCGATGCAAAAGATGGTGACAAGGAACTGACCAAGGATGAGAAGGCACTTCCAAAGAATAAAAACACCTTCCAGAAGGAGATAACATTGATACCCGATAGTCAGATTGTGGTGCAGCATGGCAAGAAGTCCAAGCGCTTGATGGTGTCAGCTCGCAATAAGGACGGTCGTAAGGTGGATGTGAAGTGGAAGACTGTTGATGAGAATAAGATAAAGGTGTGGGGAGCAGACTCCCTGCAGATAAAACTTTCTGTCACTCCCAAAGAACCTCTTGAGAATGAGTGGTGGTATAATTCGGCCCAGCATGCCGCACATATCCTGACGATGATTCGTACTGTGAACCTCAGTTACCGTAGTCAGTATTCTATGACGTTGCCAGGCTTCATCCCCAATGTTGGTGATGCCTTTGGACAGCGTACGGGAAGTGTGATGGCACCAGGTCTTGGTTTTGCTTTCGGTCTTACAGGTGACGAGTATATCGAGACGGCCCGTGGCAATGGATGGCTGCTTTGTAATGATAGCGTGGCTACACCTGCTAACACCTCGGCAACAGAGGACCTGCAGTTGCGAGCTACTTTGGAGCCCGTTCGCGACCTGAAGATAGACCTCACCGCCACCCGTACTGCCACCAAGTCGCGTAGCGTGCAGTTCATGTATGAAGGTTCTCCCACAACGCATAGTGGTAGTTTCACCATGACCACCATCTCTTTGCGTAGTGCGCTGGAGGGTATGGGCGATGCCAACAATGGTTACAACAGTCCGTCGTTTAATGAGTTTTGTGGAAAGGTGAATGCCTTCCGTGATCGTGTCCAAGCACAATATGAGGGCTCTTCTGTTCAGGGCGCTAATCCAGTGAATGCCTATAGTGCTGACGTGCTGATACCTGCCTTCCTTGATACCTATACGATGGGTGCTGGTGGTTCGCTCGACATCTTCCCTGTTCTCACCCGCTTGCTGCCCAACTGGTCTCTCCGTTATGGTGGACTGGCTAAGTTGCCATGGGTGCGCGACCATTTCAAGAGCGTGAATCTAAACCATTCGTATAAGAGTATCTATTCTGTAGGCTCTTATGCCTCATACAGTTCATGGATGGAGTATATGGGCGACTTGGGTTATGTGAAGGCTGCCGACGGCTCTTTGACGCCCTCTTCACGTTATAATATCTCTACGGTGAGCATCAACGAGGCTTTCTCGCCATTGTTGGGTATTGATATGACGTTTAACAATAACCTCACCTGTAAGGTGGAATACCGTACTACCCGTGTGCTCAACCTCTCAATGACCAGTGTGCAAATCAATGAGTCACAGTCTAAGGACTGGGTTATCGGTATGGGCTATAAGGTTAGCAACTTCAATCTCTTTGGTAGTGGCTCGGGCAGCAGTCGCAAGAAGACAGGAGGAAAGGGAAAGAATGATGATGAAAAGAACAACAGTTCTAAGTCGCAGACTTCAAATAAGAAAGGTATCAACCACGATTTGAATACCCGTCTTGACGTCTCTTTCCGTCGTCAGGCTGCTATCACACGTGATATCGCTTCAGGTGTTTCGTCTGCAAGTAGTGGTAATAGTGCGTTGAAGATTTCTGTTCAGGCCGACTACACATTGTCGCGCATGTTGACCCTCACGGCTTATTATGATCGCCAAACGAATACCCCATTGTTGTCGTCAAGTAGTTATCCCACTACAACCCAAGACTTTGGCGTATCACTTAAATTCTCATTGACCCGATGAACGAATTCTTTTTTCTAATCTCTTTTCAAAAAAAGTTTGGCAGCTCTGATGTTTCGACATAATTTGGTTTTTGTGGATGCATCCAAATACATTGAACAACAAGTAGGAACTATATATACAAAGGAAAAAATCTCCGAATTGCTTGGCGGTTCGGAGATTTTTGTTTATCTTTGCCGACGGAGTAGGAAGGGCCTGCTTCGGCAGAAGAAGCGTTATGCTCCAAACTTGCGAGTGAAAACCTAGGAAATTTTCAGCTCAACCAATAACGGCAAGAGGGCAGAACGGCTTCCACGTATATGCGTGGGGATGTGTCTCCAAATTCTTGTTATTCGGTTTTTCCTAGGACCTTCACTTGGAACTGGCTAAGGCAGTCCCGCGCTTCTGTCGTGTGTTTATGGAAAAGAATGAATTACTAACTTAAGATAATATCATTATGGGAAGAAAGATGTTATTATTATTATGTGTAATGGTATGTGCACATGTTTGGTGTGGGGAAATTGGAATCAAAACGTATCCATCTTTAGACCGCTGGGCTTTGGCGTACTATGACTACGATGGGGACGGCGTGATGGAGATGATTGGGTTGTGTGGTAAGAATAATAACAGGAATAATTATTTGGCTCTGATGAATGATCAGGGGGTCATTAAACAACTCTCGTTGATTAACGACTTTACCAAGACTCAAATATTAAATTCGCCTAGTAAAGTGGGAACTCCCCATAAGGCGGTAACGCGTTTGTCTGGTTCTTCAGGATCATCGGGCTTTAACGTGGGTGGTAATTCGATTCCGGAACCCCAATTTGGCATACTCAATGGTAATGGTATGCTGATGTATGGAAATTACCTTCAGCAGTCTGACGATGAATGGGTGAATAATAAACAATATAGTGGATTCCCTGTGGATTTAGACTGTGACGGTCGAATTGATTTTGTAAGTCTTGAGAGCGGAAAACCAATTACTTTGTTGCAACAATGTGATGGGACATTCTTGGCAATTGACCAAGTAGTAACACAGGATTCAGCACTTTTGGCAGAGAAACTGGCAAACAGAAAATCTTATTCTGGTGGTATTCTTTCTATGAGCACTTCATCGGCATTAGGTATGTCTTTTGTTGTAAAAGGAGGAGGTGTCTCCCAGTATTCAACCGGCATTTCTATGGCCCTAGACTTGAATGGCGATGGAAGACCAGACTTGTTGAATAACGACGGTTCATCTGTATTAATGTCACTGGATGCCAATACCTATGTAGAAGGTAAGTTTAATGGTCAAGTCTATCCTTACGATTTAAATGGCGATGGTATTCAGGATTATCTGCTCTATTCAGACGGTGTTCTCTACACTGTGGTTTGTACTGCTGACGGTAAAACAAAGGAGCAACGGTTATTCTCTAATTCCAATATTAAATATTTTATATGTCGTGACTTTGACCACGATGGCGATGTTGACCCATTGGCATTTGTTGCCGATGGTACAAACAGTTATTTTGTTTTCTTACGTAATGATGGCAATGGCACATTCAAGAAAAAAGAAAGTTATGTGGAAGGCAACTATAACTTCTGGTGTTGTCAGGATTATGATGCTGATGGCCAATACGAAGTGATGATTGCTGGATATAATAACTCGAAGAGTCAATGCCTTATCTTTAAAATAGAGAAAGATTTTTCTCTGACAGATGTTTCTTTGGAATTAGACGAGTCGCTTAGTCAAAAGGCAATAGATATGGGTGATTTTGATAATGATGGCTATACAGATTTTAAGTTAGTGTGTAAAAGTAATTTGATAAAAAATTCAGGTTTGATAAGCTCTTGGGGAGATAAAGATGTTCCCCATGTTATTGGTCGTTACTCAAAGCAGACTATACGAAATACTGCACCCAAGAAGATGTCAAAACCCATTGTGCAGATGGATGAAAGAACAGGCTTTTTACGTATTGTATGGGATGCAGGACAGGATGCAGAAACATCAGTTTGTGATTTGACCTACGATGTTCGAATTGGTACTAAACCAGGGGAAGGAGACGTCCTTTTCGCGCCGGCTTTGATTGATGGCCGTCGCCGTGTGATTGGAGATGGAAGTCAGGGCACAATGCGACAAATGATGTTCAATATTGGCAAACATCGTCCAGGCACTTATTATGTGGCAGTGCAGGCAATTGATGCTGGCGGTCTTGGTGGCGCATGGAGTGACGAGGTAGTCTATGAGCATACTTATAACGTTCCCACTATTAGTGTTTCGACGCAGTCGCCCTCAACGGCAGATACGATTACCGTTGTTGCTAGTGGTGACTATGACGTGAAACTTCAATACGATTGGCTTGTCAGCAATGGTGAGGTAATCTCAAAGGTCAGTAATCAAGCACAAGTAATATTCCATGAGGCAGGAAGTCAGCAGGTAATGTTGAGCGTTGTAGACAAAATGGGGGGACGTTACGAATCAGAGCCGCTTAGTATATTTGTGGTTCCCTATAAATCGGACATAAAATCAGATAATCAGATACCAGCGTCTGTCTTGGATCTTAACCAAGACGGTTATCCTGATGGATTCTATAATTACAAGACTGAAAAGGGTAACAGATATCACTATTTAGTCCTGAATGATGGTAAAGGAAACTTTAAACGCTATCCGAAGAGTTTTAACGCAGATTTGAGCATGATCAATCCTCATTTTGTGGATATCAACAAGGATGGTTATCCCGATTTTACAGGCTTTTCAGAGGGACATAACTTCTATATTAATGATGGCGAGGGAGATTATGAATTTCAGGATAATGAAATATCATATGTAAATGGTTATAGTTCCATTATTGGATATTCAGAGGGAGAAATTATCTATTATCCAAAAGATATCTATAGTCGCCAGTGGATAGATTTCTCCAATACGGGCTATTTGTGGGCTATGGATAATTACAATGTATGGAAAACAACTGATTATGCTAGTTTTAAACGAACGGAATTGTTCGCAAAAAAAGAGGATCCATCGTTAATCCAGACAATAGATTTGAATAGAGATGGATATATGGATGTTGTCTATTATGTCAGTAGCGAGGAGAAAGTCATTGGATTATTGGGCCACGGCAATGGTGATGGAGGATTTGACAGACTTGACATGTTGGACGTAAGTTCGTATACTTCTTATAACTTTATTAGTTACCCTCAATGGTTAATACATATAGAAGATTTGAATAATGACGGTTATCAAGACATCCTAATTCTCAATGACAAAAATCTGGTTATGGATATCTATGCGGGACAGCAGGGAATGAATTGGCAAAAGATACGTTCAATCGACTTGCCAATAATTAATAATTATGGATCATATAATTTTGATAGTGCCCCCCATGACTATAATAATGACGGCTATATTGATGTACCTATTGGTTGTGGTGCCTTTTGCTTCAGTGCTGACTGGAATTGCGAATATATTGATAAATTATATGGTATTAGTAGCTCTCCGTTTGTGGTCATGAAAAATGGTGGATACCCAGTGGGATCGTGGAACACCACAATCGTTAACCAAGCACCTCAAACTCCTGAGACTGTCAGTGTGAAGCAGGATAAGAACGGCCTAGTTATAAACTGGTCAGATGCAAAGGACGATCATACCCCCGCCATGCAGATGCGCTATAACATTAGTGTAAAAATAAAAGGTATGGAGGGCGAAGATAGTTATGTCATTTCGCCTATGAATGGCGGAGACAGTAAGGCAAGCCTCGTTTTTCCATACACATATAAGCAATCGACGACTATGACCGTACCTATGCGTGCTTTGCAGGCCGGGCAGACTTATGAGGTGCGTGTTCAGGCAATAGATTTATGGAATCAGTATTCGCCCATGACAGACCCCGTGGAGATTAAGATAGTGTCTGGTGGATATGTTGAAGTTCCTGAACTTGCTGCAACTGGCACACAGGTGACATTGCGCTATATGGGTACATCGGCAAGTTCTGTAAAATGCAACCCAGGCGAAGGCGGGACGGTCGTTGAGAATAATGGAAACGGGAATTTTATTTGTTCTTGGTCTACACCTGGTCTTAAAGAGATAACTATCGGCACGCTGAAAACGCAGATAATGGTAAAAGATGCTATTGATGTGACATTCACTATGCCTGAAAAAGTATATGCTAATAGTGCATTATCCATTCCTGTATCAGCAGAGATGGCTTCAAGGTTTGGCGACTGTGGTTTCAGAGTGATTGAAAAGCCTTCGAAGAGGAGTCAAGTTGATATACAATATGCTTCAGGTAGTAATGAGGCTATCATGCAGTTTGGAGAAACTGGCTCTTATGTAATTGAGGCCTATTGCGAAGATGAAATATTAGGCAACACCTGTAGGCAGACAATTAACGTCTTGGAACCTGTTTTAGTAAGTATCAGTAGTGTCAATGTAGATAAAGAAACTGGACATTATACTATTAGTTGGCCTACAGATAAACTTTCAGATATTATTGCATTGGAAATAATGAAAGAAGGTGCCAATCTCGATTCTTACAGCAAAGTGGCTACGGCCAACATCTCAGATGGATGTTTTGTTGATTTGACATCTCAGCCGGCAACCATGTCTGCACGTTATAAGATTGTATCGGTGACAAATGGAGGACAGCGTATTGAGAGCAATCCTCATAAGCCTTTGCATGTAATGATTGGCCAGGCTGCTTCTGGCGGCTACAATTTGATGTGGAATGCCTACGAGGGTCTCACTGTTGATAATTACAAGATTATGCGTGGAACCTCTGCCAATAACCTAACGGAAATAGCACAAGTGTCAGGTAGCCAGCAAAGTTATACTGACAAAAATGCTCCTTCTGGTGAAGTATTCTATTCTATCGTTTTCACACCGTCAGAGCAGGCCGGTGGCAGAAGACTCGTCAATAGGGCAGCGGGATCTAAAAACATTTCTTCGAATGTGATTTCTACAGCAGAGGCTCAACCAATGATATTGGCTACTAGCGTGAAGATAATATCACAAGAAAGTAGCCCGAAACTGACTGAGCAGAATCCTCGTCTACAATTGCAGTATATCTTATCACCTGTATATTGCTCATACAACAAAGTTCTTTGGAGTATAGTAACTGGCAGCGAATATGCAACTATTAGTCCTGATGGTGTACTTACAAGTAATATGAAGGAGGGTAATGGCAATAAGAGCGTAAAAGTGAGAGTGTCTACGTTGGACGGCTCTGCATTATACGATGAAATAACAATTCCTGTTACTTTGATAACTCCAGAGTCAGAAAAGGCAAAAGATGTGTCAGGTGTCTATTATATCTATAATCCTGCATCAGGTAAGTATCTTACGGGAGCCAATTACTGGGGTACATGTGCTTCGTTAGGTGAAGTTGGTGTAGACTTCCTGTTAGAAAAAGCGGATGATAAAAATGGTGTTTTAGTGGACTCTAGATACTATAATAATTCTGATCATCATCTGGGATGGCCCATACTCTATATTGATCAGCCTGCTGCAATCTGGTATTTTTACGAGCAGGTAGATGGGACGGTAGTCATGACGGCTGACAATAAAAAATATCTGGCGTATGATGGTAATTCAACAATCCTAGATACAATTCCCAATGCAGATGACGATCGTGCTCATTGGTTGCTGTTGACAAGAGAGGATATAATTGCAAAGATGTCAGAAGCAACTAAAGAAAAACCTGTCGATGTTTCAAGTCTCATTGCATATCCAGACTTCGGACGAAGTGGAGCGACTCGTAACAGAGAGTCATGGATTGATCCTCCAACAATAGGAGGTATGAGTGAGAACTTCTGCGCGGAGAAATTTGACCGCACTTTTGATGTGAACCAGACGTTGACAGGACTGCCGAATGGTCATTATAAGTTACGAGTGCAGGGATTCTATCGTGAGGGAGCAGATGCGAACTTTAATATAGGACCTGCAGTAGAATTGCGAAAGAATGGAAACGAGCATCTCTATGCTGCGCTTTATGCTAACGATAAGGAAAATCCAATCATGTCTATTTTTGATGAGGCAGGTAAAAACAACGATGGCATTGAAACAGAACTGGGTATCATACCTAATAACATGAGTCAGGCCTCGAGTTTCTTTAGCGCTGGACTTTATTGGAACGAACTTGGTGTGAATGTAGTAAATGGAACCTTGAGAATTGGCATCAAGAAAAGCGTTGCTGTCAGTCGTGACTGGACTTGTTTTGATTCGTTCCGTCTCTATTATTATGGTGCAGGAACTGACGAAACTTCTGTTATAGATGCTAGCGTTACCCGCAGTGTCCCCTTCGATGTATATACGGTTGACGGACGCAAGGTGCGTCATCAGGTGAAAACCATTAAAGGACTGCCTAAGGGCATCTATCTGGTGAAGGGCAGAAAGGTGATTGTTATGTAGAAACATTTTGTTTTTAAAAGCCTTTACCGCGTCTGTAATCATCTTAAGATGAATAAGAACGGTAAAGGCTTTTTTTTGTGCACAGAAGTAGGCTATATACAATATTTTTTATTCTTCACTTTTCACTTTCACTTTATTTTTGTACCTTTGCTGACCAAAAGAAATGGTGACGATGAATGAGTTTACGCTGATATTGCTAGAGTGGTTTCGTGAGAATGGGCGAGACCTGCCCTGGCGACAAACCAAGGATCCCTATGCTATCTGGCTGTCGGAGATTATCCTTCAGCAGACACAGGTGAAACAGGGATGGGCTTATTGGGAGCGTTTTATGCACCGATGGCCCACTGTGGACCAATTGGCTGAGGCCAGTGAGGACGAGGTACTGCGTGAATGGCAGGGACTGGGCTATTATTCACGTGCACGCAATCTGCATGTTGCTGCAAAGCAGGTTGTGACCATGGGGCAATTCCCAAATACACTCGAAGGGATAAAAAGTCTGAAGGGCGTGGGCGACTATACGGCTGCGGCTATCGGAAGTATCGCTTTTGACCTCCCTGCTGCCGTCGTCGATGGAAATGTGTATCGTGTGTTGAGTCGTCATTATGGTATCAGCACTCCGATTAATACTACAGAGGGTAAAAAGGAATTTGCTTTGTTGGCCCAAAACTTGCTGCTCCCCGCACTTGATAGGGAGAAACAGGGGGCAGGACTATACAATCAAGCCATTATGGATTTTGGAGCTATCCAGTGCACGCCGTCCTCTCCCGACTGTGTGAACTGTCCGTTGATGGAAACATGTGTGGCTTTCCGTGAGGGTAGGGTAGCTCAGTTTCCCGTCAAGCTCAAGACACTGAAGGTGAGGGAACGCCGCCTTACATATATCTATGTGCGCTATCAGGGCGAGACGGCCATTCGTCGTCGTGGCGAAGGTGATATCTGGCAGGGACTCTATGAACCGTTGTTGATAGAGGGCGAAGAGTGGACTATGGACCGTTGGGCTACGCATCACCATTATCAGTTATCTATCCATAATTGTCGTCAGCTTCGCCAGAATGTGAAGCATGTGCTCACCCATCGTATCCTTTGGGCCGACTTCTATCTGTGGGAGCCCGACGAGCGGCCGGAACTTCCTCGGGATTATTTCTGGATAAAAGAATCGGAACTTGATGATTATGGCAAACCTCGACTCGTTGAGAAACTACTTGAGTCGATGAAATTATAAAAGATGTGAAAAAGAAGGCGTGGGGATGAAAATATTTTTTCCTCGCCTTTTATTTTTCACCTTTTTTCGTATCTTTGCAGCATCCAATAAAACAATCTACTATTATTATTTTACTAAAAACCAATGCATGTATGAAAGACTTAAAGATGTACATCAATGGCCAGTTCTGTGAAAGTTCGAACGGCCAGTGGATCGAAGTACTAAACCCCTCTACAGAGGAAGTGATTTCCCGTCAGCCGGAAGGTACCATCGAGGATGTGAACCGTGCACTCGATGCTGCACGGGCCGCACAGAAGGCGTGGGCAAAGACACCTGCCATTGAGCGAGCCGGTTATCTGTTGAAGATGGCCGAAGGTATCAGGAAACGCGAAAAGGAATTCACGGAGATTATTATGCGCGAGCAGGGTAAGACCCGCAACTGGGCTTCTATCGAAGTGGGTGCCACCATTGCGTATTTTGAGTATATGGCCACCTTTGCGCGCCATATCGAGGGCGAGATTATTCCCTCAGACCGTCCTAACGAGACTATCCTGCTCACCAAGAAACCTATCGGTGTCGTAGCAGGTATCCTTCCTTGGAACTTCCCCTTCTTCCTGATTGCCAGAAAGGCCGGTGCTGCTTTGATTGCAGGATGTACTATTGTGATAAAACCCTCACAGCTCACCCCAGAGAACTGTACGGAGTTTGCCAAGGTGGTGGCCGAGACAGGTCTGCCCGCAGGCGTCATCAATATCGTAACGGGTAAGGGCTCTGTCATCGGCAATGAGATGGCCGGTTCTCCCAAGATAGATATTGTCAGCGTGACGGGTTCTGTAGGTGCTGGTGAGAGTATCATGGCTGCTGCATCAAAGAATATCACAAAGGTAAGTCTGGAGTTGGGTGGTAAGGCCCCCGCTATCGTGATGAAAGATGCCGACCTGGAGCGCGCAGCCCAGTGGATTGTCGATAGCCGCATAGGTAATAACGGTCAGATCTGTAACAACGCAGAACGTGTCTATGTGCAGAAAGAAGTGAAGGCAGCGTTCACGGAGATTCTGGTGAAAAAGATGCAGGCCGTAAAGGTTGGTGACCCCTGTGCAGACGCCAGTGTTGATATGGGTCCGTTGGTAGAGGCTCGTGCTCTTGAGAGTGTTACGGAGAAGGTGGAGCGGGCCATCAAACAAGGAGCAAAACTGCTCTGTGGCGGACATCGAGTAGGGACCAAGGGCTATTTCTACGCAGCTACCGTGCTCGACAACTGTCGTCAGGATATGGATATCATCCATGAGGAGACCTTCGGTCCTGTTATTCCATTGGTAGAATTTGATACCCTCGACGATGCTATCGCTATGGCTAATGACTGTGAATACGGTCTGGCTTCCAGCATCTTCACTAAAGACTTGAATATTGCTGTGAAGGCTTGTCGTGAACTCGAGTTTGGTGAGACCTATATTAACCGTGAGCATTTCGAAGCCATTCAGGGCTTCCATGCTGGTATGAAGAAGAGTGGTATTGGCGGTGCCGATGGCAAACATGGTGTCGATGAATACCTTGTTACCCACGTTACCTACTTGGATACATGGGATTGACAATAATTGATAACTGAATGAAAATAGGATTATTTGTTCCCTGTTATGTCGATGCGCTCTACCCAGAGGTGGGCGTATCGACATATCGCCTGTTGAAAAGCCTGGGATTGGATGTTGACTATCCGGAGCGCCAGACCTGTTGCGGACAACCTATGGGTAATGCCGGCTTCGAGGACAAGGCGGTGTCGTTGGCGAAGACGTTTGATGAACTGTTCTCGCCCTACGACTATGTGGTGGCTCCCTCTGCCAGTTGTGCGGCCTATGTGCGCTGTTTCCATCCAAACCTGCTGAAGGGCCATTCGTGCGAGTCGGCAGGGAAGACGATGGATATCGTGGAGTTCCTGCACGATGTGGTGAAGGTGGACCACCTGGATGCCCGTTTCCCTTATCGCGTCAGCGTGCACAACTCCTGTCATGGCGTGCGCGAACTGGGACTCTCGTCACCTTCCGAGCGCCATGAGCCCCGGTATAATAAGATCATCGACCTCCTGCAACTGGTCAAGGGCATAGAGATTGTAGAGCCCGAACGTCCTGACGAGTGCTGTGGCTTCGGCGGTATGTTTGCCATTGAGGAGCAGGCCGTGAGTCGTCGCATGGGTATTGACAAGGTCAACCGTCATCTCGCCACCGGGGCCCAGTATGTCACGGGGCCCGACTCCTCTTGTCTGATGCACATGCAGGGCATAGCCGGGAAAGAGCATCTGCCTATCCAATTCATCCATGTCGTACAAATTCTTGCCGCAGGCCTATGAGTACCCAACATTCAAAAGCTGCCGAGGTCTATCTGAGGAAACCTCGCGTAGCACAGCATCACGACCAGACCTTCTACGGTGTGCGTCAGAAGCGTGACCGTATGGCTCAAAATCTCCCTGAGTGGGAAGACCTTCGTGAAGTTGCCAATCAGATAAAGAAACATACGATTACCCATCTGGTCGATTATCTGGAACAGTTTGAACAGAATGCTACGAAGAATGGTGTCCATGTGCACTGGGCAAAGGATGCACAGGAATATAATGCCATTGTCTTTGATATCCTCCAGAGGCATCAAGTGAAAAAGGTGGTGAAGAGCAAGAGTATGCTCACCGAGGAGTGCCATCTCAACGAGAACCTTGAGCGACGCGGTATTGAGGTTGTCGAGACTGATCTTGGTGAACGTATCCTGCAGATGATGAAGTTGGCCCCCAGCCATATCGTGATGCCAGCCCTTCATGTGCATCGTGAGGATATTGGTGACACCTTCCGTCGTCTCATTCCTAACTACAAGGAAATAGCTGAAGGCTATAAAACTCTCAACTCTCAACTCTCAACTCTCAACTCGGATGACCCCACCTTCCTCACCTACGTAGCCCGCATGCATCTGCGTCAGCAGTTCATGGAGGCCGATGCAGGAATGACGGGGGCTAATTTCGGGGTGGCCGAGACAGGTGATGTGGTTGTGTGTACCAACGAAGGCAATGCCGATATGTCCACCTCTATCCCCAAGTTGCATATCGTCTCCATGGGTATAGAAAAACTCCTTCCCAACTATGCTGCCGTGGGTGTGTTCCAGCGCCTCTTGGCACGTAGTGGCACTGGTCAGGAAACTACGGTTTACACCTCTCATTTCCGAGGTCCTCGCCCTGGTGGCGAGATGCATATCGTTCTAGTGGACAATGGACGTAGCAGCATCCTGTCTAATCAGGAACACTGGCAGACGCTGAAATGCATGCGCTGTGGCGCGTGTATGAATACTTGTCCCGTTTATCGCCGTTCGGCAGGCTATAGCTATACCTATTTCATTCCAGGGCCTATCGGCATCAATCTGGGAATGTTGCGTGATTCGCGCCAATACAGTGATAACGTGTCAGCCTGTTCGCTCTGTTGCTCATGTGACAATGTCTGTCCGGCAAAGGTCGATCTCTCTACACAGATCTATCGCTGGCGCCAACAGCTTGACTCGCTGGGTAAGGCCGACCCCATGAAGAAATACATGTCGGCGGGCATGGCATTCCTCTTCAATCGTCCGCAGGTCTATACGTGTGCTCTGCGCCTCTCGCCGATGGTCAACTGGTTGCCTGGTCCCTTGTTGCAGAATAGTCTGAATCCTTGGGCTTATGCTCACCAGATGATGAAATTTCCTCAGAAGTCGTTCCACCAATTATGGAAGGAGAAGAAATTATGAGCAGTAAAGAACAAATATTTTCCGCCTTGCGTCAGCATACGCGCGAGACGTACGACATGCCCGACCTCGCTCAGCTGAAACCTGTCACCTATGCCGACCCGGTGGCTGAGTTCAAGAACAAAACCACAACCACCGCCGGGGCTAAGTTGATAGAGATTTCTGAGGGCGACGACCTCAATGCCGTCATCCGCGACCGTGTGGTGGGCGGTTGGCCTGCTAATCCCGTCATTGCCACCAATATCATAGGTATCGACGCACAGTTGAACCCAGATACCGTTGCTACGGCTCAGGAACTGGAACGTGTGGATGTCGGTGTTGTCAGGGGAGATATAGGTGTGGCTGAAAATGCTTGCATCTGGGTGCCACAGACCATGAAGGAGCGTGCTATCTGTTTTGCTTCCGAACATCTGGTCATTGTGATAGACGATAATCATATTGTGAATAATATGCACGAGGCCTATGACCTTATCAGTCGGTCGTCGCATTATTTCGTTGATTATCAGTTTGGTACCTTTATCAGTGGACCCAGTAAAACGGCTGATATCGAGGGCGCACTCGTTTATGGCGCCCAAGCAGCCCGTGCTGTTACCGTTGTGTTCGTAAACAGAAAATAATTTAGGGTAAGAGAACAAAAAATGTTCAAAAAAGTTTGGAGGGAAAGAATTTTTCTCCTATCTTTGCCGATGTGAAATTCTCAACTATGGCTTACCTTAAATTAATATACTTTATAAAAAAACACCTGATAGTGCGATTCCGTTCCTGGAGTCGCATTTTTTTTGTCTTACTGTTGCGTGAATGGTTTTTTTTCTCTAATTTTGCATCCGATAAGAAAACCCTTAACTATTTATTATTAACTTACTATGATTAAAAAACTGTTATTGCCTCTTCTGCTCTTCGTAGCAGTTTCTGCCCAGGCAGCAGACAAGAATCCCGTGTTATCCATCGAGGGTGGTAAGGTACAAGGTGTGCTGGCCGATGATCATCCAGAGGTGTTCGTCTATCGTGGTATCCCTTATGCAGCACCTCCTATCCGCGAGAACCGTTGGAAGGAACCTCAGCCTATTGTTCCCTGGAAGGGCGTGAAGATCTGCGACACCTTTGGCCGTCCCAGTTATCAGGCCATCCAATATACTGGTGGCTATTACACAGAGTGGGGCTATGGAAAGGAAGCTGCTTTCAGTGAAGACTGCTTGTATCTGAACGTATGGACAAAGGCACCTGGTCAGGTGAATAAGAAGTTGCCTGTTGCTTTGTGGATTCATGGTGGTGGCTATCGCGAAGGCTTTGGCTCTGAGCCCGAGTTCGACGGACAGGAGTGGGGTGCCAAGGATGTGGTGCTTGTCTCTATCAACTACCGTTTGGGCGTGTTTGGTTTCCTGACTCATCCGCTGTTGGCTGCAGAGAGTCCTCATCACGTATCGGGCAATTATGGTATCCTCGACCAGATTGAGGCCCTGAAATGGATTAAGAAGAATATCGCCCAGTTTGGTGGCGACCCCAATAACGTAACTATCTTTGGCCAGAGTGCCGGCGGTGGCAGTGTGCGTACGCTTTGTGAGTCGCCCTTGGCTCGTGGCCTGTTCCATAAAGCAGTCATCATGAGTGCTCAGGGACTCAGCATCCCCAACCCCAATGGTGGCGGCATGATGGGCGGTCGCTATAGCGGAGGTTCTGTGGCCGATGCAGAGGCTAATGCCAAGAAGGTGTTCGACTGGGCAGGACTAACTGACCTGCAGAAGATGCGTGCAGCCTCTACAGAGACGGTCTTCGCTCTGCCTACGCTCTATTATCAAGTCAATAGCGACGGTCAACAGCAGGGTGGCGGTATGCCCTTTATGCGTGGTCTGCCCTTCATGCCTATGATTGATGGTTATGTCAGCGTGAAGAGTTTTGATGATGCAACGCGCGAAGGAACACTGGCCGACGTGCCCTATATGATTGGTTTTACCCTGAATGACATGGGTAATATGGCGCCCAATATCGCTGAATTCTGTAAGGTACGTGCCGAGAAGGGTGGCAAGGCTTGGGCTTATGAGTTTGCCCGTCCTCTGCCTGATGATGGTTCGCATCCGGAAGTAACGCAGCGCCTGAAGGGTGCTTTCCACTCTTCTGACCTCTGGTTCGTGTTCAAATCATTGAAGCATTGTTGGCGTCCTTGGACCAAGGGCGACTGGGATCTGTCTGAAAAGATGCTCACTGCTTGGACCAACTTCGTGAAGTATAGCGACCCCAACGGACCTAAGGGTGGTGCCTGGAAACCTTGTACAGCCCAGAATCCTAAGTTCATGGTCTTTAAGTTGAACGACAAGGATGCCGAGGCTTCTGTCTATGGCGAGCCCGAGATAGCACCTCAGGCTCAGGGTTTTGGCTTCGGACCCAGAAGATAATCCCTAACCTGAATTATTCATGAATAATATTTATGAGTCATTTATGTATATTTATGGTCATTCGTGTAGCGTCGCAGACATAAAAAATATCCATGAATAATTCATGCTAAAGTTTTCTATACGAAGAGATCCACGAAATTGTCGTGGCTCTCTTCTGTTTTCTATATCCTGATTCTCCGCCAAATCCAACGGGGAATCAGTCGCCATACGAAGGTTAAAGCCCGATAGCGGTAGTCGATGACCCTCACATGTCTGCCTCGGCGGATGCTCTCCACGATATCGCGAGCCACCGCCTCGGGTTTCATTAGCATGGGGTAGGGGAAATCATCATCCAGCAATGCCGTTGCCACGAATCCCGGTCGGATATCCGTGAACTTGATATTGAGCCCCCGTTGACGAGTCTGCTGTTCCAATGCCTGTAGATATGTACTCTGCATGGCCTTGGTAGCCGAGTAGGCAGGCGCAGGTCCTAGTCCCATGGTGCCTGCAATCGAGGTGATAGCTGCAATGTGTCCCTCACCACGTTCTGCAAAATAGCGATAGGCGGTGCCAATCATTCTGGTAAAGCCCACTGCATTGGTGGCCATTGTGCGCAGTTCGATATCCTCTGTCAGCGTGCGGTTCTGTTTGCCGATACCTGAGGCATGGAAATATAAGTCCATGCCGCCGAGTTGCTCAACCAGTATCAGTAGTCGCTCGCCAGCATCCTCTTTTGTGACATCGATGGGCATCACCTCCACACGCTCAGGTGCAGTGGCTTTCAGTTCCATGAGTGGCTCCTCCCTACGGGCTGCCACGCCAATACGCCAGCCCTCTTTCAGTAGCAGTAGTGCTACCTCTCTGCCAATACCCGAACTGGCTCCTACGATAATAGCTTTCTTATCCATTTTGAGAAATATTACGCTGTTCTGTAAAGAGATTATCTATTGTTCCATTGTTTTGTTACGTGAATAGAGTCTGGCAATGAGGGCACCGCTGATGTTATGCCATACGCT
>Ga0310696_10004300_pt1 | contig 17509 bp, 12 predicted proteins | sample AusTroGonzalo_MG_4_FD_203885 | JGI IMG/M metagenome (GOLD analysis project Ga0310696, IMG submission 203885) | Bovine rumen microbial communities from tropical cattle in Woodstock, Queensland, Australia - Gonzalo_02 (v2) (version 2) | ecosystem: Host-associated > Mammals > Digestive system >...
TTTCTCCTTTGCGCGCCCCTTGACGCGGAATGTATCTTTACTGCCCCAACGGTACCATCCGTAATTGTGGCAAATAAACTTTTCATTTTTGTATTCTACGACAGTTTTGTTCGTAAACCTTGTACAAAGGCCATACTTTGCCTCATCATCGGTATACGGGCGCCAGCCATCGTCGTCACAGGCGACTCGGCCAAATTCCTTCGATTGCGCTAGTTCTCCCAAATTCTTGACCGTACATTTGGGCAAATCCTCATAATAGTTGTGCCAATAGCCGTCTCCGTTACAGTAATATGTCACATCCCACATAGTGAATTCCTCACCTTCTTTTTCGCATTTGGGGAAACTTTGCGTCACAAACGTCACAATTTCACCATCGGCCAGCGAATCACATACGCCCACAACGGAACCACCGCCACTAATGATACGATCTATAGTTTTTTCGTAACACATGTGCATACTATCCTGCTTGCTCACATCTGTCGACCTATATCTCGTGAAATCGTCCCATTTTCTATATGTCGCAGAGGAGCAATAGAAGTACTTATAACGATATTCCACAAGCATACCCCATCTGCTAGAATCACAGGCTCCTAAAATATCGTTCTGGTCGAATTTTTTCCAACCTGCGGTATCGCACATATATTCCACTTTTTCGTTATCGATATCGTAAGAGCCATCTTCGAACATGAACATTTTTTGCGGAGAGCATAGGCCAAACCGTTCTTCCAATTCCGTGTAGCGTTCCCAGCCTTTACCATGGCAAACATAGTGCTTGTTCTTGTATTCAAGGGTATCGTACAAATTATTGGTCGTGCTATCGCACTTGCCCACATAGTCCTCGATAACAGCCTCTCTCCAAGTAGAGTCATCGCAATAATAGGGTTTAATTTCAATGCCCGCATAAAGCGTATCGAAAGTTCCGGACTTGCGACTATTGCAAACACCCAAGGAATCTTCCAATGCCGTCGGCAGCCGCCAATTATTAGAACCGCAAACGTATTTCCGGCCATTGAACGAGTAGACCTTTCCTTTGTTGTCTCTCGTACATTTTTCAGGAGCATCGGAAATGCTTGCAAGTTGCCACGAGCCATTCCGGCAAACCATCATCGTATCGTTGACGACAAACGTCTTTTCGTCGTTACTGCAAGTTTCGGTAAAATCAGTAAGCCAACTTTCTTCATCCGGATAGCAGCGCATGTTCTGCTTTTCTTCGAAGACGTAAATCTGCTTGGGAAGATTCCTTTGGGATTTTTCGCAAGCAGGCAAATCTTTTTTTGACTTGACATAAGTCGGATAACCAACGCAGAGCACATTGTAGTAGCCATTCTGCTGCGCTTTAGCAATAGCGCCCTTCGTCATGCCTTTTCGGATGGTGTAGATTTTTCCATCGGACGTGAGATAGTTTGCGGTCACGTCAAGTTCGGAACATTTGATTTTTCCCTTGACCTCTTCGCAATAGCCACCATATGTAAACGGTAGCATGTTCTTGATTTCACTATGCTTATAACGATAGGATTCCAAAGTCATCCAGTCTTCGGCAGACGGCAAATGCGTATTCGAGGGGCATACCGTATTCAGATTGCCGTTCGGAGAATACAGGCGACCATAATCATCGCAGTTTCCCTTCTGTTCGTCATAGCAGACGCTTTCCACGGAACTCGACGTCGTCGTGATTTTTTGATAGCTCCACACAACGTCGCCCGTACGGATGTAATAGGTGTAGTTGCTCTGGTAGTTGTTGCGAACCGAGTCCACGGAGAATTCGACATCGGACGATATTTTCGTCTTGATGTAGTCTTCCAGGTCATCAGGGTCTACAACGTCCTTGGATCCCGAGTTTTTGGCATCGTCGTTCTTTTTGTCTTCTTTTTCCTCGGAGTTCTCCGGAGAACTCACGTTGGACGGCTTGGAGGAATCGTCCGATCCGCACGCCCAAAGAACAGCGCATGCGACAATACAGAACCAAGAAATTTTCATAATTACCCCTAGTCTAAAATTTCACTACTCTTCATCTTTTATGCAACGAATGGAGTATTGGAAAGGCGTGTAGAACTTATACTTTGACATATTGACTTTTTTGTCATAACGGCTAAAGCTAACTGTCACGGCACCATCATCTTCCCATGTCGATGTATAGAAATGGGCTTCGTCGGATATGCCACACGAGAATATGGCCTCCGTTCCTGCGCAACCCGCAGCCATCACAGAAAAGCCCAACGAATCATTCCCTAATTCACCAAACCAGCCGCCTTTTCCCCTAGCCGCCTTCAAGTTGAATCCGGCAACATCAGCTCCACCAGCGGCATCAATCAACACTTCCCATTCTGAGGCACTTGGCAAATGCCAACCACGTGGGCAAACGCCTCGGGCTTTCTCGGCCATTTCGCATTCATGCATTCCGCAACCCTTTCCGTCGTCGGAGAAAATTCCAACGGAATCCACCGTAGCGCTCCAGCCATACAACCGGCCATAAGTTTCGCACCCATCAATGTCATAATCTTTACAAGAACTTTGCGCTTTGCCCCAAACATACTTAAAGTTCAAATTTTCAGCCATCCAGACTTGTTCGCCAATTTTTACAGTTCTATAGACTTTATTGTCGCGATAGTCTGTCAATGTTTTTGCAGCAGCGTCATACGCACTTTCGTCCTTTATGTATAAGCTCGTATAGTTGCTATCGGCCGCCGTCGACTTTATGCAACGTACAGCGACATGATCGTCCTTGTACGGAATTGCCTTCAAAAGTTGCATTGAATAGAACGCAAAATAGGACCCCTTTCCAATATTTGCGAACCCCTCATCCGAGGCACTCCAGAAATCGACAAAATCTGAATCTGGATAAGGCAAAGCGTTAAATCCGAACAAATCATAGCCATTGCCATTTTTGGGCCAACCTTGAGTTGCTTTTAGATTCTGTGCCGATGCAAAAGGTCCACCGGTATTTTTTTCAAGCGTCATCCAATCGTAAACGTCAGGCATTCGCCAACCATCTGGACAAATTCCCTTGACGGTATGGTTCTGCGAACAAAGCAGTCTATATCCACAGCCCAAGGCATCTTCAGAATAAACACCTGCGGAATCTACGGCTGCACTCCACGAATACATACGTCCAAAATTTTTGCAGTTATCTGGATTTCCATTAAAGCAAGAGCTAAGCGTCGTATCTCCTATATCCAGCTTGAGATTTTCCGCCATCCATACCTGGTTTTCAATTTCAATCGTTTTATAGACGTTTCCATCTCTAGAATCCTTTACGGTTCCATAAACGAATTCATGGTCAGGCTTTGGATTTTCGCTCCTCTTTGTAAAATCCTTGACGCATCGAATAGAACGAGCACCCGACCCAACACCCATGCTAAATACTTCATTTTCGTTCAAATAAACGTAACTAGCCTTTTTTGTCGAAGACCAAAAACCTGCATGCGCTCCTTCCTTGTAATAACCGCCTTCGGAACTTCTAAAGCCCACAGCAAGGATCGAAAAACCGTAATCATCGGTTCCTTCCCTACCATTCCAGCCTTGCGTTGCCTTCAACTTTTTAACAGCATTATTGGCGTCCACATAATAGAAAAGCTCATTCCATTCCCAAATGGCAGGCACATGCCAGCCTTCCGGACATACACCACGAACAAACTCCACTGAGCCACATTGATGATCCATAGCGCATTTCCAGCTATTTTCCGAAAAAACTTTCAACGAATCATAAGCGGCACCCTCATTGTACAAGCGTCCATACTTTGAACAGTTGGCCGTATCGTTTTCGTAGCAGAAACTTCTGGCAGTCTTGTAGTAGTAATTGAAATTCAGATTTTCAGCCATCCACACATAGTTATTGATTGTCACGGTCTTGTAGACCTGACCATCGCGACCATCCGTCAACGTATGCTTGGCATCATCATAAACGGTCGGCTTCATTGCATAACTTGAACTAGACTTCTTTTGAGAAGAACTAGACGAAGCCTTCCCAGAAGAAGACGAGCCATCGCTTGACGAAGGCAACTCCTCATCGGTTTCTCCTTCGACGCAACGGACGGAAAGCTCAAAGTCCTTTGCATAATCCTCATGGAACACGTAATCGCTAACGTCGTCAAATCTCCAGTTGTAGGCGTGTTGATCGTCCAGTTCCGTAGAAGACCAGAACAAGGCGCGTTCCCCTTTTTTCAAAAGCTTATCGGAATCGTTGCGGAAGCCTGTGGCATGGACTGCAAATCCATAATTGTCATTTCCGTTTCCATTCGATTTCCAACCCGTACTGGCTTTTAATTTCAATGCAGCCGATTCTACACCGCCCACTTCATCGAATAAAGCTTTCCAATCTTCGTCACTTGGCAGGCGCCAACCTTCCGGGCACGCATCAAGAGCATCTTCCCACGAATAGAAATCCCTTTTATAAGAAAGATTTTCCGCCATCCATGTCTGATCCCCAATTGTGACCTTTTTATAGCTATGCTTATCGCGAGAATCGACAAAAGAGCTTAAGTCATCTTCAACAGCCTCCGTAGATGAAGATTCAGAACAAGCAACAAAGCATAGCACTGCGCCAAAAGAAAGTGTTATCAAAAGCTTTTTCATAATCTCGCCTCCTTCATACAACGTACAGCATTAAAGGCACTACCCCTCGAAGTATTAGGCGTCGTATACTTGTCTTCCAAGAAATCGAATATTATTATACCGTAGCCAAAGCCCGAATCTGACGTCCAATATTCCGCTTCTTTTCGACGGAACGAGACACTATCGTTTTTATCTAAATAGTCACCGGTCACAGCGATATCCAGGCCATACAAGTTCTGTCCGTAGTTCATTCCCACAAAAGACGTGTCCGTACTGCACACCGACTCAAGAATCCCCCATGGCGCTGTCGAAGAAAGTTTTTCCATCAACATCTTCCAATCTTTTTGATAGGGCAGCACCCACCCCTCTGGGCAAGCCTTTCGTGCGGCGTACCAAGTGTAATAACGACCCATATACGCACAAGTATCCGCATTGGGGTGGCACCAGCTTTCAATGGAATCGCCATAGCTGTTCTTAATTTCGTACTTCAAATTTTCAGCAAACCAGGTCTGATTATCAAAGGAAACCGTCTTGTAAACCTGGCCATCTCGTGAATCCTTATAGAAATCATAGACGACTTTCGACGGATCGAAATTTCGCACGGATTTGCCATTGACGTCCTCAAGAGTGACGCTGCTACTGCTTTTTGCACTAGAACTGCTTTTTGCACTGGAGCTGCTCTTTACCGAACTGCTAGACGACTGGCGGGAACTAGACATAGGCTTTGCGGCCCCCTTGATGCAACGGACCGAAAACGCCATTTTCTTGAGATCAAAACTTCGAAGCGCATATTCGTTATCGTTACTGAAAGACCAATGAAGTGCATTCAATGAATCATACGCATTTGCCGACCAGAACGAAGTAAAAGAGCCTTCTTCGACAAACTTTCCATCAGCATCGCGAAAACCCGAGGGCAATATGGCAAAATGATAATCGTCGTTTCCGGCACCGTCGCCTTGCCATCCATTTTTAGATTTCAAATAGTGGCCGGCATAATCCACATCGCCAACAGCATTCACCAAAGTTTTCCAATCCTCGTTATCTGGGAGGCGCCACCCCGAAGGGCAAACATTGAGCACAAAAGATTCCGACCAGGAATACAGTCGGCCGAATTTGCGGCAACTGCTACCATTACTATTATAGCAATAGCTCCACGCCGTAGAATCGTTGAATTTATAGCTTAAATTTTCGGCCATCCATATTTGATCCCCAATCGTAACGGTTTTATATTCCTGATCATCGCGATAATCCGTAAACGATCCCGTTTCCACATCGGCAGGGTCAAGTACATCCACGTTTTCATTTTCAGAATCTGCTTCCGGTGTACTTGTACTTGAAGAATCACAAGCAAACAGAGAGATTGCCGAAAAAGCGGCAACCAAACACCTCATTCCAAGACCATATTTCATTTTCAGCTCCTTTGCTGCCCAAATTTAATTCAATTGTCCACAACGCACAAAGAACCAAAAACAAACTCCCATGGATAAAATACAAAAAACTTATTTAATAAAACAAATTATAGACTAAGTTGAGAAAATACCGTTGTCAGGAGGACACGAAAAAAGGGAACTTGCAGTTGCGGTCGGAGCCACCCTAAAAGCCGATCTTTTCGCTTTTCGGCGCAAAAAAGAGCGTTCCACTTGCCAAGGGTGACCCGTTTAGCTATATTCAGCCCGCTATCAAGCTATGGGGATATAGCTCAGTTGGTAGAGCGACAGGTTCGCAATCTGTAGGTCATGGGTTCGACTCCCACTATCTCCACGTAAAAGAGGCAAGCTTCCGCTTGCCTCTTTTTTTGACTCCATATTACCAAACTATTCTCAACCAAATCATCCAGCCAACATCCGACTGCGGCAATGCCGCCCTAGATGTCCCATTTTACACCAAGCTTAAGCTGCGTAAGAACAGTACTTTCGCGATAAAGGCCTTTGTAGAAGTCCGGCAAATCCATGTGCTTGTAGTTACGCTCGATTCCCAAATAAGCATTCAGTATCCAGTACTTCCATGAGACCGAGCATCCCCAAGTGCCATTGAACTTCTTTATTTTTTCAAATTCAGAATCGGGGCCGCCAACAGCAAAACCGTAAAACAAATTCATTTTAGCCTCAACGGTAACCCTATTCTTAAATTTGTACGAAATTCTGGAACGGAAAACAGGGCCAAGCCACTTCCCCATCGCCTGGCGGTAGACGATACTTTCTACCGAAGGCGCAAGAGGAGCATCCGCATCCGACTCGCTAAATGCTGCATCATCCGAGCTTTCCATACGATCCATCAAGGAATCCTGGTAGGCTTCATAAGCTTCTAATTCTTGCTTGTACACCGCATAAGATTCCTGAAAAGCCTTGTAATCAAAAGCCGAGTCCGCCTCGAACTTCATCCCCACATTGACCGTTCCGTTCAAGCCTTCGGACACAGTCCTATGCCATGAGGCATATGCCGCAAAAGACATCGGCCCAGAAGTCTGGTAATACGCCCAAGCCACGGCGCCGATACGTTGCTTTTCAAAGCGGAACAAATCCTTCTCGTACCACACAAAAAAATCTGAATAAAGCTCATCGCCCTCTATATTAAAGTCATACCCCAAATCGAGGAGCATCCCGCGTCTCATCAGCGTATATTCCAGCCCCAGCACAAGATTCCAGTCGTTTGTATCGAGCAGGGTCATTTCATCGTTGTTCAAGAAATAATCGCCCTGCACCGAAGCAGCAAAAGTATGCGAATACGTTCCAGAGACATAGTCGAAATACGGATTCACATTCAAGAAGAGGTCCCCACCTTTTTCGGCATCGTCAAGCCCCGTTTCCTTGTAGTGCATGCCATATAGCCCAAGTTCTCCCGCCACGTGGAACTCCCAGGGACTAGCCGAATTTTCCAAGCTAAACGAGTCGCCATCCGTCAAGCCAAGCGCAGCGTTGTAATCGCGGATAATGCCCTGAAGTTCTTCGGTATAATCGCCAGGCAATGCAGCGGCCTCTTCAAAAGCCTTAAGCGCCGCCGGGATATCTCCCGCCTCCTCAAGCTTCATCGCACGGAAATACGCTTCCTCCTGCGTCTCGGCATAGAGCGCAGCCACAAGCGTCAGGAACATCAAACCAAGCCAACGAATCATCTACTTTCTCGGAAACGGTCCCTTTTTCCAATCCTTCTGATTTGGAAATTCACCCCAAGGCCTCTTTTCAATTGGACGCGGCATAAACGGGCGCATAGGCTCCATACGGCCAGGGCCAAATGTGGGATTTCCCTGCGGGCCTCTCATCCGTTCGTTCTCATCGAGCTTCTTTTCGCGAACAAGTTCATCCTTCGGCTTTTCCACATTCTTTTCGACGAGCATTTCCGGGACCGGCGGTTTTTCAGCAACATCGCGCACGTCCTTCTTTTCGGCAATAGAGTTTTTCCTCAAGTCACTGAGAATCTGTTCGCGGGCAGCACGGCGTTCTTCGCGCATTTTCTGCCAGTCCACATTCTCCTTTTCCGACATTTTCGGAACTTTGTCTAAAGCTTCGGAGCGCTCGACGGGAGTCGGGACGCTTGCTTCGGGGCGAGATTCAAAATTACCCGCCATGGCGGTCGCCGCCATCACAGCAGAAGCCATTACAATCTTCTTCATGGTGAGTCTCCTTAAATTGAGCTTCAGCATTTTACAAAACATCCCTATACCTTAAAATCTTCTTTTTTCAAGCCCAGGCGTTCCATGATTTCACGCAGCACCTTACGGTCGATACCAAGAATCGTCGATGCGAGCGTGAGGTTCGCATTGGTGTCCTTGAGGGCGCGCGAAATGACTTCGCGTTCGACCGCTTCGCGGGCTTCCTTGAGCGTGCGCGGCGATTCCTTCGCCTGCACCTGCATGTCGTCAAGTCCCAAGTCTTTGGGCTGAATCACGCCATGCACCGCCTGCACCAAGCCTTTTTGCACGCGGTTTTCAAGTTCGCGCACGTTACCCGGCCAATGGTAACCGAGCAGCGCCTTTTCGGCGTTACGGCTCAGGTGGAATTTTCCACGGCCATATTCTGCGCCATAGCGCTGGATAAAATTCTCCGCCAAGAGCACCACGTCCTGGCCGCGATCGCGCAGCGGCGGGAGTTCAAGCGGCAGCACCTGGATGCGGAAATACAAGTCCTCGCGGAAGCGCTTTTCGCGCACCGCCTCTTCCAAGTCCACATGCGTTGCACTAATCACGCGCACATTCACCGGGATTTCACGGTTGTCGCCCACACGCGTGATGTGCTTTTCTTGCAACACGCGCAAAAGCTTTACCTGCATGTTGAGCGGAAGCTCGCCGATTTCATCCAAAAAGATCGTACCGCCATCGGCTTCTTCGAAAAAGCCCTTCTTGTTTTCAATCGCACCCGTGAACGAACCCTTGGCATGCCCGAACATAAGCGATTCCATCAAGTGCTCCGGAATGGCGCCGCAGTTCACCGCAATGAACGGCTTCTCGGCACGCGGGCTATGCTTGTGGATGTAACGCGCCATCACTTCCTTGCCCGTACCCGTCTCGCCACGGATAATCACCGGAAGCGGGAGCGGAGAAAGCTTGTCGGCCATAGCAATCACATCGACCATAGCCTTCGAAGAATAGACAATTCCATCCTTGCGGACAACATTCTTGAGAGTATCGAGCGATTCCTTGTCGCGCAAGCGATCGTAAGCGGCAAACGCGAACTTTTCGCAAACCGCCACAAACGAATCGAACAGCGCACTGTCTTCGTCAGTAAACGGTTCCTTGCGGGCGGCACGTTGCAAATAGAGATACCCAGCCTCGGAATCGGGCGTCCTAAACGGCGACACCATGATGCTCGTGAGCTGGTTTTGCACAATGGACTTGGACAAATCCGCCGTTTCATCGTCAAGCTGGTTCCACACCACGGCACGCTTTTCGTTTTTCGCAAGCTTGATGGCCGAAATCGAAATGGAAACCTTTTCAGGATTAGAGAAATGGAGCGGATTTTCACCTCCGATATCCAAGACGGCGGCATCCGCATGCAAAACATCCTTCGCCACTTCCAGAATCTTCGGGAAAAGAGCCTCTGGCTGTTCCTCATCTAAAAGCGTCTTGACCACATCAAGCATCTTTTCTGTGGCGAGCATGGATTCCGATTTCATAACAAAGCCCTGTAATTTGCGCTATTCGGCGGCAGGCACAGGAAGGTCTAAAAGCAAGCTATCGACTTTCAGGTTCGGAGCATTTTCGCTTTCCGCAGAAGATTCCATGTTCCTCGACCGCTTTAACAGCTGGTCCCCCGTTGCATCGATACCGAAACGCATTGTTCCACCCGAAAGCAACAGAACTATCAGAACTAATATAAGTACCAAAACGCCCAAAACGGCCCATTTTAGCCGATTATTTTTCTTACAGACGACAAACGGAAGTCCATTTTCAAGGGTCACTGGAACTTTTTGCCCCACATTCAGGTTGCCATCCGAGCCATTAATGGATTGGATATATTGGGTAACGCAACCCGCGAGCGCAATTTCACCCTGTGCGACTTTATCAAGCGCAATCTCCAGAATTTCATCGAGTTCGTCCAAATCCTCGACGCGGTCCGAGATGTCCGAACAGAGAAGCCCAGACCATAACGGTTCCAGCGCCGAAAGCTGTCGAGCCCCTTCGGGCGACTCAAAGCCACCCATCGCATAAAGCCTTTCCGTGATGTTCAAATTATGGACATTCGCCATCTGCACGGCGAACTGTTCATAACCACCCGCCTGCACCAAGTCTTCGCCTGCAATCCAGCGGTACAGTAAAAGGCCTAAGCTGAACAAGTCGCTCTTTTCGTCGGCAGGCTTGCCCTGGAAGCGCTCCGGAGATGCATACGCAAGCGCACCCGGTCCCACAATGCCGCAGTCGATCAATACCGTGCGGAGTCCCCGATTTGCATTTCCGCCATCCACGCCTTCGACAACAAATATCACATTCGCAGGGTTCAAGTCCCCATGCGACACGCCCTGTTTGCGCAAAGCCGCAAGCGTCTGCGCCACCTGCCTAAGCGCCACAAGTGCGACAGCCACAGGCATACGCCCAAGCATGTCCGAAGATTTGCCATCAATAAAATCGTAAACCAGGTAAGGCGTCCCACCGCGATTTCCCCACTCTTCGATGCGGTAAAGCCCCGGATTACGCACTTTGTACGTATTTTCTACAACTCGTTCATCAAACGAAAATCCGTCGTTGTACCACTTGAGCACAAAAGGCTTGCCGCCCACATTCAAGAGGTAAATGGAAGCTTCGCCGCCCTGGTGCAGCAAGGAACCACCCGTCACAGAGTCCAAAAGCGATTTTTCGGATTTTCTCATAGCCATCCGCTCACAGCTTACCCGAATAGACCATCGCCTTGAGCGAGTCTTCCGCCACGCGCGTCCACTTGGCAAGCACGGCATCATGCGGCAACGCTTCGTGCCCCATTGACCAGATATCCCAGGCAGACTCGTAATCGCTAGCGTTCCAGTAGAGGTTCCCGAGATTCACGTAAGCCGATGCAAACTTGGGTTCGCGAGTCACGATGTACGCATAAATTTTCTTTGCGTCGTCGACATCGCCCTGACCAGCAAGGATCAGCGCTTTCAAGTTGTAGCTAAAATAATTTTCCGGATCCAGATCAATAGACTTGTCCAACAGCGAGAGCACTTTTGCCCGGTCGTTTTCAGCAAGCATCGCTCGCGCAAGATAAAAGAGCGATGTCGAATACATGGGCTTGAACTTATCGCTAGAGTCCACCACCGACAAAATTTTGAATTCGCGAACAGTGCGCTCCCAAAGCGCAAGCGTGCTTTCCTTCAAGCGTTCCTTGTCTTCGGCTATGCCGTAATAGGCGATTGCAAGTCCATAACGGGCATCCCGGTTTGCAGGTTCTGCATCCAAGACTTTTGAGAAGTTCGCGACGGCACGGTCATAATCGCCTATGCGGAGCGCCTCGCCACCACGAGCAAGGTCGTTTCCATTGCATGCGCAAAGCACCGCCGCGACAAGCATCGCAAGCAACAGCCCCAAAGCACCGAATAAACGGCAATGAACAACCCAGCCTAACATGGTAGTAAGTATATATAAAATTTTAGTTATTAGTTACTAGTTATTAGCTAGTAGCATTGTTTATTTGTCAGCAGTTTAGCATTGGCTATTGACCAACAACCATTGACCAATGACCAAATAAAAAACGCCCTCCGGGATTTCCAGAGAGCGTCCAATGACTAGATCAGCAAATCGATTACTTTTCGATTTCGTACTGGGCAACGAGGTTGCCTTCAGCGTCGAGAGCGCGGACAACGTTTTCATCGCGCTGGAGAGTGAGGTTGGAGACTTCGCCCTTGGCAGAGGTGAACTGCACAGAGAGAGAACCGTCTTCGTTCTTCACGGCAGCAACGGAGTTGCCCTGAGCGTCCTGTTCATAATAGGAATCGCCAGCAGCGAACGGGTTGGAACCCATCCAGAATTCGATCGTGTTGATGAAGAGCCAGTCCACAGCGAAGCAAAGGCCATAAACCGGAGTAGCAATGAAGTGAACCAAGGACTTGACCCACTTGTTGCTGGAAATGCTGCCAACAGCCTTGTGGAACCAGTGGAAGGCGCCATAGCTACCATAGCAGCCAGAAAGAACGATCATGCCTGCGCAAAGAAGGGCAAGGAATGCTTTTTTCATGTTTACATACTCCTTATAATTAGGTGTTTTTGTTTTGCCAAAAATATAAGAAAGATTAAATATTTTTGCTAGTTACGCCCAAACATTATCCCATTATTTACATATGCTACACATTCCAGTGAGTAAGGTCACATGGGGTTTTAACACCTTCAACCGTTTCAAATTTTGCGGTTTCACCCAACGAAAGTCATCATAACCATATATATGGATAAAATTTTTGCAAAGTTCCACCTCGTAGCCCAACATGCGTCCCCCTTCGCCATAGGCAAAATCCACAGCCCCGATAGACCGCAGGCCGCACGCATTTGCCGTCAAACGTTCAAAGAGAACCCGTTCCAAAGCATCTTCTGCCGCCTCCCCTTCATCCAGAGTCTCGGTCGGGAGTTCCCAGAACCCAGGGAAAATCACTCCGGCAGGCCTTTTGCACATCAAAACACGCCCTTTTCGCCGCACAATTCCACAAACAGCCAGCATTTTACCCCCTCTTGAGATACCTATCACAATTTTTCGCTTGCTTTTCTTTTATTTTTTAGATAAATCTACAAATATCATATATTATAGTTACATTCTTTGGTTTAGGAAAATAAGGAGGTGAACAATGAACGCTTTAACGAAGCTTGTATGCATTGTCACGACAGTTGCAGTCTCATCTATTTTCGCAGCAAAGACTCCTGTCACAAAACCTGAAGCAAAACAGCCATTAACCGTCTGGATCATGCCCAACGGGGCTTCCCCGCAAGAAAAGCTTGAACAGAGGTTGAACCTATTTACCAAGAAAACAGGCCTCAAGACTAGAGTCGTCGTTTTGGACTGGGGTGAAGCCTGGAACCGCATTTCGACGACGCTTGCCACTGGCGCAGACGCTCCAGACGTATTGCAGCTCGGCACCACCTGGATCCCGTACTTTGCTTCCCGTGGAGAAATCAAGGCTTTGAACCCGTGGCTTTCGGCCATCGACTCTAGCAGGTTCGTCCCGGTCAGCTGGAACACGACGCGCATCGATTCCGACACGACCATTTATTCCGTACCGTGGTTCATCGACATCCGCCCCATTCTCGCGAACAAGCGCGTCCTCAAGAAAAACAACATCCAGCCCGAAGATGTCGCGACATTCGACGGTTTCGTGAAAGCGGTCCGCAAGGTAAACAACGCCCACGAAGTGCTTGACGACGGCACCAAGGTCCGTGCATTTGCGTTCCCGGGCAAAAGCGACTGGAACATTCCGCACAATTTTGCACCCTGGATCTGGAGCAACGGCGGAAACTTTATCGAAAAAGACAACAACGGCAAGTGGAAAGCGGGCATCCTTACGCCCAAGACCATTTACGGCATCGCAAAGTACCTGAGCTTTGTGCTCGACACGCTTGTAAGCACAGACGCTTTGCAGATGAATACGGCCCAGATCGTGCAGCACTTCAACGCAGGCGAACTTGCCTTTATCGTGAACACGTCCGAAGTCATCATGCAGACGCGTTTCGAAGGGGCGAAAGGCGGCCTCATCAATACGAAAATCGGCAAGGATAGCGTGATGGCGCTCCCCATCCCGACGGGTACGGAAGGTTCCATCAGCTTCATCGGCGGCAGCAACCTCGCCATCCCGGCAAGCAACGACAAGCCAGAGGCTTTGGAACTTTTGCTGTTCCTCACTAACGACGAGAACCTGAATTCCTACACCAAGCAAATCGGCATGCTTCCGGCATCGAAGAAGGTGCTCAAGAACTGGTCCAAGGACGAAGACTACAAGACGCTTGTCACCATGCTTGAATCGGGAAGGACTTACACTGGCATCCCGGAATGGGGCGATATCGAACAAATTCTAGTTTCCATGTTCAGCGCCATCTGGGACCATCTTGAAATTCCGGCACTCTACTCCGAAGAAAAGATCTACGAAATCCTCACGACCTATTCGAAAGAAATCAACAAGCGCTTGAACCACTCCAATTCCGGCGACCTCACGTTTGCCGAATTCCGTGAAACCTGGCACAAAGCTTTGGGCATCAAGGACGGAGAGACTGGCAGGCACATCACCGAGCAGCCGAAACCAACCGAAGAAATGGACTCCGGTTTTAGCCGTACCCCGTGGATTTTCGCCATTGCCGTGCTTGTTGGGTTCATTTTTGCATTCATTCGCAGAAAGAAAGGCTAACGACTTGTTAATCCGTTAGTTATATTTCTAACAAAGCACTGCCATGAGTTTAAGGATTTCCAGCATTACGAACAGCATCATTATCAAGAGCTTGTTGCTCTTGATAGTTTCGATGCTTGTCATCGTGATGATTGGAACTTACGTCTTTACCCAAAAGCAGATGAAAACGACTCTCAAGCTGAGCTACGATACAAACGAAACCCAGCTGCAGCAGCTTGCCAACACGGCCAACAACGAAATGGAACAGTTCGCAAGCCGCCTTTCTCTTTTGGCGAAGACCTCTGAAATCCAGAGCATGGACAAGCTCACCGCAGCAGGCTACCTCAAGAGCTACAACATTTCTTCGCTGTTCATCTCAGGCGAATCCATTTCGCTTTTCGACCGAAAATACAATCTCATTTGCAACAATTCCATGCTGGGTTCTGCAAAGATCAGCTACCCCATCGAGTTCAACAGGATTTCGCCACACCGCCCGACAATTTCACCGTGGTACCGCGATTCCGATGGCACCCCGAAACGCGCTTTTGGCGTTGTCGTTTCGGACCGAGCCATGGGAGACGGACGATTGGTTTCGAATTTTTCGATTCGCCGCCTTTGGAAGTACTTTTCCGAATACAAGGTCGGGCAGAACGGAATCCTCATCGCTTGTAATGGCCAGGGCGAAATTCTCTACCACCCGGACATGAGAACGTGGCTTGACGGAGTCCACAAAATTTCGGAACTCGGACTTGGCGACATGAACATCAAGCAAGACGACGACAGCACCATCCGATTCCTGACGCTTGACAACGGAAAATCCTACCTCATCAACAGGACGTTCAACCCGACCTACGATCTTGGTCTTATCGCCCTCCAGCCCAAGACTGAAATCGATGCAATGGTATCGTCGGTACACCACATCAGCCGCATCATCTTGTACAGCTCCATCATTGCAATTTTGCTCGTTTCACTTTGGCAGATTCTCATTGTCTGTAGGCCGCTAAACAACTTGATTGACCACATTTCGCAAATCACCGAAGGGAATCTCAATATCGGCGAGTTCAAGGCAAAGAGCAGCCAGGACGAAATCGGCAGACTTGCAAGAGTGTTCAACCAGATGCATGCGACCATCAAGCGGCAGATCCAGGAACTCAACGAACACAGGGAATTGCTAGAGAAAGAAGTCAAGGAACGCACCTACGAGCTTGAACAAGCTAACAAAAAATTGGATTTGATTTCTAGAACGGATGAACTGACACAGTTGCCGAACCGCCGCGATATGCACCGGACGATTGAAAAAGAAGTCGACCGCGCGAACCGCTTTAGAAAGGCTTTCAGCATCATCTTTATCGATATTGACCATTTCAAGGATGTCAACGACACTTACGGTCACGCCGCTGGCGATGCCGTGCTCAAGTCCGTCGCAAGCACCATCCGCAGTCTACTCCGCAAGTACGATGTGCTCGCCCGCTACGGCGGCGAAGAGTTCTTGACTCTTTTACCTGAAACAGAATTGAACGACGCGTCACATGTTGCAGAACGATTCCGCAAACAAATTGAAAACCAGACCATTTTCTTTGGTGGGCAGGAAATCAAGGTCACGATAACGCTTGGTGTTGCGCAGTTCGATAGCAGCCAGGGCGCAGAAAAGTGCATTCAGCTTGCCGACAAGGCGCTTTATGCGGGTAAGGAACACGGTAGAAACAAGGTCATACTCTGGACAGACGACCAGGCCGTGGAAAGCACCGACAAGCCGCAAGCATAAAAAAGCCCCGCAAAATTTCTATTTTTGCGTTCATGAACATAGATTTCAACCGTAGACTTTCCATCGCTCCGATGCTTGACTGCACGGATCGCCACGAACGTTATTTTTTGCGTTTGCTTTCAAAGCACATTCTGCTTTACAGCGAGATGGTCGTCTCTACGGGGCTTCTGCATTGCGAGAACAAGGATTTGTTTCTCGGACACGAGATGTTTGAACACCCGGCCGTGTTGCAGCTCGGCGGTAGTAATCCGGCGGACTTGGCCGCAGCATCGAAACTTGTGGAAGCCGCAGGCTTTAGCGAAGTCAACTTGAATTGTGGATGCCCTTCGGACCGTGTACAAAACGGGAATTTTGGCGCGTGCCTCATGAAAGAGAAGAACGTCGTTGCCGATTGCTTCAAGGCGATGCAGGACGCCGTCTCGATTCCGGTTTCTATCAAGTGCCGCATTGGCGTCGATGACCTGGACAGCTGGGAATTTTTCACAGACTTTATCCAGACCGTGCGTGATGCGGGCTGCAAAATTTTCATCGTACATGCGCGCAAGGCATGGCTCAAGGGACTCTCGCCTAAGGAGAACCGCGAAGTGCCGCCGCTCCATTACGAGTTCGTCCACCGTCTCAAGGCGGAGATGCCGGAGCTGAACTTGAGCATCAACGGAGGCATCAAGACGCTCGACCAGGTCGAAGAACAGCTGAAAGATTTGGACGGCGTGATGGTCGGACGCGAAGCGTACGAGAATCCGTGGTTTTTGCACGATGCCGATTCAAGAATCTTCGGGGATATCCGCCCTGAAAGTAACGACCCGGCAGAAATCATCGCCGGGAACGCTCGCCCCGCCACACGAAAGGCTCTTTTGGAAGCGTACCTCCCCTACGTCGAGAAACAGACTGCCGAAGGCTGCCCCGCGACCATTCTCGTGAAGCACCTCTACGGGCTCTTTGCAGGACTCCCGGGCGCCCGCAAATTCCGCGCCACGCTCAGCAACGAAAGCCCCCGCGCCCACCTTTACGGAGGCGCCGCCGCCCTCATCCGAAAAGCGATGGAACTCGTTTCAGAAGAGTCGTAATAAATACCGTTAATAGCGTGACTTATTGACTAATTTTAGTCATATAAAATACGTCGATCAAAACACTACTTCGCAGTAGCGTGCAAAACGAGAGTCGCGTGCGACAACCTGTTGGCGCACATGACCGAGTGAAGCCGCTGACGCCGTAGGCGTCAACTCTGAGCTGGGGCCCCGCCCGCATGACGTACATTATTACATTTTCAATGCTTTTAAAGCCTTAAGTTTAGTGTTAAAACTTAAGACTCACCCCTTGACAACCAAATAAAATTTTTCTCTATTTGGTGGCGTATTTTTAAGTTTAACCTTTAACGGAGATACAACATGCCTTGCGGAAAGAAAAGAAAGCGCAGGAAGATTGCGA
>Ga0310696_10004301_pt1 | contig 17505 bp, 21 predicted proteins | sample AusTroGonzalo_MG_4_FD_203885 | JGI IMG/M metagenome (GOLD analysis project Ga0310696, IMG submission 203885) | Bovine rumen microbial communities from tropical cattle in Woodstock, Queensland, Australia - Gonzalo_02 (v2) (version 2) | ecosystem: Host-associated > Mammals > Digestive system >...
TGGGCTTCACGGACTTGTATATTCCGCGCCAGAAATATGCTTTGTCGGGATCTACTTTTACGTTGAGATTGACGAAGCCATCCTTCTCGTAAGTCCAAAGAAACGCCTTTTTATTTCCCTTGTATCTGATTAGCTGCCAGTTCTCATCGTGAAACGGGGCGTCCTGATACACATCGGGAAACGATAATCCGTATTTTAATGCTTCTTTTCTGGTCTTCATAGCTGCATTCTCATCTCTTCCATACCGAGTTCCACGAGACCTGTTGATACAAATCCAACGGACTCATATAAGCCTTTGGCCACCGAATTTCCGGGCGCAACTCCGGTGTATATGCTGTCAGGATTGAAACATTTCTTTACGAAATCTATTCCCAATTTCAGAGCCTGTCTTCCGTACCCTTTGTTCTGGTATCTTTCATCAATCATAAATTCCCAGAGAGTGTAATATTCCTTTACTTCATAGTAGCCCATCATGATAAAACCGACAAGCGTTTCATCATCATAAACTGCAAAAGGGTATGCTGTTTTAGAATATACATATGCTTTTGCAAGGGATTCAGCGTTCGATACCACAAAACCTTTCTGGTCGTCTCTGACTTTAAGTGCAAGTACAGCGTCTATATTTTCTGTTGTTATTTCTTTTAGGGTTATCATACCTTATTCCTCATAAAAGAATGACACACTACCCCCGTCCCCATGTGTCAAATTTCGCCTTTGGCAAAAAGATTGTCTTTGCCCATGCCACAGACATACGGGTTACTGTCATAAATATGGCAGAAGTCCAGGAAGTCTCTCTTCTGTGCGGGGTCGTTCATAATCTTTACCAGAATTTCATTCGGAATGGTTCTGGCGAAAGCGCCGGGGCCTGCAAGTTGAACATTCTTGACTCCGTACTTTTCCAGGATTCCTTTGAGTTCGTCCGGCATAAAATGGTACGAAATACTCCATGGAGCCTCTCCGTTATCATATGCTTTCTTTGATTCTTCTATATCTCCGAAAAGGCCTGTTTCATAGGTCTTCATCACTGATTCTTTGGAAAAAGAAAAATCGGCAATCGCTTTTTCGCGATTGCTTATGCACCATTGCACCCATCCGTCTTTGCTGTTTTTATCAAGTATAAACTGATTTTTCTGGATGGGATTGGATACGTAAGGGAGTGCGCCCATTCTGCTTGATACACTTATAATTATACGTTTACGTGCAATTCTAACAAGCTCGCTTATCGTCTTTTCCTGATTGGGATAAGTATATGAAATCGGCGAATCAAAAGACATTACAAGATCGAAAGACTTATCTTCATATGCCGATAAGTCTTCCAAAGCTCCCTGAACAAAAGTAATATTGTCCAGAACTCCTTCTTTTGCGGCAATTTCTTTTGCCTTCTCAATCATCGGTAAAGAGATGTCAAAATGTGTAACTTTCAATCCTTTCTTGGCAAGCAGAATCGAGAAACGGCCGCAGCCTGCACCGCCGTCAAAAACGGTTTCAATACCGTCTAAATTTGCAAGAAGTTCTTTTTCTATAAAATCTTTTTGCACGATATCATCGATAAATGTTTTCTCTCTTTCAGCCTCAAGTTCACCTTTATCAGGCTGATTCCACATTCTCTCCGATATTTTTGTGCTGTAATCTTTGTTGTTCATAATTATTTCCTAATTTTTTTCTTTTATGGTTGCTTTCCCGATTATGAAAAGCATGATGATTAATACTACAGGGAATACGAGTCCGACGCCCATTCCCGCTCTGATGTTATCACCTGCAAACTGAGTTACTCTTCCGACGATAGCCGGTCCGACGCTTCCGCCAAGGTCTCCTGCCATTGCAAGGAGCGCAAACATAGCCGTACCGCCCGTCGGGAATTTTTTAGACGAAATACTGATGGTTCCGGGCCACATTATTCCGACGGAAAATCCACATAACATACAACCAATTAATCCTATGACCGGATTTGATGAAAGCGATGCCATAAGATAACATGCCACGCAAAGCGCTCCGCTTCCAATCATAAAAGACGTCAGTTTTATTTTATCTCCATACTTACCGTATATTACTCGACTTATGCCCATTGTAACCGCAAACATGCATGGGCCTAAAAGATCGCCGAATGTTTTGCTTAATCCAAGCGCGGCTTCTGCATATGCCGATGCCCACTGTGCCATGGCAAGTTCTGATGCACCTGCGCAAACCATGAGAATGATGGCAGCCCAGAAAAGCGGTTTTTTGCCGAGCTGTCTGATGCCCATTCCCTTTCCATCTTCGACAATGGGAACTATAGGACAGGTCGCAAAATTAAAGATATTAATTGCAGGAACCAGCGCCCAAATTACGGTCAGCCACTTCCAGCTGTTCATTCCGAATATCGCAAAAAACAGTGTTGAAATCACAATAGTTCCTACAGAGCCCCAGCAGTAAAACGAATGCAGAAGACTCATGGTTGCTTCCTTGTTTTCAAAAGGACATGCTTCTACGATGGGACTTGCCAGAACCTCTATCAGTCCGCAACCCATTGCATAAACCGTTACGCTAATAAGAATTCCGGCAAATGCATTGGGAAGTAAGTCCGGCAGAAATGCAAGCCCTATCAAGCCTGCTGCCGAAAGTATTTCTGATGCCACGATTGAAACTCTGTATCCAATCTTATCTACAAACTTGGCACAGAAAAGATCGACTAGCAACTGTGTGAAAAAATATACAGTAGAAATAAGCGCTATGTTTCCAAGCGAAATGTCATAGTCATTATGAAATTTTAAGAATAAAAGAGGCGCAAAATTCGACGCTATCGCCTGGGTTATAAATCCCAGATAGCAGGCGATTTTTGTTTTACGATAGTTTGGCATATTTTTTCCCGATAAAACTTTTAGAAGCACTTCTTCTCATGGGTCTGCTTGCAATTTGCAATGTTGGCGCATTTATAGCAAACCTCATTTGGACATGTGTCTTTTTCGAAGAACTCTCTGATATTATCCAAAGTTGTGTCAGCGATGTTGGTCAAAGCTTCATTGGTAAGGAATGCCTGATGTGACGTTACGATAACATTCGGCATGGAAATTAATCTTGCCAGGGTATCATCGTTTACAATGTGGTTCGAATAGTCATGGAAGAAAACGTTGGATTCTTCTTCGTATACATCGAGACACGCCGCACCGATCTGTCTTGCTTTAATTCCTTCAACTAACGCCTCTGAATCAATCAGAGCACCTCTTGAGGTATTGATTATTACAACACCTTTTTTCATCTTTTTCATGGTCTCGGCATTTATCATATGTCGGTTTTCATCGGTTAAAGGACAGTGAAGTGAAATAATATCGCTTCGTTCCCATATTTCCTCAAGAGAAACATATTCAATTCCCAAATCTGTCGCAGGAAATTTATCATATGCTATGACTCTCATGCCGAAGCCCTTGCAGATATCAGTAAACACTCTTCCTATTTTTCCGGTTCCGATGACTCCGACCGTTTTTCCGTGAAGATCAAAGCCCGTCAGTCCGTTTAAGCTGAAATTAAAATCTCTGGTTCTGATATATCCCTTATGGATTCTTCTGATGGACGTAAGTAAAAGAGCCATTGCATGCTCTGCCACGGCATACGGCGAATATGCTGGAACTCTCACTATATGAATTTTGCCGTAGGCATATTCTATATCTACATTGTTATATCCCGCACAACGAAGAGCAATCAGTTTGACGCCCATTTCGGTTAATGAATCTATTATTTCGGGATTAACGTCATCGTTGACAAATATGCATACAACATCGCAGCCTTCCGCAAGTTTACATGTATCTTTAGTCAGTCTGGTCTCATAATATGCAATGTCAAATTCCTCATTTAAATTTGAAGCCATAAAAGACTGTTTATCGTATTCTTTTGCATCATAAAAAGCTATTTTAATTTTCTTCATAAAAGTATCCTTTCGTTTAAAAGTTGTAACGCATATCCGTGTATCTTTTTTCTTTGTCTTTAAAACCAAGTTTTGAGTATATGAGATAGCCTTCGGCAGTTGCACTAAGGTCTATTCTTCCAAGGCCTGCTTTTTTGCCGTAATCAATGAGGTTTTGTATGAGTTTGGTACATATGCCTTTTCCACGGTATTCGTGTTCCGTATATACGCTAAGCACTTCACCGTATATGCCGTTTAACAATATTGAATTTGCAGGCATTTCGATAATGTGAAGGTATGCCGCCGCTACAAGTCTGCCCTCCGCTCTTGCTACAAATGCAACGAGTTTTTTACCGAGTTCTCTCTCAAAATAATCGGGAAGCTGTTTTTCCATTCCTTCTCTTTCTTCATCGCTTACGGAACCGAAATCGTCAATCATGTAAAGAATTCTAAGACGTATGAGTTCGGGAATATCATTAAGATTAGCGATATCGTATGTTATTTCATTGCTGACAACATCAGCACTCTTTGGAAGGAAAGGCTCATCCAATTCAATCAATGATATTTTTTCCATTTTCATATCTCTTTTCTTCTCTGTGAATCACGGAAACATGCGTAATCTTGTTGGCCTCGTCAGGATATTCTTTATCAAAATGCATGCCTATTGCTTCTGCCGTTTTGAAAGACGCCTCGTTCGTATATTTGCAATATGAATACAACGAAAGATAATCCGTATTCTCAAAAGCCCAGTCTCTGACTGCCATCGCAGCTTCTTTTGCAAAGCCCTGTCTCCAATATTTTTTATGAATATGATAACCTATCTCCGGCAGCTTTTCTCCGTCAATATTCTGTATGGTGATGCCGCATTCTCCGATGAACTCGCCTGTCTCTTTTAAAACCACTGCCCACAATCCGAATCCGTACTGCGCATAGTTTTCAAGATTCCACTCAATCCAACGCCTTGTCTTTGCTTCATCAAACGGCGCCGGATAATGCTGCATTGTCTCTTCATCGGACATTATTTCATAAAGCGCATCAAAATCATCCATCGTATACTCTCGAAGCAAGAGTCTTTGGGTTTCAATCATTTTTTTCATTCAATCTGAGTTCCTCCAAAAAAACCTGTTCCCGTATGCATTTCCATACTTCTTTTAGGCGCTCTTCATTCCATGCGGCGTTTGCGGGACTGGTTGAAGGTAAAACAACCGCTTCGCGGCCAATCAGTTTTTCGGTGTATTTTTGATAATACCTGTAAGCCGTTTTGCCGTTGACATAGATTCCCTTTATATCTGCTTCGTTCAGAATAAGATTTAAATCATTGACCGTTACGTTTTTTATGCTCGAATCGGACGAGCCTTCAATATCGCAGGAGCCGATTACATCCCAAACAGCAATATGATTTCGTAAAAGAAAACTTCTTTTCTCTTCAATCGTGGCGGGAACTTTTTCGTCAAAAACCGCTGCCGTCACTTTCCAGAAACGGTTCTGCGGATGCCCGTAAAAGAATCCCTGTTCTCTGGATTTTACCGAAGGGAAACTTCCGAGTATCAGTATTTTAGAATTCTTATCATATACGGGTGAAATGGGGTGTTTTATCATAATTAATTGTCTTTCCGATTATAAAATAATCCGGAATTTATTTTACCATAAATTCCGGACTCTTTTCTACACTGCAGCGTCTTAATGTTCAACCGAAAATGACACAACAACCCCGTCCCCCTGTGTCATTCAGTTGTCATTTCATGGCAAAATATGCTTATTTCGTGTTTTTTACTTGCAAAAAAATAAAGGAATTGTTAGGGTAAATGGTTGCCAAAAATAGGCAGCCACCGTAAACAAACTGACATGAGGTTAAAAAATGAGACAGAGAAGTTACAGTTACTTAATTGCGGTGGTGCGTATTATTATGATGATGATAATCGTTGCCTGCCATTTTATGCAGTTCTACAATAAAGGTACTTATAATTATTATAATATCTTCGGAATTGCATCGGTTATGATGTTTACCATCATAAGCGGCTATCTGTATGGAGGAAGGGATATCAAAAATCCTTTTAAATTCGTATTCAAAAACTGTTTGAAAATCCTCCTTCCATATTATCTTTATCTTATCCCGGTAATCGGATTGTATGCAATCTTCTCCCCAGGCTATCTGTCGAGGACAACGGTAATACAAAGCCTTTTCCTTGCGGGAGAAATATCCGGATTGGGACATTTCTGGTATATAAGACTTATTATCTTATGTTATCTTTTTACCCCCCTTCTTTATTATCTGACAAAGCTGTTAAACAAAGTTAAGTTCAAATTCCCGGTAATCTTTTTGCTGCTTGAGCTTCCGATTGTTTTTATGGTAGTGGCACTTAAACTCAATATCTCTCTTTCCGAAGCTTTTTATTATTCGCTTTATATTATCGGATATGTAATGGGATTTTTGGTTAATACGCTGGATATCAAAAAAAGCAGGCTCATGTACGGATTCGGAATATTCGGGATACTGGCGATTCCTTCAATCATCATATTCCAGATTTCATTTATAACATCCGGTAAAATAACTTCCACTCTGAATGATTATTCTCCCGTGGATTTTCCGTTTAATTACACTTTGATTCTAATGTCGCTGACTATGGTAATGGTTGTGGGATTGTTTGCAATCATTGTTTGTATGTCGGACAAGGCCGACAAAGGCGATTATCTGGGTATGAAGAATTTTATTAAGACAGCATCGGATTATACGTTTCCGCTGTTCATAGTACATCATCTTTTCATAATGGGACCCAATCCGTTCAATGTGGCTGATATGATTCCGGTCATGGGAATAAGAGTCGCTCTGATATTGTCGTTGATCACGGCAATCATACTGAAAGCGGTTACTGATCTGGTTATGAGCGTATTTAAAAAAATAGGAAAGAAAAAGGAGCTTGTAAAAATATGATGGATACAAATTTATTTTTTGATTATTTCTTTTGGCTTTTGCCGTTTATCACACTTGATTTATCGGTAATATGCGGGGTAATTCTGGGAATCAGACTGTTTTTGTTTAAGAAAGATAAGAGGAAGGCATCATGAATCTTTTAAGAGCACTGCTGGATGGAAGACTAAATCATATTGTTCCGATAACGTTTATGGTTTTGGCGATGATATTCGGTACAACGGTATTTTATATAAGATATATGGTATATAAAAACCGAAAAAAGAAATTTGAAGAAAAAATGAGTAATTCGGAAAATAAACTATAAGAATAGGACGAGAGTAGATATGGCAATAGCAACTGAAGTGTTTTTTATACTGGCATGTATCGTAAATGCTGTTTATTTTATATGGGTCAGCATCCTGTGGGCTTTCCCGAAGGTACTTCATACGGGAAAGGACTATGTTCCGAACGATGAGGCCTTCGAAGAATGTAATATTTTCCTGATAATCCCCTGTATGAACGAGGAAAATGTATGTGAAGCAACGATAAGAAATCTGTTGGGACATAATATACCGAATCTGAGAATCCTTGCAATCGATGACGCTTCAAGTGACAGAACACTTGAAATCTTAAAAAGCATCAAAGATGAGAGGCTTTTGATTGTGGAGAGGAAGAAGCCCAATGCACAGCAGGGAAAAGGACGTGCCCTGAATCATGCATACAGATATATAGTGGATTACACAAAGGAAAACAATCTCAATCCGGCAAGAGTTTATGTCGGAGTTTTTGATGCGGATACTTATGTTCAAAAATCGCTTCTTCAAAAGGTAGCGACGATAATGAACGATGAACCGAACTGCGCTATGCTGCAGGCGAGAGTAAGGATAGGAACTTCCACGAGAGACAGTATTCTTCCTTTAATGCAGGACATCGAATTTTTCAGTTGTATCAATATGATGCAGAATGTTCGTGAATATACCGGAACAGTCGGAGCAGCCGGAAACGGTCAGTTTTCAAGGCTTACCGCGATGATGGATCTTGGAGACGAACCCTGGAGCGATTGTCTTCTTGAAGATTTCGATTTTTCACTCAGACTTCTTTTAAGGGGCTGGAGAACCAGGCTTATTCAGGACGAGAGAGTATATCAGCAGGGTGTTACGAATTACAGAAAATTTGTCAAGCAGAGAACCAGATGGGCGCAAGGCGGTCTGCAAAGTATGAAATATCTTTTTCAGATTGCAAGATCAAGGTATTTGTCATTATCGGGAAAGATTGAGCTTATCTATTTTCTCTTCATTCCTTTTGTGAGTTTTATATCGCTTGCAGTATTGCTTTTCTGCTGGTTTTTGACGATGTTTATGTCTTCGCCGGAAGGAATGATAAATATCCTCTACGGCCTGAGCTGGTACGAAAATGCAATTCTGGCAATTATAATTCTTGTACTCGTATATGCACCCGGATTTGTTTTTTGCTTCAGATACAAGAAAGATACGGAAATAGGATTACTAAACACTATCCTGGCTTCGTTTTTTATGCCCATATATAATCTGATGCAGATTCCGGCATCTGTAACTGCGGTCTTAAGGCAGCTTGTAGGACGAAAAGGATGGGTCAAAACGGAACATAAGGAAGTGGAAACGGAGTAAGGATGGTGAAAAAAATGAAAAAAGTTATGTTGGTTTTCGGTACAAGGCCGGAGGCTATTAAAATGTGCCCTTTAGTAAAGGAACTTAAGACCAGAAAAAATATAGAAACCGTGGTGTGCACAACGGGACAGCACAGAGAAATGCTCAAACAGGTACTTGATATATTTGATGTCGTTCCGGATTATGAATTGTCGATTATGAAAGATAAGCAGACACTTTTCGATGTTACGACCAATATCCTTCTTAAGATAAACGAAGTGCTTGATGAAGTCAAACCTGATGTGGTGCTCGTTCACGGAGATACATCTACGACATTTACGACAACTCTGGCTTGCTTTTATAAGCAGATTCCGGTCGGACATGTCGAGGCCGGGCTCAGAACTTACAATATCTACAGCCCCTATCCTGAAGAATTTAACCGTCAGGCAGTAGGTATTATCGCCGAATACAATTTTGCTCCGACGGAGACGGCCAAATCCAATCTGATTAAAGAAGGCAAGAATTCCGAGAAAATATATGTTACCGGAAACACTGCAATCGATGCTTTAAAAACCACGGTACGCGATGATTATTCCAATGAAATCCTGAATGAAACCGACGGAAAAAGAATGATTTTGATAACGGCTCACAGAAGAGAAAATCTCGGAGAGCCGATGGAGAATATGTTTAAGGCAATCAAGAGAGTGATTGATGAACATGATGATGTAACGGCAATTTACCCCATACATATGAATCCTGTGGTAAGAGCTACGGCAGACAAGGTTTTTGGGGATGATAAGCAGATCAAGATAATAGAGCCTCTTGATGTTTATGATTTTCATAATTTTATGAAAAGAAGCTATATGATTCTTACCGATTCCGGCGGAATTCAGGAGGAAGCACCTTCACTCGGAAAGCCGGTACTTGTAATGCGTGATACGACAGAACGTCCGGAAGGTATCAAAGCCGGAACACTCAAGCTTGTCGGAACCGATGAAGATACGATTTACAACGCTTTCAGTCTGCTCCTGGATAATCCTTTGGAGTATTCCAAAATGAGCACGGCGTCAAATCCCTACGGAGACGGATTTGCGAGCAAGAGAATCGCGGATATACTTGAGCAATAAATGCACACAAGAGAATAACAAAAACCCCGTTCCCTTTGACACTGGGGGACGGGGTTTTTGTGTCATTCGCTGTATTTATATTTTCTTAATTTGTACCAAAAGACTATGCACATAAGTGTACCCGCAACTCCGAGAATAAACATCATGAGTGCGGCGCCCGAGCCTTTCCCCGTTCCAAAGAGGAAATTCATCGTGCTTCCTGCCTTACTCATTATCGGTTCACACACATCATCAACCATAAATCCGCCGATCAAAAGACCAATCGGAATGGTGAAAAACTGAAGTGTGTTTCTGCAGGCGTATACTCTTCCCTGAAGTTTCGCAGGAATTGTATTTCTCATGATTACATTTTGGTTTGTGCTCATAACGGGAACGAAAACCCATCCCAGGAACTGGCTTATGCACCAGAGTACGGGTAGTCTCGAAAATGCGAGAAGGAAATTCTCCGTCGAAAGCGAGAACAACATGGATAAAAAAATCACTTTCACTCTGTCTTTGGGTTTCGGCAAAACCGTAACCAGCAAGCTTCCGACCACCATAGCTATTCCCGAAAAAGATGTCACAAGGCCTAACATATTGTTACCGCCCCGTGGATTCGGAATGACATATGCGGGAAGCGTCGCATCAAACGCGGACGCAATAAAGTTTACTCCGGCCATAAAAAGAATCACATAAAAAATCATCGGATTCTCTTTAAGGTATTTCAAACCTTCTCCGGCCAGACGAAGTATGCCTTCTTTTTCCTCACCATCCATCGGAATCTTCGGAATTTTAATGAATACAAGAAGTGCGATAAATGCTATGGCAAAAGTGATCAAGTCAACCGCTATGGCCGCATCAAGTCCCGCTAATCCGTAGATTGCCGCTGCAATGATAGGATTGCCAATCGTTATAAGGGACCTTGATAAAGACTGAAGACCGCTTGTTTTCTGATAGTATTCTTTAGGGATTATCATCGTATAAGCGACTTCCGATGCCGGCTGCTGAACCGTATTCATAAGACCGGAAATTGCGTTTATCAGATAAAGATGCCATATGCTTAACATATCGACTTTATAAAGAAAGAACACCGCTATGGTACTTCCTGCTGCCAAGAGATCACAGACAAGCATGGTTCTTTTCTTATCGAATTTATCCGTTATTGCACCTGCAAAAATGCTCATAAGAACATATGGTGCGTATGTGCAGATTCTGAGTGCGGCCGTACTTAATGCAGAACCTGTTTTTTCATAAAGCCATAGTGTTAAGGCAAATGCGGTAATTGCACTTCCTAACTGTGACAGACTCTGGGTACTCCAAAGTATATAAAAATCTCTTAATTTATTTTTTGTTTTCATTTCTTTGCTCCTTTTTATTTAGTCAAATAAGAGCAAAGCCTGAGGATTCATTTATCCTCCACACAGCATCCTCAAGCTCTGCATGGAGCACCTGCTTCGCAACGAACCATTTCGCACCTCCGCCTTTTTTGATGTTTCTTATTCTACACAGATTCTCAAAATACTGTCAATTAATGTTCCGTTTTGTCATGTACCGTTTTTGAATAAAATACAAATTCGTTATCTCGCTTTATTTCTTTATATCCAAGCTTAGTATAAAAACTGTTTGTCCTGACATTCCAAATTGGTGTATCAAGCGTAATTTCTTTTACTTCAGGAAACATATTTTCTATTTCCTGCATAATAAAGATTCCATACCCTTTTTTGAAATGCTCCGGAGCAACGAATATCCTGCCAACGTTCAGTTCGTCTTCCTTCAAAAAAAGGATTGCTCCGCCGACAATCAAACCTTCATCCGTAAGTTTATACAGATGTCCCTGCCTTGCCATTTTCGTATGAAAAGATACTGACATATATCCGGGAGGTCCTTCCGGCGATGGTGCCCCGACTGAAATATCACTGTCAAAAGCACGCTTAGATATTCCGTTCAGTGTAAGCGCATCAGAAGCGCTTGCCTTTAAAAGCTGTAAACTCATATTAATTCTCCGTTTGAATGTTCAGATTGGTATTTTCTACCGCTTTCCATCAGGTTTCTTCCAAAATCTTCAACGCTTCTTTATAATCCCGGCCGAGAACTTCCTGCACCTTCTGAAATTCATGTTTTTCATGCAGTCTTGTCTGTACTTTAAGGAATTCCTTCTTTCCGTACTTCCTGATATAAAGCGATTGGGCTTTAGCCGCATTTGCTCCATCATTGGACGGCACGAAGAAGCCTTTCTCACATGTTTCAAGTTCACTGCATTCGTAACAGCCGTCTATATTCTTTTCATTGCAGCACTTTACGTTGGGGCATATCCTGCCTTCAGAGCATGTTGCAAAAGAGCAGACATTATACTCTGTTCTGCAGCCTCCGCACCACTCTTTAAGAAAACAATGATTACAGGACAGACCGCAGATTGCAACAGTATCTACACCCTTTCGGGCAATCTTACAAAGACGATTCTTAATGCGGTGCATAGCTTCGATATGCATGATCCAGTGGCGTGAAAAAGGCATTTGGATAAGGCCTTTTACATCTTTGCCACACCAGTAATCTATAAGCCAGAATGCTTCTTCATCTTCGCTGACGCATTTGCTTTTTATCAGTTTCTCTTTTGTATCTTCGCCGAATTTTCTTTTTAAATCTTTGTATTGTAATTCTAAAAGAATCTTATCACTCGATTCTTTTACGGCCTTTGTGTAAAGATAGAGTTCTTTTATATTCAGTTTCTTTGAGAACTCTGTTATTTCTTCCCCTCTTAATTCATTGGCTGTTGTGATGATTGGAGATGCGATTTTTTTAAGATATTTTTCTTTGAAAAGAATCTGCTCATCCTCTGCAATCATCTCGTGAGCCACGATATCTTCTATCCTGAAAGTATGCCATATGGAAAATGCCAGAGTCGTGCTGTGAACACCGTTCGCACCTGCAAAAGGCGCCTGATAAAAAGCTTCTTCAGGATAACCTTCAACAATCCATGTTATCTGCTGAAACAGTTCTTCCCTGAACTCGATCAGTTTTTTTATGGCTTCACCAAATGTGGCTTCTTTTGACAAAAGTTTCTGAATTTCCTTATTCTTTTCCGACCAGTCTTTATTCATTGTTGTATCTCCCATTTATTCAATCTATATTTTTATCACCGACACATGCGTTATCCCGTTGGCTTCATCAGGATACTCTCTGTCAAACTTCATTCCGATTGCTTCAGCGGTTTTGATGGATGGCAGATTCGTGTATTTGCAGTATGAATAAAATGCAGGATAATCTGTGTTTTCCTTCGCCCAGTCCAATACACCTTTGGCAGCTTCCTTCGCATATCCTTTATGCTGTTTATCCCTTCGGATATGATATCCAATTTCGGGAAGCATCTCTCCTTCGATATTCTGCAAAGTCAGCCCGCAGTCACCGATCATTTCGCCGGTATCTTTCAGACATACAGCCCAAAGACCGAAGCCGTCTTTTACGTAGCGGTTCATATTACGTTCTATCCAGTCTCTTACCCTTTTCTCGTCGAAAGTATACGGATAATGCTGCATTATCTCAGCGTCTGCAAGGACCTTATACAATGCATCAAAATCATCCATGCTCATTTCCCGCAAAACCAGTCTGTCGGTTTCCAAAATTATCTTCATCAGTATTTAATGTGTCCTTTCCTCGCCTGACACTTCGTAAGCGGTATATTCGTGTGAAAACTCATATCCGAGTTTTTCTGCCAGATGAACGGAATTCATATTCTGTGCATCCCAGCTCGGGTACAGTCCTTCATCAAGGCAACGTAAGATAATTGCAGCACACACGACAGTCGCAAGTCCTTTTTTACGCTCCGACTCTACGGTATCAACCTCTATCTCGATTCCTTCTTTGTACCTTGTGTATGAGGATACACCTGCTACGATTCGGCCTGATTTTAAAATAACCATGCCTCTTCCGATCTCGAGATATTTTTCCTTGCTTCCAAATGATGAAACAAAATCTCTCGTTACGGGATCCGGCAGACACATATCATAGATCTTATCATCGATTTCTTTTAACTCGTATCCGTCAGGCAGTTCTTTTATCAGATTTTTTAAATACTCTTTATCAAACTTTGTGTCCTTTTTGATCGCATATCTGGTGACTTTCTTTGCCGTCGGAAAGCACTCTTCAATGCAGGCTTCCCATGCTTTATTCTGCGGAGTCATAATTATAAAGCCCGCCGGCTTATTCGAAACAAGTTCCTTATTGGGCTCTCCTGCATAAAAAGCAAAACATCCGACAAAAGCCATCGCGGATTTGGGAGACTCCAAATCGGTAACATAAATCTTACCCATTACTTTTTGCAGGCATGAGTAAATCAGAGTCTCCTCCCAGCCCTCAAAAAGACCGGCTACTTTTGATGTATCTGTTAATTCGTAAATCATTTTCTTTCCTCAATGCGATAGAATTATAATTCTTCTATCACGGATGTGCCTTCGCAGCCGTCAGTCCATTTCCACTTCTCATAAAATCTGAGCTTTCCGTTTTCAAAACGAGGCTCAGAAGTACACGAACCGGATTTTGATTCTCCATCCGTATTGATGTGTCTATAGTCAAAACGTAGATTATTATTTTCATCTATTGTTCCTAAAAGAAAGCCTTTTATAACACTTCCGCCTGAATACTCAGCCCAGATAACATTCCCTTTCTGATGATATGCGAATATGGTTTCATCAGACACTTCTCCGGTATCGGAATTGGATATTGCGGTAAAGTATCTGTCTTCAAGTGAGAACTCTTTCTTTGAATCGGAGAACAGATTTTTTCCTTTTTCGTATGCTTTTTTTAGATTAAGATCCCAGTTTGCCTCTCTGGAAATATTCTCTCTTGAAGTACTGTCAAAAAGAACAAATTCGGTTTCTTTTACACGATTAAAAAGTCTGTCTCCGAACATAACTTTTTTCATGCTGCCAAGCAGTCCGAGTTTTTCCAGCCTGTCTGCCGGATTTCCTGCCGAACAAAGGATTATTCCCTTTTCGAGCATTTTCATTGTTTTGTTTCCATAGGCAAATCCATATGACCATACTCTGTCAAACCAGCCCACGAGTTTTGCCGGTGCTTCCGTCCAGAATACCGGATAAATAAATGCAATCGCATCCGCAGAATTAATCTTCTCCTGTTCTGCAAGAACGTCTTTTGCAATCTCAGGTGTCTCTCTGTAGTATGCATCTCTCAGATATTCCTGTTCAGTCATATCCGATTTGAAATCCATTTTATAAAGGTCCGATATAATATATTCGTTTCCGGAATCCTTTATTCCGTTAATAAAAGCATTGCACATATTCTTTGTAAAAGAATCGTCAGATGGATGGCAATATACTATAAATACTTTCATTATTTCTCCTTCAAATTCTTCCATTGACTCATAAAATAATCATAAATCGAATTAAGTCTGTCTGTTATTTCCTGATTTACCGGAACAACTTTATCCAAATACTGTGTGCCTCTTTCTCCCATAAAATCCACGCAAAACAGTAAACAGTAAAAGATGAATGCCCTCTTTTGTTCACTGTTTAAACTCATTTCTTCCAGCAGATAATCGACGTAGTTGGTATCCAGGTTCATATTGAGCAATGCAACTTTAGTCATCGCAACGAAGGTAAGTTTATCTCCAAAGCCCATCCAGTCAATATCTATTACACCCGATACATGTCCGTTTTCAATCAAAAGATTCTTCGTACTGATATCATCAAGATAGGGTATGGGTTTAACCGAACTGATATACGGTTGTATTTCTTTTAGGATGTTTGATACTTCTTCCACCTTAGAAACATCAAAAAACCCGTTTTTTGAAATCAGTTCATGTGCCCTTCCAAGCATTTCATCCGCAAATGAATTCCAGTTCCAGTCATCAGGCGCCTCTATCTTTAAAGCCGACACTTTATTCTGTATTGCAACAACTTCTTTTGCTATCTGTCTTTTCTCCGAATCTCGCAAATCTTGGTATATTTTTCCAATATCTTCTCCTAAAAGATATGAAAGAATCAAATATCGGTACTCATCGTATTGACCGTATTTTATAACCTTGGGAATCGGAATATCGCATACTTCCAGTTCTTTTAACAGGTAAACCGTGTTTTCATACGCATCTTTTTCGAGCGAACACCTCAGTATGTATTTGTTATTCTCGGCAGTTACAATGAAAACATAGTTTCCGATTCCGGTGTTACACCGTTCTATCGAAAAAACCTTTACCTTCATTTCATTTTCAAATAACTGACCTGCTTTTATTATTTCCATTTTTTCGAATAATACACAAATTCTTTATCACGCTTAACTTCCTTATAGCCCAGCTTGGTGTAGAAGGAATTAGTCCTTACGTTCCAAACAGGCGTATCAAGCGTAATTTCCTTCACATTCGGAAACATTGCTTCAATTTCCTGCATCATAAAAAGTCCGTAGCCCTTACGAAAATGCTCGGGAGCGACAAATATTCTGCCGACATTTAAAACATCATCTTTTAAAAACAAAATTGCACCGCCGACAACCCATCCGTCATCGGTCAGTTTATAAAGACAATTAGCCCTCGCCATTTTGTTATGAAAAGGAAGAGACATATATCCGGGAGGTCCGCCTGCAGAAGGCGCACCAATTTCTATATCGCTGTCAAACGCTCTTTTCGATATTCCGTTTAATGTCAAAGCATCGGATGTTCCTGCTTTAGATAATTTTAAGCTCATAAAAGATTCTTAACCCTTTTCTTTTCTGTATGATTCATAGGCTTCCCAAATTGCAAGGAAGTCTGCACTGCTGTCCGTGTAATCCGGATAAAAGTTTTTTACCAGGCGGTCATACGATAATGCTCCCGCATACAATTTATCTGCGATTCGGTTGAAAGTCTCATTATCCGTTTTGTAAGGACACTTTCCTAAATCTTTTGAATATTCCAGTTCCTCAGATTAACCGTATCGGTGATGATTGGTTTTATGTTCCGAATCTCTCATAACCATCTGCATCACCAGTGTCTCATTACAGTTTGTGTTTGCGAGATGGTCACTGATTAAATAGTCTTTACGATACAGCTTACCGAGTGCCTGAATCTGAATAAACCAGAACCGTTTGATATTTTCCGACGGCCATTTTTCATTTTCCGGATCAGACTGACACGGCTCAAGCTGCAATTTACTATCACCATTTTCAAATTCGAAAATCAGATCATATCGCATGCCGTTTTTAAAGATGATTCTGTGCACATTATTTTCCGCTCCAAACATCCAGCCAAGTGAGGTATCTTTTGACACGCCAAAACGGTCTATTCTTTTAAGATAATCTTCCTGCGTAACTGAACCGTCTTTCGGAAGGCTCACTTTTATATGCACATCCGAATCGCTGTAGATGTCATGAAAACCCGCTTCAAAAGCCTGTTTTCCTGCTTCGTTTAAGTTCTCTCGCGTAATGACAATGTCTTTTACACAAGCATTTACAACTTCGGGATGAGCAAAGATTTCTTCCATGTATTGCAGGAAGGCTTCCTGCATTTTTTCTTTAGATAAATAAATATACATTATTTTTTACCTTGCCAAGTTCGCGTAAAGAGTTACCCACTTGTTTTCTTCGCCCACATTACCGGCTTTGAATGCAGGAACACTCTTGGATACCGTCAGAATATATTTTCCGTTATCCGTTTTATGCTCATCGAGGACCTTGTATCCTGCCTGCATAGCTTCGGATTCTGGATCGCAGCCAAGCACCCTTAATGCATAAACAATCATATGCGCACCTATTTTTATAGGATCGGGCGGATAGAAAGTGCTAAGCATCACTTCTACCATCGGAGTTTTCATATCGTCCGTACGGTAGAAAATATTTCTTTTCGTAAAATAATGAACCAGCGCGTCCTCACATTCCGGCATAAATCCCTGGAGATGTAATTCCGCAACAAGCAAAAGATATTCAACCGTCAGCCTTGCGCAACTTTTATGAGGTTTTTTAGGATCGTTAATCTTTTTGTTGGTGCTGATGCAGCCAAAACCG
>Ga0310696_10004302_pt1 | contig 17502 bp, 15 predicted proteins | sample AusTroGonzalo_MG_4_FD_203885 | JGI IMG/M metagenome (GOLD analysis project Ga0310696, IMG submission 203885) | Bovine rumen microbial communities from tropical cattle in Woodstock, Queensland, Australia - Gonzalo_02 (v2) (version 2) | ecosystem: Host-associated > Mammals > Digestive system >...
GTCTTGCCCTTCTTGGACTTCTTGTCGGCGATGAGGAGACGGGCCTTCTTGCCGAGGAAGCCATCCGGGTTGAACTTGCCCTGGCCGGTCGCTTCGTCCTTGACGAGCATGCCGCCCTTTTCGAGGTAGTCCACCACCACGCCCCAGTCGGCCGTGTTGAACCACTGCTGGAGTTCGAGGCGCATCGTGGCCTTTTCGTTGCAGCTGATGGTCCATGCGTTGCCGCGGATGTTGTGGGTCTTGCCTTCTTCGTCCTTCAACTGCCAGAGGAGCTGGAGACGATGGGAAATCTTGTCTTCGAACTCGGTGCGGACGATTGCGTGCCCGACAACCATGGCGTCATAGGCGCCCGGTTCGAGAGTGAAACCACCGGAATTGCCTGCGGCGAAATCGTCGAAGTTTTCGATGGTGAGGATGTCGATTGTGTTAATCGGCTGCTGGGAATTGACTGCTTGTTGTGTCATCTTGCTTTTCCTTGTTTTGTTGGTTTTGGTTTTTGGTTTCTGTCTTCCCTTGCTTGAAATGTAGCAAAGACCGACATTCGTGTTACAGAGGTGTTCTGTAAATTCTTTTTAACATTCCGGCCCACTCGTTTTCGCACTCAGCGGGCGGGACGAGATCGTATGCGGCATACTCCGGTACATGCTGACGGCATAAGTATGTAATCACCGAGAACATTGTCATGTTGCGGTTGCCTTCACGGGCCTCGTCGAGCTTATCCTGGGCCCATTTCAGCTGCGCCTTGATGCGGCGGGCGTCGCTGTCCTCGTCGCCGAACTGGGCGTTCCACGACAGGAAAGCCTGGTCCGCACGCAACAGTCGGGCCGACCGCCTATTTTCTTCAATCACCTTGTCGAAAGGTATGCTGTAACGGGTGCGGTGGCGGTTGATATGGAACCGGAAAGGCGCCCCGGGGGCCCTTATGCACGGAAATGCCTGGAAGTGCGCCCTGGCGAAACAGGACGGGTCGCAGCCCGGGAACTCGTGCTCCATCACCTTCGTGTAGCCCATGCCCATGTATTCCGTTGGCAGGCTCCTCGAAAGCGGGATGACCACGCGGAACCGGTCGCCTTCCTTGAACCCGTAAGAGTGCGTCGTATAGGCCCAGAAAGCGAACAGCTTTCCATAGGTCCTGATGAACGCGTCCATCGTCACGCCCTCGTCGTAGTCGAGCTGTATCGCCCGGTAACTGGCGATGTTGCCCGACACGGCGTGGATGAACCCGAAGTCCGAACCCGGCTCCGGCTTCTTCACGGGGACGCCGTAAGTGAACAGCGGGGCGTCCGTCTTGTCCTTGCGGATGATCGGGTTGTTGAGGAAATGCAGCCACGCGTCGGCGGTCGCGTCGAACGGCTTCATGTCGCCCGAGAAGAAATTCGGTTTCACGAGTGTAATCATGGCATTTCCCCCGTCAGCATAGAGTGGTGCTTGGCCGCCTCGGCGAACTCGACCTGGGGCTGCTCGGCAGCCGTCAGTTCATCCAAGTCGGCACTATATTTCTGGTTCTTGCACAGGTCCGTCACCGTCAGGTCGAGCATCACCGTGTTGCCCACGATGGCCGCGGGCATGGCGTGCTTGACGTCGCTGATGAAGCCGGTAAGGGCCTTGGGCTTGAAGCCGCAGTTCTGGCAATACTGGCGGTATGCCTTGTATGTCTGGTCGGCCCTGATGCGGCCCGGCCTTGCGTTGGTTTCGTTGATCCATTCATAGACGCTCGACTTCGTCGGGTAGTAACCCGCCTGGATCCTGGCGACGGTTTCCCAACAGTCGCAGTCGGGGTTGAAGTAGCCCCGATCGAGGTCCTCGTCGATGCCCTTCCAGAAGAAGTCGGCATGGTCGAGCGTCCGGTTGATCGGCGCGAAGTCCTTCGGCTTTTCCGCAGTGCAGTGGAACTCGAAGAAGCGGCGCATGGTTGTTTCGTCGTAGATGATGTCGTAAAGGTGGTTGTTCGCGGATGATACGCAGGAGAATGTTATCTTTCGCTTGGCCTGGTTCTGCGTCCCGTAAACTCGGGCATCGAGGTATTCGCCCGTGATGATGGACTTGAGGATGGCCTTCTGGTCGGCATTGAGTTTTCCTGATTCTTCGCTTTCTACGTTGAGTGCAAGTTCGTCAAAGATTAGTACAAGGTTTTCTGTAAGTCGCTTTATTTCTCTGGTGTCGTCAAAAATTTTCGAGATCGTCGTTGTCGAGGTTACGTCTTCCATCGGTGCGCAGAGCTTCTTGATGAACGTCGTCTTGCCTATGCCGGCCGCGCCGTAGAAGTTCACCCAAATATGGTAGACCACTTCACGGCCCATCATCTTGCGCTTCACTTGCCATGCCCAGTGCTTCATCATCGTCGAGAACGTCAGGAAGTCCTCCTCGGGCTTCATGTACTCGTAGATGTTGCGCAGCCACTTGTTGCAGCCTTCTTCATACTTCGGGTCATACTTGATTGTCTTGTAGATGGTGGCCATGCCGCTCTGTTCGAGCCAGCGAAGATACTGGCGGGCGGCTCTGCTGATTTCACCCTCGCGGTATGGAAGCCGCTCGGAGTCGACGGTGCACTGGATGGCAAGCGTCAGTTCCTCGATGTCGCGGTCCATGGGCAATCCGAACTCCCAGCAGGTGATGCGCTTGCCGTTCGGGGAAATCTTCCAAGTTTCCTTGTTGGCGGCGAGCCAGTCCTGGATGAACTTCATGGGCGGGTCGCGCTTCTCTTCCTCGGGTTCTGGATAAAGAGATTTCAATTTGGCTGCGATGTATTCCTGGATGTCATCTTCATCCAACGCAAAGTAGTTCGGCAGTATGCCCTTGGCAGCTTTCCATGCGGATAGGATGTCTTTCGCACTGACGGCACGGCGGCCACGGTCGCGCACCTTACCGTTTTTCTGGAACTCGTATCGGCTTGCAACGAACCAGCCGTCAAATACCTGAAACTGTTCTTCTGTCATCGTTATCCTTTCGGCAAAACAAAAATGCCGGTTGAGTTTTGAGTGCTACCCCGTAAAAAACTCAACCGGCTTTTGTTAGAACATTCGGTAAAAAATTTGTCGTGTTACGGGGTAGCAATCCGTTCGATTAAAATATAGCAAAAAAGCCGGTCGATTACCACCATTTGAGCAAACTTTTTCGTAAACTTTTAGAAACAATGGCGGGTTTTTAAATTTTTCCCCTATTCTGTATACTTCTACAGTTCGTATATATATATCATATTCACAATTTATCAACATCGCCTTCAAAATTCCCCGTATATATATCAAATCCACAATCTATCAACACACTTATCAACAATTTATCAACACCGATGAAAAAATAGCGGGTTTTAACACCCGCCCTTCCAGTCATCAGGGGTGAATAATTTTGCACCAAGCCATAGCCAAGTCGCGATGAAAAGCACTGTCATGAGTGGATGATCACGTTGGGCGTGAATTCCAGTTCGATTTCAATGTCATCCGCTTTTCGGCCTTTGAGCATTTCCATCACCGCATCCACGATCCGTTCCCGGTTCTCGAACGTCCACGACTTCTCGATGCCTTCCCTTACCTGCTTGCGTGTTACCATAACGCCTCCTATTTGTGTTTGAGTTCCTTGATTGCTTCCGTCAGGTTGGCCACGTTCGTGTCCAGCTTGACGATGTTCGTGTTCAGTGTCGAGCACTGGTCGCGCAAGTCGTCAACCACCGTGGCCTGCAAGGCCTGGTTGTCCTTCAACTGGGTAAGCGCGAACTCGGCCTTCAACATCCGGTCGTGAAGATTTTCACTGTCCTTGTCGCGCTCGGCCTTCGTGGCCAAGCGCTCGGCCCTGATCTTGTTGATGTCGGCTTTGCTCTTCAAGAACGTCGCAGCTGCCCCGAGAAACAGCACGATCGCCGCTATGAGCTCTCCTGACGGTTCAGGCATTTCTACCTCCCTGCAAACGGCGGATGAAGTAGGCGACCAGCTCGGCCACCGCCACCTCCACTATATAATTAAGTATGTTCTTCCGCTTCATGTTTCCTCCTATAACAAGTCAAAGGCGATCTGGTTCGCCGTGGAATTGCCCCAAGTATCCACGTAGCGGCCGATGCAAAGGTCGCTCTCCATCAGGCGCCCTTCCTTCACGAGGAAGTCCCAGCCCTGTCCGACGAGCCCGTTGAACGTGTCGCGGTCCTTGATGGCCCGCAGCTTCTCGTCCAGTTGTTCGACAGTGGCGCCCTGCGGGACGTGGCAGAGTTCAGGGGTGTTCTCGTATGGGCTGTCCGGGAAAACGCTCCCGAGGAACGCGGAAGAGCATACAGCGGCCTCCACGTAGCGCAAGTCGCTGCGGCAACGGTTGATTTCGTTGGGGACGAGCGGGGCGATAATAAGGTCAGGCCTCAGCCTGCACGTCAGCGAGGCGAAGCGGTTCGGGGAAACCCACGGCACGGAGCGCACCTTATCCTGGATTTCGTTCCAGAGGAACGACGGGTTGCCCATTTGTGTCAGGGTTACGTCGCCTTCCTTGACGTGCTTCACGAGCCATTCGCGCCATTCGCCGCTCGCGTAGTCCCCGAGCTGCTCGGGAACGTTATTGCCCTTCTCGTCCCTGTGCGCCGGGACGGCATGCTGTGGACAAGCTGTCAATACGATGTTGACAGTTTTCAGGTCGGACGTAAGCGGTGCCCTGCGTTCGAGCGACCACATGGATCGGGCTACCGCGTTCGGTATGACCACCACGTTGTGGGCGCCGGTCGCCTTCTCGAACTTGGTCTTCAAGTATTCCTTGCTGACCGTCACCACGTCGCAGAGGCGCAGAAGCTCGATGGTGCTCTCGTTGTGCTTGTCGTCCCAAGACTTCGTGTTGATGGCGTCGAAGTCGCTGTCCCCTTCCCGATGGCTCTCCCCGGTGTAGAACGGGACGTCGTCGTAGTCGGCGATGACACGGAACTGGAACTTGGCCTGGGCGCCTTTCAGCTGCTTCACCAGTTCGAGCCCCTGCCAACCGGCGGGAGACTTCAAGACGATGGAACGCGTGGCGCTCAGGATGCCCGGCTCCATGAGCGGCGACGGGACTTCGATGCAGTGAAGCCCAATTCCGTCCATCCAATTAAGACAAAAAGCGGGCATGGATGCGCGGTAGAAGCGACAGCCGGAGCCGCCGGACGTAACTACCTGGACGAACGGTTTCTGTGGGTTAAGGTCTGCTTTCATTTACTCCTCCGATGCAGCCGGTGTGGCTGATAAATTCGCAAGCTGTTGCGCATGTCGTCACGCTTGCCGTTGGCGACGAACACGGATAGGTGGGTTGTTGCCTTACCGTGTATGACGGCTCTTCTTCCTTATACGAACTGAAAGCACCGGCCGTCTGCAGTGCCAAGATCGCCGCAATTCCGCCACCAATCATCCGCGAGACTCCTTTACAATCCATCGGTTGTTCTTTTTAACTAGCCCCTTTTCTGACGTCTTAACCAACTGAACTGAGCCATCACTAAAACAAATGATATTGTAAAATGGGTGTTTTGCACTTTCTACTTGCATTTAATCACGCTCCCATGTATTACTGGAAAATCGACATATTGTTTCCAATACGACAGAAAATTACGTCGAAACTGTTCAAAATCATTGGGGTTAAAACTACCTTGGCTTTCATGTTTGCAACGAATGTCAAGGATGCCAACATTCATTCCCATCTGGCGGCACTGTAGGCAAGCATCAACGTCGTACCCAAAACGCCATGAACCGAAGTCGTGTGGTTCATACTTCTGGATAAATTCCTTTGACAAAATTAGGATGCACCCATCTACACTGACCGCGTCCGCACGGTAGCCGGGGCCGTCCAACATAGGATAGGCGCCACCCTTCCCGTCGCCCTGCAAGATGGCGCCGACGGTAACGACTCCCCTGAGCGGGTTCCACCAAGTGCAGCTATCCGCAAGACAGAGCGTGCCGATGACGCCGGCCACCCCGACATTGTCCATGCGCATGCGCTCGCACGCCGGGCCGATAAGTTCGGGTGTTTCGATTTTGAGGTCGTCGTGATGGAAGACGGCGTAGTCGAAGTCGTAGTCCTTCAACATCGCTATCTTCTGCGCGAGGCTTTCGCGGCCTTCGGAATTTTGTAGATAGGTAACCCCCTCGGCCGGACGCTCCGGGGCCATGATTACGGGGACGAACTCCCTGATATTCAGTTGTCCTTGCATTTACTTACTCCTTGTGCGCTAAAACTATATTTTTAGATCGCGCGGTGCAAGGTTATTCCTTCCAGTCGGACGGAACGCCTGCCAGTTCGATACTACCGCTCGGGCTATCCACGCCGCAATCCTCGAACACCTGCGAATGCTGGGCCGGAACGACGCCGGCTTCCTGTGCGGCGGTGTCATAGCCGTTGGTCGAGAGTGCGGTGTACATGTCCGTAATACCGGATGCCACGTTTCGACAGCCTTGGAACATGTAATCCATGTACAACACAGTACCGGAAATCACCGTCCCTTCCCATACCATCGGATGGCCAACTTTTTCAACGCGCAGCGTGGGGATTTCCCGCAGCGAATGACACTCGGCAAACATACGATTGGCGTCGCAAACTCCCTTCAAGTCGAAAGCCGGAATTGTTTCCAATTCTACGGCGCCCCAGAACATACCCTGTGTTTGAAGACAGTTGGTGAAGTCGAAGTCCGGGACCTCAACAAGGTGCGATATATATTCATCCGTTCCCGTCACGGGCTTACCCATGAGCATCTGCTGCATGTCATAGCATGCCGACGTATCAAACAGCGCCACGCGAACCAAGCCTGGATTGTGTGCAAGCATGGCGTTCATGCTTGTAATGCCGGTCGTGTTGCCACCGAGAATTTCAACCTGGTTGTTCTCGTAGTCGTCGAATTTATTCAGGAACTCTTCGTCCCACGCGTTCGCCCTCCACGGGTCCTGTAAATGGTCAGGCTCACGATGGTATTCCCATACATTCGGTTCACTGGAAATCTGCGTCCACGAGCACCCGGCCTTCCAACATGATGGGTCATATACCGGGCTTGGGCCGATCGGGTATGCCACCAAAGGGTTGTAGTTCGGGTCACTGAACTTGAAACGCAATGAGTTGGCGGGGAAGTAGTTCCCTTGGGAAAGGAACACCCCACCATGCGTCAGGAAGCAACCTTCATGTCCAAGATAGACCGGTAACATCCTAGCCTCCCATAATCGTAGCGAGGATGTCGGCCGTCATGTAGGACGTGGCGGTTTCCATGGCGCCGCGGTTTGTCAGCTTCGCGGAACCCCACACCTGCTGGAGATTTCCAGTGTATGCGTATGGTCCGAAGAGGATCTGGACCTGGGCGTCGGCAAGCGCTGACGGAGCGCAAGAAGAACGGCCGGAGAACTGAATACAATTCCACCAAGTCCCTTGCTGCTGGGAAGAAGCCGATGCGGAAAGCGTTGCGTTGCCAACCTTGATTGCAGTCGGCAAGTCGCTTCCGTTGATAACGGCACTGACCACAAAGTCCTGCGTATCGGCAGCAGAGGCCGTCATTTCCGGGTTGGCCGAGAAGAGCTTCAAGCCACCGGTTTGCCCTGTCCAAGAAACAGCATTGCTGCCGGCGCTTGCGCTTGCAGTCGCGGTAGCGGTAGCGTCCGGGTTGAACACTTCGCTCGTCGCGGACATCAGGCCTGACTTGCCGCCGATGATGCCGAGGTTGGACGAAACGTAGTTGTAGTCACCGAACTGGCCACTGACCCATTCCGTGCCACCGCCACCGCCTCCGCCGATTGCGGATCCGCCGATGCTCGTGATTGTGGAGTCCTCCCCGGAAATTGCAGAATATTGCACAATGGCAGACTTTTCTACACCGGAAAGGTTGACGGCAACCTGCGCCTGCGATGCGGAATACGCGCTTCCTGCCGCAGAAGCGGACTGGCAGTTCTGGCAATAGCCGGCCACGCGGGCGCTGACTTCGAGGTTGTTGATCCTGAGCATGACGCTGTTGTAACCCCACAAGCCGCTGCCTGTGGATGAAACAATCAAGCCGGCTGTCGTATCCATCTTGCCGGAAAGCCCGGATTCGAGCGATGCGGTCGTCGCATAGCCGCTCATGGCGCTGGTTTCCTGGTAAGCGCTCATCGCGGACGTCGGCTGGTAACCGGTAACGTCGCCGCTCTGCAAATACTTGGAAGACTCGCTCGTCGGAATGTAGTATTTGGAAATGTTGTGCCCGCTAGAATCCATCGTCGCGCTTCCCGCCGACAGCGCATGGTCAGCATATCCTGCGGAAGCCGCGTTGGTGGCGGAGTAAGCGTAGAAGCCACTCCCGGAAATGGAAGTAACTACATGGGTATCGTCGCCGAGGGTGGCCGCTCCGATTGCAGTGCTGTCCACCTTGCCGCTGACGTCGTTTTGCGTCAGGTAGTTTCCGCTCGGCTGGTATGCGGTCATGGCGGAAACCGGCTGGTATGCGGACATCGCGCTCTTTTCCTGATAGGAAGAAAGCGAAGAATTGTATGCGTAGTCGGCTGTCGGCTGCAATTCGCCGGAGAACGCGACTTCCACACTCGACCCCTTGTCGGTCAGCGTGATATGGTCGCCCGGAACGAGCGGCTTCGAGCTGAGGTCGGCAGAGCGGACGAAGCCGCTCGGGTTCCCCGTCGGATAGAAGTCCGCGGTCGCGGAAGCGTCCATCTTAGAAGACAGCGCGGAATTGTATGCGTAGTCGCCGCTCGGTGCGAACGCACCCGAGGACGATGCCGGAATGTAAGCCGACATGCCGCTCTTCTCCTGGTACGGAGAAAGGTCAACGCCCGTCAGGAACCCGGACGGGTTGCCCGTCATCGGATAAAAGTTTCCAGATGCAGAAGCGTCAAGTTTAGAACTAACTGCGCTGTTGAAAGCGTAATCGCCACTAGGCGCGTAGTCCCCGCTAGGCTGGAACATGCTAGACGCGCTTGCATCCAACTTAGAAGAAAGGCCAGAATTGTAAGCGTAGTCACCACTCGGAGCAAACTCCCCGGAAGAAGACACCGGCATGTATGCGCTCATGCCGCTCTTTTCCTGATACGGGCTCAGGTCCACGCCCGTGATGAAGCCGGACGGGTTCCCGCTCGGGTAGAAGCCGCCCGAGGCGGAAGCGTCCATCTTGGAAGACAGCGAGCTCTGGACGGAGCTGCAACAGTCGTCGAACGCGCTCTGGTCCACCTTCCCCGACACCATCGAGGAAACGATGCTGGAAACCACGGAAGACTCCACGCCGCCCGCGATTGCCGAACCCGAAATGCCCGTGATCTTGTCGCCGCTGTAGTTCAGTCCGGAGAACGGGACATAGGCGGAAAGGGCGGACGGGTCTGCCCCGCCACCTACCCCTAGAAGTTCGCCGATTGAAAGAATTTCCTGTGCCATTTAGTTCTCCTTACTGGTAATACCTGACCCAAGCAGAGTCCTGGCAGTCCCAAATCAGTTGGGCGCTGTTGTTGTTCGGGATCGTCGCCGTCGCGCCGATGCTGTCAGCAAACGTGACATACGGTCCCTGGCCCCTGTTTACTATAATAAGTAATCCATCGGCCGTGGCGGGCATCTTCGGGTAGTCCGAAGTGCTCAAATAAATCGGCTGGGTCGTCGGCTTGTACACCTTCACGTTGAATGTCGGGATGGGCTGCTCGACGAAAGCGCCCGCTGCGTTCACCAAGAACGGGCCACCCGATTGCGGCAAGTTCTGGAAACCGTAGAGCGTCATGTCGGGGATGCCCGATGCCTTCAACGTCCTTGCGGCCCAGTTGCCGGCGCTTACGTTGTACTGGGAAGCCGCGCTCGCCTGGTTACCGCCGTAACCGTATGAAAGCGGGTTGGAGCTTTCCGTGAACACGTCGCCGCTCTTGATGCCGAGCGGGGAACCGCTGGTGCCGTTACCGGAAATGCCGTTGTTCGCGCTCACCCCGGTGAAACTGTCGCCCGCGGAAATCGCCGAACCGTTGATTGCCGTTACCTTCCCGGCGGAACCGGAAATGGCGCTGAACGGGACATAGGAAGACATGGCGGAAGAGTCCTGCTTCGCCGTAACGCCGTTCCACCTGCGGATAGAACTCTGGTCAACGTATTCCGATGAACCGCCGAAACCGAACAGAAGATACGGGTCCACTCGGTTTGCGTCGCCCACGCATGCCACGATGCTCGTCTGGTTGGAGCCGCTCTGGTAACCCGCATACATGCCCATCCACGGACGGCCATTGACGGACGCCGTGATTACGTTGTGCTCGATGTACTGGCTGTCGTGCGATGACAGCGAGAAGAAGCCCGGGGCGAGCTCGCCGTGCATGAAGTGCCCGAGGCCCGCAGTGTCTTCCGCGCTCGGGAGTTCGTAGTTCGCCTTGAAGCCGGTATGGCCCATGTTGGCCGTCCACGCGGACGGGACTTCGAGGCGGAAACCACGGAAGCCTGCGCTGGCGCCCGAAACCTTGGAGCTTTCGGCCGTTCCCTGTCCGCTGAACTTGATCGGGTCGTTGAGGCCCAGAGGCAAGGCGGAAGTGCCGGAGCCGGAAAGGTTGTAGTCGTGGGTTACGCCCGTGATTGAGGCGGGGTTTCCGACAGAGGAGCCGTCGATGGACGTGATGGAAGAGGCGGAATAGCCGTAGCTGATCGCCTTCTGTGCCCCGATATTGTCGCGGGCCTGCTTCTGCTCCGCGGTCGTAAATGACTGCGGAAGGTTGGCAATTACCTTGTTCAACTTTTCGCTCATAAACTAATTGCCTCCTGCGATGCGGTTGATGCCGACGACCTTTGTGATGTATGCGTTGTTGTTGGTTCCTTTGACGGTATCTCCGGCCTTTATGTAAACCTGAGTCGGACTCTGAATTTCAAGAGTCGTGCCATTAACAACGGCAAACCCAATATTGAGCCGTATTGTTCCACTTCCGCCTAAGTAAGGCATAAGTAGCGTTGCGCCCGTGTTGTTCGTTCCATCACTGGCAGTAGTATCAATAAGCCCCGTCGTCTGTTCCGAATGGGTTCCGTAGCCTTTGTAGTGAATACGGATAAACTCAAAATTCTGCATCGTTTCGCTTAGACCGGTTATGTTCACTGCCGCTGAAAGCTGCTTCGAACCCGTCCACAACACGGTCTCGTCGGCCTCCACGACCCACCTGTTGTTCTCGGTGTCGGCCACCAGGCGCACGCCCTTCCCGGCCACGAGCGGCACTGCCGTCACCGGGCCTCGGATTGCACGGTTAGAATTGATTGCGGTCATAAAAAATCCTCCTTACTTACCAACAACCCAAGTTGCGAAGAAACGGATACCTACATTATTGGCAGCAGTTGCCGATAAACCGATGTTTCCATTCGACTCGACATATCCACGGCAATACGCATTGTTGTTCAATGCCGCAGATGCCGAGATGATTGACGTCGCTGGCCTATAACTAGCGGAAATAGTTCCTAAAGTATTCGTACCCGCTATATTTGTTGTTCTAACTATTGTAAGTACGCATACGCCAGTAGCAGGCATGTACAGCAACTTAGTACCAGTCCCCGCACCAGTCACTTCTTCACTGATATCTTGCCATACAAATCCAAGTGCAGTTTTCAGGTAGTCCAGCTGCTGCTGGGAGAAGCTCTCCGGCCCTGCCAGGGGCATGCCAACAAGCTGGCCTTCCACGCTCATGATTTCGTTGCTTGGCATTGTAATTCCTCCTTAGTTCGATGCGATGCGGTGGATGCCGACGACCTTGGTGCACTTGATTGTTTGGGTGTCGGACGAGTTGGCCGGTAGCCATAGACGGCTTCCGTTACTGAATGTTGCTGAAGCTCCACCATTAGAAAGCGTCATAGTAGTACACTGGAACTGAATAAAGTTCTGCGAATTGCTTCGGAAGTATACACCCACGAGGTCGTATGCGTTTTGTCCGCTCACCATATCGAATGTTGCTTCGGCAAGAATATTTGCGTCATTCATATAGGTAACACGGCAGCGTTCGAAGTTGAACAGCGTTTCGGACAAAGTCGGCGTAGTGCTGCCGGAAGCATTATTGTAAAGTTCTACTTCCAGTGCTTGCGACACGCTCACCCTGAGCGTGTTGCCGTCCGGGTTGTCGATGACGATGCCCGGGCCCGCCACGATGTCAACGGGGGCCTCCACTTGCAACACACGGTCGGATCCGCTCTGCACGAACTCCAGCCCATCGCCCGCAGAGAACGTATTCTCCTTGCCGGAAAGGCCGCTCGCGACATACGCGCTGTCAACGAAACCGCTCGGGTTGGAACCGGAGTAGTAGTCGCCGCTCAGCTGATATGCGCTCATTGCGGAAGTCGGCTGATAAGGGCTCAGGTCAACTCCCGTAATGAACCCGCTCGGGTTAGTTGCAGAATAGTAGTCGCCGCTCGGCTGATAGGCCGTCATCGCGGAAACCGGCTGATACGGGGAAAGATCCACCCCGGTGATGAACCCGCTCGGGTTTCCGCTCGGATAGAAGTTCGAAGACGCTGACGCATCCATTTTGCCAGAAGCAGCGCTTTCCGCATAGGCCGAGGCAATGCCCGAAACAACCGCCTCGTCAGTGCCCGCGATGCCGGAACCGTTGATACCCGACACCTTGCCGGAACCGTCCACGCCGACGCTGCTGAACGGGACGTATGCGGACATGCCCGACGTTTCCTGATACGGGGAAAGGTCCACTCCCGTAATGAAGCCGCTCGGGTTGTCGTTCGGATAGAAGTTCGAGGACGCGCTGCCGTCCATCTTCCCGGACACCGCACTTTCCACGTCGCCCGTGGTTGCGTAGTCCGAAAGGTCAACGCCGGTGATGAAGCCGCTCGGGTTGCTTGCCGAGTAGTATTCGCCCGCCGGCTGGTAATCGCCGCTCGGCTGGAACTGCGAACTTGCGCTCGCGTCCATCTTGCCGGAAACAGCGCTCTCCACGTCGGCCGTAGTGGCATAGTCCGAAAGGTCCACGCCAGTGATAAATCCGCTCGGGTTGGATGCGGAATAGTAGTCGCCGGACGGCTGGTATGCCGTCATGGCGGAAGCGTCCTGCTTCCCGGAAACGGCGCTTTCAACGGCGCTCAAAGTCGCATAGTCCGAAAGGTCCACCCCGGTGATGAAACCGGACGGGTTGCTTGCGGAGTAGTAGTCACCGCTCGGCTGGTAGTCGCCGGACGGCTGGAACTGCGAGGAGGCCGATGCGTCCATCTTGCCCGACACGGCGCTTTCCACGGCGGAAAGCGTGGCGTAGTCGCTCAGGTCCACGCCGGTAATGAACCCGCTGGGGTTGCCACTCGGGTAGAACTCTCCAGATGCGGACGCGTCGAACTTGCCCGAAACGGAACTTTCCACTTCGGTCTTCGTCGCGTATTCACTCAGGTCAACGCCCGTGATGAACCCACTCGGGTTGGAGGCGCTGTAATATTCGCCGCTGGGCTGGAACTCCGAGGATGCACTCGCGTCCAACTTGGAAGAGAGCGCGGAGTTGAACGCGTAGTCGCCAGAGGGCTGGTACGCCGACATCCCGCTCTTTTCCTGGTAAGGGCTCAAATCGACACCGGTAATGAAGCCGGACGGGTTTCCGCTCGGGTAGAAATTCGAGGAGGCCGAGGCGTCCATCTTCCCGGAAACGGCGCTTTCGGAATACGCCGACACGATAGCGGAAACGTCCCCCGAGTTCGTCGGGGCCCAAGCCGCGCTCTGGGCGCTGATCGGAAGTCCAGAAATGGAACTGATAAATCTTGACATTAGAGTTCTCCTATGCCGAGGGCGGAAACCGGGATGTAGCCCGAAAGGCTGTCGTTGGTCGCGTATGCGGAAAGCCCGCTCAACACCGTGCCCGTGTTCACACCGATGACCGCGCTGTCGCCGCTGCGGTAACCAGTCATGGTTTCATCGACGCAGAGCGGGATATGGGCCACGGAAATAGTGTCCGCCGTGTTGTCCACACCGACGGGCCAAACGCCCGTGTATTCATGGCCGCGGATGGCCGAGCCGGAAATTCCCGTGATCTGCCCGGACACGCCCGATATTCCGCTGAACGGGACGTATGCGCTCATTTCGGTTGCAGAAACGTAGTTGCCGCTCGGTGCAAACTCGCCGGAAGCGGACACCGGGATATAGGCCGACATGCCGCTCTTTTCCTGGTATGCGCTCAGGCTCTGGTGCGCGGTGAGGAACCCGCTCGGGTTGCCGCTCATCGGGTAGAAGTTGCCGGACGCGCTCTCGTCCATCTTCGAGGAAGCGGCGCTCTCCGCGTATGCTGATGCGATTGCCGAAACGGCCGACGGGCTTACGCTTCCCCCGCCAGCGAGTGCGGAACCGGATATGGCGGAAATTTCCCCGGCGCCGTTGTATTCAAGCCCGGAATATGGGATGTATCCCGACATGCCCGACTGCGGCTGGTAATACTCCCCGACCCACTGCTTCGTGGCACAGGTGTCCGGCACGGCGTTGATACCGCTGTAAATGCGGTGCGCCTGCATGTTGGCCGTGATGGTGCCGATGTCGCTGTCGGCCTCGATTTCCCAGTAGATGTAGCCGTCGGACGGGACCTTGTAGTCCTGCGCGAACTCGAAGATTACCGGGTCCTCGACGGAAGTGTCAACGTCGAACTTCTTCGTGGAAATCACGCTCGCCTGGTTGCCGTCGCTGAACATCAGCGCGACGGTAAGCGTCTTGTAAGAAATTCCGTGGGCCGTCGGGTCAACGGTAAAGCTGCTGGTGATGTGGAAGAAGCGGTCCTTCCCGACGTGGAGGCCGTGCTCCCCGTCCGTTTCCATCGAGCCGTCAACCTTGGCCGGATAGACCGGTCCGGTTTCGAGCCCGGAGTTGAAGCAGCGCACCCATTCGAGGAACTCGTCGTTGTTGCCCGGTGCGATGCCGATGTCGAAGTCCGTCCGGTTGCCGAACGTATGCGTATCGACCTCGATAGAGCCGTCCGTGCTGATGACGCGGTAAGTGTCCTTGATGCCGCCCCCGTTCGCGGGCTGCACGTTGTAGCGGGACATGAGGAGCGCCCCGTAACGGTTGTAGATGTAGACGTCGTAAGACTGGCCGAGCTCGGCGAGCACGATGTTGGAACCAAGTGCGTCGAGGGGGATGCGGAACGGATGCAGCGTGCCGTTGAAGTCGGACGCGCAGTAATACTTGTCGCGCGGGCCGCTTACATAAACTTCGATGTAACCGCCGGTGGCCGGCTTGCCCGCGGTGTTTACGATTTGAAATGTCGGGCTGAGCAAGTAATTCAGAGCCATCGTTTTCCTCTTCCTTTAACGTTCATGTCGGCGGGAAATCGCCCAATATCTAGCCACAATAAGTATGGGAAAACCTAATTTTATCTATCAAGGAGACAGTAAGCATGGATCTATTACACTGGGAACAGGTTGACCGCAAACGGTCCAATTCCATCAAGCACGACGACCCCGCGTTCGTCCGGGGATACGACCTGGACATGGACGACTTCACGTCGCTCGTCGCCAAGTACAACGCGGAGCAGCTGTCCCGGCCCGAGGAGAACAGGCTGCTCGACTACGTCATGACGATGCTCAACATCGTCCTGGAAAACCCCAAGATAAACCCGACCCCGGAGGAAATCCCCGACCTGGCCGACGCGATGTTCATGGACGCGTGGGGCGCCTTACGTCATATCAAGGACGGACGCAAGCCTTACAGCTACATTTACAGGAGCGCCTATGTCGCGGCGTGCGGGTTCTACAAGCGGAAGATACGCGACCGCAAGCGTCAGGAAATCCTCGACAGCCTGATCGAAGAGTGCAACGCGGAATACAGGGAAAGCATATCGACGGGCAAGACGCCGGTATCGACATAGAAAAACCCCCGGCCTTGCGGTCGGGGGACGAGGAGTAAGCAAGAGCGTTGGCGGGCGGTGCCCGCCTATTCTTTTACTGTACGATCTTCACCTTGTTGACGTCGGCGTCCTTCACGAGGACGAGGGCGACGGCACGCGGTTCCACGATGCCGGCCATCACGGTGGAAGTCCAACGGGTCACGTTGGTTCCCTTGATGGTGTCGATAGCGCGGTTCTGGAAGACGATCACGCCTTCGTTGTCAGCGCGTTCGGTGTCGGCGTTCGAAGCGTCGATCTGGTCGAGCATTTCGAATTCCATTGCACCGTCGAGGCGGACAATGCCGGAGAAGTAGTTGCCTGCTTCCATGCTCTTGATTGCGCCAGTGGCGGAAGCGAGAGTGTTGAAAGCGGTGATGGCAGCTGCCTTCGTTGCGCCGAAAGCGGAGCCGTCAGCCTTGGCGATGACCTTGGTGCCTTCGCCAATCCAGTCTTCGGCGGTGAGGGCCTTCACGACCATCACGCCTGCGGATGCGCTGTCTTCCACGGCGATGAACGCGCGGAGGGAAGAAGTGCGGTCGCCGACGAGGTCGGTGGAGTAGGCGCCGTCGAACCACACGACAGTGCCGCGCGGCATCTTTTCAGTCATGCCGGTGAACGTCAGGGTTGCGAGGCCGTCGTTGTTGCCGGACTCGGCGTATGCAACTGCCGTTGCGTTGGCGAAGTCGGCCGCGAGGGCAGCGGAAATGCTGACGAGCGGGAGGAACTGGTTGGTGCGGACTTCGGTTTCACCGAGCTTGCCGATGAGACCCTTGGAGAAGATCGGGTCGGCGGAGGTCGGCTTGAAAGCGTCGCCTGCGTTGGAGAGCTTGGAGTTGATCATCGGGTTGATGAACATGTACTGGCTTTCGTCGGAAACGGAAGACAGGTAGTTGGTCGCGTCGGTGAGCGGGCCGTAGCCGATACCCACGAATGCGACGTTCTGCTGACCGAAGTCGCCGTCGTAAGTCGTAACGGTCTGGCCGTCGATGACCTTGCCCTTGATACCGTCGATGGCATCCTTGACGATACCGTTGACGAGCTTCTTGCCCTGCGGACGGGCAACTTCCTTGTCCCAGTTGAGGTCAGTCACCGGCTCGATGAGGTTCGTGTTGATCATCACGTTGCCGACGTTGAGGGACTTGTACACGCTCTTTTCGACGAGGTTGGACGGACCCTTCGCGGAGAGGTCGATGCCGCGCTGGTATTCGCCTGCGTCACGGATCACGAACTCGAAAGTCTTGCCGTTACGCTTGTTCTTGAGCTGGTCCTTGAAATACTTGCGGGACCCGATGGTGAGGTAGCCGGCCGATTCTGCTGCACGGAGTGCAACGAGTTCGGTCTTGCGGGAGGTCTTAAACTGGTTAGGCATGGTTTAGCGTTCCTTTTGAAAGATGTTTTCCTTAGCCGTGCGGGTGCTTACGGAGGTAGTCATTCCAGTATGCCCGGTCGTGGACCGGTTCGCTCGGCTTTGCCGTCGATGTCACCTGCTTCCCGATCACCGGTAGAGGCTTCAAAGAGGGCTGGTTAGTTTGTTCAGGTTGTCCGCTCGGCTTCTGTTCGGGTGCTGCCGGTGCAGCTGCGGGCGCGGGGCCACGCTTGCCTTCGAGAAGTTCTGTCGCGAACTGGTGCAAGTCAAGACGGCGGATAAACGGATCCTTGCTACGGAACACTCTCCTGAGTGATTCCATGTTCGTCATCAACTCACGCAAGACAATCGGATAACGGTCGACGTGATTGAGGTAGTCAAGAACAACCCCTT
>Ga0310696_10004303_pt1 | contig 17498 bp, 13 predicted proteins | sample AusTroGonzalo_MG_4_FD_203885 | JGI IMG/M metagenome (GOLD analysis project Ga0310696, IMG submission 203885) | Bovine rumen microbial communities from tropical cattle in Woodstock, Queensland, Australia - Gonzalo_02 (v2) (version 2) | ecosystem: Host-associated > Mammals > Digestive system >...
CCCGGACTTGTTCCGGGGACACCTTACACGGATCCTATTACGGAACACATTACTTGACTAAATGAAACTTCGACTTTCGACAGAAACTTTGAACCGCCTCAAGCGCTTCCGCAAGAACAAACGCGCCTTCTGGTCGCTTGTGATTTTGGTGGTGGCGTACTTGCTTTCGCTCACGAGCCCGTGGACGGTAAACGACGAACCGTTCTTCTTGCGCTACAACGGCAAGAGTTACTTCCCGGCGTTTGCGCGTTACAGCGAAGCGGACTTTGGCGGTGAGTACAAGACGGAACAGGATTACGCAAAGCTTTTTGCGGATGTCGCCGAATGCAAGCAGGACGAAGAAGATGGATTCCCGCGTGCTGGTGGCTGCCCCGAGATGTGGACGCTCATGCCGCCAGTGCCGCACGATCCGCTGAAGGCGGATCTGAGCGAGGAGGGAACCCCTCCCTTTGCGCCGAGCGCAAAGCACTGGCTCGGGACCGATAGCAATGGGCGTGATGTCCTTTCGCGCTTGATTCATGGGTTCCGCATTTGCATAAGCTTTAGCTTGCTGTTGACCGTGCTTGGAACATTTCTCGGCATTGTTATTGGCGGTATTCAGGGCTATCTCGGAAAATTCTGGGATACGGGCATGCAGCGCATGATCGAAATCTGGTCGTCGCTCCCGATGCTTTACGTGGTGATTCTCATTGGCAGTATTTACGGCCGCAGTTTTTGGCTTTTGATTCTCATTATGGCGGCGTTTAACTGGCTTTCTCTCAGCTATTACATGCGTGCGGAATTTTTGAAGCTCCGCAGCATGACTTACGTGATGTCTGCGAAAGTGCTTGGGCTTGGGCATCGCCATATCTTTTTCAAGGAAATTTTGCCGAATGCAATGACGCCCGTGGTGACGCTTTTCCCGTTCACGCTTATCGGTGGAATCGGGAGTCTCACGTCGCTTGACTTCTTGGGCTTTGGACTCCAGCCGCCGACGCCGAGCTGGGGCGAGCTTATGAGCCAGGGACTCAACAACCTCTACGCTCCGTGGATTTCCGTGAGCACTGTTGCTGCACTCTTTGTGACGCTTTTGCTCACGACATTTGTCGGAGAAGGCGTGCGAGATGCAATGGACCCGAAGTCGGGAGATAGATATGTTTAATGCGATACGACTGAGTGGTCCATGCCAAGCGGGAACGGCTCGTATTAACGAGCCGTGGGAGCGCGGAGCAATTGACTCCAGATGTTCTGATAGCTTTTTTAAGTCAATTGCGGAGTCGTCAACCGACCCGAAGTCGGGGGATAGATATGTTTAGTCCGGTTTTAAGCGTTAAAGATGTTTCGGTGGCGTTCGGGTTTGACAAGAACGGCAATTCGCGTGACGGCAAGCTACCGTTGCAAGTGACGGACCGCGTCTCGTTCGACATTTTCCCCGGCGAATTTTTTGCGTTGGTGGGCGAGTCCGGTTGCGGAAAAAGCGTGACTGCCATGAGCATTTTGCGTTTGTTGCCATGGCCAAGTGCTAAAATTGTGAATGGCGAAATTTTGTTCGATGTGGGGGCGAATGATGCGCAATCTCAAGATGCGCGCAATAGTGATGGTAATGCCCGCGACCTCGTGAAGCTCCCGCTCAAGGATTTGCAATCCGTTCGCGGTTCCGAAATCGCCTGCATTTTCCAGGAGCCAATGCAAGCGCTGAACCCTGTCGTTACCATCAAAAAGCAACTTCTTGAAGTTTTCAAGTTCGGCGTAGCCTCGAAAAGCGCGCAGTCCAAAAAAGCGCAGTCCAAGCAAGAATCCGCGCCGTCTCGAAATGCGCAAAACGATTCTCTTGACTTAATCCGCGAACAGCTCCGCTTGGCCGGTTTCACGGACCCCGATCGTGTCTTGAATTCTTATCCGCACGAACTTTCGGGCGGCATGCTCCAGCGCGTCTGCATTGTGATGGCTCTTTTGCCAAAGCCAAAATTGATCATTGCCGATGAACCGACAACAGCTTTGGATGTGACCGTGCAGGCGCAGGTTCTCGCGGTGCTCAAGGACATGGCCGAAAAAACGGGCACGGCGGTACTCCTCATAACGCACAATATGGGTATCGTTTCTCAGTACGCGCATCGTGTGGCTGTAATGTATGCCGGCCGCATTGTCGAAGAAGGCCCTGTACGCGAAGTCATCAACCATCCGATGCACCCGTACACGCAAGGATTGTTGGCGGCGATTCCCGAAAGCCATAGCGACTTGCGTACGCTCGCGTCTATCCCGGGTTCTGTGCCGCATCCGAAGGACTTTGCGAAGGGATGTCGCTTTGCCGACCGCTGTTCTCGTTGTGCAGATGAATGTAAAACAGAAACGCTCCCGCCGAAAGTGGCGGAAGCGAATCACTTTGCATATTGCTTTAATTGCGAGAAATAACTGGACCTTTCAACCCTGACGGGTTTCAAGGTGACTGAGAATCGGCGCGTCTTGGGTTGCGCTCGATTCTCGTAGCCCTCGCGATTCCTGTAACTCTTGATTACAGCATTCCTTCTAGCGTTTCGAACAACACGTCTGGCTGCACGGGCTTGCTCAAGTGAGCGTTGAGGCCTGCTTGCAAGCTGCGTTGTACGTCTTCGTCGAAAGCGTTTGCCGTAAGCGCGATGATCGGAATGACCTTCGCATCGGGGCGATCCAGTTTACGGATGGCAGCTGTTGCTTCCAAACCGTCCATTTCCGGCATTCGCATATCCATGAGGATGGCGTCGTAATATCCGACCGGACTCTTGCTGAACATTTCAACAGCAATCTTTCCGTTTTCGGCGTGATCGGTCTGGATGTTACGCATCTTCAGGATTTCAATCATGATTTGGGCGTTCACTTCCATGTCTTCAGCAAGGAGTAACTGACGACCTGAAAGTTCGGCCTTCCTCTTCATTGGGGCAATATGCTGGCGCTTCTTCTTGAGAATGTTCTTGAGTTCATCCAAGATGTTCTTTGTGAAGATCGGTTTTGCGATAAAGCAATCCACACCAGCGGCAAGAGCTTCGTCCAAAACGTCGTCCCAGTTGTAGGCGGTCAGAACGATGATTGCCGTATCGTCGCCGGTGACGGCGCGAATCTGTCTTGCCGTTTCCACGCCGTCCATTTCGTTCATCTGCCAGTCCAAAACGACGAGACTGTACGGATTGCATCTTGCGTGGCGGAGCTTCACCATTTCAATGGCTTCTCGGCCGGAGTTTGCGACTTCAGTGGAAATGCCCGATTTCTCGAGAACGAGTTTCGCGTGATTCATGGCGACTTCATCGTCGTCCACCACGAGAACGCTCATTTCGCTTGTCTGAATTTCAATGTCGCTAGTTCCCTTATCCGAACGGTCTGAGTTCAAAAGTGTCAAGGAAATGGTAAATGTCGTGCCTTTACCCTTTTCGCTTTCCACTTCGATTTTTCCGTTCATCATGTCGATGATGCCTTTAGTGATTGCAAGTCCAAGGCCGCTACTGCCATACTTGATGGTCGTATTCGGATCTTCCTGGCTGAACGGTTCGAAGAGTTTCGGAAGGTAATCCTTGCTCATGCCGATACCGCTATCGCTAATCTTAAAGGTGAGCGTAGAATTCTTTTCAAATGCAGCAGTCTTCTCAACGCTGAAGTTGATGTTTCCACCCTTAGGCGTGAACTTGATGGCGTTGCCGAGAATGTTGATGAGCACCTGGCGAATCTTCATGTCGTCGCCGATATAGTAATCGTTAAGATCGTCGGAGACGGTGCACTTGTACGTCAGTCCCTTTTCATCGCATTGACCGTTGAAAATGGTGTTGACTTGTTCCATCAATTTTTCAAACGAGAATTCTTCGTTGCGGATCGTCATGCGGCCACTTTCAATTCGGCTCATGTCCAAAATCTCGTTGATAAGGCTCAAGAGGTGTTCTGCCGAAGACCCGATCTTTTCAAGGTAATCGCGCATCTTGGGAGAAATGTTCTCTTCGTGCAGTGCAAGGCTATCAAGGCCGATAATGGCGTTCATCGGCGTGCGGATTTCGTGGCTCATGTTGGAGAGGAACACTGTCTTTGCCTTGTTCGCTTCTTCGGCGGCTTTCAAAGCGTCGATAAGCGTTTGGTTCTTGGCAAGCGATTCCTGCATTTCTTCGTCAATGTTCGAAAATCCTACGCCTACAATGCGGATGGATCCGTCTTCATTTGTATTGGCTGTTGCCATACGGACCATTTCGTAAGTTTCTTTGCCCTTGTGTACGGACCTGTAGCGCATGGAAATAAGCGGTTCTTTTTGAAGCGCTTCACGAATGTGTTCTGGCTTGATGAATTCGATGAATTTTTCCTGATATTCAGGCAAAATGAACATCTTGGCGTAAGTCGAGAATATTTTCCAGTAGGGGATCTTTTCGCCAATGTCGAAGGGAATGTCTTCGTCCGTTACTTTTCGATAGCAGATGGAAGTGTCTGTTTCAAGGTCTACATAGAAAACGCTTTTATATTCCGCAGAAAGCGCATTGATCATGTAGCTTTGTTCGCTTCTCTGGCGTTCCTGTTCTACGAGCTTTTCTTGGAGCTTGAGCTGTTCTTCGAGTTTTTTCTGCTTCACTCGGTTTTCGGCGTCAATGACCTCTTGCTCAATTTTAAGTTTTGCGTTGCGGTGCGTCTGCAAAACGATAAAGATGAACAAAATGACGAGAACGAACAAGACGATGACGGATTTGAGGAGGTTGCGTTCGACGATGCCTTCCGAAATGGCGGAGAATTGTTCAGAGATGACATTGTCGCGAACGAGATAGGTGAGCATCCAGTCGGTCGACTTGACGGGAACGTAATAAACGGTTTCCTTCATTCCGTTAAACGTAAACGAGGTGGAACCTTCGCGATGTGCCGAAAAATCGGAACGAATTGTCTCAATGGAGTAGCCTTCTTCAAAAGTGGCCATTTCCATGGCTGAGAAAAAGTTCTCGTCGTTTGCGAATCCGCCAAGAACCATGCTCAAAAGAGACTTGCCATCTTTAGTATAGATGTTACAAGAAACGGCGCTGTTCGTATCTAACTGTAAGGAAACGCCTTCAAGCAAGCGGCTGATGTTGATTTCCATGAAGGAAACCACGAGTGTTTGGCCGTTATATGGAAGATTGTCGATGGGGATGGCGACAATGATGGTCTTGTGCTCGCCTTCAACTTTTTTGAGCGAAATTTCGGGTTTCGAGAGCGTTTTGTAGTCAAATGCGTATAAATCAATGTCGTCTCGCGTACCGTTGGACGTATAGATGACGCCCCTGGAGTCCACAAAGGCGAATCTTTCCAGGCCGTAAACGTGTTTTAGACGGAATTGGTAGGATTGGAAGCTTTCTTCGCTGGCTAAATCCTCTGGTGTGATGTGGTTCACAGCAAAGTTTAGACTGTTAACATAATCTGTAAGTTTTGATTCGACGAATTGTTCACGGCGACCGGCGAGTTCTTCCATGAACATTGAGCTTATGTTTTGTACTGCGCTATAGCCTAAGAATATAAAGCCTAAGATTAAGGCGAATGCCAAGACTATGTTGCCAATACCGGTTTCTTTTACGCTGTTGCGTTTACTCCACACCATGTATTTTTCCTCCCTGTAAAACAGGCTCTTTTATCCAAACCAGCGGCAAATATAAATAACGTTGTGATAAAAGTTGACATTGTAAGAAAAATGTGAGAAGAATTGTAAATTTGTAACAAAAAAATTATAGATGACACAATATGTCAAATTTTTTAGTGGAAAAAGTAATGAAAATAACATACATCGATTTGCCAACTATTGTTTAAATTTGACAGCGGAAAAAATGGAGTGTGGTCCAAATGGAAAACATCAGACAGGAAGAGGCTATTCGTCGTCGTGTACTTATCGTAGATGACGAGTTCATTAACCGCGAGATTCTGGGCAATATGCTTTCCAAGGCGTATACCGTAGACTATGCGGAAAATGCAAAGATAGCTCTTGATAAGCTTATGGATGCTGATGCTGCTTATTCGCTTGTTCTCCTGGACTTGATGATGCCTGTGATGGGCGGAATCGAGTTTCTGGAGCGAAGGCTTAAGAGCGATAGACTCAAACGAATCCCTGTTGTGGTGATGACATCGGAAAATGAATTTGAAATCAAGTGTCTTAGACTAGGTGCCGCAGATTTTATTAAGAAGCCTTTCAATCTTCCTGAAGTTGTTTTAGCGCGCTGCGAAAGAATTGTCGAACTGTTCGAGGACAAAAACCTAATTCGCCATACGGAAAGGGATAGTGTCACAGGACTTTTTGTCAAGGACTACTTCTTTGAGTACATCCGTCAAATGGAATTGTGGGGCAAGCAGATCTCCCGCGATGCGCTCGTTCTTGATATTGAACAATTCCATTTAGTCAACGAATTTTGCGGACGCCCTTTTGGCAATTTTGTCCTTGCAAAGATTGGCAAAACGTTGAAAGAAGAACTTGCGGCATTGAATGCAATTGCTTGCCGCGCCGATGCGGATACGTTCTACGTTTTTGCAACGCATCAAGAAGATTATTCCAAATTCCGTAATACGCTGGATTCAGTAATTTCCAAATTTTTCCAGATGAATAATATCCGTATTCGTTACGGAATCTGGGAAAATGTAAGTCGTGATTTTGAAATAGAAGACTGGTTTGATCGCGCAAAAATTGCCTGCAATACGAATCGTGGCGATTTTACGAAATCTTTTGCGCATTATAACAACGAATTGCATGCAAAGTACCTGTTCGAAGAGACTCTCATCCACGATTTGGATGAAGCCATTGCAAACAAAGATTTGAAAGTCTATTACCAGCCAAAGTACAATATCGTGGGCTCTACGCCACGCCTTGCAAGCGCAGAAGCTTTGATACGCTGGATTCATCCGAAACTCGGGTTTATCAATCCAAGTGATTTTATTCCTTTGTTTGAAACGAACGGATTGATTCAAAAAGTGGACAACTACGTGTGGCATGAAGCTGCTGCGCAGATTCGTCGCTGGAAAGAAGAACTTGGAACGTCAATTCCTGTGTCGGTGAACGTGTCTCGCATGAATATTCTTGATCCGGAATTGGAAACTAAATTAGAACGTGTCCGCAATGAAAATGGACTTTCTCCAGAAGAGCTGATGCTTGAAGTGACTGAAAGTGCGTATTCCGAAAATACGGGCCGACTCATTGAAGTCGTGGAACGGTTGCGCCAGAAGGGCTTCCGCATTGAAATTGACGACTTTGGAGCCGGATATTCTTCGTTGAATATGATTACCTCCATTCCGGTGGATATTCTGAAAATTGATATGTCCTTTATTCGTAATATGGAAAAGGACGAACGCAATCTCAAGCTGGTCAAGCTCATTATCGACATTGCAAAATTCTTGAACGTCCCTTCAATTGCCGAAGGTGTTGAAACCGAATCGCAAATGGAAACATTGAAAAAGATGGGATGTGAAATTATTCAAGGCTTTTATTTCTCAAAACCCGTACCACCCAAAGACTTTGTCTCGTTTTTTGAAGGTGAAGCCGTATCTAGGACAAAATAATCGTGATTACCGTAGAAAAATTAAATTCATTTGGCGCAAATGCCTCTGAAGGTCTCGCTCGCTGCTTTGGAAACGAAGCTTTATTCTTGAGACTTGTAATGACCGTTCCCGATGATGCTGTGTTTGACAGACTCAAGCAGAAACTGGAAGCCAATGATTTGGACGGCGCTTTTGATGCAGCTCATGCATTGAAGGGTGTTTTGGGAAATCTGTCGCTTACGCCGCTTTATACGATTGCCGTTGAAATAACGGAACATCTGCGCAATCGCACGCAGATGGATTATAGCGGACTCTTGACGAAGCTTCTCGAAAAGCGAGATGAACTCGGCAAGCTCTGCGCAGAATAAAAATAGTCAATGGTCATTGGTCAATAGTCTTTAGAATTATAAGCGTAAGATTCGTCAAACTATTAACTAATAACTAATGACTACTTGAATTCTTCGCACCACTTGGGTACGACTTCGGTCGCCTTCCCTTGAATGACGACGTCTGTGTACGGGTCGCCGTAGGGTGCTTCTAGATTTAAACAAGTGACTTTTGCACCGTACGAGTGCGCAAAGCTCTTGAATCCTGCCGCCGGATATACGACACTGCTCGTGCCGATGTAGGCGAATTCGTCGCAGTTCATCAGAGCTTCTTGAATTTCGTCCATGTACAATGGCGTTTCACCAAAGAACACGATGTCCGGGCGCACGGGGCTTCCGCAAATCGGGCACTTGGTGTCCAACGTTTCTTCACCCGTGAATTCAAATTCATGCTCGTTCTTTGTGCAACGGAGTTTCATCAAGTCTCCGTGCATGTGCAAAACGCGCTTGCTTCCTCCGCGTTCGTGGAGGTCGTCGACGTTTTGCGTCACGAGCAAGAACTCGTCGCCGAGGCGCTCTTCAAGCTTGGCAAGCGCTATGTGCGCTGCGTTCGGCTGGTGCTCTGGGAGCCCCTTTCGCAAGAAGTTGTAAAAGTCCTTGACTCGCTTCGGGTCACGGCGGAGGGCGTCCGGAGTGCAGACGTCTTCGATGTTTTCGTGTTCCCACATGCCGTCGTTTCCGCGGAATGTGCGGAGGCCAGATTCCGCGCTGATTCCAGCGCCTGTCAGTACGACGAGTCTTTTACGTTTCATAGATCCTCCTTACGAAATGGATGCAAAGAAAAGCGCTTCTGCGACGATTCCGCTTTCGAAATCGGGCAGGTAAAGGCTTTCGTTTTCGCCATGGGCGTTGCATTCCGGGTCTTCGAGGCCCGTGAGCAAAATAGGGATGTTGCCGAGCGTATTGCGGAAAAGTTCTGCGCCCGGGATGCTTGCGCCGCAGCCGATGAACTTGGTGGGGGAGGCGTAAGCGTCCGCCATGGCGTCGCTCATCTTTTTGAAGAACGGGTGATTTGTGTCGGTAACAAACGGATTGGCGCCGTCTTCCTTGTCAATAGTGATTTCCATGTTGTTCGGAACTTGGGCCTTGAGGAAGTCGGCGAGCATGTCGGTGCATTTCACTGCGTCCATGCCGGGAGCAAGGCGGATGCCGATTCGGGCATAGGCGCTGTCTTGCAGTACATTGCCGGCGTTCACGCGAGAACCGGATTCAATTGTGCTCACGATGATGCTCGGGCGGCGCCAAAGCGAAATCAGAATTTCGTCTTCCGGCACGTTTAACTTCACTTGTTCAAGAATACCGCCGTCGTTGCGGAAGATTTCTTCGGTCATGCCGAGCGACTTGTAAGATTCCAGTTCTTCCTTGGTCGGCGGGATGATGTCGTCTTCGTAATGCGGGATGAGAATCTGGCCATCCTTGTCGGTGAGACTTGCAATCATGCGGCAAAGCGCCTGGGCCGGGTCGGGAATCGGGCCAGACCACGAGCCGGAATGGAGCGGAGCCTTTGTCGCGCGAAGCGTGACGTTGATCGCGCTCATGCCACGAAGCGTCGTTGTGATGGACGGTGTCCCCTTCGCGAAGTTCCCGAGGTCAGCAATAATGACGGCGTCGCTCTTCAAGAGTTCCGCATGTTCCGTGAGAATCTTTTCAAAGCCTGCACTCCCGGATTCTTCTTCGCCTTCGATGATGAACTTGAGGTTTGGACCATTGCCTTTGAGTTCACGGCGAACCTGTTCAAGAGCGGCAAGATGCACGATGATGCCCGCCTTGTCGTCTGCGGTGCCGCGCCCAAAGAGTCGGTCGCCTTTCTGTGTGGCTGTAAACGGGGGCGTGTCCCACAAAGCTTCTCGCATGGGTGGCTGAACATCGTGATGTGCGTACAAAAGGATGGTCGGCTTGTCCGGGCTTGTGAGGCTTTCGGCGTAAACGCTTGGGCGTCCGCTTGGCGGCATCAAAAACTGGATGTTTGTGAGTCCTGCTTTTTCAAACATCGCCTTTACGGCGTTCGCGGAGTCTAAAACGTACTTCTGGTCAAAATTGTCAAAACTGATGGACGGGATGGCTACCAGGCTCGAAAGCATGTCAATGTAGCGCATCATGTTTTCGTGAATGTCTTTTTTGATTTGATTTTGCATAATTTTACTCTCTTGTCTAATAGAATTATAAAATTTTTCATGCTGCTGCAATAGCTGGTTTGTTAGTTCTATCGCTCCATCAAGACTGTCTTTGATAGAGTATTTTTCTATTTTACTACCCATGGACAATAATTGCATCAACCACGAATATTACATGCGCGTGAGCGATCGCATTCTCGCTTTGATTCGTCGCATTTTTCATAACAATCCTGAATTTCGACATGACTCTTTTAAGCATGTGGCGCGTTTTGCTCCAATCATCCCGTTTATGGGCGGTCGTCCGGACTTGAGCAAGACTTTAAATCGCGTGGTGACGTTTGCCGATGGCTCGAATCCGCTCCATTTTGGGGCTCCGATTGTGCTTGCGGCTGGTGCAAACAAGACGGCTCTTCGCATTTGCGATTATGCCAACATGGGCTTTGGCGGTATTTCCGTTGGTACGGCGACACGCCATGTCCGCGAAGGAAACACGCACAGACCGCGTATCGGATTCCTTGAAAAAGACCGTGCTATCCACAACAGTATGGGCCTCAATAACGATGGTGTCGAAGCGGTGACGCGTCGTACGGACGCCCAGATTGCGGCTGCACACAGAAATCAAATGTGCGTGGGAATATCTGTTGCCGAGACGCCGGGCCTTACCGATGAAAATGAAAAAGTCAAGGACATTGTCGAAAGTTTCTCCATTGCATACCGTGTGGCAGATTACATCGAAATCAACGTGAGTTGTCCGAATACAGGGGAGAACCGCCTCGATCTCGACATGTCCTTTATCGAAAAGATTTTCTCTGAAATCAAGAAGTACCGCGATGCGCAAAGCTACCGCAAGGCAGTTTATGCAAAGCTCAGCCCGGATATGGCCGAAGCGCATACGGCAACCATCATGGATGCGCTTGTGAAAGCTGGCGTGAACGGCGTTGTCATTGGCAATACGTACCCGACCAAAAAGCTTGCGGATCTTCCGGTTCATGCAAAGTATGACGAACTGACACCGCTTCGAGCCGATGGCGATCGCGGCGGCATGTCTGGCCGACCGCTTTATGAAAACATGGTGAAAAACGTCAAGTTTATCCGCGAACACTACCCGCAGATGAGCGTGATTGCCTGCGGCGGCATTGATCACGGCTACAAGATTTATGACCTTCTCAAGCTCGGCGTCGATGCTGTACAGTGCTATTCCGTTGTGGCTTTCCGCTGGATGGCAGCCCATGCAATGCGCAGGGAACTTGAAGAGGCTCTCTCGAAAGACGGCTACAGGACTCTCGCCGATTACGACGCCAAGAATCCGAAATAGTAAAGAAAGGGAATGATGCTCCGAAGCGTTAAATTTTTTGTTGTAGCGCTTTTGCTAGGCTGTATCCAGTCTTATGCTGGATACTTTATTGAGCAGTCCTACGAAGAGGCTCCGGCATCAGATTCTCTTTCCTCGTTTTCGTTTGGTGGTGAATTGGAACTTGTCTATTATTTGGGGGCCGTGCATCCGGGAATCTTGCTGGGTGGTGAGTATCGCTTCCATAAACACCATTCGGCGGATTTGTTTGGCGTGGCGCTTTTCTCGGGGGATTATCTTGAAATCGGCGCGGACTGGAGGTTCTTTTTCCGTGGCTCTCGCGAAGACGACTTTTTGCGTTTGGGCATATCGTTTATCTCGTTTGAACGTTATGACAAAAGCTATTTTCCGCCCCGTGTGACTCTAGGATACGGCCGTGATATTGTTTTTTTTAAAAATGCAAGCTTCTTGTGTCGCTTTGAATTGGATGCAAGCTACATCATTGGTAGAGCGCTTGTCGATGAAAAGAACAGCCGCGAAGCCCATTTTACTGCATCATTGAATATCGGATTTTATCTATTTTAAATAGCAATTTATAGGATGGATTAAATGTCAAAAATGATTCGTGCAATTTTCGTGCTTTTAGTCTTTGCGGTTTCCGCGTTTGCTGGGCCATGGCTTGGGCTCACTTACAAAAAGTCGCTCTATGAAAATCACCTTGCTCTTCTCGTTTCGGGTGTGCACCCTGAATCGGGCTGCTTTTCGGCGGGCGTTGTTTCGGGCGACTTGGTGATTGGTTTTGATGGCAAGGACCTGGTCAATGTGGCGCAAATTCAGAATGTTTTGAAAGACGCTGCCGTGGGATCGCATGTGGCGATTGAAATTTTCCGCGATGGCAAGCGCATCCCGCTTACGGTAACGCTCACGGAACGCCCAGATGATATCACGAGCCTTACGGGGTCTGCAATAGGAAGCAAGATGGCATCGTTTGGCAAGAACTTCTACAAGAATGGCGAAAAGAGACTGGAAGCTCCTAAAGCTACGCTTCTGGACTTCTGGGCTACTTGGTGTGGACCTTGCCGTCAGACGCTCCCTGTTCTTGAAAAAATGTACAACAAGTATTCAAGTCAAGGCTTGGAAATCATTGGCATTTCGTCGGAACAGAAGAATACGCTCCTCTCGTTCTACAAAAAGCAGCATGCCTCTCCGTATCCGCTTTATCGCGATGCCGACCAGGGCCTTTGGCGCCGTTATGGGATCCATGCGGTTCCGACTCTCATGCTTCTTGATGGGAACGGTTACATCAAGCGTGTCTGGAGTGGCGCTCCAAGCTTTGAAATGCTTGAAAAGCTCGTCCTCGAAGTCTTGGAAAAGTAGAACATCGCTGGAAAAGTTCGTAAGAATCTAGTTTTTTGACGTGAGCGCGAAACCTTGTCGCGCTCTTTTTAAATTTCTATCTTGCGCCGTGTGAAGCGAATTCATCGGACAATTGCAAAACTTCTCGTCGTGAACGGCTACTTGCCAAAGCTTGGGCTTGCTGCGGTAATCGGTCTTGTGACTGGTCTTGTCGCGGTGGCGTTCCATTTTGGGCTTAGCGAGGCGATTGCGTGGGTTCGCAAGCCGTGGACGCTTGGAATTTTCCCATGGTGGGCCTTTGCTTTAGTGCCTGCTATTGGTGGGTTTGTTGTCGGTGTTTTTATCCACAAGGTGGCTCGCGCTCCTGAAACGGCGGGGCAGGGCACTGACAAGATGATTTATTCGTTCCATCATCAAGGCGGTAATGTCCGTGCGCGTGTGGCGCCTGTAAAGTTCCTTGCGAGTATCATGACGCTTTCGACAGGAGGCTCGGCGGGTTACGAGGGGCCGATTTCGCAGATAGGCTCTGGCATTGCTTCAACGATTTGCAAGTTCTTCAAGATGCCGCGAATGATGCGTGGACAGTTTATGCTGGCGGGTACGGCGGCAGGGCTTGGTGCCATTTTCAAGGCTCCGCTCGCTGGCGCGCTCACGTCGGTCGAGATGCTTTACCGCGAGGACTTTGAGTCGAACGCTTTTGCGACTTCTATTATTTCGTCGGTCGTGGCGTTTACTGTTTATATTGCGTTTGTCGGTTCTTCTCCTGTGATTGGCTGCACGATGGATTTCCCGTTCACAAATGGCGTTGAGCTTTTGGCGTGCGCCTTGCTTGGGATCCTGTGTTTCCCGTTCTCGTACTTGTATGTGCGCTGCTATTACGCGTCTGAACGGCGATTCAACAAGTGGGCGATTCCCGTTTGGCTCAAACCTGCAATGGGCGGTGCGTTCATTTCGCTATTGGTGCTTGCTTTCCCCGAGGTTTCGGGTGGCGGTTTTGAATTTATCGACAACCTCATGGCTGGACTTGTGCCGCATACCGTTTTTGGAGTGTTGCTCTTGCTTGGAATTGTGCTTGCAAAAATCGTGGCGACATCGATTACGGTCGGTTCGGGCGGTTCTGGAGGAGTCTTTGGACCATCGCTATTTATTGGTGGGGTTATTGGCGCTATGTTTGCAGGAATATGCGAACTTGCGTTCCCGGGAATTATTCGCATGCCCGAGATGTTCATTCTCGTCGGAATGGCTGCGTTTTTCGCGGGTGCTGCCAAGGCGCCAATTGCTGGCGTCGTGATGGTTTGTGAAATGACGGGGAGCTACAGCCTCTTGCCAGGACTTTTGATTGCCGCAGTGATGCACATGGCGTTTTCGCGCAATTGGACAATCTACAAGAGCCAGGTGCTTAACAAGTTTGCGTCTCCGGCGCATCGCCGCGATATGGATCGCGAACTCATCCAGGCGTACGACAAAATCGCTAAAGAGTAACGCTTGTAGCGATTTGCGGGTTGTTGGTCATTAGTCATTGGTTTTAGTTATAGTTGTTACTAGAGAGTTGCGCTTTCGGTATAAAAAGGAGATGCCTGCGCAGAGTGCTTCACGTGTAATTGAAAAAGTCGCGCATTTTCGCGCGACCTTCCTACTAAATTCTAAGTTCTAACTACTTCTAACTTCCTACCGTCTACTTCCTACTTCCTACTTCCTGCTAAATTACGAACAGCGGAGAATTTGACCCGGGCGGATCTTTTCGGATTTGAGGTTGTTTAGACGCTTGATCTGTTCTACGGAAGTTCCATATTTGTGAGCAATTTTTCCGAGGCAGTCGCCAGGGCGAACTTTGTAGAACTTGCTCTTGCCGATTTCCTTCTGGTAGGCGGCTTCGATTTCCTGAAGCTTGTCTGTGTCAAGCGTGACGGAAATGTCCCTGAATGTGCCTTCGGCAAAGTCGTAAACTGTTTCTGGATTGATGTAGACACCGTTGTAGCGCATTTCGAAATGCAAGTGGGCGCCAAACGAACGGCCTGAGTTGCCTCCAATGCCAATCGTGTCTCCAGCCTGGAGTTCGTCACCGACCTTGACCTTCCAGCGTTCAAGATGGGCGTAAAGCGTAGTAAGGCCATTGCCGTGGTCCAAAATCACGTAGCGGCCATAACCCTTGCGGCGTCCCTGATTGCGCACCTTGACGACCTTGCCTGCGAATGCGGCTACGATTGTACGGTCTTCACCATGGCAGAGACCAAGGTCGACTCCGCGATGCATGCGGTGCTTGCGCGGACCATAATGGCCTGCAACGCGACGGCTTTCCGTCGGGATGATGGAAGTCGTCATGTCAAGGACAAAAAGCTTTTCCGGGGCGCCAGTGGAGGCGGAATCAGTCGTTGCCTTGATGTCGGCATCGGCTTCTGCGTATTCGCGTGTGGCCTCTTCGGAATCGAGGCTATCGCTGTTGATTCCTTCTTCAGTTCCCAAATCGACTGTGGAATTGCTGATGATGTCTTGCTTTGCTACAGTTTCTTCTTTCACTTTGGCTGTAGCTTTGGATTTGCGAGACTTTGATTTTTTATGAGTAAAAGTGCTTTCGTTGATGACGAACTTTCCAACGGTTTGGGCTTCAGCTTCGGAGGCGAAGTCGTTAATTCCGTCAATGGTCTGGTTTACTTCCGTATTTTTGGATTCAACGAGGCGAGGAACAATTTTTCCGGCCATGTCGTCGTCTTTTGCGAAGAGGGCGAGCGGCAGGACTCCTGCAATGAGTATAGTTTTAATCTTCATAAAAAAACGGTGTATTATATATATGGGTTCAATTATACTCAATTTTTATGGTTTTGTCACTATGTTTAGAACCTTTTTTCACGAGATATTAACAAGAAATATTTTACGTAAGTTTATTTTATCTTTTATATCGTTGTATTGGTTTGAAATTCTTAATTTTTGGTCAAAAAGTCAATTTTAAGGCTGCGGACAAATCCAGCGAATCTCGCAGGATAACATTGAAATGCTACAAACGATTGACCACTGACCAATGACTAATGACCATTGACCAATAACTAGAACTGGAAGTAAATGAACGGGCAGGAATCTGCGCTCATGAACTGGTAAATTACGAAGATGATGAACGCCGTCGCCGCCACCATTCCCGGAATCGGGAGCGATGCAAATGTGATGCGGTAACGGGATTTCACGCGCTTCGGGATCCAGTGGATAAGCATACCTGCGATGAACACGAGAATGATATTGATGTGTTCCCATGCAATCGGGAGAATCGTGTCCCAGCGCCAGGCAGTACCCATCTGGTGCACCATGTTCTTTGCTGTGTTCCAGGCAACTTCGTTTGCTTCTGCCGGGTCGAGGTTCGAACCTGCGCGGAAGAATAGACGCGTGAACGTGATGAACACAAACGTGAGCGTCACATTCCATGCGGTCGTGAGCCACGGAAGTTCCTTTTTGCAGAACAAATGATAAATGATGGTTGAGTAGATGCCCACGAAAAGCACGCCGAACCATACGGCGGTAATGGCGCATATAGGAATCGTGTAGTGCTTGTAGAGGATGGCACTCAGTGCAAAGAAACCAAGGGCAATTGAAGCGCGGACGGTTGCGCTGCGCTTGACCCAGAGCTTGTTGAACACTTGGCCAAAGCCGTTCAAGCCGCCCCAGATGATGAAGTTCCAGCTAGCGCCATGCCACCAACCGCCGACAATCTGCGTTGCCATGGCGTTCATGTTCGTGGTAATCGTCTTGCGTGATTCCGGCTTGAAGTATGCAAAAATCGCGATGTAGACAAAGAAAACGCCAAGTGCGATACCGACCCACATGCTGCCAGAAAGGAGGATTGCCACAAGGCTCAAGAAACCCATCCAGAAGAACGTGCCGACGGTTGCGTTTCTGTTACCGCCAAGAGGAATGTACAAGTAATCGCGCCACCAGCTAGAAAGCGAGATGTGCCAACGGCGCCAGAATTCGGTCGGGCTCTTTGCCTTGTACGGGCTGTTGAAGTTCTGCGGCAAGCGGAAGCCCATCAAAAGAGCAACGCCAATGGCGATGTCCGTGTAACCCGAGAAGTCTGCGTAAACCTGTAACGAATAAGCGAAAAGCGCAATCAGGTTTTCAAGGCCGGTAAAGAGGAGCGGGGTGTCGAAAACGCGGTCCACAAAGTTCGTGGCGAGGTAGTCGCTCAAGATGATCTTCTTGGCAAGGCCGTTCAAAATCCAGAACACAGCCATGCCAAAAGCGCGGCGGGGGAGGAAATACGGCTTGTAAAGCTGCGGCACAAACTTGTCTGCACGCACAATCGGGCCTGCCACGAGCTGCGGGAAGAACGAGAGGTAAAAGCCGAAGTTCAAAATGTTATCTACAGCCTTGATTTTACCACGGTAAATGTCAATGCAGTAGCTCATCGCCTGGAACGTGAAGAACGAAATGCCTACCGGGAGGATAATCGTATCCACAAGCGAGTGCGTGTTGAACATGGCGTTGCTTGCGGCGGCAAAGAAGTTGTACACATGGAGTTCAATGCCGGTAAAGTCGTAAAGTGCGTCCAAGAAGAAGTAGGAGTATTTATAATAGCAGAGTACCAGCAAGTCGATAATCACGACTATAATCATCAAAAGTTTCTTTTTCCACTTGACCTCGGACTTCTCGATCCACTTGCCGATGAAGAAGTTTGCTAGCACGCAGAAGATGAGGATGCACACGTAGCTGCCGCTCGTCTTGTAGTAGAAGAACAAGCTTGTCGCAAACAGGAACGCGTTGCGGAGCAAGAGCTTGCTGTGGACTAGCGAGAAGATGGCAAATACGACCGCGAAGAAACCCCAGAAATAGAACTGGGTGAAGAGTAACGGGGAGTTCGGGTCAAACGCGAATGTGCGGGTCAGGTAGGGGATGATATAGTCA
>Ga0310696_10004305_pt1 | contig 17496 bp, 12 predicted proteins | sample AusTroGonzalo_MG_4_FD_203885 | JGI IMG/M metagenome (GOLD analysis project Ga0310696, IMG submission 203885) | Bovine rumen microbial communities from tropical cattle in Woodstock, Queensland, Australia - Gonzalo_02 (v2) (version 2) | ecosystem: Host-associated > Mammals > Digestive system >...
CCTTATACAAAAAAATCCCGCGAATAATCGCGGGATTTTTGTCGAAATGAATCGTTATCGCCTTATTCCTTCACAACCTTGACGGTGGTGATGGCGTTGTTGTTAGCGATGCGTACCATATAGACGCCAGGAGCGAAGCCGCTGAAGTCGAGTTCAGTGCGGTCGGCGGCGACCTTGGAGGTCATCATCAGTTTGCCGAACATGTCGTACACGGTGATGTCAGCGTTGATAGCGTTGCTTTCAACCGTCACATTGCCAGTGGTCGGGTTCGGGTAGATGTTGGCCTTGATGCTGTAGTTGTTGACACCGACGGTGTAGTCGAATTCAACAGCTTCAGACCATTCGGAAAGGTCGTCTTCGGAGCAGACAGCCTGGACGGTGACGATAGCGTGGACACCCTCTTCAAGACCTTCAATAGTGAAGCTGTTGGAACTGACGGTGGTGTTGACAGCAGTGTCGCCTTCAACGGTGATTACCACGTTGTAGTTGGCAGCGTCGCCAGTCCAGGTCACAACACCGTTTTCAACGGTAACGTTGGTCGGAGTAGCGCAAGGAGTCTCTTCACTGGCGAAGATGTTGATGTCATCCAAAAATACGTTGTATCCATCATAACCTGTGGACACGAATGAAATCTGATAGGTTGCACTCAGGTTGGTCAGATCAATGGTCTCCATTGTATATTCAGCGACTTCAGTGGTGTATTCAACGAGAAGTGTCCATTCATCAGAAGCACTTGTTCTGTAGTACACGGCCATGGCATCAATATTACCTTGGTAAGCAGCTTGTCTGTGATAGAATGTAAGGACAGCATTGCTCAACTGAGTCAAATCATAGACAGGAGAAATCAGACGGCTCTGAGTTCCCGGCTGGTAAGGAGCAATTGCAACGGAAGAGCCTTCGTATGCATACTCTTCATCTTCTTCAACCCACCAATCATAATCATTACCTGCAATGTGTTCAACGCTCCAGCAAAGACCTCCATTTTCGAAACCATCTTGATACGGATTTTCATTCGTAACCACGATTACTTCGTCGCATTCGGTGACGAAGGAAACAACAGTGCTCCATTCAGACTCGTCGTCATCGGTGCAGTTGGCTTTCACTTTCACGGTATAGATAGTGGCAGCGGTGAGGTTGTCGAGGGTGAAGGGATTGGTGGCAGCAGCCACTTCGGTGCCGTTCACTTCAATCGTCCAGCCCTGGGGAGCCTCAACGTTGTTGTCAGTCCAGCTGATGGTGGCGGAAGTGTTGGTGATGCTGTCAACTTCTACACTGGTAGGCTGGAGGCAAGAGGGTGCTTCTCCAACCCGAACATCATCCAGGTAGAGGTAGCCATCCGTTCCATAAGGTGCCCAGTTGCTGGTGCCTTGGAAAACGATGACCACATTATTGGTAGCCTCGAGGTTCGTCATTGCAATTCCCATCGAATTCCAGTCGGCAATGTCGGTCAGAGCGGTAGCCAGAGCAGTAGTGTAGGTGTTGCCGCCGTCAGTGGAAACGAACACAGAGAAATCACCTCCTGTGGGATTCTTGCAATTGAAGGAGAGGTAGGGCATTTCGAGTGCGGTAACATCGAGCACAGGGGTTTTCAGCATGTTGGTGTTACCTGTAGAATTATAATAGGAGTCAAAGCGCACGCATGCACCGGTGGCACCTGTTGCATAGTAGTTCCATTTGTAACTTTCACTGGTAGTGGTTCCGTCACTGTTGTCCCAGCAAGCGGGAATACCTTCGGTAAGGGTGTTGAAATCTTCAATGAAAGGATTTTCAGCGGTAACCTCGACGATGACACAAGGAGTATTGAAGGTGATGGCGCTGCTATAGTCATACATCTCTTCGTCAGAGCAGTTTGCTTTAATTCTTACTGAATAAGAGCTGGAGGGATTAAGGTTCTCGATGGTGTAGGGATTCTCGGTGATTCCTGTGGTCTCTTCACCGTTCACTTCGATGGTCCATTCAGTTTCGCCGCTGTTGGCGGTCCAGCTGATAGTGGCTGAAGTAGCAGTCACATCCGTAGCAGGATTCAAAGTGGGAGCTACGCAAGCGGGAGCCTCGGTTACGGAGAGGGTGTAGTCTTCATAAATAGTGTAAGAGGTGTTGAGACACGGATTGTAGTTGGAACCATTGTTGATAGCAGCGTCAAACTGGCTGTCAGCACCGCCGATACGCATTCTGTAGGTTCCTACAGGGGTATTGGCGGGAATGGTGAAGGTGCAAGAGAGGGTGGTGGGTGATTCAGCAAGAGACTGACCTGCAAACACAACCTCGTCATCGGTAAATTCCACATCGTTGTTCCAGTTTACCCAAATGACAGTACCATAGGTGTAGGAGGAATAACCACCGGATGTGTAATAGGTCACGTCAACGGTAACAGCAGTACCGGCAGCACCGTCACCAATCTGTTCGGTGTAATTTCCGTAATAGGGGGATGAAGTCGGATGGGTGTCGTTATTCACAATCTCGGTCTGACCGAAGGTCACGTTCGTAATACCTTGGCCGTCAACGGAGGTAGGAGCGGGGGTACACAAGCCAGTATAGAAGGACACACTGTTGGTCCATACGGAGCTGTCAGCTTCACCGCAGTAAGCACGGACGCGGATGGTGTAGTTCGTCTCTTCTGTGAGGGTGTCAATGGTAATCGGGTTTTCGGTAACAATGTCAGTTTCAACGCCGTTGATGCTCAAAATCCACTGAGTTTCTTCGCCGCCTGCAGTCCACTCAAGAGTGACACTGTTGGTGGTGATACCGTCGGTAGCAAGAGCAGTAGGTCTCGGACAGGTGGGAGGAGTAACGAAGTTGATTTCATCGCTCCAAGCGCTTTCGGCTTCTGCATCGCAGTTGGCTTTCACTTTCACAGTAATGTTCATATCGCCCATAGGAGCGTCGAAATTGAAAACGTATGCAGAGTCGGTATTGACACCAGGAACTTCGATGAATTCTTCAGTACCTTCAACCTGGTAGGCCATCGTCCAAGAAGCGGGAGTGGCGTCATTGTTGTCATCCCAGCTGATTTGGAAGTAGGTGGTGGTCACCGTATCCAGACGCAAATCGGTAGGAGCCAAACATGCGGGAGTCTCCTCTACTACCACATTGTCCAAATAAATGTATGCATCGCCATTACCATAGTTGCTGGTGCCTTGAAATACCACCACCACATTGTCGGTAGCTTCAAGACCATCCAGTGCAATAGCCATCGGAGTCCAGTTCGTGGCACCCGTCAGGCCAGTAGCCAGTTCAGTGGTATAGGTTTCACCGCCGTCAGTGGAAACAAAAACGGAGAAATCACCACCAGTGGGGTTCTTGTACATGAAGGTAACTCTCGGAGTAGCTAAAGCAGTGATATCCAATCCAGGGGTCTTCAACATATTGGTATTACCATTGGTGTTGCTATAGGAATTGAATCTCACACAAGCTCCAGTGTAGCCATTGGCATTGTAACTCCACTTCTGGTAAGAACTGGTGGTAGTACCATCTTCATTATTCCAGCACAACGGAATGCCAGCGATGATGCCGTTGAAATTCTCACGGAAGGAGTTCTCTTCGGTCACAACAACTGTCACGCATTCGGTAATAAAGCTCACTGTGTTGGACCAGTGGGAGGTGTCAGTCTCCGAGCAGGAAGCGGCCACTTCCACTGTATAAATGGTGGCAGGGGTGAGGTTTTCTAAGGTATAGGGATTTTCTGTAACCGTAATTTCGGTGTCGTTGTAGCTGATAATCCAAGCCTCTTCTTCGTCGCCGGCGGTCCAGCTGATTTGGGCGCTGGTAGCTGTGACACTGTTTTCAACAATGGTCAGAGCGGTGGGTGCAAGGCAGGAAGGAAGGGTCATGAAGGAAACAGAACCATTGCTCCAAGCAGAACTGTCGGTTGCAGAGCAGGCAGCTTTCACTCTCACAGTGTATTCGGTTTCAGGAGTGAGGTTGGTAAGGGTGAAGGGATTGGCATCAGCAGCCACCTCCTCATCGTTCACGAGGAGCACCCAGCCGTTTTCAGGAGTCGTGTTATTGTTGTCCGTCCAGCCGATGGTTGCCTCGTATGCAGTAACGCTGTTGGCGTCCAATGTAAGCGCAGTAGGAGCGAGGCAAGAGGGCATGATTTCAACAGAAATGTCATCAATATAGGTGGAAGCACCCCATTCACTGATACCTTCAAAAATAACATAGAGGTCGCCAGAGGTTGGGATGGAGGCAGTATAAGGATACCAGCCAGTAGCATTTTCAGCAGGAGCAAGGGAGTTAACACGGTGGATATACATAATTTCAGTAGCACCCACAGTGTCAGGAGTCGTATTAATCCAAACTTTCACACCTTCGTTTTGTTTGGAAGAATAGTTGCTTGAACGATAAACCCAGAAATTCACTTGATAGGCATTGGCTTCAGGAATGTTCAAGTGTCCTGTCACAAGGTTGTTCTTGTTACCAGTCTGCTGGTCCTCCAGTTGAGCGCAACCATTACCAGTATGAGCCATAGTAGTATTGCGGATCCATGTGGAGCTGGACGTGCCAGCGGTGTGTGCTACCGTCCAGCAAGTAGGCGGGAAGGTAACACCATCAAAGCTCTCTTGATAGGGGGTAGCTCCCGTAACATTGATAATTTCGCATTCCGTTGCGAAAGTGATGGAGTTGCTCCAGTCAGATACATCATCAACGGTGCAGGCAGCTTTCACCTTAACAGTGTATTCTGTGGCAGCGGTAAGGTTTTCAATCGTATAGGGATTTTCTGTGACATTGGTGATTTCGGTGCCGTTCACGTCAATCGTCCAAGAAGAAGGAGTCGTACTGTTGTTATCAGTCCAGCCGATGATGGCGGAAGTGGTGGTGATACCTGTAGCAGTCATACTGGTGGGTTTTGCACAAGATGCGGGGGCTGCAAAAGAAAAATCATCAAGGAACAAGTAATATTGGTCATTTGCAGTATAGGCTATCGCAATATACTTCGTTCCTGCAGGGAACATATCGCTGTAGAGTGTCCATTCTTCAGGGGCTAAAATTTCCTCACCCCATGTGAAAGAAGAGGTCTGGTTGTCGGTGGTGGAATAACCTACCATAAATGTTTCATCATAATAATCCATATAGCATCTGTAGTAGAATTCAAGTTCTACCCCACTTTCAGTACCTGTCAATTCGGGGGAAATGAGGTACTGCGGCGGGTTAGTGCTATAATAGAACATGAATCCATAGGTGCCATTCATCGCTGAGCTAGTGGAAATACCTGTTCCACCAGAATAACCTGAGGCACCATTAACTATTGTCCATCCGTTAGTAGAGAGGTCGTTATCCTCAAAACCGTACGAATAGGGGAGCGCCTGTTGCGCCTGCATGGCCAACGGCAGCATCGCTACCATCAGCATCATCAGAAAAAGTCGTACTTTTTTCATAATAGATTGGTTTTGGTTAATAAATAAGGTTGTTTTTCATCATTTAATATTCAATACATTACATGACAAAATATCCAAAGACGGACTTTGGTTTTTGAGCTGGCAAAGATACAATATATATTTATATATACTGGACGGAGAATTGCCGAATTAAGAATTTTTGTGGAATGGAATCCCACACAAAAAAAAAACGCCACAATGTGACGTCTCTACTATACTCTATTCACAGAACCCTATTCCCTATCTCCGGCCGCGGGTGCTGAGCGCCTGCATCAGGTTCTTGGCCTTGCCGCTGTTCACCATCTTCATCATCTTGCGGGTGTCGAAGAACTGCTTGATGAGACGGTTCACCTCCTGGATGTCGTTGCCGCTGCCGAGGGCGATGCGCTTTTTGCGGCTTCCGTTGATGATGTCGGGATGGGCTCGCTCCTCGGGGGTCATCGAAAGGATGATGGCCTCCACGCCCTTGAAGGCGGTGTCGTCGATGTCGAGGTCACGGATGGCCTTGCCCATGCCGGGGATCATGCCCATCAGCTCCTTCACGTTGCCCATCTTCTTGATCTGCTGTATCTGGTTCAAAAAGTCGTTGAAGTCGAACTCGTTCTTGGCTAACTTCTTCTGGAGTTTGGCGGCCTCTTCGGCATCGAACTGCGCCTGCGCCGTCTCCACGAAGCTGCGGATGTCGCCCATACCCAAGATTCTTTCCGCCATACGGTCGGGGTGGAAGACATCGATGGCCTCCATCTTTTCACCCGTGCCGATGAACTTTATGGGCTTGTTGACGACGGCTTTGATGGTGAGGGCGGCACCGCCACGGGTGTCACCGTCCATCTTGGTGAGGATCACACCGTCGAAGTCGAGCTTGTCGTTGAAGGCCTTGGCCGTGTTGACGGCATCCTGACCGGTCATGGCGTCCACCACAAACAGGATTTCGTGCGGCTGTACGGCCTCCTTGATGTTGCCGATCTCTTCCATCATCTCCTCATCCACGGCCAGACGACCGGCGGTATCCACGATGACGAGGTCGTAGCCGTGCTCCTTGGCGAAGGCCACGCCGTTCTTGGCGATACGCACGGGGTCCTTCGAACCCTCCTCCGTATAGACGGGCACGTTGATCTGCTCGCCCAGCACCTTCAGCTGGTCGATAGCGGCGGGACGATAGACGTCTCCGGCCACGAGGAGCGGACGGCGGTTGCGCTTGTTGCGCAGCATGTTCGCCAATTTCGCGGCGTGGGTGGTCTTACCCGAACCTTGCAGACCCGCCATCAGGAAGATGGCTGGATTGGCCTTCAACGCCACGTCGGTGGCACTGTTGCCCATCAGGGCGATCAGTTCGTCGTACGTGATCTTGACCATCATCTGGCTGGGAGAGACGGCCTTCAGCACGTTCATACCCAACGCTTTCGCCTTCACCGAATCGGTGAACTCCTTGGCTATCTTGTAACTGACATCCGCGTCCAACAGGGCCTTGCGGACCTCTTTCATCGTTTCCGCCACATTGATGTCGGTAATGTGGCCTTGTCCCTTCAGGACCTTAAACGCCCGTTCTAATCTGTCACTTAAACTTTCAAACATTCTATATTAATTTTTCAATTAGCAATTAGAAATTAGTAATTTTCAGTTTTCAATTTTCATTTTTTAGTTTCCACGAGGTACTTGTCGATGATTTCCTTCAACTGTTCTTTGGTGAGGAGTCCCATGCTGCGTTTGGGTTTTTGTTTCGGGGTGAGGTAGAGGAGTGTGGGGATGTTGCGCACCTGAAGGGCGCGGGCCAAGTCTTTGTTGTGATCGACATTCACTTTATAGACGATGAAGGCGCCGTCGTACTCTTCCAGCAGCTGGTCGAGGATGGGGGAGAGGCGTTTGCACGGGCCGCACCAGTCGGCGTAGAAGTCCACGATGGCGGGCTTTTTGCCCTTATAGATCATAGTGGTGTCGTTGTAGTCGAAGATTTTCTTGACGAACTCCTCCTGCGTGAGCGTGATGGGCTCCAGTTTGTCCTTGTCCTGTTTCTTCTCGGTTTTTGCCTTCGCGGGCTTTTCAGCGGATGTGGCGTCCGTCTGGGCAGCCATCATGCCACAGAAGCAAAGGCATAGCAGGGTGATGATAAATCGTTTCATATAATGTCGGTTGTATATTGTAGAGACGCAAAATTTTGCGTCTCTACAATGGTGTTTTTTCGTTACTGTTTCAGGCTCACCGTTTTGTTGAATACAATCTTGTCGTCGGTGGAATCCTTGTCGATGCAGAAATAGCCGATGCGCTCGAACTGGTAGTGGCGTTCGGGGTTGGCGAGGGTGAGGTTCTCTTCGATCCAGCCGTCCTGAACGGTGAGGGAGTTGGGGTTGAGGTAGTCGATGAAGGTCTTGCCCTCTTCGCAGTCGTCGGGATCGGGGGCTGTGAACAAGCGTTCGAACAGACGCACTTCCGCCTTCTTGGCGTGGGCGACGGAAACCCAATGGATGGTGGCCTTCACCTTGCGGTTGCTGAGGGGCATGCCGCTCTTGGTTTCGGGGTCGTAGGTGACATGGATGGCGGTGATGTTGCCGTCGGCGTCCTTGTCCACGTGGCTGCACTTGACGATGTAGCCGTATTTGAGGCGCACTTCGCCACCGATGGTGAGGCGGTAGAATTTCTTGTCGGCCACCTCGCGGAAGTCGGCGCGCTCAATCCAAAGCTCCTTGGTGAACGGCACTTCGCGGGTGCCGGCCTCTGGATTCTCGGGATTGTTGACTGCGTTGAGCATCTCCACCTTATCCTCCGGGAAGTTGTCAATGATGAGCTTCACGGGGTCGATGACGGCCATGGTGCGGGTCGCCACTTTGTTGAGGTCTTCGCGGGCGCAGAACTCCAGCAGCGACACGTCGATGATGTTGTCGCGCTTGGCAATGCCGACGGTTTCGGCGAAGTTGCGCACGGAGGCGGGGGTGTAGCCGCGGCGGCGCAGACCGCAGATGGTGGGCATGCGCGGGTCGTCCCAGCCCATCACATGACCGTCGCGCACCAGCTGCATCAGCTTACGCTTGCTCATCACTGTGTAGTTGATGTTGAGACGGGCGAACTCGATCTGCTGCGGGTGGTGGATCTTCAGTGCCTCGCAGAACCAGTCGTACAGCGGGCGGTGAATTTCAAACTCCAAGGTGCAGATGGAGTGGGTGATACCTTCGATGGAGTCGCTCTGGCCGTGGGCGTAGTCGTACATCGGGTAGATGCACCACTTGTCGCCGGTGCGGTGGTGATGGCTGTGCAGGATGCGGTACATGATGGGGTCACGCATGTGCATGTTGGGCGAGGTCATGCCGATTTTGGCGCGCAGCACCTTGCTGCCGTCGGGAAAATCGCCGGCCTTCATGCGGCGGAACAAGTCGAGGTTCTCCTCGACGCTACGGTTGCGGTACGGACTTTCGATGCCGGGTTTCGTGGGCACGCCGCGGCCCGCACTGATCTCCTCCTGCGATTGGTCATCGACGTAGGCGAGACCGTCCATAATGAGCTGCTCGGCCCATTCGTAGAGCTGGTCGAAATAGTCGGAGGCATAATGCTCCTCGGCCCACTGGAAGCCGAGCCACGTAATATCTTCCTTGATGGAATCCACGTACTCCACATCCTCCTTGACAGGGTTGGTGTCATCGAAGCGGAGGTTGCAGAGACCGTTATATTTTTTTGCAATTCCGAAGTTGAGGCAGATGGACTTGGCATGCCCGATGTGCAGATAACCGTTCGGTTCCGGAGGGAATCGGGTGTGAACTTTCGATCCGTTTTTCCCGTTAGCCAAGTCTTTCTCAATGATTTCTTCAATAAAATTCATAGTGCGATAGGATTTGTTTTAAGGTTGAATGCCTTCCAATTTATGGATTTGGAAAGCGGCTGCAAAAGTACGATTTTTTCTCTTACCATATAATAAAAAAGGGATGACCGAAGCCACCCCTTTTTACTTGCGAATGCAAAGAAATTATTTGCACTTGATTTCAACGTCAACATCTTTACCGGCAACAACGGCAGACGGTCCATGATATTTGTCCACAGACTGGTTGGTGCAGGCGTCTTTGTCGAAATAGCGGACATCACCACTTTCGCGAGCCATCACTTTCTTGCCGTCTTCGTAACGGGTGCAGACACATTTCTTGCCGCAGGAGGCGAAAATCATAACGCCAGCCAGAACGAGGGCGCAAATTCCAAATACTTTCTTCATAATAATTTGATTTTAAATGGTTTATAAATTTCTAATTAGATTACAAAAATAGTCAAATATGTATTACCTAAACAATATTTGTCCGTAATTTAGGAATTATTAAGAGAATCAATTAGTTCTTTTTCTCCAGCTGGCCGGTGCCGGTGTTCTGGATTTTGATTTTCGGGGTGCCGCTATAGACCACTTTGCCGGAGGAGGTGATAGTCGCATCGAGATTAGATTCGGCGGAAACGGAGATGTTGCCGGAACCGTTGTTCACCACTTTGGCTTTCTTGGTGGCGAGACCGATGGCGTCAAAATTGGAGGAACCTGTGCTGGTCACGTTCACTTCGTCGGCGTTACCGGTCACTGTCACATTGCCGGAATTGGTCAGAGTGGCGATGATTTTCTTGCCCACAAAACCGTTGAAGCTGAAATTGCCGGAGCCATTGCCTTTAAGGGTCACGTTCTCGCTGCTGAGGCCGGCGATGGTGCAAGCTTCGGTTGTGGAGGTGGTGATGGTCGTGCTCTTCACGCCCGACATAGTCGTAACATTGAAAACGGTGTTGTCTTTCATAGTGACGTTCAGACTGGAAGCCAGCACATCATTGAGGTTCGTTTTAAAACCCTGTGAAAGAGTAAGTTTAAATGATGTGGTTTTCAGATTTTTGAAGTTGAGCGTGCCTTTTCCGTTGAGAATCATCTCCATCTTGTCGGAGGGAATGCCGTCAGCCGTGATGGTGCCGTTACCGTTGTACTGGAACTTGGTGATCATCGGCAGGGCGATACGGATGACGATGGGAAAGTTGTTCACAATTTTGGTCTTCTTGGCGATACCGATATTCAAGGCCTTGCCCTTCACTTCAGTAACGATCACGTCGTGGAGGTTGGATTCGGCCTCCACCTCAATTTTCGGGGTGATGGCATAATCAATGATGATGTCAAAATCGGCATTGACGTTAATCTGCTGGAATGCGGCCACGGAGCGGCTGTCTTTCTTGAGTTCGCGGTTACCGACAACATCTTTTGCCTGAGCAAAAAGGACGGCAAATGCCATCGCAACAAAGAGGAAAATTTGTTTTGAATTTCTCATAATGATATATTTTTAAGGTTAACAATCAAAAAAGCGTGCAAAAATACGAATTATGTTTCAAATAATCACCCATTCATTGAAATCCCGTATCTTTGCCCGTTTTTTCAAAAAAGGTTATGCCACAGCTAAATCAGGACAAGTTTTTGAAATTGAAGAAATTGCATCCCGACTTTTTTTATGATGGATACACATTTGAAATCAAGGAGGACCGGATAACGATGCAATTCGACTTCCGGATTGGGGAGAAAATTCACTTTTCGCCAAAAATGACGTTGCTTCCAGGCCGCCACCAAGCGTGCGTGCCCACACGGGATGAAATTGAGGGCCTCGTCTTCCACATCGGCCTCATCGAACTCATCAGCTACTGGAAGTGCGCCTGTCCGCCCGTTGTCCACCTGCCCGTGCGGCTGTCGGACACGCAGCAACAATGGTGGAAGAAGCTCTATTGGAAGGGATTAGGTGAATTTTTCTACCAGAACAGCATCACCGCCACCCCCGCCGAATTCCTGAACTTCCGGTTCAACGACGGTGCCCCGTCGGCAGCGGACTTCACCTACCGGCGCATCCCTGACAGTGAGGCGGTCATTGTGCCTATCGGGGGCGGCAAGGACTCGGTGGTGACACTGGAGCACCATCGCCGCACGCACCGTATCGTGCCGTTCATCATCAATCCGCGCGGCGCCACCCTCGAATGTGCCCGCATCGCCGGTTTCCCCACGCAAAACGACATCGTCGTGCTCCAGCGGCAGATAGCCCCCGAGCTGCTCCGTCTCAACGCCGACGGGTACCTCAACGGCCACACGCCCTTCTCGGCGATGCTGGCGTTCTACACCCTGCTGGTGAGCCATGTCACCGACGTGCGCAACATCGCCCTCTCCAATGAGAGCAGCGCCAACGAACCCACCATCCCCGGCACCGACATCAACCACCAGTACTCCAAATCCTTGGAGTTCGAGGAGGATTTTCGTAGTTACGTGACCACCAACATGAACGATGCGAGCCACTACTTCAGCTACCTCCGCCCCTACTCCGAACTGGAAATCGCCGAATTTTTCGCCCATTATCCCGACTATTTCCTCGTTTTCAAAAGCTGCAACGCGGGCAGCAAGACCGACAGCTGGTGCTGCAACTGCCCCAAGTGCCTTTTTGCGTACATCATCCTTTCACCGTTCATTGAAGACGAAACGATGATCCGCATTTTCGGGGAAGATTTGCTGGACAAGCCGTCGCTGCAGCAGTATTTCGATGAGCTGACGGGCATCGCCGAAATCAAGCCCTTTGAGTGCGTCGGCACGGTGGAGGAGGTGAACCGCGCCCTTTCGATGATTGCAGAGACGCGCGGTGACAAGACGCTGGTACGGAGGTGGCGGGAAGTGAGGGGAAAGCATTTCCCAGCGGTTGCGGAAAAGTAGTGTTTTCTTTCTTTTTGAAGAAGGGAAATTCACTCCTTCACCCTATAGCGGAAGCAGTCGATGCGGGTGAATCCCTCTGCACGCAGCTGTGCCGCACTCCGCTTGACGTCCTCCTCGGTGTTGTAGTCGGGGATGAGCGGCACCCGCACCACAATCCTGTCCGGGCCGACCGCTTGCAACAGATGCCGTAGGTTGCTGAGTACCTGTTCGTTGCTTCTTCCAGTGTAAGACTGATAGACAGCATTATCCAAATCCTTAATATCGACAATATACATATTAATGGACGGGATGACGGTCTCCAGATTTTCGGCGGGCACATTGAGGGAGGTCTCCACGGTGAGCTGCCAGTCGGGGCCGCAGAGCTCGCGGAAGTGGCGGATAAAGTCGGGACGCAACAGCGGCTCGCCTCCGCCGAAACAGACGCCACCGCCCGTGGCAAGGAAGTAGAGCCGATCAATAAGCACCGTCTGGTACAACTGCTCCGGGGTGAATTTCTTGCAAGGTCCTTCGGATTCCAAACAACTGGGGTTCAGACAGTAGCGGCAGTGCAGCGGGCAGCCGTGGAAAGCCGCCAGCGTGGTCACGCCGTCACCGTCAATGCCGATGCGGTGGCGGGCAATGCCGATGAACGGGGCTGCCAGAGACTCTTGCTTACTCATCCCGCTCATCAATCGGTTCGTCAATCACTTCAATGGTATCCTTGAGACGGGAGGTTCTGATGGAATCCCAAGATTTCACTTCTTCATCAATTCCGCCAAATGTGAATTGATTATAGGACACACTCTCATCTTTGGCAGAATGATCCTTGGGGTCATCAGCTGGATTTATATAAAAACCTAGAATAACCTCGCCGGGTATCGCAAACTCATCAGTTTTTTCTTCTTTCGGAATGGTGTCATTCGCTATCGTATCGGTTTTCACCACAGCGGTTTCTTCTACAGGCGGAATTTGTGGGAGTGGCGCTTCTTCCGGGGTTTGAGGGGAAGAGCAGCCTGCGGCAACCATCGACGAGAGGGCGATGCCGGCAATGGTGACCGCTTTGCCGAGGGATTTCCGCTTCCCCAACTCCTTTTCGAGATAGCGGACTTCCGCCTCACAGCGGGGGCAGGTTCCTCTGCAGTCACCCTCATACGTGCATTCTGGTATCTCCAGCGGGATGTCGTTTTCGCGCGCCACGTCACGCCGGATTTCTTTCAAAACCTTACAGATGTTCTTACCACGATTCATATTGTGAATTTCAGTGCGCAAAAATAAGCAAAAAGTTGTATCTTTGCAGCCGTTTTTCAACAATAATCTTTATTAAAAATTTCTACTATGGGAAGAGCATTTGAATATAGAAAAGCAAGAAAATTGAAAAGATGGGGCAACATGGCCCGCGTGTTCACCCGTCTGGGTAAGGAAATCACGATGGCGGCGAAGGCCGGCGGCCCCGATCCCGATACCAATGCAAAACTCCGCCTGCTGATCCAGAACGCCCGTTCGGAAAATATGCCGAAAGACAACGTTGATCGCGCCATCAAGCGCGCTTTCGAGAAGGACACCTCCGACTACAAGGAAGTGCTCTTCGCCGGCACCGCCCCGCACGGCGTCGCAGTGGTGATTGAAACCGCCACCGACAACAACCAGCGCACCGTCGCCAACCTCCGCAGCTACTTCAACAAGCTCGGCGGCACCCTCGGCAACTCCAACATGCACGACTTCATCTTCGACCACAAGAGCATCTTCACCGTCGTCCGCACCCCCAACCTCGACCTCGAGGAATTCGAACTCGCAATGATGGACTTCGACGCCGAAATTGATGCCGATGAAGAGGAAGTGATTGTGATGGCCGAATTCTCAGCCTTCGGCCCCATCCAGAAATATCTGGAAGACAACAAATTTGAAATCAAGAGCTTCAAATTCGAACGTATCCCCAACGTGATGAAAGCCGTCACCGACGAACAACGCGAGGAAATCGAAAAGCTCCTTGAAAAAATTGAAGAAGACGAAGACGTCACCAACGTGTTCACCAATATGGAATAACCGTGCAAAGTTAAAAGTAAAAAGTATAAAGTTAAAAGTAAAAAGTTTCCAACGCACAATCCTCCACCCTTTAACCTTTATTCCACCCTCTATAACCTATTACTTATTACCTATAACCTATAACCTTTTACCTACTACCTACTACCTCTTACTTATTACCTACTACTTATAACTTTATAAACTTGATGAACTTGACAAACCTTATAAACTACTGATATGTATTACTACAAATTCCGGGTTTATTACGATGAAGTCGAGGATTTCGTAAGGGACATCGAAATCCTGTCCAACGACAATTTTGAAAGTCTGCACAGAGCCCTTCTGGATGCTATCCCGTTGGACGGCAAAGAGTTGGCTTCCTTCTACATCTGTGATTCCAAATGGAACAAGCAGAAGGAGATTTCGCTGATGGATATGGAGGACGACGAGGCCAAGGAAATTCCTGAGTACGAGGAAGATGACGAATTCTCCCTCCGCTCACGCCTCCCCATTTCCGTGATGCACGACTCGTTGCTCAAGGATTACATCTCCGATCCGCACCAGCACATCATGTACGAATACGACTTCCTTCGTCCGAAGGTGTTCTACATTGAGTTGCAGAAGGTGCTGCAGGTGCAGGACGGGGTCTCTTACCCGCGTTGCACCCACAAGGTGAAGGAGATGCCGAAGGAGAACAAGAACTTCCGTCTGCCCAACCCCGATGACGACTACGTGGAAGACATCGACCTTGAAGAGGATGACCTCGGCACCGGCTTTGACGACGGCTACGATGATTTGGACCTGAGCGGCTTCGATGAACTTAAGGAATTTTAGCAAACCCACACTGGTGGTCATTGCGGGTGCCACAGCGGTTGGCAAGACGCAATACGCCATTCAGACGGCCATTGATTGCGAATCTGTCATTATTTCGGCAGATTCGCGTCAGTTTTATAGAGAGATGAAAATCGGGACGGCCGCCCCCACGCCGGAGGAACTGGCCGCCGTGCCGCACTACTTCGTCGGCAACCTCTCCATCCACGACTATTACAGCGTTTCCGTTTTCGAGCAGGAGGTCCTGCAGCTCCTCCCCTCGCTCTTTGCCCAACACCCCGTCGTGGTGATGACGGGCGGTTCGGGACTTTATATCGACGCGGTGTGCAACGGCATCGACGAGCTGCCGGACCCCGACCCGGAACTCCGCGCCTTCGTCAACAACCTGTACCTCCACGATGGCATCGAAGCCTTGCGGACGGAGCTGCGCCGCGTGGACCCCGCCTACTACAACCGGTGCAACCTCGCCGACCACAAGCGGATGATCCGGGCAGTGGAAGTCTCCCTCCAGATGGGACAGCCCTACTCCGATTTCTTACAGAACACCAAGCGACAAAGGGACTTCGACATCTTGAAAATCTGTCTGGTACGTCCGAGGGAGGTGCTGTTCGACCGCATCAACCGCCGCGTCGATCAAATGATGGAAAACGGCCTCATCGATGAGGTCAAAAACCTGTACCCGTACAAGCACCTCAACTCCCTCAATACCGTCGGGTACAAAGAGCTGTTCGATTACCTTGATGGGAAACTATCTTTGGAACAGGCCATTACGGACATCAAAACCCACACCCGCCGTTATGCCAAACGGCAGATGACGTGGTTCAAACGCAACGAAGGGGAATACCAGTTTGTGGAACTGCCGTCATAATAAATATTGTAAACGATGGATCATTTTCTTCCGACAACGAAAAAAGAGGTGGAGGCATTGGGCTGGGATACGCTCGATGTCATCCTCATCAGCGGCGACGCCTACGTGGACCACCCCTCTTTCGGACCGGCAGTCATCGGCAGATGGTTAGAGACCATGGGGTTACGAGTCGCTATTGTGCCGCAGCCCAACTGGCAGGACGACGGCCGCGACTTCGCCAAACTCGGGAAACCGCGCCTCTTTTTCGGGGTCACTGCCGGCAATATGGACTCGATGGTGAACCATTACACCGCCACCAAGCGGCTCCGCCACGACGATGCTTACACCCCCGGCGGGCAGCACGGCTTCCGTCCCGACTACGCCACCATCGTCTATACCAAGTGGTTGAAGAAACTGTTTCCTGACACGCCCGTTGTCATCGGGGGCATCGAAGCCTCCCTGCGCCGCCTCTCCCATTACGACTACTGGAGCGATTCGTTCAAACCCTCCATCCTGATGGAGTGTCCCGCCGACCTGCTCGTCTATGGTATGGGCGAGCGTCCGATGACCGACCTCGTACGCATCTTCCAAACCGGCAACTGGCGGGAACATCTGAACGAATGTTCGCAAATCGCCTTCATTTCCAACACATTGGAAGGATTTTGCACAAAAGAGGAGACGCTGCTGCTTCATCCTTTTGAAAAGGAGCTGAGCAACCGACGATTTTACGGAGAGAATTTTGTGGCGTTTGAAACCGAAAGCAACAAGATGCTCCAACGGACAATAGTGCAGCCCTATAATCGCAAATATCTGATTATCAAGCCGCCGTACCCGCCCGCAACGGAGGAGGAAATGGACCGGTACGCCCTTTTCGACCGGATGATGAACGCACCACACCCGAAGTACGCCAAACGCGGCGACATCCCGGCGTGGGAGATGATCAAGAACTCCATCACCATCCATCGGGGGTGCTTTGGCGGATGCAGTTTCTGCGCCATCACGGCCCACCAAGGGAGGTTCATCAGCTCCCGCAGCGAGGAGTCCATCCTGAAGGAAGTCAGCGACTTGGCACAACGCAGCTACTTCAAAGGGCACATTTCCGACTTGGGTGCACCGTCGGCCAACATGTACCGACTGCATGGGCGCAACACGAAAGCGTGTCGGCAGTGCAGCCGCCCGTCGTGTATTCACCCAGATATTTGCAAAAACCTCATTATCAATCATAAGCCACTGATAGAGCTGTACCGACGGGCGGCTGCGATACCGAACGTGCGGCACATCACCATCGGCAGCGGCATCCGCTACGACCTGCTCATCGGTGACGAAAAAACCGACCGCGAAAACGGCCTCACCGACTATCTGACAGAGGTGATCTGCCACCATGTTTCGGGGCGGTTGAAGGTGGCGCCGGAGCATACACAGCCGAAGGTGTTGGACAAGATGCGGAAGCCGCACTTCGACACCTTTCTCGCTTTTAACCGTAAATTCCAGATTATCAACAAAAAAGCGGGGTTACGGCAACAGCTTGTTCCCTACTTTATTTCCGCACATCCGGGTTGCACATTGGACGATATGAAGGCGTTGCACAAAGCCACCGCCAACCAACATCTTCATATTGAGCAAGTTCAAGATTTCACTCCCACCCCGATGACCTATTCCACCGCAATGTATTACTTGGGTTACGACCCCTACACGGGCGAAAAGGTGTTCACGGCCAAGAGCAAAGGGGAAAAGGACAAGCAGAAAGGGTGGTTCTTCTCTCG
>Ga0310696_10004310_pt1 | contig 17479 bp, 16 predicted proteins | sample AusTroGonzalo_MG_4_FD_203885 | JGI IMG/M metagenome (GOLD analysis project Ga0310696, IMG submission 203885) | Bovine rumen microbial communities from tropical cattle in Woodstock, Queensland, Australia - Gonzalo_02 (v2) (version 2) | ecosystem: Host-associated > Mammals > Digestive system >...
CCGTCCCGGGGAGCGCCGTCCATGAGCCGGAGCTGTTCGCAGACGTACTTGCCGACCAGATCTGTCTCGATGTTCACGAGGTCGCCCGGCTTCAGCGCGTCGAGGTTCGTCTCCCGCCTGGTCGTCGGGATCAGACGCACCGCAAACGTTTCGTCGTTCACGTCTGTGAGCGTGAGAGAAACGCCGTTCACGCATACGCTGCCCTTCGGCACGAAGAAAATGCGGAGTTCCGGCGGCATCTCCATCCTGAGTTCGTAATCGTCGCCGACACGGCCGAAGGAAACGACGTGCACGGCGGCGTCGACGTGCCCGCTGACCAGGTGTCCGCCAAGGCGGCTTGCCAGGCTCAGAGCGCGTTCCAGGTTGACCCGGGCGCCGACGGGAATCCGGCCCAGGTTCGTCCGGTCCAGCGTCTCCTTCATCACGAAAAATGTCAGATTCCCGCCCGACTCCTTCTCGAACGTGAGGCATGCGCCGTTCACGGCGATGCTCTCGCCCGCCTCAAGGTCGTCCCACGGGGTATCGGGTTTCACGGTGAGCCGGCCGGCCTTCGCGCCGGTTTCGCGGCCGGTCAGCACGCCGGTCTTTTCGATCAGTCCGGTAAACATCGTATCTCATTCTCCTCTGTGTTCAGGGTAGACCGGGTACGCCTCGATCCGCAGGTCGCGCCCCAGTTGCGACACGCGCATGCGGTCCAGTTCGACGGCCTCCGACAAAGAGGCGGGATCGGGGCCGCCCAGAACGGGACGGCTGCCGCGTCCGCCAAGCAGTTTCGGCGCCACATGGAATTCGATCTTGTCGACAGCGCGGGCGCGGATCGCCGAGGCCGCGAGTTCGCCGCCGCCTTCGATCAGCAGCATGGTCACGTTTTCGCGTCCGAGCCGCATAAGGAAATCACGCCAATCCTCCGGCGTGTCAAGCACTGCCTGTTCCCAGCCTTCGCCCGCCCCGGACAGGATTTCCGGGTGATGCGTGGCGATGAACCGCCGGGGCGTCTTCAGGACCGCGCCGTCCGGGGTACGCGCCGTGAACCTCGGAGAATCGGTGCGGAAGGTCTCCGCTCCGGCGAGCACGGCGTCGGAAAGCCGCCTCAGATACGCCACCCGTTCCCGCGCCGTTTCGGAGGTGACCCACTTGGAATCGCCGTTCGCGGCGGCGATCTTCCCGTCGAGCGTTTCGGCCATTTTCAGCAGCACGAATGGACGCCCCGCCGTGATCCAGCGGAAAAACGCCTCGTGATGGGTCCTGCATTCCTCTTCCAGTACGCCGGTTTCCACCTCGATCCCGGCGGAACGCAGGATTTCGATGCCGCGGCCCGCGTGTTTCGGGTTCGGATCGAGGCAGCCGACCACGACGCGCCGGACGCGGTTCCGAATGACGGCATCGCAGCAGGGCGGCGTACGCCCGGCAGTGCTGCAAGGCTCCAGCGTGACGTACAAATCCGCGCCCGCGGCGTCGGATTCGGAGAGAAGGCTCCGGAACGCTTCGATCTCGGCATGGGGGCCGCCGCAGCGTTTGTGGTGGCCGCGGCCGATGATCCGGCCGTCGCGCACGATAACAGCGCCGACCGCCGGATTCGGGCTGGTGTACCCCGCGCCGAGTTCCGCCTCGCGCAGGGCTTCGCGCATGAAAAACTGATCGTTTCCGCTGTCCACGGGGTCCGCTCCATACCTGTTCCGCGCCGGCCGGACGATGCCGCCGGACGCTTCCGTTGAAATAATCACCCCGAAAATATAGCTTGTTTTTTTCCGATTGCAAGATTTTTTCTTCCTTTTCCCGCGCTTTGCATTGACCTTTTTCCGTTTTTGTGCTACATTATGAAATCGCACCTCTTTTTCACATATCCCGAAAGGAAACCGCCATGCACTACGAATATCAGCCCAGTCCGCTCGTCTGCTCCTCGAAGATCGACATCGACATCGACAACGGCGTCATCACCGACGTGACATTCACCGGCGGCTGCCCGGGCAACCTCACCGCCATCGGCATCCTCGTGAAGGGCAAGACCCCGCAGGAAGTCATCGAGAAGCTCGAAGGCGTCGACTGCGGCGGCAAAGGCACCTCCTGCACCGACCAGCTCGCCAAGGCCCTGAAGGAAATCCTCGCGGGAAGACTCGGCTGACCATGCCCGCGGACCGGAACAGCATCCAGCGCGATATCGAGGCGTTTCAGCACGAGCTCGACAAGCTCTTCAAACGCCCCAACGAGGACCCCGTTTACGACTCGGAGCAGAAACTCCGGGACGCGATCTCCGACAACCCGCGTTTCTATCCCCCCGACCGCCGCAAGGAACTCGCCGAAATCCTCTTCGGCATCCTCGATTTCGTCTACGAACGCGCCGGCAGCGACGACGACCCGGAGCCTTTCTGCAATCCCGTCCTGCCCGGCTCCGACCTCTCGCGTCTGCCCGAGCCCGAAATGCTTTTCCGGTGCATGATGCCGCTCGCCTGGTCCATCCGCGCGAAATGGGTCTACCCGGAGATGAAACGCATCATGGACGACTACATCGCATCCTTCACGCATCCCCAGATCAAGCTCGTCTGGCAGATCCTCGATTTCCTGCTCGAACTCTTCCCGGACCGTTCGGAGCCGTCAGCCGCCGCGGATGTCCGCGCCTACTGGCGCGAACTCGCCGAAGCGCCCGAACGGTTCCATGCGGAAACACCGTCGGAGAAATCCATCCTGCTTCAGGTCCTGCTGGAGGCCGCTCAGGATCACCGCCTTATCCCCCGGGACTGAACCGCCCCGGCACGCCATGCGCCCCTTCCGCATTCCGCCCCGTTTCACCCCAAAAACAAAAATAATTCCGGAAATCTGACGTTTTCGGGTTTCATTTCTCTTTTTCTGTGTTATATTAAAAGAAAATGTTTTGTCAACAAATATCGCCTTTCGCCGCACCCCCAGACGGATGGCGATTCAAAATCAGGAGTTTATCAGGAAATGCCCGCTATTCCGAAATTTGTCGTTCTCAGCGAACAGCTTCGTGGCCAGACCTTCGAGCTGAACCAGGATGAAATCACCATCGGACGCTCCGACGAGCGCACCATCTGTCTGAAAGACCCCACCGTCAGCACCCTGCACTGCAAAGTCACGCGCACCGCGGGCGGTTTCGCCATCGCGGACGCCGGGTCCACCAACGGCACCAAGGTCAACGGCAAACCTCTCGAGGGCGAATATGACCTCCAGAGCGGCGACACCGTGAGGATCGGCGCGTTCGAGCTCCTCTACGACACCGAAGACAAGACCATGACCATGTCGATCCAGAAGACCCAGACCGGCATCGACATCAACGCCGCCAGCACCACGCAGACCATCAAGTCCGTCGCGAATTCCGGCTTCATCGAGCGCAAGCAGAGCAGCGGCCTCTCGAACAACCTCATGATCATCATCGTCATCCTCGGCGTTCTTCTCTTCGTCGCCATCCTCGGACTCTTCGTCATGGGGTTCAAGGAAATCCAGACCAACAATCCTCCGGCGAACAACACCCCGCAGGTTCAGTCTCAGGACAACGGGTCCGCTGAGGCCGCCGGTCAGAGCGGTTCCTCCGGAGAGGAGACTTCCGCGCAGGACGAGGCCAACACCTCCGGCGATGCCGCTCCCGAGCAGAATCAGGGCGAAGAATAAGAGCCCCAGGAACGCCTGACAATCCATGAACGAAAAAAAAGATCCACCAAAAAAGACGCTTCAGAGCACGAAGCGGAAGCCGCCTGCATCTCTTTTTCTCTGGCTGCTTACCTTCCTCATCCTCGGTTTGCTCATAGCGTTCCACTCCACGTCCTACTTCTCCTACACGGAGGACTGGACTGCGGACAGGTTCCTGTCGCAGCTTGACAGGGGAGCCGTCGTATCCGCCGAGATCATGCCGGAATCCGACCGGATCCTCGCGATCTCCGGCGAATTCAAGGATGTCGTGGAACAGGCCGCCGCCCCGGCGAAAAAAGCCCAGGAAGCCGCAGCAGCTTCGAAGAAAGACGCGAACGGAGCCGGCAAAGAGGCCGCCCCGGAACAGAACGCCGCTTCGGAGAAGCCCGCCGCGGAAACGCAGGACGCCGGAAAAGAAGCTTCCGCCGGGAACGCTTCGGAAAAGGCCGCCGCGGAAACGCAGGACGCCGGGAAGAAATCCCGTCAGGAAACGGTCAGCAAGGACATTTCGAGGCCGAAATCCGACAAGAATCACGGCAGACTGAAATACAACACGCGCATCTATGCCACGGACGACATCATCAACAAGCTCAATGACAAGGGCGTGGAGGTCGTCTACCTCGAACGCGACGTCTGGTGGAAATCCCTGCTCCTGAATCTCGCGATCGCGCTCCCCATCCTTTTCATCTTCTATTTCATCTTCACACGTCAGGTCCACGGCGCGGGCTCCGGCGCCATCCAGTTCGGCAAAAGCCGCGCCCGCATGATCATGCCGAACGAACATCACACCAAGTTCGACGACGTGGCAGGCTGCGACGAGGCGAAGGAGGAAATGAAGGAGATCGTGGAGTATCTTCGCGACCCGATCAAGTTCAAACTCCTCGGCGGCAAGATCCCGCGCGGCGCTCTCCTCACCGGACCGCCGGGCACCGGCAAGACCCTCATGGCGAAAGCTGTCTCCGGCGAAGCGTCCGTCCCGTTCTTCTCCATCAGCGGTTCCGACTTTGTCGAGATGTTCGTCGGCGTCGGCGCCAGCCGCGTCCGCGACATGTTCCAGCAGGCACGGAAAAACGCTCCCTGCCTCATTTTCATCGACGAGATCGACGCCGTGGGACGTTCCCGCTTCTCCGGCATCGGCGGCGGCCACGACGAACGCGAGCAGACGCTGAACGCGATGCTCGTGGAAATGGACGGCCTCGAGACGCAGGAAGGCGTCATCGTGCTTGCCGCCACGAACCGCGTCGACGTGCTCGACCCCGCCCTGCTCCGTCCCGGCCGCTTCGACCGGCAGATCGTCATCGACCTGCCGGACATCGTGGGCCGCCGGAAGATCCTCGACGTCCATGCGAAGAACATCAAGCTCGACCCGAAGGCCGACCTCGACTCCATCGCGAAGAGCACTCCGGGATTCAGCGGGGCCGACCTCGCGAATCTCATCAACGAGGCCGCTCTCCTCGCCGCACGCAACAACAAGACGGCCGCCACGCAGTCCGATCTGGAGGAAGCCCGCGACAAGGTCTGCTTCGGACGCGAACGCCGCAGCCGCAAGATACCCGAACGCGACCGCAGGCTCACCGCATGGCACGAGTCCGGACACGCCATCGTCAATCTCTTCCTCGAAAACAGCATCCCGCTGCATAAGGTCACGATCATCCCGCGCGGCCAGGCGCTCGGCCTGACCATGATGATGGAAAACGAGGACCGCTATTCCCGCAGCCGCCTGGAAATGCTCGACATCATCACCACCGACCTCGGCGGCCGTGTGGCGGAGGAGGTCGCGCTCGGCGACGTCACCAGCGGCGCTTCGCAGGACATCGCCCACGCCACGAACCTCGCCCGCGCGATGGTCTGCTCCTACGGCATGAGCGAGAAGCTCGGCCTCGTCCAGTACGGGCAACGTGCCGACCACATCTTCCTCGGGCGCGACATCACCCGCGACGAGTCCTGCAGCGAACAGACCCAGCGCGAGATCGACGACGAAGTCAAGCGCATCATCTCCGAGTGCAAGGAACGCGCCAAAAAGATCGTCATCGAGCAGCGCGAACGTCTCGACAAGCTCGCAAACGCATTGCTCGAACGCGAGACCATTTCCGGCGCGGACATCCGAAAGCTTCTCGATCTCCCGCCCCTCGACGACGATCCCGCACCGGCTTCCGGCGCACCCGCCCCCGGCGAACCTCCGTCCGGCAGTGCGGAACAGCCCGGGACTGACGGTCCCGCCGATCCCGGCGAGCAGCCGCCGAAGTCCGGCGACGAAATCACCGTGAAGACGTTCTGACCACGGAGCGTCCGCATGACGGCCGAAACTCTCGCACCCCTGATCCGCGTCAACGAATCGGGGGTGTTTTTGTCGTGCCATGTCCAGCCCGGGGCAAAACGCACCGCGGTCGCGGGCGTTTACGGCACGGCCCTGAAGATTTCGCTGGCCGCGCCCCCGGTCGACGGCAAAGCGAACAGGGAGCTTTGCGTGTTTCTGGCGAAAAAGCTGAAGCTTCCGAAAAGCGCGGTGTCACTCGTCTCCGGCCAGGCCTCCCGCGACAAGGTCGTTTTCCTGCCGGGGATCGACCAGGCCGCACTCGCGGCCGCACTGGAGTGAATCCATGCCGCAAACCGCCCCCTGCCCTCCTTTCCGACGACTTGCGCCCGGAGCCCGCGTCCTGGTCGCGTTCAGCGGCGGCGTCGACTCCTCCGTCGCGGCGGTCCTCGCCCTTCGTGCCGGGTTCCGGGTCACGGCGGTCCACATGACGCTCCTCCCGGGCGGCGAGGATTCCCGCCGGAAGGCGGAAGAGACCGCCGCGAAACTCGGAATCGAACTCGTCCATGCCGACTGCTCCGAAGCATTTGAACGCGCCGTCCTGCGACCGAGCTGGGACATGTACAGATCCGGACGCACCCCGAATCCGTGCGCGCTCTGCAATCCCGCGGTCAAATTCGGCGCTCTGATGCCTCTGATGGAGCGGTACGGATGCGAAGCTTTCGCCACCGGCCATTACGCAAAAGCCCTCGACGCTCCCGACGGGCATACCATCCTCGCCCGGGGGTCCTACAGGGAGAAGGACCAGTCGTATTTCCTCTTCGGACTCTCGCAGGAACAGCTCGCGCGGATCGTCTTCCCGCTTGGCGGCATGACGAAACCCGAGGTGCGCGAGATCGCCCGCGAGCTCGGGCTTCCGAACTCGGAATCGAAGGAAAGCCAGGACGCATGTTTCATGCCGCCGGACAAGACCGCGGCGGAATTTCTGCATGGGCATTTCGGCGAGGCCGTCCCCGGCGGCACATTCGCCGCAGCTTCGGACGGGAGGATCCTCGGACGTCATGACGGCATCCATGCCTTCACGATCGGACAGCGCAAGGGCACCGGCGTGGCGATGGGCGTGCCGGCCTGGATCAGCAGGATCGATGCGTCGGAAAACAAGGTCTGGATCACAACGGACCCGAACGACCTTCTGCGGGATTCCATCTCACTGCCGCGGGTTCATTGGATCGAACAGCCCGCCGGGACCGGATCGTTCCGCGCCCAGGTGCAAATCCGCTACCGTTCGTGCCCCGCCGAAGCGGAAATCACGCTTTCTCCGGACGGTGCGGCCGATATCCGGTTCGGGGTCCCGCAACGCGCTGTCACGCCCGGACAGGCGGCGGTCATCTACGACGGGGAACGGCTTCTTGGCGGCGGCTGGATCCCCTGAAGAGGAGAAGCCCTCCGCTTCCTGAAGCGCCCGCCCCCGTTCCGAAGCGAACGAAACGCCCCTCCCATCCTCAAACAAAAGCCTACGCCTTCTTCCCCTCCGGCGAAACGCTGCTGACCGCGATCACGGCGGGCCGTCCGAAGACGTCCGAAGGCGTCCGGGCGAGCACCACCACGCGTCGTTCGCCGTCGATCTCAAGCTCGCGGACGACCGTCTTGCCGGAATCGAACACATCGTGCACGAGTTTGATCGCGCCGGTCCCCTGAAGCCACGGCACTTCGCCGATATTCTTCCACAGGAACTCGCCTTTCTGTTCCAGCTCGCCGTACTGGTTGTGATGCGCAATGATGCGGCCGTCCCGGTCCGTCACCAGCACGCGCACAGGCAGCGCCCCATAGATCAGTTCGGAGAGACGGCGGTTCCGCCGTCCGGCGCGAGCGGAAAGCAGGATGAACGCAAACAGCACGACGATCACGGCCGCACAGACCGAATGGACGATGGAAAAGTGTTCCTGCGCCCAGGAAAGGGTATTCGAGGGCAGCTCCCCGCCGGACGCGGAGTCCGTCACGACGGAATTCTCCGGGAAAGACGATTTCCTGAGGCCGTATTTCCGCAGGGCGGCCACATTAAGCCGGAGTTCGTCTTCCTCCATGACGACCGGCGGAAGCTTGTTCGTCAGAAGAGAATCGCCTCCCAGCTGCTCCAGGAGTTCGGCGGACTGAACGCCGAGATTCGCCATGGATCGCCCGAAGCCGCCGACGGCGGAAGCCCGGACTGGTTTCGTGTCCGTGAAGACAGGACACGCGTCAAAGTCGCCGGGCAGCCACGACGCAGGGTCCAGTCCCTGCCCGACCGAGGACAGCGTAACGATAACGGTGTCCGGCGTGATCTCCGCCTTGAGGTCCGCGGCGAACTTGTCTTTCAGCGCCCGGATATCCGCCTCGGTCACGTCCCGTTTCGGGATCTCGGGGACCAGGACGGGTTTCATCGTTTTTCCCGGGCCGAGCTTGGACACGTACGCTTTTTCCCGTTCCGCGTTCCAGACTTTGCCGGACGTCAGCAGGATGACCTTCTTCGTCTTCGGGAATGCCGAAAGCGCCAGTTCCGTGTTCGGCCACGGATCGACCGGATGCTGGATGGCGAACGCATACGGTGCTTTCGCCGGTTCGATCGCATTGCCGTTCTTCCGGGAGTCGCGGACCGATCCGTCGAACGACGACACCCCGGCAAACAGGAAGACCGTTTCGTTTCGGCAGGATTCGAAGAAGTCGCTTCGGATCATCTGATTGAGCGCGGCGGCGATCTCGTCGGAGGCGACCACGATCAATGCCCCGCCGACCTCCTCATCGGCGCCGAATCTGCCGCGGAGCGATTCCATGTCCCACAGCGGGATGGACGCGGAGCCGGGATCGTCCTTGAAGAAAGGATTTGCGATGTCCGTGCGGATCGCCTGCACGTCCACGACGTCCAGAAAAAACGGGTTGTGGTAGAACGCCCGTTCGAGGTCATGCTGTGACGGGACGCCGTCCCCCGCGGCAACCTCGAATGCCTTCCCCCGTTCCGTTTGCTTCTTCACCTGTTCCGCGGGCGCGGATTCCCGCCATTTCCGGACGATCTCGTAGTAATCCTTCCGATGGCGAAGCCTCACCTGTTCGAGCCCGGCGAGGAAAGCATCGCGGTCCGCCTTCGCCATGTCGGCGGAAAACAGCACCAGGACCTTCTGAAAACGCGGCGGCGACTGCAATTCCCCGGCGCCCGCCCCGGTCCCGGCGGAATATGCCGTCCATAACGCGAACATCGCGAAAACGAACAAAAACAGCTTCAGCGCAAAACGCTTCACAGACAGATTCCCTCTGCTCAAAATTCAGCCGCACATGCGGGCGGCGATCATATTGTTAATGGATACAATACAGCCGAACAAGCGTAAAATCAAGCAAAACGGGCCTTTTTATCGAAAAAACGAGGCAAAAATCACGGCTTCGCCGCAGGCTCCGGCGTTTTCGCGCCGGACGAATCCTTCGCTTCTTCCTTCCTGACGATGAAGATGTCCTGAGCATTCAACGCCGCGTCCATCGGGGATACATCCGACTCCTTGAAGAGATCGGCGACCGGGAGCTTGTTTTCCTTTGCGAGCAGGGCAAACGCCTTCGCGTAGAAGAGCGCACCCCGAAAATTGATGTGGCAGCGGTCGGTCTTGCCCTCCGGGAAGTTCGGATAATCGCCGGGGGCCAGCACCAGATACAGCATCGTGCCCTTCTTTTCGCCAACGGCGTTCAGCTCCCTGTCGGCGTAGGCGTACAGGTCAACCAGATCGCATTTCGTCTCCGCGGCGACCTCGCGGGCGGACTCCAGGTACGGGTTCAGGAAGCCTGCCGGCTTCAGCGAGCCGTCCTCCAGGTAGATTCCGAACGGGATGGACGTGGCGATGAGCGGGATGCCGCCTGCCTTGCGGACGTCCTCCACGAACTGCCGCAGATTGTCCTTGTATTCGGTCTTCGGATCGGCATAGCGTTCCGGCTTGGCTTTCGTGCCGTCGTTATGCCCGAACTGAATGATCACGAAATCGCCCTTTTTGACCTCCCGGACGAGGCTTTCCCAGCGCTTTTCGTTTTTGAAGCTCCTGGTGGAACGTCCGCCGATGGAACGGTTGTACACGTGCACGCCGTCCTTCACGAGCTCCTGCATGCGCTGGCCCCAGCCCTGCTGCGGGGCGTAATTGCCGCGGTAGGTCTGCATGGTGGAGTCGCCCGCCATGTAGATGTCGGCTGCGCAAACGAACACGGATACGACTGAGATCACGGCGGCGAGGAGCTGTTTTTTCATGGGGGAGTCCCGGGGTATGTTTGATTGTATGATACAGATCGGAAACGGCGGATCAGTATTTGCGGCCGTCGATGATATCCTGCGTGACCTTCGTGGTCTTGACGGACTCGTAGCCATCACCGACTTCAAATCCGCCGACGTTGTCGAACACTCCTTCGATGGAAGGAATGCGCGCAGGAACGGTTTCGCCTTTTGCGACCTTCTCGATCACGTCGAAAAGCTGGGGACCGATGAGCGGATTGCATTCGACCGTGCAGTTGGCGTTGCCGTCGCGGATGGCCTTGAGGATATCCTTGATGCCGTCGACGGAGATGATGATGTCTTTGCCGGGCACCTTGCCGACGTCACGGATGGCTTCGATGGCGCCGAGGGCCATGTCGTCGTTGTGCGCGAAGAGGACGTCGAAATCCTTGCCTTCGGGAGTCTGAAGGATGGCTTCCATGACTCTTTTGCCTTCGACGCGGGTGAAGTTGCCGCTCTGGGAAAAGACGACCTTGATCTCGGGTGTACTCTCGATGATTTCCGCGAAGCCCTTCTGGCGTTCGATTGCCGGAGCGGAGCCGGGGGTACCGGAAAGCTCAATGACCTTGATCGAATCCTGCGCCGGCTTATTGGCAATGAGCCAGCGGGCGGCGCGGCGGCCTTCTTCCGTGAAGTCGGAGCCGACAAGGCTCACATAGAGGCTCGGATCGGCATCGACGGCACGGTCGACAAGCACGACCGGGATCCCGGCTTCTCCGGCTTCCTTCAGGATGCCTTCAAAACCGGAGGAAACGACGGGGGAGAAGGCAATCACGTCGACTTTCTTGCGGATGAAGGAGCGGATGGCCTTGATCTGGTTTTCCTGCTTCTGCATGGCATCGCTGAATGTCAGCTCGATTTGGGGACGCTGAGCAACGGCATCCTCAATGGATTTCGTACTGGCTCTGCGCCAGTCGCTCTCGGCGCCGACCTGGGAGAAGCCGACAGACAACTTCTCCGAAAGAGCCTTTTCCTCTTTCGCGGAAGAGGCCATTTCGTCCTCGCCATGGATCCAGTCGGTCTTTTTTTTCGATCCCCGGAAATCGTCCTCGTCCTTCTCTCTCTTTTCCACGCGCTCTTTTTTTCCGGAACGGGAACTGCTTTCCTCGTCCTCGTCGGAGTCGTCCGATTTGGAGCCGCAGGACGTGAAGACGAGCGCGGATGCGGCGAGAATGATACAGGCGGCGAAGAGTTTTTTCATCGTTTGAACTCCTGGTTGAATTGTTTCCGATGAATGGTATTCTTTTTTCTCATTTACCTTACATCGGGAGCACTGAAAAAGCAACCGGAATAGCGGAAAAAAATGCAAAAAAACACAAAAAAACCGGGGAGGCGCTGGGCCTGCCCCGGTTCAAAGATCGCATGGCGGAACACATGCGTTCCGCTCAAGTCGGAATCAGCGGCTTAGTAAGCGCGGCCGTCGATGATCTCCTGGGTGATCTTGGTGGTCTGGACGGGAGTCTCTTCATTTCCGACTTCAATTCCGCCGATGGAGTCGAACACGCCTTCCAAAGAAGGAATGCGCGGAGGAACGGTCTCACCCTTCTTGACCTTCTCAATCACGTCGAAGAGCGTGGGGCCTATGAGCGGGTTGCACTCGACCGTGCAGTTGGCGTTGCCCTTGAGGATCTCCTGGAACATATCCTTGATGCCGTCGACGGAGATGATGATGATGTCTTTGCCGGGCACCTTGCCGACGTCCCTGATGGCTTCGATGGCGCCGAGCGCCATGTCGTCATTGTGCGCGAAGAGGACGTCGAAATCCTTGCCTTCGGGAGTCTGGAGAATGTTTTCCATGACTTTTTTGCCTTCGACGCGGGTGAAGTTGCCGCTCTGGGAAACGACGACCTTGATCTCGGGAGTGCTCTCGATGATTTCCGCGAAGCCCTTCTGGCGTTCGATTGCCGGAGCGGAGCCGGCGGTACCGGAAAGCTCAATGACCTTGATCGAGTCTTTCGCGGGCTTATTGGCGATGAGCCAACGGGCGGCGCGACGGCCTTCTTCCGTGAAGTCGGAGCCGACAAGGCTCACATAGAGGCTCGGATCGGTGTCGACGGCGCGGTCGAAGATGACGACCGGGATGTTGGCCTTCTTGGCTTCCTTCAGGATGTCTTCAAAACCGGAGGAAACGACGGGGGAGAAGGAGATCACGTCGACTTTCTTGCGGATGAAGGAGCGGATGGCCTTGATCTGGTTTTCCTGCTTCTGCATGGCATCGGCGAACGTCATGACGATCTGGGGACGCTGAGCAACGGCATCCTCGATGGATTTCGTGCTGGCTCTGCGCCAGTCGCTCTCGGCGCCGACCTGGGAGATGCCGACATACGTCTTGTTGGGGTCTTTTTTGGAGCAGGCGGTGACGAGGAGCGTCGCGGCCGCCGCGGCCATGATGACGGTTGCAAACTTGTTCATGCTGCTAGCCTTTCTATATTTGGTTGGGTTTATAGAGGTTAATGGGATTTCGATTTGGACTTGGATATCTTCGTGATCATGTTCTGCATGAAGATGAACACGAGCATCAGGAGACCGACGATGATGCGGCTCCAGCAGGAATCGAGTCCGTCATACGTGATCAGCGCCGTAATCAGGCCGAGGACGAGCACGCCGAAGAACGAGCCGAAGATATAGCCGACGCCGCCGGTCAGCAGGGTGCCGCCGATGACGACCGCCGCAATGGCTTCCATTTCCATTCCGACGCAATGGGAAGCATAGCCGGACTTCAGATAGAAGGCAAACGCAACGCCGCCCAGTGCATAGCAGAAGCCGGCGATGGTGTAGGTCATGATCTTGGTGCGGCCGACCGGGATGCCCATCAGCGTGGCGGCGAGCTCGTTGTCGCCGATGGCGTAGATGTTGCGTCCGGCGCGGGTCCGCTGCGAGAAGATGATCGCCGCGATCAGGAGCACGATGTAAACGACCACGTAGAAGCTGATGGTGATCTCCGACCCGATGCTGATGGAAAGATTGTCGGTGACGAAATCGAACACGGCGTCTCTCTTGATGGGCACGTCGCTCACATTCACGACAAACGCGCATCCGCGGACGAAGAACATGCCGGCGAGCGTCAGGAGAAACGGCGGCAGGCTGAAGTAGTGGATCAGGCAGCCCTGGCAGAAGCCGAAAAGGGTGCCGAGCGCCAGGGCCAGCGAAATCGCCAGGAAAGCGTTGCCGCCTGCCACAAGTATCTTTGCGATCAGGATGGTGGTGAAGGCGATCACCGAGCCGACGGAAAGGTCGATGCCCCCGGTGAGGATCACCAGCGCGGTGCCGATCGCGGCAATGCCGAGGTAGGAATTGTCCTGCAAAAGGTCGAATATGGACAGGACGCCGAATCCGTCATAGCAGATAATGCCGATGAGATAGACCACGCAGAAGACGGAAATCGTGGCAGCGATCGGCACGTAACGCAGCGGAATCTTGAACGTTTTCATTGGACGCCTCCTTTCGCGGATTTCGAAGCGAAGAGAGAGAAGACTTTCGCACGGAAAACCGGCGACTGGAGCAGGCACACGATGATGACGACCAGAGCTTTCGGCAGCGGGATGATGCTCGAATCCACTTTGTTCGCGATCATCGTGGCAGTCAGCGTCTGGATCAGGATGGCGCCGATCAGCGAACCGGAGAGGAAGAAGCGTCCGCCCGCCATCGAGGTGCCGCCGATGACGGTGGCGAGGATGGCGTCGAGCTCAAGATAAAGACCGGCGTTGTTCGCGTCGATGCTCTTCGTGTCGCACAAGGTAAGCAGTCCCGCCATGCCCGCGCAGAAACCGCAGATGATGTAGGCGAGCCATTTGATGCGCCGCGACTCGATACCGGCGTAGCGGCTGGCATGTTCGTTGTTGCCGACGGACTCGATGAAAAGCCCCAGCGCGGTCTTTCGCGTCAGTAGCCCGGCAATGATATACATGATGACGACGATCCACAGACAGCACGGGACCATCAGCACATAACCGTTGCGGAGGAATGCCAGCTGTTCGCTTTGGAAAGTGATCTGTTCCGGTTTGGAACGGCCGATCGAGGTGATCAGCTGCGCCATGCCGCGCCCCGAGACCATCAGGACCAGCGTGGCAACCATGGGCTGGATGCCGCAGCCCGCCACCAGCATGCCGTTCCAGAAACCGCAGAGCGTGGCAAGGAGCAGCGCGGCGAAAACGGGAATGAGCCAGTACAGCCCCGTCTCCATGGCGGAAGCGGGAAGCTGATGTTCAAACATATCCATCAGCAGCGCAGCAACGGCGCCTGCAATGGCCATCACGGCTCCGACCGAGATGTCGATGCCGCCCGTGGCGATCACAAGCGTCATGCCGATTGCCAGAAGCATGACTTCGGACCCCTGTTTCAAAATAAGGACCGGGGTTCCGGAAAAATGGTAGTCGAAGATGGAAAAACCTCCATCTTTTTCCTCCGGTTGAGACTGTTCGGCAGTTTGGGCGACCGGCTGCTGTTCCGCAGGCGGCTGCTGTTCCGTGGGCTGGGCGACCGGCTGCTGTTCCGCAGGCGGCTGCTGTTCCGTGGGCTGGGCGACCGGCTGCTGGGCGGCAGGAGTATTATCCTTTTTCCCGACGACCTGAGTCTGCTCGGAAGCGTTTCCTTTTTTCACGTAGACCTTAAAGAAATCCTCGGTAAAAAACGCATTGTAAAGCAGAAGCAATGCAAGCGAGGCAAGCGGCCATACGAGGTGGCGGTATTTGTTCGACATTTTTTTCATAGGGTCCGAATCCTTAACCGGCGATGAGTTTCATGATGTTTTTAAGCGAGATGTCGGACCCGGCGATTTCGCCGACCTTCTTGCGGTCGCGGAGCACGATCACGCGGTCGCAGTCGCGAACGACTTCCTCTAGTTCGGAACTGATGAAGATGACTGCCATGCCTTCGCCGCAGAGTTCCTGGGTCAGGGCTTCGATCTCGGCCTTGGCGCCGACGTCGATGCCGCGCGTGGGCTCGTCAAGGATCAGGAGCTTGGGACTGGTGGCCAGCCAGCGTGCGATCAGGACTTTCTGCTGGTTGCCGCCACTCAAATGCTTAATGAGCTGTTCGCCGCTCGGAGTCTTGATGCGGAGGAGCTTGATGTATTTCTCGGTCATTTCCTCCTGCTGCTTCGGCGACAGGGTCTTCCAGATGCCTTTCGACGCCTGGAGCGCGAGGATGATGTTTTCACGGATGGTGAGGTCGGGGATGATGCCGGTCACCTTGCGGTCTTCGGCGATCAGGGCGACTTTCGCCTTCACGGCCTTCTGCGGGCGGTTGAAGTTCACGGGCCGGCCATCCATGGTCATTGCGCCGGAATCGTGCGGATCGACGCCGAAGATCATCTGGGCGACTTCGGAACGGCCGGAACCGAGGAGCCCGGCGAGGCCGAGCTGTTCGCCCGCGCGAATATTCAGGTCGACCGGGCTGATCGTACCGGTGCAGCCGATGCCTTTCGCCTCGTAGACGACATCGCCGAACTTGGTGTTTTTGACGATGGAAGCCTGCATCTGGTTGATCTGGTCCGGGGTCTTGCCGATCATTTTCGCGACCATTTCGATGCGCGGGAGGTCCTTCGCGTCGTAGGATCCGACGAGCTGGCCGTCGCGGAGGATGGTGATGCGGTCGCTGACTTCGTAGACCTGGTCCAGGAAGTGCGTGATGAAGATGATGGCCATGCCCTCTTCGCGGAGCTTCTTCATGACACTGAAAAGCTCTTTCACCTCGTTTTCATCGAGGCTGGAGGTCGGCTCGTCGAGGATCAGCATCTTGCAGTCCACGTCCAGTGCGCGGGCGATGGCCACGAGCTGCTGGATGGCAATCGAATAGCTGGAAAGATTCTCGCCGACGTTGATGTCGATGTCAAGACGAGCGAGCGCCTTGCGGGCCTGTTCCTTGAGTTTTTTCTTGTTGATGAATCCGAGCTTCGTCCGCGGTTCGCGACCGATGCAGATGTTTTCGGCCACGGACAGGTCGGGCAGCAGGTTCACTTCCTGATACACGGTGCTGATGCCGGCATGTTCGGCATCCAGCGGGGAACGGAATTTGCATTCCTTTCCGTTGAAGTATACCGAGCCCGCAGTAGCGGGGTAGACGCCCGTAATGATCTTGATAAGCGTACTTTTGCCCGCGCCGTTCTCTCCCATGAGGGCATGAATTTCCCCGGCCTTGACTGAAAAATCAACGCCTTTGAGCGCCTTGACGCCGAGGAACTGCTTCTCAATGCCTTTGGTTTGCAGTAAATCCATTCGTTTTTCCTGGTGTGAGGGTGAGTGGCATAGTTATATTAAAAATAGTTCTAAGAAAGATAGCACGATTTCGGCGTTTTTCAACTTGAAAACCCGATTTTTCCGGAATAAATGTTTCGACTTTCAATTTATTGTCGCCCGCATACGCGATTTCCTCACTTGATTTTTCCGGGAATACGAACTATATTACGCAGAATCAGTATTCTTTTTTCGTTACTTAACGTCTGATGTGGAGCTTTTTAGCATGAAAACAAACGTTGTCATCACGGGAGCCGGACGCGGCATAGGCGCCGCCGTCGCAGAAAAACCCGCCTCGGAAGATCGCGGCGTCGCATATGCCGCCGCAAACGGAATATGATTTTCACCTGAAACGAAGGGGCTCTCCATGTCATTCAGAAAAGTTCTGACAGTGTCACTCATCGGATGCGGCGTTCTTTCCGTCGTCGCGGCGGTCGCATTCTGGCTTTATCGGGAAGTCCAGTATCGTGACGACGTGATCAACAACGAGGGCAATCTGGGACGCGTGTATACCCGCCTGGAAGAATTCCGGGACAAACACGGGAGTTATCCTGAACAGCAGGATATGACGTCTCTGCTCAACACGCTGGAGATGGACGAAAGCGAACTTTATCATGTCAGGATGTTCGATATCAAATCCGCCGAATACCGAGCTCCCGTGCAGGATTCGGATGTTCCCGTTCTGACAATGCGCATCAAACGGCATGTCTTCGGCAGGGAGGGCCTGTTTGTCATTCAAAAAAATGTCGAGGGCTTCAGGGATATCACCTTTGACAATCAACGTTTCAACCCGGAGGATATATTCCAATGAGAATAATAACGACTTGCGCCTTCGCCGCGGCTCTTTGCGGCACACTTCTTTCGATCGCCGCGCAGGCGACCGCCGCGGAACCCGTGCTCGAATTCAAGGTGAACAAAGACGGTCCCCGCACCGCCGGAATGTGCGGCCCCACGCACGACGAGGAGGTCGTCTTCGGCCTCGGATCGGACGGAAAGGAGCATTATTTCGCGGTCGGCACGGACGTCCGCGGACAGGGCATCACGATCTGGCAGTCGGACGACCTGACGAACTGG
>Ga0310696_10004312_pt1 | contig 17472 bp, 13 predicted proteins | sample AusTroGonzalo_MG_4_FD_203885 | JGI IMG/M metagenome (GOLD analysis project Ga0310696, IMG submission 203885) | Bovine rumen microbial communities from tropical cattle in Woodstock, Queensland, Australia - Gonzalo_02 (v2) (version 2) | ecosystem: Host-associated > Mammals > Digestive system >...
CTGTGGCAATCGCGAGTTCTGTTGCCGCAAAGAGTTTCTCGTCTGTCGCGTTGTTGCCTTCATAAGCACCCGTCGAGACATCGGAAGGGTTCGCCGTGAAATGCACGTTCATGTTGTTAGAGCCCCAAGAATAGGCCTTCTTTGCCGCCTCCAGGCACTTGCTCGCGTAACTCGCATCGAAGGGCCTGTACACACGCGAAGCTACCGCCATCACGCCCGCAAAGTCAAAAGCCGCCTCGGCGCTCTTGCCAATAACGTAAAGTTCGGAATTGTCCTGCGCGGGCATCACATCGCCCGGAAACCCGAGAGAAGTGAGCTTGTGATAGACGCTGCCGTCGCTTGCCTGCATGGTGAGCATCCAGTCCAGGTTCCACTTGATTTCGGCAAGCAGGTCTGGGAGGGAGCCATCCGCCGGGATGTTCCACTTGAGGCTCTTGAAGTAATTCGGGAAGTGCTCGTAAAGCGAGAGGAGCGTGTAGGTAGTAATGCCCGAGTTCACAATGTAACGGCCGTAGTCGCCGGCATCGTACCAGCCCTTGCTTGAATTGATGGTGCCCGAAGCGCCTGTAGAATTGTGAAGCTTCACCGTCGCATTCGTATGGCCCGCCGCACGGTTCCACTGGCCCGCAAAACTGGATTCCAGAGCCATAGACGCACGCTGGTAATAGAACCACTTGACGGCACCCTTGAACACGGATTCAAAAGTATTGTCGGCAATCTTCAGGTCTTGACGGAGAGCGTTCCCGCCCACCTTCACGGAATACGTTCCGGGAGTCTTCAATTCCGAGAAATCTACGAGTTGCACGTTCTGCCCGCTCGCATCCCAGTAGCTCGCCGCCTTCGGGGTCACCTTGAGCGCCATCTGGCCCGATGCATTCACGAATTCCACATCGCCGTTAGCCCCGACGAGAGCGAACTCCTTCGGGTCGGCAGGGCGGTAACCCACCTGGTTTATGTAGGCATTTGCAGCAAAAGCCGCCGAGGCCCCGGCGGCAACGATCGCAGAAAGCGCGATCAGCTTCATCTTATTCGTTTCCAAAACAGTCCTCTCTTGCGCAAGAAAGTTCCATGCACCAGAGACTAATATAAAGAAAAGCGGCCCGACAGGACCGCCCAATTAGCAGACATTATACCAAAGTGTATCAAGTGTAGCAAGCACTATGCCAGCAAAATCGGCACCCGCCAGCAAAAACGCCACCCTAGTTCATGATGCAGCGGACAGAGAGGGCATAATCCTTTGGAAAGCCCATTATATCGGCATCGGAAACATCATATTGCAAAAGCATGCCATACGCATCATTTCCATCACCTTCGCTATCTGTCCAGAAAAAAGCGCCTGCGCCCTTGGCCACAAAATCTTCTTCGCCATCCCTGTAGCCAGCAGGGTATCCTGTAAAGGAGTATGTATCCAGGGCCGGAGTGGCCCTTGTCCAGCCATCGACAGACTTGAGCGCCGTTCCACTAGCAGCATTGCCACCCACATATTCTATCAACTCTTCATATTCTTTCTTCGAAGCCAAATGCCAGCCACCAGGGCAAGCCTCCCTTGCCGCCTCCCATGTATAGAGGCGACCGTACGCGGCGCAGTTAGAATCAGCATCGCCATAGCAATAACTGCCATCCATCTCGTAATTGATATTCTCCGCCATCCAATAAAGCTGATCTATATGTATCACCTTGTAAACCTTGCCATCACGGGAATCCTCCATATTGATATACTCAAAACTGGATGAGGATTCTACGCTGGAACTTGACTGCTCATCTAACGAGGAGGACTCTGTTTCCTCGCTGCTACTGGATGCGACACTAGATGACGACTCACCCTTCACGCAACGAACAGAATACCCTTCCCCCCTATCCCAATTAGACGCCAAAACAGCCTTCGCCTGATCATGATACAAATACATATTATAAGGATTCTTAGATACTCCGTCATCTGCAAGAGTAGAACTCCAGAAATGCGTACAATAACCAATCGCATCACAAGACCCGCTGATATCCGACTTACAAGCAGGGAGCGCAGAAAAGCCATACGCATCCGTACCATTGCCATCTCCGTTCCAGCCATCAGACGACTTGAGCTTTTTGCCTGCGAATTCTTGCCCACCTACTGCGGAAAGCAGTGCTTCAAACTCATCTTTTGAAGGAAGGTGCCAGCCGCTAGGGCAAGCAGACATCGCAGCACTCCAAGCATACAAGCGACCATACAGTTCACAGTTAGATTCTTCATTGTCAAAACAATAACTCGGATAAACTTTATAGTTGAGGTTTTCTGCCATCCAGACTTGATCGCCGATGGCAACCGTCTTATAGCTTTGTCCATCTCGTGCGTCAGTGAAAGAACCTTTTTCTATTTCGGAACTACTTGATTCCGTCTTTTGGCTTGAAGACGATTCTATCGGCCTTTTTTCAACAACATCCTTGACACAACGAACGCTGTATCCAAAACTTTTTACAAAATAATCTTCACCGCCTCTGCCATGGAAATAATAGCTTGTTGCTTCTCTTTTATTTTGTTCCGTTGAAGTCCAAAAGAACGTGCTATTCCCCTCATAGGAATATTTGCCATTGGAAATCTTGGCTCCTGCAAGGGGCACAGAAAAACCATAATCGTATTCGCTGGCAATACCGCTATTCCAAACAATCATTGAATCCATTTCCCCACCAACAGCAACCCTCAATGTTTCCCATTCCCCATAGCTAGGGACATGCCAGCCATCGGGACACACGCCTCTTACGGGATATGCCGGAACACAAATTTTCCCATTTCCACAGCCTTTGGCATTATTGCTCCACTTGGCGGCACTGTCCATCGCCGCAGCCCAAGTATACAGGCGACCATACTTGGCACAACCTTCAGAATCATCATTATAACAATAACTGTTTTCAACCTCATAGTTCAAATTTTCCGCCATCCAGGTCTGGGAGCCGATGGTAACCGTTTTGTAGACACGGCCATCACGTGAGTCTTCAAACGTTCCCTCGAAAGCACTCGCAGGTTCCACATAGTAATCGGCCGTAAGCATGTCACTTTCTTCACGAGCCCGCTCATGAGCATTGTATTCATCTATTTGATCATCAATTTGCCCGACATAGTCCGTACACGCAGAAAGGAGCGCCAAGAAGACGAGCGCGAAGAATAATCGATTGAGGTTCCTGAGCCACAACATAGCGCTAATCCATTAAGCAACGGACAGATAATCCTTCTGTCTTACTCTCATCAATCAAGTTTGCAGCACTGGTGCCGTAATCGAAATATAAAATGTACGCGCCGTCATCACCGGTCTCGGTAGAGCTCCAATAACTTTCATGGTCACTCATACCGCCCATAGGATAAGCATTAAACCCATAAGCATCTATACCAGCAGCCCTTGACCAGTCTTGGGTAGACTTGAGCATTTCCCCCGCTATATCGGAACCACCGACTGAATTGACCAACATTTCAAATTCTTCTTTTGAAGGCAAGTGCCATCCGCTTGGGCAAATGCCTGCACTATCCATAGCCATCGACCAATAGTAAAGCCTACCATAGCCTGCGCAAGGCCCTTCACCACCTCCAAAGCAGAAACTATTTTCTATTTCATAATTGAGATTCTCCGTCATCCAAGTCTGCGTGCCAATTTTCACGGTTCCATAAGTCTGTCCATCACGTTCGTCCGTCAAGGTTCCGTACTCGCAATTATCTTCCATCGAAGTTTTGGAAGGTTCGTATTCCACCTCAACTTTGCAAGGTTCTACATAGGCAGCATTGCTTGAAGAAGAATATGAATATGAAGAAGAACTATTTGAACTGCTCGATTCTCCGGAACTACTATAAACATAAGAACTGCTCGATTCTTCCGAACTACTATACGCAGTTTTTTCGCTTGATGATGATTTGTCATTCTCTTCACTCGAAGAAGACGAAGCTGATGACGATGCACCCGAAGATGACGGAGAAGAAACATACATCGGAGGATTCTCTTGAGGCTCGCCCTTCACGCAACGGACATAGAGACCTTCATCTGAATACCCGTAAAACATAAGTGTCTTATCCCCAGTATTTAAATACATATAATACGCAGCCTCACCACGATCACTGTCGAGGCCTTTGATTTCAGTAGAACTCCAGAAGCCTACGCAATTGCCGAATCCATCACAGCCCGCACTTGCGCGCCTTTTGCCCGCAGGCAGAGCGTAGAAGCCATAGGCATCTGTACCATTGCCGCTTATATACAAATCGTCAAACAAACCATCAAGCCATCCGTCTTTTGACTTGAGCATTTTTCCGGCAACATCTTCCCCACCTACCGTAGAAATCAATGTTTCAAATTCCGCGTATGCCGGCAGATGCCAACCATCGGGGCAAACATCTTTCGCTGCGTTCCATGTGTAAAGCCGGCCAAATTCAGAACAGTTAATGGGTTTATCCATAAAACAGAAACTGCTATCCACCTCGTACTTGAGGTTTTCCGCCATCCAGACCTGGTCGCCAATAGTGACCATCTTATAAACCGTGCCATCGCGTTCATCCAAGAAAGAAGTTACCCCATCTGCAGAACTACTCGGTTTTTGCGAGCTGCTAGATTCAGCAGAGCTACTTGATTCCGGTGTTTCGCTAGAAGATGTCATCTCCGGTTTTTCTTCGACGACGTCCTTAACACAGCGAACGCTAAACGCATACTGTTTGTAATCGTCCGACAAGTAAGAACTCTCCTTAGAGCCTACATAGTAATTTTCTGCATAGTCTCTATTCTGTTCTGTAGATAGCCAAAAATACGCTTTGGTTCCCTTGTAATAGTATTTTCCATTGACAATCTTGGCACCTGAAGGAATTATCGAAAAAGCATATTCATCAGACCCGTTGCCGTCCATATTCGTACCGTCATGCCATTCTTCTTGCCATCCGCTTTTCGATTTGAGTTTCACATCCGAAACCATAAATCTATCGTAATCAACTGCAGAAAGCAGCGTACTCCAATCGCCATAACTGGGAAGATGCCAACCGCTCGGGCACACCCCTCTTACGGGATATGTAGGAAAGCAGATTTTCCCCTTTCCGCAACCCTTGCCATTTGAACTGAAGATTGCCGCGCTGTCCATTGCTGCCGACCATGTATAAAGCCGACCATACTCCTCGCAATTCGAAGAATTGTCATCATAGCAATAGCTACCCGTCACATCAAAATTCAGGTTTTCCGCCATCCAGGTCTGCGTACCGATAGTAACCGTCCTGTAGACTTGCCCATCCCGGTCATCTTCGAGTGTCCCTTCAAAAACACTACTAGAATCCACAACAACTTCGGACTCAGAAATAGAATTTTCAACCCTCAACTTTTCATGAGCCTCGATTTCTTCCATCTGTTCGTTAATTTGCTCAATATAATCCGTGCAGCCAAGCAAGAACAGCACGGCGCAAACCAACCAAAGAAGGCTTTTAGTATTCCTAAAACGCAAAACTTATCCCCATTCCAGCAACACCGACTGCAAGCACAACAAGCCCTATACCCCGCATGGTCTGGCCAGATTCAGCCCTATCACGATTGTGTTCAAGATCATGGATATAGTCCCCGCCCTTTTCGGCGGCATCTTTCGCCTTTTTATTCCCCAGATAGGCAAGAACTCCTCCAGTTACTGCCACCGCACCGCCTATGCTGAAGAACACCCAATGAGCCACGCCACTGCTTTCCTGAACCGCGACATTCGTCGGAACACTCTCGCCAACGTTCGCAACGGGTTCGGCTTTCGGCTCATCGGCCGCCTTTTCAACAAGAGGCTTTTCCTCTGGCTTAACCTCTTCTGCAACAGGCTTTGCTGTATCGGCGCTCGTAGTCTCGACAATTCCTGATTCCTTTGCGGCAGACTCAGTCATTTCCCTAGCGCTACGGAAAAAGTCCGGAGACTTCTGTTCAATGAGCGCCAAAAGTTCCACCACGTTGGCTCCACGCCCATTAAAACTCGCGATAAGTTTATTGCCTGCAGTCTCGTAAAGTTCCGCTGTCAACGTGAGTGTTCCACCAAAATTTCCTACTCGAGCCTGGCATATATAATCGGCAGAAATGTTCCGGCCGGTTTCGGCAAGGCAGCTTCCCTCGCACTCCTCAAGGACTATGCCCGGAGGGAGCATCGCATTGATGTTATCGCGGGTCATGATGGTGTAGTTCTGCGTGGCAGGCAGTTCCTTCACGGCCTGCTCGCGCAACACGTTCGTGAGGTACTGTCTGTCGGATAGCGAAACACTATCCTTGGCTTTTTCGTCTGCAACGGTCTCGAGCACCGCAACATACGTTGCGAATGCATTGGCCGACAAAGCCAGCAAGAATATAAAAGTGCTAATAAAGGTTTTCATATTACAAAAGTATATTATTCTGGTAAAAAACGCAATAATGCTACTCGCATTGACCCAAACTACCTATAGCCTTAACAAAGAAATCATTAGATGTTCCTGCATCACCTTCAAAATTCAGCCTAATTACGGCAGCTTTGGAAAGAACCGCTTCTAGTTTCTCCGGATCGGCCATATAAGAATTGAACTTTTCCCATGGAATTTCATCCGTATTAAACACCGCTCCGGACTTCGGAAGCGCTTGCCAGATAATTTTTTCATAATCAACCGTATAAGCGCCATCTTCCGCAACAACTTCTATATTAAATGATTTACTGTCAGTTTTGTAAGTGATACAAATCCCGCCCCAGTTGAAAATATCCACACCCTCTCGCTTTTCGCCCTTAATATTAAATGCCACCCCCGCATACGGGGTTTCAATGTTATCGCCAAAAGTTACCGTCGCTTTGATACCACCATACGTTTCAACAAGCGGGCCAAAAAAATCACCCCAGGCATTCGTCTCAACATCGGACGGATAGGTGACAGTCGATGAGCCTCCTTCCGCAGAGTCATTATAGGCGTACCAATAACCTGATGTTCCTTCCCCGTCGTCAAATCCGGTTATAACTTGGCCCGTGCCATGAGCCCCGGACCAAAAGAATGATGAACCACTCAATACATCCGAATCTTCCTTAATACAACGAACAGAAAAACCAAGGTCTTCTTTGCCCGTGTTAAAATACGCATTGTCATACGGAGCAGAATACAACCATAGATATTCAACACCATTGTGCTCTTCATTTTCAGTAGAACTCCAGAAATACGCACTGTTGCCAATGTCACTGAAACCGTTCGCATGGAGCCGTCCTCCCGGAAGGGCCGAAAAACCATAGGCATCCACGCCATTGCCACGCTCACCCTCATAATCATTCCAGCCCGAAATGGTCTTGAGCTTGGTCGCATCCTCTTGACCATCATTCACTGTCTTGAACAAGGCATCCCAATCGGCTCGAGAGGGCATGTACCAGCCATGAGGGCAAACACCTCCAGCTACAGCATCCCATTTGTAAAGACGTCCATACGTGTCACAATTAGACTCGTCTTCTTCATAACAATAGCTATCGTTCTTTTTGTAATTGAGATTTTGCGCCATCCATATCTGTGAACCGATTTTAACAGTCTTGTAGACTTGTTTATCTCGGTAGTCGGTGAACGAACCATAAGAAAAACGATATCTTTCCATAGTGTCCTTTTCGGCAATATCCTTAACACAACGAACGCTGTATCCATAAGACTTTTCACTGTCCTCCCCCCATGGTTCCGAACCAGATTTCCACAACATTCCCGAAGCAGCATTGGTATCGTTCTCGACCGCCATCCAAAAATACGCCCGAGTAGTTTCATACAGATACTTTCCGCCTCTCATCTTGGCTCCGCCAGGAAGCAGCGAAAAACCATAGCTATCGGTGTATTCCCGATCATCATTCCAACCCGTCTTAGACAAGAGACTAGAATAAAAATTTTCATAATCCAGATAATCCTGACCCACGGCTTTCTTCAGCGTCATCCACTCCCCAGCACTCGGGAGATGCCAGCCTTTGGGACACACACCCCTTACAGGGAACGTAGGAATACAGAGTTTCCCATTGCCACAGTCCTTGCCATTTGAAGTCCACTCGCCAGCACTGTCCATCGCCGCAGCCCAGGTATAAAGTCGGCCATACGCATCACATTTTGCAGGATCATCATCATAGCAATAGCTATCAAATGCATTGTAGTTCAAGTTTTCCGCCATCCAGGTCTGTGAACCAATGGTAACCATTCTATAGGTTTGGCCATCACGGGGATCCTCAAACGTCCCCTCAAAAGCATATGAAGGATCCACATAGTAATCGGCAGGAAGGATTGAAGATTCCGCCCAAGCATCGTAATACGCATCCCGCTTTTCTATCTGTTCATCAATTTGTTCAACATAATCGGTGCAGGCAGGAAAGGCCGCCAACACCAGGAATCCAGCAGGTGACAGCCTCGCCAATTTGCTCCGGACTATGATATCCCTTATCAATTTCAAAAGCATAATCGACTTTCCCTAGAACGCAAAACTTATTCCCATACCAACAACGCCGGCAGCAAGTACAACAAGCCCTATGCCCCGCAGAGTCTGGCCTGATTCAGCCTTATCACGATTCCCTTCGAGGTCCGTGTGCCTCCAATTATTTTCTCCCTTCTCGGCGGCATCTTTCGCCTTCTTGTTTCCAAGATAAGCAAGCACTCCACCGGTCACAGCCACAACGCCTCCTACGCTAAAAAACACCCAATGCGCCACACGGCTTTTTTCCTGGGCCTCGACATTCGCAGGAACATTCTCGCCCGCAACCGGTTTGCCCTTCGTTTCAGCGGCAGTTTTTTCTGCAGCGGGCGTTTCCGCAGGCGCCGCCTCCACTTTTTCTGCCGCAACCGGTTCTTCTGCAACAGGCTTTGCCGTATCGGCACTTACAATTTGCGCATTTTCTGTTTCTGCAGCGGTTGAAGCGGTCATTTCTCTAGCAGCGCGGAAAAAATCCGGAGACTTCTGCTCTATTATTGACAGAAGTTCGTTCACATCGACTCCTCGCCCGTTGAAACTCGCGATAAGCTTATTGCCTGCCGTCTCGTAGAGTTCGGCAGTCATCGTGAGCATTCCAGCGAATCTTCCTACGCGCGCCTGGCATATATAGTCGGCAGAAATATTGCGGCCCGTTTCCGCAAGGCAACTGCCCTCGCATTCCTCGAGGATCATGCCCGGAGGGAGCATCGCATTGATGTTGTCACGAGTCATGATGGTGTAGTTTTGCGAGGCAGGAAGTTCCTTTACCGCCTGTTCACGCAACACGTTCGTGAGGTAACGGCGGTCGGATAGCGAAACGCTGTCTTTCGCCTTTTCGTCGGCGACAGTCTCTAGCACGGCAACATACGTCGCAAATACATTGGTTGAAAAAACAGCCAACAGCAAAAGAACAAAGAACCGCAGTTTCATACCTTAAACATATATTATTCTTGCCGAAAACGATAAGACGGCAAGGCGTTTGCCGCACAATTACATGCCAAACAGGAGAAAAATAGCGCGCTGGCATGTAAACCGTCGCGGGTCTGTATTCTTGCGCGAGGCAAACCGGCGCGCTACTTTATGAGCGCTTCGGTCAGCCTGCGGGCTTCGGCATCGGCTTCAAGAACCTGGTCGAGCGTCAGGTGACCGGTAACGTTCGGGGCACCCGCCATGATAGTTTCCACATGCTTCGGGATGTCGGTGAACTTGAGATTACCCTTGAGGAAGCGGTCCACGAGCACTTCGTTCGCGGCGTTCATCATCGCAGGGACAATGCCGCCACGGCGACCCGCCTCGAACGCGAGGGCGAGGCAGCGGAACTTATTGAAGTCCGGCTCGAAGAAGGTAAGTTTCGCAAGCGTCGGCAGGTCGATACGCTTGGTATCGAGCGGCAGACGGTCGGGCCACGTGAGCGCCACCTGGATAGGAATGCGCATGTCGGGCGCACCGAGCTGCGCCATGAGAGAGCCATCGCGGAACTGCACCAAGGAATGCACCATCGACTGCGGGTGAACCACGACCTTAATTTGTTCGTACGGAATGTGGAACAGGAAGTGCGCTTCGAGAACTTCGAGACCCTTGTTCATCATGGAGGCAGAGTCAATCGTAATCTTCTTGCCCATGCTCCACACCGGGTGATTGAGGGCATCTGCCACCGTGATGGATTCAAACTTTTCAATCGGCCATTCGCGGAAAGGTCCGCCGGAAGCCGTAATCTCGAGGAATTCCACCTCGTGTTCGCGCTTGCCGCCTTCGAGACACTGGAAGATGGCGCTGTGTTCGGAATCAATCGGCGTAATGAAAGACTTCGGGTTCTCCGCCAGCTTGTCCCAAATGACGGGACCCGCCATGACCATCGTCTCCTTGTTCGCGAGAGCCACGTGCTTGCCGTGCTCGATGGCAGTAATGGTCGGGAGGCAGCCCACCGCACCCATCAGGGAGTTGATGATGATGTCGGCCTTCGGGTCGGCCGCAAGTTCGCACAGGCCTTCCATGCCGGCGAGCACCTTCATGCCGAGAATGCCTTCGAGTTCCTTGGCCGCGTTCGGGTCGAACATGCACACGCGTTCCACCTTGAACTTGCGCACGATTTCGGCAACCTTCTGCACGCTGCTGTTCGCGGCAACCGCATACAGGTTAAAGATATCGGAATGCTGGTGGATTACATCAACGCTAGAAGTGCCAATAGAACCAGTGGCACCGAGAAGAACTACGTTTTTCATTTTAAAGCCTCGTTTTTATGCAACAAAAGATAAAAAAAAGAGCACAGGAAGATTCCCGGCTCTTTGAAGGAAAAGACATTTTCACATTAAGTCCTAGAAGAACCAATAAATCATTTCTAGGCCAAGAGAAAACGGTTGTGCATTGCTATAGCAAAAATCAATTTTATATAAAGCCACAGACTCTACAAGTGCAATTTCCAGGGAACCACCAAGCAATGCAATCCCTATTGAAGATGCAATGCTTACGCCTCTTTTCAATTCACCTGATGGAATTGTCGTCTCTTCATTTATGGTCGGGCCAGACTGCTTTATTTTTCCTCCCATAGGAATATCTATTTCAACCCCTGCCTGAAGCCAAAACAACTGCGCAATATCCAATCGTGCTGCCAATGGGATTGTAACTCCCCAATGCTGCATCGAATATTCATCTAAAGGTTCCCAACGATAGGTGACGTTATAGTTTTCATAGTAATATCCTCCATAATAGAGGCCAGACTCCCGTTCTTCCACTACCCTACCCGGATTTCTTTCTTTCATATAATGAATAAAAAAATCCAAACCTGTTACTACCGCAAACCAATCATTAAAATAATACGCATAAATAATACCCGTATAGTCCTTAATTCCAAAAGCATCCGTCGAAGGCTGATCTGGTTGGACATTTATGCGATTATACGGCAACATCGTATAATTCAATCTTTCATGAGTGCCCAAGCGATGCCTTGTCGTAGTCTCGTTTTTCGCGATAGTATCCATCGGCTGATCTGATTCTGCTGTTTTAACGACACTTTCTTTAATATCGGTGTCGGTCATAACCTCCGAAGATTCAGTCGTCATTTCAACAAATTCATCAGTGGCGTTGCTGCGGTCTTCGACAAACTCATCACCGACAGCAGCAAATACAGATGCAGCAAGCAAAGCAATCAAGACAAAGAAATTTTTCATACGGTCAACCTTACCGATTTTTACTTTTCATACTCAACGGCAAGGCCCCAGAACGAGCAACTAAATTTTTCGTTGACTTGCATGGACTGGGAATGCACATCCTTGTGCAATTCCATAATGTTGTCTATACGAAGAACGGTTCCATCTTCAAGTTTAATCTTCTTGCCGACATATTTTTTGAGGAACTCAATTTCAGAGCAACCCACATTGGTCGATTCATACGAATACGAAATCGGAGCCATCCTTTTTATCTTGAGATTTTCCACGGGAATCGGGCTTCCGACAGCCGCCGTATTTGGATGGTAATGATTCGCGCAGGAAGCCAGCAAAAGCGCAAACGCCAGCATGAGGAACTTGACAAATCTCATTTTTACTCCTTTGGGAAAACAGTATTTTCGCCATTTGAATTTTTGCGGCCCAAATGTAAAAATTTATTTAGAGTCAGTCAATGTTATTTTTATATGTTTTCAAAACAAAAAATCCCGGCCAAGCCGGGAATGAAAACTTTGCCTGTCCGGGAAGACAATTGCGTTATGCAAGCTTCTGCAAGAAATCGAGTACCAGGTAAAGTGCCGGAGCCGCGAGGTAGAACGAATCGCAGCGGTCGAGCACGCCGCCGTGCCCCACGAACAAATTGCCCGAATCCTTCGTGCCGCTCCAACGCTTGAGGGCACTCATCAGCAGGTCGCCTGCCTGGCCCGCGACAGTGAGCAGCACGCCAATCGCAATGGCAATGCCCCAGTTGAATTCGATATTGAAGCAGGAGAGAGCCGCACTGCACTTGACCCAGTAGGCCACCCACGCAATCGTCGCGATGGAACCGGCGATGCTACCTTCCCAAGTCTTCTTGGGGCTGATGCTCGGGGCAAACGGGTGCCTCCCGAAGGGGCCCTTGCCTGCCGCAAACTTACCGAAGAAGTATGCCACCGTGTCGCAGAGCCACATGGATGTCATTACGAGGATAAACGGATAGCAGTGTTCAAAGCCCTGGCCGTTGCCCATCATGAGCACGTTCATGCCGCCCCAGAGCCCAATGTAGAGCGGAGCGCCTAACTGCATCACGAGCCAGGGGAACAGGTGGTCGATTTCGACCTTCGCATAGGCAACGCCAATATAGACTGCAAAAATCACGAGGAACGTCATGCCCACCACGTACGGCACCGCGGGCAGCCCGAAGTAGCCACCCTTCGAAAGGGTCCACGCAAGCGTGAGTGCAAAAGTGGAGGCAAACGAAAGGAACCGCATGTCCGGCCCCTTGTACATCTTGGAGGCCATGCGCGCCCATTCCCAGGCGGCAACGCCTGCAAGGAAGCACATCAGGCCAATACGGCTGTAGTCGCAAAGCCACAGCAGCACGAACACTATCGGAATGGCGACAAACGCCGTAATCAAACGCTGGGCCAAATTACTCATGCAGCACCTTCCCAAATCTCCGTTCTCGAGTCTTGAAGAACTCGACGGCCTTCAGGAACTCTTCCTTGGTAAAGTCGGGCCACAGCGTGTCCGTCACGTAGAACTCGCTGTACGCCGCCTGCCAAAGCAGGTAGTTCGAAAGCCTGAATTCGCCACCGGTACGGATAACCAGATCCGGATCGGGCGCTCCCTTCAAATACAAATTCTTCGCAAAGACATTCTCGTCGATGTCATCAATCTTGAGCGTACCGGCGGCAACCTGCGAGGCAATCGCCTTCGCGGCATCTACAATTTCGAGCCTTCCGCCGTAAGAGATGGCGAGGTTCAACTGCATGCCCGTGTTGTTCGCGGTCTTGTCGATAGCGGACTGGAGGCTTGCGCGCGGTTTTTCGGGCAGGCGTTCCATGTTGCCGATGACCTTGAGCTTCACGTTCTTTTCCATGAGGTCGGGGATTTCCTTCACCACCATCTCGATGAGGAGGTTCATCAGGTAATCCACTTCCTTGGAGGGGCGGCCCCAGTTCTCGGAGCTGAACACGTAGAGCGTCATGTGCTCGAGGTTCAGGTTCACGCCCACTTCTACAGCATCGATGGTCGCCTGGGTCCCCTTGCGGTGGCCCAGGAAACGTTCAAGACCGCGGCTGCGGGCCCAGCGCCCGTTGCCGTCCATAATGATGGCGACATGTCTAAGCTGATTTGCCACGCAAGCTCCGGACTACACCTTGAGGATGTCCGCTTCCTTTTCGGCGAGCAGACGGTCAATTTCGGCGATAGCGTTGTCGGTCGCCTTCTGGATTTCGTCCTGCTGCTTCTTGGCTTCGTCTTCCGGAAGGTCCTTGTTCTTCTTGATGGCATCGTTCGCATCGCGGCGGATGTTACGGATAGCCACGCGACCTTCTTCGGCATGCTTGCGGACAATCTTCGCGAGTTCCTGGCGGCGTTCGGTCGTGAGGATCGGGAGCGACACGCGGATGCAGTTGCCGTCCTTCATCGGGGTCACGCCGATGTTCGCGGCGAGAATAGCCTTTTCGATCGGGTCCACCATGGTCTTTTCCCACGGGGTCACGAGGAGCATGCGCGGTTCGGGCACGGAAACCTTCGCCACCTGCGAAATCGGGGTGGGCGTACCGTAGTAGTCAACACGCACGTCGTTCAAGATAGCCGGGCTGGCCTTGCCTGCGCGGATCTTGGAAAATTCACGTTCGGTGGCCTCGATGGCCTTGCTCATTTTGTCGGTATATTCAGACATAGTAAATCGTGGTTAAAGGTTTATTCTGAAATAAATATAAGTAAAAATCCTTAGCAGTGGACCAGCGTGCCGAGGTCGCCTTCGATGGCGGCGCGGGTCAAATTGCCCTTTTCCATCTTGAAAACGAAGATAGGCATGTTGTTTTCCATGCAGAGGGCCACGGCAGCCGTATCCATGACCTTGAGGCCGCGGGAAATGACTTCCTTGTAGCTGATGTCGTCGAAGCGGGTAGCGGTCGGGTCCTTGACCGGGTCGGCCGTGTAGATGCCGTCGACCTTGGTGGCCTTCATGATCACGTCGCATTCGCTCTCGATAGCGCGGAGGGCGGCGCAACTGTCCGTTGTAAAGAACGGGTTGCCCGTACCGGCGGAGAAGATAACCACGGAACCTGCAGAGAGGAGCTTGAGGGCCTTGCGGCGGTCAAAGAATTCGCAGACCGGTTCCATGCGGATGGCGGACATCACCACGGAGTCAACGCCCTGCTTATCGAGGGCATCCTGCATGGCGAGGCCGTTCATCACGGTGCCGAGCATGCCCATGGCATCGCCCTGGGCGCGGTTCATGCCACCTGCAGAAGCGGAAATACCACGGACAAGGTTACCGCCGCCAATCACGAGCGCGACCTGCACGCCCTGCTTGACGATGGATGCAATTTCGCTTGCCATGTCGGAGAGAATCTGGTTATCGATACCGTGGCCCTTTTCGCCTGCGAGGGCTTCGCCACTGAGCTTCAAGAGAATTCTTTTAAATTTCATAATCATCTATAGGTTTCTGGTTCTAGAGGCGGCTCTGCCGCTGTCATCCCCGCGAAGGCGGGGATCTCTTTCTCAAAGAAAATGTAACAAAATGTAAAATGCGCGGAAGCCGTTTACACACCTTCAACACAAAAAGTGCATACCGGGGCGCCTACTGCCGCCAAAAGAATATATAATTAGAGCAGGTTTGTTTTAGGTAATGGGATTGGTTATGAAAAACAAGTTTCCGCTTATTGGCGTTATGCTGCTTGCGCTCCCCACGGCGCTCTTCGCCGACATCGTATACCAAGGGAAAAGGGTCGCCGAATGGCCCGAAGGGGCAAGGCCCACATTCAACAACTCCAGCGGGCTGTTAAAGACCGTTGCGACACAGGAAAAAGGCCACTACGCCGCACCCAAGGGCAAGATCTACAGCCTTACCCTCCTCGTTGACTTTTCGGACAAGCCCGCACCGGTCACGGTAAGCGAAGTCGAAGACTGGCTGAACAAGGAAGGGTTCAACAGGGACGGTTGCAACGGCTCCGTTCGCGACTACTACCTCGACGTTTCCAACGGACAGCTGGACCTGACAAACGAAGTCTTCGGCTGGTACCGCGCCAAGCATCCCAAGTCCTGGTACGAAGGCCTGAACGGTTACAGCGGTTCGGATTCGCTGATGAAAGAAGTATTCGCGTATTACGATTCGCAGGTAGATTTCTCGCGCTACGACAACGATAAGGACGGAACGACCGAAGCCATCAACATCGTGTACGCCGGCGCGGGAGAAACCTGGGGACAGGGGCTGTGGCCCCATTCGGGTTGGTCCAGCGAAAGGCGCGACGGAGTCAAGCTGACACACCACCAGATGACGGACATGCCCGGCAAATTTTCCATCTATGTTTTTGTACACGAAAGCGGCCACATGATTTTCGGCTGGCCCGACCTATACTGGTACGGCGACTACTGCACCATGGGCAACCGCGCGAACGACTTGAACCCCGTGGCGATAAACGACTTCTTCCGTGCCGACCAGGGCTGGATCCCGTTCGTGGACATTACGAGCGAAGATGTAGACAACGTAACAAGCCTCGAAGTTACCAAGCCGGGCGAAGTCTGCTACCGTTACATAAACCCCTCCAGGCCCGACAAGGAAGGGCTGGTATGGTCGTATGTGCGCAACACGGGCCGCGACAAGGTGCTGGCCGGAAGCGGGCTATTGATGCAGCATTACGACTTTTCCATAGAAGGCAACTCCGCCTCGGACAAGCTCGGCCTGAGAATTGTTCATGCAAGTGCCGCGGGCAAATCCAGCGACAACGTTACCGACCAGTGGCCAAACCCAGGCAGTACCGCAAATACATTCTTCAAGAGCGGAACCTACGCGCAATTTTCGGACGACGCCTACCCCGCCATCCGCTGGTATAACGGTTCCAAGACGGGACTGAAACTCACCGGCATCGGGACACCCGGAGAAACGCTCACGTTCTGCATCGGCGAGAACTGCACCGCAGCCGAATCGTCTTCGAGCCAAGCGATTTCTTCCAGTTCGGCAATACCCGCGAGCTCGTCTAGCACGCAAAACCCGCCGAGTTCCAGCAGCGCCACCGAACTCAAGGTACAGAAAATAGCGTTCGATGTATCGCTCCCGATAAGCAGCAATTACGGCTCCGTGACGCTCGACCTGAAGGGGAGCGACGTCGCCAAGGCATTGGGCATCAGCACGAGCGAAATAGAGAGCAAGGCAACATTCTACGGTGTAGAACCCGACGGTTCGCTCAATAGCCGCACCACAGGCGAAGGCTCCGGACACTGGTTCGATGCAGACGGAAAAATCGTCGCCTGGGACCCGAATGGAACGAGCATCGTTTTCTCCAATGTGGACCTCACAAGTATGACCACAAAAATCGGTCACATGCCCAACAAGGTCGAGAACGGGGATTCCTTTACCGTGAAACAGGCACTGGTTTACGGCAACAACCAGGTAACCTTCGAAATCACGATTACCATCGGCGAAAAGACCACCATCATATCGAGCTTCGAAAAAGCGAAGCACGGAAAACCGGGCAACATGCTCTTCAACGTTCTTGGCCAGCCCGTAGGCAAGCGCACGCCGACAGGCGCCCTGCCCGATTTGCCTAAAGGCATTTACGTAGAAGTTGTCAAGTGACATCTTGAAAAGAGACTTAAAAAGGGCACCTTTTTCGCAGGTTACTTTCTTGCAAAAAGGTGTCTTTTTTCTTATACTAGCGGTCCGCTTTGCCGTATTTGGCGAAAAAACGGGGGAACGCGCACAAGTCGCAGAAATCAACGCGGCCAAGGGGGTGGATTGTAAGTGAAAATTATCTATCTTGTACCCTGCAAATAATAAACATCAACCTGTAAGGATATAATGAGTCTTAAAATCGTTGTGCTTGCTAAGCAAGTACCTGACACACGAAACGTAGGCCCGGACGCCATGACGCCGCAGGGTACTATCAATCGTGCCGCTTTGCCCGCAGTCTTCAACCCCGAAGACT
>Ga0310696_10004313_pt1 | contig 17470 bp, 17 predicted proteins | sample AusTroGonzalo_MG_4_FD_203885 | JGI IMG/M metagenome (GOLD analysis project Ga0310696, IMG submission 203885) | Bovine rumen microbial communities from tropical cattle in Woodstock, Queensland, Australia - Gonzalo_02 (v2) (version 2) | ecosystem: Host-associated > Mammals > Digestive system >...
TGACGTGAGTCAGTTATTGAAACTGTGCATCAGAGTTGGTGAGAATGTTAATGAGATACCAGCAGATGCTAGGATTGCATATAACATTGCTAAAGACATCCCAAAGATTGATAGTCAAGGAGATGGATATAGGAGTTTTGCAGGAATTGTAATTGGACTATTGATTTGTAAGAACAGAATCATTCTTCTTGACGAACCAGAAGCATTTCTTCATCCTGCCCAAGCATTTTTCCTTGGGAAATGGATAGGAACTAATAGTGCTAAACTTGGATCGCAACTGCTCGTATGCACTCATAGTTCAAACTTTCTTAGCGGAATATTGGTTGGCACGCAGGAACTAGATGTTATAAGGCTGAATAGAATTGAGAATAATACCCAGTACATCACGCTTACTTCTGATATTGCTAAGCAATTAGTTGGTAACCCCATACTTTCCAGTCAGCGAGTGATAGAAGGTATCTTTCATAAAGGGGTTGTAATTTGCGAAGCTGATGCAGATAGGGCAGTATATCAGTCTGTTGCAGCCCAGTATCATAAGTCAAACCGAGAGATATTGTTTATTCATGCTCACAATAAGCAGACACTGGCACCAATAGCCAAAGTGATGAAGGCAACAGGAACACCCGTTGCAGTTGTATCTGATATTGACATTTTCCATGTTGAGAAAGATATCGATGATATATACGAAGCACTTGCTGGACGCCCTATTGAACAGGAACTTAAAGACCGTCAAATGAGCCTGGCCAATTACATTGAAAGTCGCCCGGAGGAAGAAGTTCTAGATGAACTGAAAATAAAGACTGACGAGTTTATGGCACAGCTAAACAGAGGGGAACACACTCTTGATGGGGCTCGAACAGCTTTGAAACGGATTCAAAGAGAAACAACAAAGTGGTCAGCTATTAAAAGAGACGGTATTAAGGCTTTGAATTCTGAACAAGAAGCAAATACAAAACAACTCATTGATAGTCTCAAGCAAATAGGTCTCTTTGTCGTCCCTGTTGGGGAGTTAGAAGGATGGATAGATTTGGGAACTCATAAAAAGAATAAATGGATTATTCCAGCGCTAGAAACGATATACGATCAAAAAACACCTGAGGATTTAGCGAGGTTTATTGGAGAAATACTGCAGTTTTTCAGATAAAGCTTTGAAATTATTCATGAAACGAAAAATATCCACAAGTAGCGGGAGCGTGCTTAATTCCGGGTTGACCGAGGATTACAGGAAGGCGATTGCTGAATAACAGGCAATTGCAAAATGAGGCCCTGCTTAGTATACGCTTGAGCGTAAATGGTAAATACTAATCATTGTTTATGTCATACAAAAACCTAACCTTCCCTCAAGATTCCCTCTTCCTCGTCACCGGTGGAGCCGGCTTCATCGGTTCCAACCTTTGCGAGGCGATTCTTAACCTGGGCTATAAGGTTCGCTGCCTGGACGATTTGTCTACCGTCAAGTAGGCTAATGTGGATATCTTCATCAATCATGCGGACGAAGAGTTCTATAAAGGTTTCATTAGGGGGTTGGGTTCTCGGATAGAATTCTCTCGTCAATTGTATTTTTAGAAATAGGAACACAATACGATGAAAGGCCTCGTCCTCTCCACCGCCTCCGGCACAAGATTATACCCCATCACCAAGCTCATCACCAAGCAGCTTCTGCCCATCATGACAGGCCGATAGCATTATAGTTTTTTATGCCCAATACCCCCCAAACCCTCCTCATCACCGGCTCCGCCGGCTTCATAGGCTCCAACCTCGTGCTGCGGCTCCTGGATGCCCAAGAGCCCCTCAGCATCGTCGGGCTTGACAACCTAAACGACTACTACGATCCTTCGCTCAAGGAGTACCGCCTGCGCAAGATCCAAGAGAAGGCCACGACCGCCCCACAACACACCTACAAGTTCATCAAGGGCGACCTCGCCGACAAGGCCCTCATCGGCAGCCTCTTCGAGGAAAACCACTTCGATATCGTCGTGAACTTGGCAGCCCAGGCGGGTGTCCGCTACAGCATCGAGAACCCGGATGCGTACATCCAGAGCAACATGATCGGGTTCTACAACATCCTGGAGGCGTGCCGGCACTCGTATGACGGCATTCCCGGGGCAACTGAGACCGGGAATCCCGGATACCAGGGTGTCCAGCATCTGGTCTACGCCAGCTCCAGCAGCGTCTACGGCGGCAACAAGAAAGTCCCTTTCAGCACGGATGACAGGGTGGATAATCCGGTGAGCTTGTATGCGGCTACCAAGAAGAGCAACGAGCTCTTCGCCCATTGCTATTCCAAGCTTTACAACATCCCGTCCACGGGCCTTCGCTTCTTCACCGTCTACGGTCCCGCCGGTCGTCCGGACATGGCCTATTTCGGATTCACGAACAAACTGCTGAAAGGTCAGACCATCCAGATCTACAACTACGGCAACTGCCGACGGGATTTCACCTATGTCGATGACATCGTGGAAGGCATCGTCCGGGTCATGCGCAAAGCCCCGGAAAAGAAGACCGGTGAGGACGGGCTTCCCATCCCTCCGTATGCCGTCTACAACATCGGCGGTGGCCAGCCCGAGAACCTGCTGGACTTTGTCAACATCCTCCAGGAGGAACTCGTCCGCGCCGGCGTCCTCCCCGCCGACTACGACTTCGAGGCCCACAAGGAGCTCGTGCCGATGCAGCCCGGCGACGTCCCCACTACCTATGCCGATGCCTCCGCCCTCGAGCGGGATTTCGGCTTCACGCCGAAGATTACGCTGCGGGAAGGACTGAGGAAGTTCGCCGAGTGGTATAAGGAGTACTATCGGTAAACATCCCCGCGGCCAGTTAACGGGTTTCGGAAGTTGTCCCGAATCCCAGGTCGCAAAAACGCCCTCTGGCATGCTGTAGCGCGACCTATGCCCCACCGTGAGGTGGGGTATGTTGCATCCGGGTGCCTGCAACAGTGATTCTGCAACCTCGGCAGTAAGCAACAACGGTCTGTTTTTAATAAAACAGCATCTTTGTTGGGGCTTATAGTGTGCTTGTTTAGTAAATTATGTGTATTTTTGCATAGTTGCATATACGCGTGCGTGCGTATCCCCGAACTCAAGCTGTTCTCCTGGATAGGAAAGGTCAGTTCGGGCATTTTCTCCGTTGATATAACAATCGGCGGGGGAATGGAAGAATTAGCTATGACTCAGCTCATAGATGAATGTGATATCGGGATATTAATATGGGTGTTTACGAGGAAGAAATTGTCCCTGTAAAGATTGCGAATCTTGCAGAGTATGTGTCCGACAGAAAGAGAGTCTCTTTGGATGAAGCTCTTGTGTATGTTTATTCGAACCCGATGTACGAGAGCCTTTACGACGAGGGGGCCAAATGGTGGTATCTAAGTACTCCCGACCTTTATGAAGAGTTCGAGCGGGAGCGGAGGTTGGCGGAAAAGGAAGTGTCGTTACAGGCATTTCGTTTCTTGACATATACGTTGGAGAAGTATGCGATCTCAAAACGGATCGGCGGCCTGCAGGCTTTGGCTATTTTCAAAGCGTGTGGGGCGGATAAGTTTCTGCTGAATCATTATGACCTCCTCCACACCCAGGGAACGGGGTATGTGTTGGATGAGGTGCAGCGCTATATCGATCGGAGGAAAAAGAGATGAAACTGTATCATGGGTCAACGGTAGCAGTGAGGAAACCCTCCCTCAGGCCGGGACGTCAGAATGCCGATTTTGGAAAAGGGTTTTATACGACCAGTAACCCTGAACAGGCGGAACGCTGGGCCCATATCAAACAAGAACGCGAAGAGGCCCCGCGTGCCGTCGTCAGCGTTTATGAATTCGACGAGGCACTCCTTGGCAGCCCCGATTGGAACATCCGACAGTTCGCCGGCGCAGATGAGGACTGGTTGTACTTTGTGACAGACTGTCGTAAATCTCGAGGCCATGACTATGACCTCGTCCTTGGCCCCGTAGCCAACGATAAGGTCTTCACAACCGTCAACCTCTTCGAGAGTGGAGTCTTGTCCGCCGAGGCTGCAATCCTCCAGTTGAAGGCCTATAAGACTTATGACCAGATGTCATTTCATACTGATAAAACGATAGGAACGCTCCGGTTTGTGGAAGCGTATGAGGTTTGAGTATCATTAGTCTATACTTTTTCTTTAAAACCTATGACTCAACTCACAGATAAAGAACGGACTGCCCAGATGAACGATATGCGTTCCTTCGATGAGCAAATGCCTTGCGTGGGTATATTCTGGTACGATCCGGCCGATCGCAGTTTCTTTGGCGTGCGGAAGAAGGAGATCACTCCGCAGATGGTTGAAGAAGCGGCCGAGAAGGGGAGTCCCTTTATCAGTTATCCGGAGATGCAAGTGGAGTTGAGTGTCGATGGGGCGCGCCTGCCCGGCCGTGTGGTATGGTCGATAGATAAGTTCAATGTTCTCGTGGGGAAGTGGGCTGAGCCCATCCAGGAGGAATTTACGGTAATGCTGGAGAAGGAATTCTCGTTGCCGTACTTCGAGTTCGTGTATGATTGAAATGACAAACAGTCACTTTAAATCGTATATTTATAGTTACCTCTACTTTTTTATATGTCATTCTCAATAAAGTGTTTGAAGGCGGAACACGGTGATGCTTTTATTATTACAGTTGGCCAGAGTGATGATTTGCATTATATCGTGGTTGACGGAGGCCCTTCTTCCAAGTTCTGCAAAGAAGATGTTGTAGATAAACTAAAAGCCATTCCGTTTGTAGATTTATTGGTCTTGACTCACTTTGATGATGACCATATCGCAGGTCTTTTAGCCTATATGGAAGCATACAATGACGCGGCAATGCCTGTTAGGGAGGTATGGGCAAATTGTTCCAGGGAGATACACGTACATACTTCTTCAGATATCAGCTATTCGCAGGCCAATACCCTGGATGAATACCTGAATACATTTTGTGCTAAGCAGGAACTGATACGAAAGAACAACATTAACAATGCACTGCCAAAGATAGATTTGGGATACTGCAAGATACAAGTCTTATCGCCCACACCGGCGGCATTGCAAACAAACTTAAATCGGTATATTTGCACAAATGCGACGATAGCATCAAAACGGGTAGACAACGACCGAGAGATATCCTTGAAGGAGCTTTCAATGCGAGAGCACAAAGAACCTGTGGATGGTGATGATATAATCAACCGTTCTTCCATTGCATTCCTGCTTGAAGCTGAAGGTAAGACTGTGTTGATGATGGGAGATGCCGACCCGTGGATAGTCTATCATAAACTGGTTGACTTGGGTTACTCCGAAACCGCACCTCTCAAAGCAGACTTGATGAAAGTATCGCACCACGGGAGCAGAAACAATACTTGTATGCAATTACTGAACATTCTGGACTGCAACAAATTCTTATTCTCAACCAATGGAGGTTTCGGTAATTCCTACCATCCCGATAGGGAAACTCTGGCTAAATTGTTGATTAGTGCAAAGAGAAAAGAAGGCAGTCAAGTGTGCCTGTTTTTTAACTATCCTAAGGAGACAATAGAGAGGAGAACTGGAATATTGCTCACTGAAAAAGAATTGCAGGATTACAATTGCATCGTCAATGATGATGTGGACACAATTCTGATATCATAAGGTTTTACGAAAATGTCCTATTACAAGCAACTGACAGTCAGAATAGAATTGCACGATGCTGATGGCAACTTGCAATATACAGGGAGCGGCATAGCCTGTGCTTATCAGATGAGGCAGTATGTCCTTACTGCATATCATTGCATTAACCCGAAAAACAATCCTCGTCCTGAGAACTGGACAATTAGTATGTTTACAGAAAACGGACAGCAGATACAATTAGTACAGGTGGTTGAAGAATTACAAGCAAAGGATATTGCTGTTATCGAAGTCGTGCATCCGGACTCATCCATAACCGAGGATAAGGTACAGTTGTATTGTACAGACGTATACCCGGAGAAGTACCTGTTCCGGGGCTTTCCCAAGTTTATGGACTATAAGGCACATACATTCCAGGTTGTTTACAGCGATGATAACTGGTGGAATTTCGTTCTCCAGGATGTGAGTGCCGAGCGTAAGTCCGCCATCAATTTACTTGAGGGCGCTTCAGGCTCAGGTGTATTGTTCGACCGAAGAGGTAAATATTTCATTGTCGGCATAGCGCTTCACCTGCACGACACGGAAGGCTCGCTCAATCAAGTCTATGTGGCTCCGGTTTCGGAGTTTAAAGCCATCCTTCCTGCTGCCGCCTTCAAAACCTTCGGCGCTGATTTGCTCAAGGATTGGGAAGAAGGAATGGACGAGGAACTGACTAAAAAGCAAATCGAGGAGTTGAAACAAGTGCAAATCGCCTGGATAGATAATATTGTGCGCAAGCTAAAAGTAATGTATCCAGAGCAGTATCAACAGAAGCTTAACACGTTCTTGGGATACTACGTGAAAGGACGTGAATTCTTTGTCAAGCAGGGAGAATCCAATTCAACATTCCGGGATGCCCTCAGCAAAATGACGGAATCTTTTTTCGCAGAGAATCAGCCTGATGCTCAGATTTATGTAGATACTCCGGGCGAAGCTGAAACTAAGTTCAACAGTCTTAAGGATGAATTGGTCAACGAGATGTCAGACTTTATTCCCGAAGACAGCAAGAACAACAAGGTTGGCAACAACTATGCTCGCTATCGTCTGACCGAAAGACTTTTGGTTTGTACATTGGAATATATTAAAAGGGAGGGTTGATGATGGAGAATGTTAAGACATATTCGGCGGACGTGCCTCTTTATATCACGAACCCCATATTCCAGCTTGTGGCTGTATTGCTTATTATTGCCAACTGCACTAACAACAAGAACAATACGGCAAGCATTGGCCGCATAATGCTCTATATGTGGGGACTTGGCAGTAAAACAAACCTGCAGAAACTTATCTCGCTCAAGAAAGCAAGGAACATAGACGACATACCCGTCACGTCAGATGCTCAGATTATTACCGTCGTCCGGCAGTGCGTCAATGACAATCTAGTCTCTGTAGGTAGAGATGGGCTATATGCTTTGACGGGCAGCGGTGCAGCTTTGCTGTATAAATTGAGGGATACAAATCTCTATCAAGAGATCTATTCAGATTTGAATGCTATAGGGAAACTTCCCGAAGCCTATTTGACACAGTTAAAGATAAATTGGTATGCTGAGGTTTGAACGGTTTCGTCTGAAGATAGAGGCGGAAAATTATGCCACCCACGAACGGAAGACTTTTGGTAGGGACATAATCCTAAACAAAGGTCTGAACATCATCGTTGGAGAGAACACCTCTGGCAAGTCAACCATTGCCAAGTGCTTCTATTATGCAATAGGTATGGAGCAGCTCATTGAGGGCCGTTCCGGGCTGGATGCGCTGGACAAATCCGTCAAGGAAAGCTTTGAGATTACCAATGCAGAAGGGAAGAAGGAATTCTGGGAGGTGAAGAATTCTGTTGTCTATGTAAAACTGGCAAATACAGACAACGAGCACATAACCATTGCCCGTCGCATTGCTGGCGATAACAATAACGCCCAGAAAACGGTCATTATACGATTTGATGATTCTAAAGCCAAGGAGAAGAAAGAATTCTTCCTTCAGGCGCGTGGCGACCACAATCCGCCTAATGGCTTCTATCATTTGCTTGCACAGTTTGCAGGACTTGATATTCAAGAAGTCCAAAGCACTGGCGACGGTGACACGCTGCTTTATATGCAGATAGTTTTTGCCTTGAGCTTTATCGAACAGTCTCGCGGATGGACAGATTTCTTTGCCACAATGCGGACAATGAATGTGTTCCGTGCCAAACAGACGCTGGTGGAGTATGCGCTGAGCGTCAGCGCTGATACTACGGTCAAGAGTCGCCGCTCGCTGCTCGACCGCCGTCACGTGTTGGAGAACGAATGGGATGGCATTATGAACGAAGTCCGTAGCATAACGATGTTGAACAACTTAATCCTCAGAGACGTCGGCACCCTAAAAGAACAGAAGCATAGACCCGGGTCACTTTCAATTGGCCCTAAAGATGAGTCTGGAAGTGTTGAGGATTATTACAATGGGTTAGCTGAATGCTTGCGTAATGCGCAGAACTATCAGCAACAATCGGATACACCGGCGGAGAGCGTATCCCAGTATAAAAGGCTTAAGGCAGAGTATGATGCCATCACCGAACAGTACGAGGACTTCCTTGGAAAGTACAATGCAGAAAGGAGCCGATTGGCTTCGGTTGACTATCAACTGGAAAGAATAGAGGAAGAGATAAAGACCAACGACAATCTGATGCAGGTTTCCAATCTGATTACTTCCGACCAGATAGAGTTCTGCCCGATTTGTCATCAGAAGATGCCGGTTGCCCACACCCACGTCAATCTGCAATTACAGAGCCAAGACCTTAGGAACAATATCGAACAACTCAAGAAACAGCGTTCTTTCCTCGACAGTTTGAAAAAGCGGCTCACTGTTACGATTGATGAGAAGTCTATCTACCTGCAATATTACGACCGCTTATTGCGAGATAAGAAAGTTGAGTTAGATCAGGCTTTTGAGCAGATGGGCGACAATGCCCGAGTCCCTTCGCGTGTTGAGATGTACAACGAGGCAGAATTGCGGTTAAAACTGTCTCATCTGGAGCAAATCATAGAGCGCAAAGATGGCTGGGAGAAGCGGCTAAAATCTATTTACGACGAGTATGTGAATGTCTCAACCCAATACAGGAAGCTGAGAGAAGCCAAAAAGAACGCCGTTGACAGCAGTTTAGCCCAGTTGGAGAGCAAGTTCCGCGAACAGGCTGCCCTGTATGGCTATTCCAGTCATAGTACGCAGACCCTGGGATTGAATATGGACCGCCAGTCCGGCTACTGCTATTTCCCTGTCGTGATTGAGAGCGAAGACATAGAGGATCCCGTGCGTCCTGTCTCTTCTTCCTCCGACTTCGTGCGTTGCGTTTGGGCTTACTATATATCATTGCTTGAGGTCTCTAAACGTCATCCGGGCTTTGTGTTGATGGACGAACCTTGTCAGCATTCGATGAAAGAGCAAAGTCTTCGTGCCTTGTTCCGTCACTGCTCTGGCCTGAAGGAAAAGCAGACCATACTCTTTTGCTCTTCTACGCCCAAAACCGAATCCGATCAAGCTGCATCTGAAGTACGAGGTGTAGAGGATATGCTTAAGAGCGCGCAGCTAAAAGAAGGGGAGGATTATACGATTTTGACGTTTGAAGATCACTCTATTGAGGAACTTAGACTAAATCAATAGGAATTTTTAAAATATGGAAGCTGTGAAGACGAATATGATTGTCTCATACAGACGAGCATCCAAGCAAGATGTAAGGGAGATGTCACGTAGGTGCACGCTTGAAACGGACTGTTGAATGATTTAACCATATTCGTGTCTTTGAGGTATTCAGTAGCAATCTCTGCCAATTAAAAGAACAATCACATAGCAATGAAAGGTATAGTATTAGCAGGCGGCAGCGGAACCCGCCTTTACCCTATTACCAAGGGTGTTAGCAAACAACTGTTGCCCATCTACGACAAGCCGATGGTGTATCACCCCAGCAGTGCGCTGATGTTGGCGGGGATTAAGTGAACGGGGCAGGGGAAGCGAAAGCGGGTCAAAGGGTCTGACCCCTTGACCCGGGGAAAAGGAATAAACAATAACGATTATATGAGCATTTTCATAGACAAGGTATTACTTAGTCGTCCCTGCTTTAGTCAAAACTGATTGATATTCAGCAAAATAGCTCTGGCTTATGCTTGTTTTATTCGCAGAGAATGCTGATCTTGAGGTCAGAACCCTACAAATAATTGAAGCAAAATGATCGGGAAAACACCCAAGGAGCAACAGATGTCCTTTTTCGAAGTCGCACTGGAGAGTTTCATTAATATGAACCACGCAAAGGTCCTTCTGTCCAAGTCAATTGACTAAGAGACGAAGCTCGCATGAACAGCTTTACACCCCAACAGAATATGCCCCCATCCCTCTTCCAAGAAATAGACGCCCTCCACGCAGAATGGAGCAAGATGGACAAGTCCGCTAGATTGGGCTGGTTAATGAGAGAGAAGATCCGTCTCAACGGCATGCTCAATCAGTTGGCACGGTATGTCCAATTCAATGGCGGGTTCTTGAACGATACGGAGAGAGCCTATGCCAGCAAACTGCTTGAGATGTATCAATCTGTCGATGCTGAAGGCGCAAAGACTGTTCATGAGCTTCGCACTGAAGCATTGAAAGAACTTGCAAAGCTTTTAATTCAAGGATAGTATCAACAAGAGATCAATGACCAAAGTCATCACCTACGGCACCTACGACCTCCTCCATCAGGGTCACATCAACCTCCTCCGCAGGGCAAAAGAGCTCGGCGATTACCTCATAGTTGGCATGACGAGCGAGAGCTTTGACCGGGGACGCGGTAAGCTCAACGTCCGCAATAATGTTCTGAAACGTGTCGAGGCTGTCAAAGCAACCGGATATGCCGATGAGGTCATCATCGAGGACTATGTGGGGCAGAAGATCGACGATATCCAGAAATCTGATGTTGATATCTTTGCGGTCAGAAGATGTAGGGAGAAAAGGATGTCGTCAATCGTCCATTTTAACTAATTTTTTTAAGTATATAAAAATCGTTCATTCATTCGCCGATTTTTTTCATTTTGATAGATTATGAAGATTGTATTAACTGCGAACGGCGTTTATGCCGCGTCACGACTTAAAGATAGAATTATCAGGTCGGTTAGAGGAGATGAAGAGGATATTAGAATTGAGACATGGTCATATCTCAAATCAACGGATGGCTATGATGTGGTTTTTCATAATCCTAGTCAATATGTAGATGATCCATCCAAAAATGTTGTCTTCAAGGTCGAATTGGATGGTGAGAACATTGTTTTCTCATGTGCGTATTGGACTCGTAATCCAGAACCAGATAGAAACATGTATTGCCTTCATATTGGGCGCCTTACAGAAATGCTCTTGAACTGTTTTTCGAAAGAGATATCGAGGTTCATTGTAAGTGGTTTTTAGACGATATGGCAAATACAGCGAAGATCCTGAAAATGCCAGAATATGACTCTCTAATGCAGGGGGTTATAGACAATTTTGATAGTTTTGTTGAGAATATTAGTTGTATTAGAGATACTTTTGAGTATAGTGAAGTCAATCTAAGAGCTCAACATTCTAAAACGTTTGCAAATTATAATGACTTTTTAAGTACTTGCGACAAGGAAGAGCGGGGAGAAAAAACTATATTAAAAGTACCAGAAGGAAGAATACGAGAGTTCTTGACCCTTAAGAGGAGGAAGGCGCGCTCCCAGCGTGCTATTGAACTCATCCCTCCAAGTTATTTGGTCTCTCTCGTGTCAGCATTTGATACCTTTTTTGCAGGATTAGTTCGTTGTTTTTATGATATATTTCCGGAGAAACTTTTGGAAAGCGAGTTGCCGTTTTTGTATCGTGACCTTCAAACTTTTACTGATTTGAGAGATATCAAGAATATAATAATAGATAAGAATGTTGAGACTCTTTTACGAGATTCTCATGAAGAACAGTTTAATTGGTTTTCGAAAGCGCTAGGTGTTAGTACTTTAAAGAGTTTTGATGGATGGTCTGATTTTATTGAACTCACTGAACGAAGAAACCTATTTGTTCATTCAAATGGCACAGTATCAGAGCAGTATATCACAATATGTAAAAAGCATTCTGCATTACAGAAGGACATAATAGCGGGTAATCAACTCTCTGTAGATAAGTCTTATTTTGAAAAAGCGTATAAGATTCTTTATAAAACAGCGATAATGCTCACCCAGATGCTCCTGAGGGTTAAATACCTGGAGAAAGCGGGAAAAGAGAAATCAAGCGATGTCGATAAGTCTTTTATTAATACTGTATTTGACTTAATCGTGGAAGAGCTTTATGATGTGGCGATTGACGTTTCTAAAATGGTAGTAGGCAACAAGAATTTTACACATAACGCCTTCGATAGATCATATATATTATTAAACTATGCCCAAGCTTATAAATGGAGTGGCGATGATAACAAATGCAAGGAGGTATTGGACTTGGAGGACTGGACGGCGCATGCACCTGAGTTGCTTATCCCTTTGAATGCTTTAAGAGAGAACTATCCTGAAGTTTATCAACTGATGCGCCAGCTTGGCAAGGAGAATACACATATCACAATCTCCGCATATAGGGAGTGGCCTATTTTTAAAATGCTTCGAGCCGAAAAAGAATTCGAAACGGTATTCACCGAAGTGTTTGGAGAAGAACTAGGAAGAATTACGGAGATAGAGATAGACAATCCAGTTGAGAGGAAGGACGCGACTGTAACAATCAACCAGAAAACGGAGGACCAATAGTTTGGACATCAATGATGTTTGTGAAATCTAATCCTCATAATAATAGAATCAAATCGTGAACGAGCAACCGCTTTAGTAGAACATTTATTTAACTATATAAAACATGATTATTGGAGATGTGGCCTCTGTCACCTCTTTGGCGATGGATGTGGCAGAATTGTCAAGAGCGGAGCGGGCTAAAAAACTGTTCAGAACCATATTTACCCGGCGTATTAGAATTGCTGTATATGGTGACTCTGGAGTAGGAAAGTCTCAGTTTCTTCGTATGGTGACAGGAAATAACAGTTATCTGTCTGTAAGTGAGAGGACGCGAAGTCTCGAATACCATAATGTGACGTTGAGAAGCGGAAGGAAAATACAGTTAATTGACATGCCTGGCCACGAGTCTAATAAAGCTGTTCGAGATAAGATATTGAACGATATTACACGCGGAAAGATTGATGGAGTAATTAATGTTGTAGATTATGGTTACCAAGATAGTGAACTTCTCCAAAAAGACCCTTCAACTGCTTTTAAAACAGGCACGAATGATGTGAAACCTGAATACTTGAGAGATAATAGGAAGCGCGAAATCATGCGCACCCAAGAGTTTATAGACAGAATCGGCCCCGATGTAAAGCTTAAATGGGTAATTACGGTTATCAACAAAGCAGATGTCTGGCATAGGCAGCGCCAAGATATTATTGACTACTATACATCAGGGGAGTATTATAATACCATTAGAACTATAGAAAAAGCATGTTCTTTGGAAGTACGGCCACTTTGTAGTGTTATAACTCCTTTTGGTAATAAGGAAATGGTGCTAACCTATTGTGAGCGAGACAAGGTATCTGATTTTGAGAGCCTTTTGAGTTTGATCGAAGAAATAATCAAATGATATAATGGCTTCAAACACAAGTGACAAATACAATCAGATTTATTTAGAAGCAAAGGAATTGTCTTCTAAAACATCACTTCTTAAGAAGTGTAGTAGATTACTCCTTGCTTCGTATGCAGTAGTATTATTGTTTATATTGTTCTTTTTGTTTGCATTGTTCCCCTTTTTGAAGAGCCCCGAGCCTGGCGATGAAACGATGATGACGTTGTATTCAATAGTATTCATCCTATTTGTCCTCGTTTATTTTGGAAGCCGGATTATTAATAGGAAAACTAAGCGACTTTATTTATCTGTTCAAAGCAAGTGTGGAGAATTGTCCGACATGGTTGATTGGACTACGATGCGTAAAAGGCAACTCTATCATCAATTGGACGCTAGAATTCAACAGCCTATTGATGAGTTTTATGAGTATAGTATCTCAAAACTGTGTCCATATCATGGTGGCCTAAAGCTTTTTACAGTGATTCACTTGTTGCTTTCTTTTGAGTTATTGTTTTGCGTAGTTTTGACATTGATTTGGACATATAAAGGAATATAGTAATCCAATTCGTTTGAACCCATGCCCACCCAGGTCAACAATCAACGCATAGCCAAGAACACCCTGCTTCTATATGGCCGGATGCTGCTGATCATGGCGGTGGCGCTGTATACCAGCCGGGTTGTGCTCGATACGCTCGGGGTGGAGGGTTTTGGCTTCTACCATGTCCAGGGCGGCATTTTGCCGATGCTCGCTTTCCTCAATGGGCCGATGGTGACTTCCACGCAAAGGTATCTGACAACTGAACAGGAAAAAAGGCAACCGAGAGCGCCTCAAGGTCAACTTGACTGCCGATCAACGTATCTAAGAATCTAATCCCATGAAAGGCATCGTCCTCGCCGGCGGCTCCGGCACAAGATTATACCCATCACCAAGGGTGTTCGCAGATATTTCTTTAGGTAGTATTTCGTGGAACAATTATTATGATTGATAGTTCATTACTGACTGCATATTCTTTCTTAGCAGCTCTAACCGAGAATAACAACGACATTTATAATGCCGTATTTGTTCCGTTATGTCAACGCGTTCTTTCAAGTATTGCGCAATCGAAGACACAGGGAAGTGCAGATGATGTACGCTATTATCTTAAGACTGAATATGGACTTGATGTTCCAATCTCGATTGTTAAGGATTTGATTGTAAGAGTGGCGGCAAAACAGTCGAGGAAAGATCGGTCCTCTTTCAATCTTCGTGTGATGGAGAAGGGTAATTATTTCGCATTTGACAGTTTCAACTGTGGTGAAGTTGAAGTTGTATATGCGGAAGAAAGGCGTTGTGCTAATGCGTTGGAAGAGGCATACCATGCTTTCGCAGAAACAGAGGGTTACGCGAATAGTCCTGATTTTCAATTCTTCCTGGATCAGAATAAACATAAACTTAGTTCCTTTTTTTCTGGTGATGTGACTTCATTGGAGGATAAAAGAATTGATCAGTCATATCTTCCTCACGCTAAGTTTCTTAGGAAAATAGAAGGTTCAAACCATCAGTTATATAAGGCGGCCGAGAGGGCCTATCTTGGAACACTAATTGCGGCCTATCTTGAGGCTGGTATCAGCCTCGATGCTAAATTAGACAGTGGCATCGTTTACTATATCGATACACAGGTTCTTTTGGAGGCTTTGGATTTGCAAGCGGCCGAAAGTACCCGCCCAGCTTTAGATTTGCTGGATCTTATAAGGTCGACTGGCGGTAAGCCTAAGGTCCTCTCCATCACAATAGATGAGATCACAGGGATACTCGACCGGGAAATCAAGGCTTATAACAAGAATCATCCTACAACCACAATCGGGGATGCACTTGTTCGATTGGGTCAGAATAAGTCTTGGCTCGTTTCTTTACGCAATTCAGTTGAAACTACGCTCTCTGATAGAATCAGTGTAACTGTAGATTCGATATCCGATAGCCAGATACAAGAGTACGGCAAGTCAACTGATATAGACGAGTTGGTTTCCAAAGGTTATGGAAGGGCTAATGCCATACATGATGTTTCTGCTTATTTAACTGTTAGAGACCGGAGAAAAGTACCGACTAAGTCGAAACCACAAAAAGCAAAGTACTGGTTTGTATCTGCAAATAGTAAATTAAGCTATTTCAATCAAAAGCATAGCCGCCAGACCCCCGAGATAGTTATGCCAGGCGAATTAACCAGCCTTCTGTTTCTGAAAGACCCCGTGAAGTATTCTTCTGTTGTCTCTAAAAAAGGTTTGAGTGCGTTGATTGCTCAAACACTTACAGAAGAGTATGCGGACAAAGATTTAATAAATGATTTTGACGCCATCGTACGCGGAAACGTTTCAAATCTATCAGAGGACGATTATGAACTGCTCCTTGAGCATGTCGCTCTTGAATCTACGACCCGTTTAAGAAACCTCATAGATGATTCTTGTAACAAAGATGACTTTAGTGCAAAGGTTCATAATATTGTAGAGAAAACTCGAAATCAGAAGGCAAAGCAATCTCAGTTGGATCAAGAAATGCAGGAGGAGAAAGAGCGACTGTCAAAAGAAAACGACGAAAAAGGTCAGCGAAATATCTTCTGAAGTTAGAGACACAAGTGGCAGATTCTCAAAAGGAAATAAGTGCATTAAAGAAGAAGGAGTTAAAGAGCAAAAATGAGTTAAAAAGATGGAGGAGGTTTGCAATAGGTGTTGTAATTGCCTTAGCATTCGTTCTTCTTGCTCATTACCTTGACTTAAAAGTATGTGTACAAAAAGTTTTTCATTGGGTTGGAGCTTCTGGAGGGCTTTGGGCATTCTTTAATTTGGCTGTTAATTTGTGGGGACGCCTATCTAAATGAAATAAGGAAACATAGTATATGATTCGTTTCGATCGGATCTCAAGAAGTTTGCCGAATAGTACAAAGAATACTATCAGTAATGCAATATCACATTTTCAGCCCCTACCGCGTCTGCCCTTTGGGGGCCCACGTTGATCACCAGCACGGGTTGGTGACGGGGTTCGCCATTGATAAGGGTGTGGACCTGTGGTTTGATGTCAGGGAGGATAGCAAGGTCATTCTAGATAGCGAGACGTTTTCCGGCCACATCGAGTTTGATATTGCAACTCCCACGCTTGTGAAACAGGGGAATTGGGGGGATTATGCGCGCGGTGCCAAGTTCGCGTTGCAGAAGCGGTTCAAGCTCTCCCGTGGCATTTGCGGTACCATCAAAGGCTCGCTTCCTGTGGGCGGGCTCAGCAGCAGCGCTGCCGTGCTCATCGCATACGTGATGGCCTTCGCCAAGGCCAACAACTTCAGCCTGGAGCCCTTCGAGGTGGCGAAGATTGCGTCGGAGGCGGAGCGGGAGTATATCGGACTGAACAATGGTCTGCTGGATCAGGCTTGCATCGCCCTGGGGAAGAAGGACCATCTGCTGATGCTCGACTGCGAGTCCAACGAGTATCGGCTCATTCCAAAGGCGGCGAATATGCCGGACTTCGAGCTGGGCATCTTCTTCAGCGGCCTTACCCGGAGCTTGATATCCAGCGACTACAACCTCCGCGTCACGGAATGCAAGACCGCCGCGTGGATTGTCCAGGCCTATGAAAACGTGCCCCTGAAGACCCACGAAAAGACCTTCCTGCGCGATGTCCCTGAGAGCATGTACAAGCGTCACCGCGACGAGATGCCGCCTCGCTTCGCTCGGCGCGCCGAGCACTTCTACGGCGAACACAAGCGCGTCCGCGAAGGCATCACCGCCTGGGAAACCGGCAACCTGGAATGGTTCGGATCCCTGAGCAAAGCCAGCTGCGACTCCAGCATCCACAACTACGAATGCGGAAGTCCGGAGCTCCAGGCTATCTATCAGGCTATGCTTACCACAGATGGCATCTACGGAGGCCGCTTCTCTGGGGCGGGCTTCAAGGGCGCCTGCATCGCTCTGGTTGATCCGGCGAAGAAGGAAAGCATCGAGAAGAAGATTACGGAGAAGTATCTGGCGCAGTTCCCGCAGTATCGGGATTCGTTCAAGGTGTATTTCTGTAAGAGTGATGATGGGGCGAGATTCATTATTTGAGGTGTAATTCTTTTATTTGTTATATGAACAAATCCATTCTCGGTCTTTATTTTGAGGACTTTATCGTTGGAGATGAAATACATCATTCGCTTTCAAAGACGATTTTTGAAAGCGATAACAACTTCTTTAGCCTGATGACAATGAACCACCATCCGGTCCATACTAATGTTGATTATGCCAGCCATAATCAGCATGG
>Ga0310696_10004315_pt1 | contig 17466 bp, 9 predicted proteins | sample AusTroGonzalo_MG_4_FD_203885 | JGI IMG/M metagenome (GOLD analysis project Ga0310696, IMG submission 203885) | Bovine rumen microbial communities from tropical cattle in Woodstock, Queensland, Australia - Gonzalo_02 (v2) (version 2) | ecosystem: Host-associated > Mammals > Digestive system >...
CAAAATACTGCTCTTTTCTTTAAATGTACGTGGGTTGGGGAGTGGGTAAAACTGCTTTTCACGTATAAAAGATGTTTTCCCCTCACCCGATTCTCTCCTCCCCTTTTTCTAAGGAGGGGGGATTGATTTTTCGGCGGATCGGTTTTTATTGTGGGGAGAGGAGTTTCAGCGGTCATGCTGGAGAAAGGACGGACCTGTCAAAGGGAACGGCGATGCATTTTTGAAAGGATCGCAAAAAAGCCAGGCGGGGTAATTTGAGGGTGCTGCCCGCGGCGGCAACACCCGAAAATGCTCCCTGACTGGACTTTTGCGAGGCGCAAAAAGGCGCGGCGGGCGTTTTGGCAGGGCCGTCAAAAAGAGGAGAAAAGAAATGAAGAGAATGGTAGCGGCGTGGTGTGCCGCGGGGGTGGTATGCGGGGGGTGTGCCTCCGCGGCGGCGCCGCCGGAGGGGGAGAAGGCGGGACAGGCTTTGGTGGACGGGTTCTGTTCCGGGGAGGCGGCGGCATTTGCGGCGCAGCTGCCGGAGGAGATCAGGAAAGATTTCGGGGAAAAGGAGTTCCGGGCGTCGCGGGAGAAGCTCTGCGGCAAGATGGGGCGTCCCGTGGGGAGCCGGAGTGCGGGTCGATTGGCGCATCCGCTTTTCGACATCGAGTTGTGGAAGATCGCCTTCGAGCGGAAGGGGACGGATGGAGAAACGCTCCGGCAGGAGGCGTTGTTCCAAGTGGTTTCCGGCCGGGAGAACGGCGGATCGAAAATCATAAGTTTCGGATTTCTCTGATTCTTCGAGGATCTCTTTTTCATGAAAAAAATATTTCCATTTTTTGCGGCGCTTCTGCCGCTTCTGCCGCTTTGTGCGGAGCAGGTTTCGGAGTCGGGGACGCGGCGTCTGCGCTTCGTCCAGGACGACGCCCAGGACTACATGGTGTCGAAGCTCTACCGTCTCAAATACGTACAGGCCAATGACATCACGCCTTTCGTCATGGGGATCGTCATGCGTTACAACATGAATTCCAGCGTGGGGTGCATCGAGTACGGAGCGAACAACGAGCAGATGCTGACGGTGACGTGTCCGGTGAAGATGATGCCCTATGTGGACGACTTCATATCCAAGGCGGACCGGGACGTGAAGATCGACGGCAAAGTCCCGGGGGACATCGTGCGGGGCACGGGCATCACCCGGGCGGTGTACCAGCCGCTGTACCGTTCCGGCGGGGAGATGCTGAACATCCTCGTGGAGACGGTGATCGGCGCGGGGCCCGCCAGTTCGGTCTACGCGTGGGACAAAAATTCCAACCAGATCTACTGGAAGGACAACACCTCCAACACGGCTTACGTGTACCAGTTTCTCGGGTACATCGACCGGCCGGTGCCGCAGGTGACGCTGAACTTCACCGTCTACGAGGTGCGCGAAAGCACTTTGCGGGACATGGGCATCGAATATCTGGCGTGGAAGAACGGTCCCGGGCTGAACCTCTTCGAGACGGGCTTCCGGGTGCTGTCGGCGAGTTCCGCCGGGAGCGCCGCGATCCAGGCCGCCGCCGGGCCCGCGGGAGGATTTCTCTTCGCGCCGCAGTTCGACGCGTCGTTCATCCGGCTCCTCCAGCAGAACGGCAAGGCCGACATAAAAAATACCGCCGTACTGACGGTCTCCAACTCGGACTCCAACAGTTACAAAATCTATTTCGACCCGGAATTTCAGAATATTTTGAAATCCGACAACGACGCGACCTCCGTCACCGGAGGGACCCTGGGCCTGCCCGCGGGATTTTATCAGCTGTTCCTCCAGATCGATAAGCCCGTGGTGAACATCCATTACGGCGAGTCCCAGGCGGGGTATCCCGCAAGCGAGGCCTTCGAGGTCAAGCCCTACCGGCAGGGATTGTACGCCCAGCTGGACGGCACGCTTTTCTTCAGCTACACCGCCCAGACCGCAAACGTGCTGGAACGGGACGACCTGGGCAACGAATTGGTCGAGACCAGCCAGATCCAGAGCAGCCTCCTCATGCCCCTCAAGGAGGAACGCATCCTCGCCTCGTGGGAACGCGATCAGGAGGTCGAACAGACCATCGGCGTCCCCTTCCTGAGCCGCATCCCCATATTGAAGTACCTCTTCGGGACCACCACCGTGAGCCGGGAACGCTCCCGGGTCTACCTGACCGTCACCGCCACCATGCTGGATACCTCCAAACCCGACGGCATGAAGGCCGGAGAAGTCTTTCAAATACGCCCGTGCAAGTTCAAATAAAAACCCTCTCTTGAGAAGGGAGAGGGTCGTTCCGGGGGAGAGGGAAAACTTTTTTTCACAAGAAAGCCGAACGTCGGCTCCGGTATAACTGCGGCTTTGCCCTTCGGGGAAGCCGCAGGGGATATGGGCTTGTGAGTTGTCCGGCGCGTCCCCGCAGGGCAACGCGCCGTTACCCGCCCGCGGGTGCCACCCGCCCCCTCCCCCGGGCCCCCTGCCCTTTTCAAAAAAAGCGGGTTATTTTGAGATTGCACAGGTCCGTGTGAGGAGCGGGTTAATTTGAGATTGCACAGGTCTGTGTGAGGAAAAGAACGATAGAAAAAGGTTATTAGGAAATGAAAAAGATAGTTTACGCCGTTTGCGGTCTGGCGCTGTGGCCGCTGTTTTCCGCCGAGATCCCCGGGGTGCCCCGGGACTCCAACTTCAACAATACCGGGGGCTACGACGCCACGCGGATCGAAGCCAAACTGCTGGTCAACGTCAAGGACGACACCCATACGGTGCACTTCATCCGCGACAACAACGACCCCCGGGTGGTGACGAAGACTTACGTGCTCAAAAACGTGGACGCGTATCAATTCCGGGACTACATCCGGCAGATCGTCCAGTCCAAGCGCGTGGGCAACTCCAGTCTGCAGCAGCAGTATCCGGGGAACACGGCGACGGCCCCCTACACTGCGACGCAGAGCCAGCCCGTACTCGCCTCGGCGGCGGCCCAGCCGGGATACAATCCCGCCGTCCAGCTGGGGAGCAACACCGCGGTGGAGTGTCTCAAATACGTGGACGGCACGGGACTGCTCCTCGTCAGCGCCGAGGAATACCGCTTCAAGGACAGCGGAAACGGCATCGGCATCGACACGCTGGTCTCGACGCTGGACGATCCCGCCCTGGGCGATCTCAACTACGGCTATCAGATGTTCCTCTACATGCCCAAATTCGTCCCGGCGCGGAACCTCAAGCCCCTGATCGAGAACTCCGGCATGAACGTGAACGACGTGAGCGAGTTGTGGCAGGGCATGGACATCGTGGCCTATGACAGCGGCCTCAACTGGCTGGCCTTCGACGTGGCCAATTATTCCTGCGACAACATCGCCACGATGCTCAAGAAGTTCGACGTGCCCATCCCGCAGATCAAGCTCAGGATCAAGGTGTACGAACTCACCAGCGAGAACGACGACAGGATCGGTCTGGACTTCCAGAACTGGAAGAACAACGAGGGCGCGGACTTTTTCTCCGTCGGCGGACGCTACCGCAACAACTGGAGCGCGACCTATTCCGCCGGGGCCCTGATGCCCGACCGCACCTTCGGCTCGGAACGGACCAGCTTCTTCAACTTCAACCCCAAATGGAACACCCGCTACATCGACTTTCTGGAGAGCCGCGGCAAGGCCAAAGTGATCCACACGGGGGAAATCACTATCCGCAACTCGGGCGCCGGCTCCTTCGCGCGGACCACCCAGCTCATCTACACGGACAATTCTCAAAATTTCCCCGGCGTCTCGGATCCTGCCAAGGGCGCGCCCGATCTGGGCATCGCCGCATACAAACTCCTGCGGGATCTCGCCGGGAACATCCTCTCGAACGATCTCGGATCCGCCAAGGGCAAACAGCAGACCACCACGGTTTCCACGGCGACTTTCGGATTCCAGATGACCGTCAACAGCGTCACCGTGGGGACGAAGGAGACCCAGTTCGACGTGACGCTCTCCAACACGAGTCTGCTGGGCTTCCAGTCCAACGGCAAGCCCCGGATCTCGGCGGGGAACACGGTCAATCAGATCGTCAGCCTGCCCGCGGGCAAGGACTGCTTCATCATCGGCGGACTGGTCAAGCACAACGTGGTCACCTCCACCACGGGGATCCCCTATCTCGTCGACATCCCCTTCATCGGACCCTATCTTTTCGGGACGACCTCCAAATCGGTCAAGCAGTCCCAGCTGCTGGTGGCGGCGCAGTGCATCGACGACACGGTGCCGGACAAGCCCGCCGTCAAGGGCATGAGCAAGCCCGAGACCCGAGGCAAGGAGCCGGCCGCGAAACCCGCCTCCTGACGGCACAGACGGACCGTCCGAAAAAAATGAAAATTTTTATAAAAATGAAAAAACAGGCCCTTGAAATCGCGGCGGGCGAACTGTACATTACCGCCGATCGTTTTCCGACGTTTCCCGCACGCGGCGGCGGCCCCGCAAGTGCGGATGAGCGTCTGACGGATACTTCATGAATCGCGGACACAGGGGGGGAATGTATTGTGAACAAAGGCGGCGTGGTATTATTCGGAGTCATGGCGGGGGCACTGGGCGCATCGGTCGCCTGCAACTTCATCTTGAACGAGCGGGTCTGCCGCATGGAGGAACGCCTGCGGCAGACGGCCCGGGAAACGGCCGTCCGGAAGAGCGGAAAAGCCCCGGCTCCGGCCGCAAAAAACGACGCGGCAAAAGAGAAGAAGCCCCAAAAGCCGAAATTCAGTGCGCAGCTGCCCGAGACGCCCATATTGTTCAAAAGCGCGACGTGGCGTGACGGCGACGTCGTGCTGGATTTCGAATCCGGGAGCGAGATCGTCTCAGCCTCCTTCGGGGTCTCCCCCGAGCTTCCGGTCAAAGGCCGGCTCAACGGCAAAAGGATCCTGCTCTCCGGCGATTTTCTGCCCGGCATGAAGTACCGCTTCACCGTTCCCGCCGGGATGAAAAACGCCCGGGGCGGGACGCTCGAGAACGACGCCGTCGTCGAGATGCGGATCCCCGACCGGCCGCAGGAAGTCACTTTCGCCACCTCGGGGACCTACCTCCCGCTGCACGGGAAAAAACTGGTCCTGCCCTTCCGCACCGTCAACTGCGGCAAGGTCAAGGCCGTCGTCTGGAAGGCCTTCGAGAACAATCTCAACCCCTACGTCATCGGAAGTTCCGCCGGCGATGAAAGAATGATCCGCATCGCCGAAAAGACCTTCGAGTTCCAGACGCCGAAAAACCGCGAGGTGTTCCATGAGCTGGACCTCGAAGCGCTGACCGGCGGACGGAAGCCCGGCGTGTACCGGGTGACCCTCAACGGCGCCGAACAGTATGTCTACATCACCGACATGGCCCTTCAGGTCGTCGAGGATGCCGCGGCGGGAAAACTCGCCGTGTTCGCAAGATCCCTGGCAACGGGCAAACCCGTCGCGGACGCGGAACTGGCCGTGATGAGTTTCAAAAACCAGCTCGCCGCCTCCGGCAGGACCGATGAAAACGGCAGCGCGCTGCTGACCTACGATCCGGCGTGGGATTCGAAAGGTGACCGCACCGTGGCGGTCACCGCGCGCAAGGACGGCGACATCGCCTACTTTCTCCTGAAAAATGCCCGGTCTTACGACCGCACCGGCGAGGCGGCCGTTTCCGGCGCGCCCCGGGCCTTCGTCTTCACCGAGCGCGGCATCGCCCGTCCCGGAGAAAAGATCACCGCCTCGGTGTTCCTGCGCCGGGAGAACAACGGCACCTTCGAACCCATGAAAGAGACCGCGCTGGAGCTCCTGCTGCTGGATCCCGCCGGGAACAAGATGTTCGGCCGCGCGGCGAAGAGCGACCGTCACGGATTTTTCCAGACGGAATTCGTTCCGCCGGAGACGGCGGCCACCGGTCTTTACACCGTCGTCTGCCGCGCGGCCGGTTCCAAGGCATCCTGCGGCAACACGTTCATCCGGATCGCGAATTACGTTCCCGACAGGATCAAAGTCTCGGGCAAGGACCTCTCCGCCGGATCCGGCGTCGAAGACATGCTGGAGTTCGAATTCGACGCGAAATATTATTTCGGTTCTCCGCTGGAAAACGGCTCCTGGCAGTACACCGTCCGCTCCTTCCCCGGAGCTTTCCCGGCCCACTGGGACAAGTCGTGGAGCGTGGGCGACCCCGAGGGTTTCGTCGCGGCGCAGGTGCTGGCGGGCAGGGGCAAAAAGGGGAAAGGCCCCGTAAAACTCCAGTACCCCGGCTTCGCGCCGCAGAACGGCAAGTCCTTTGCCCCCGTGCGGATCGAAGCGGCGTTCGAGGCCTCCGAGCCCGGCGGACGCGGCGTCACGGGCCGGGTCTCCCGGCAGCTTTACCCAACGCCCTTTTTCATCGGGCTCCGGGAAGCGGAGAGCCCGGCACGGGAAAAACGCTTCGAGTACACGCTCCTGCCCGCCGAAAAGGCTGACGCGCTGAACCTTGCCGAAGCCTTCGACATCACCTTCGAACTCGCCCGCAAGGAGTGGGAATACGTCCTCGCCCGGGGGAGCGGGACGTGGAAACGCGAGTGGGTCCGGCGGGTGATCCCGCTTCCGGACCGGAAAAAGACCGCCGCCCTTCCGGCCGGGGCTTTCGCCGTCGGCAGAGCCGCCGCCGTCTTCTGGAACGATCTGCCCTCCGGGGAGTACACGCTGACCGCCCGCAGCGGCGAGCGTCATCTCACGCGGCTCGACTTCTCCTGGTACGCGGGGGAAGGCGGGGAACGCTCCGCCAACCCCAATCTGCTCTACTTCCGCACCGACGCCGAACAGGTCTCTCCGGGAGGAAGTTTCACATTTTCCTTCGATGCACCCGGTGACGGGGAGGCTTTCCTCGTATCCGGCGAACGGACCCTCTCCGGCCGCAAGACGCTCCCCGTCAGGGCCGGGAAAAACTCGGTAACGATGAAAGTGCCGGAGAACATCCACAGCTCAAATTTCTTCATCGGCTGCACCGTGGTGACGAAGCGCGCCGGGACTTTCCTGCGCAGTTTCGGTCTGCTCAAAGTCAAGGTCGATCAGACAAAGAACCACCGGCTCCTCGTGACGCTGGAACACCCGGAAAAGGCCGAGCCCGAAGCGGAGTTCCCCGTCAAAGTCGTCCTCAGGGATGCCTCGGGCAAGCCCCGGAGCGGCGCGGTGTGCCTTTACGCGGCGGATTCCGGCGTGCTCTCTCTTACGGACTACAAAACGCCGGACATCTTCGGGCGTTTCTACGGCGACATCGCCTGCCCCATGGACTTTTTCGACATGTACGGCCTGATCTTCGAAGAACTCAAGATCACGCCCGACGGCAGGATAGGCGGCGACGGAGACGCCGTGACGCGGAAACTGGGCAAGATCAAACAGAAACACTCGGTGCGTCTGATCGTGCCCCTGCTGGATGTCCCCGCTTCCGGAACGGCAACGGTCAAGGTGCGTCTGCCCGATCATACCGGTGAGCTGACCTTCTTCGCCGTCGCCAGCGCCGAAAAAGCCGTCGGATCGGCGAACAGCCCCGTCGTCATGCGCAAGCCCGTGACGGTCCAGCTCTCCGCACCGCGCTTCATCGCGCCCGGGGACACCGCGGAAATCGCGGTCACCGTTTTCAACCACGAATCGGAGAAGAGGGACTTTTCGTGCACCGTTACGCTGCCGCCGACGCTGAAAGTCCTCGACGGGACTGCCGCGGCCTTTGCCGTCAAGGGGCTCGACAAGGGGAAACAGCGGACTTTTACCCTGAAAGTCCGGGCACAGGAGACCTTCGGCGCGGGGAGCATCTCGGTCCGTCTTGCGGCGGATCGGGTCTCCGCCAAAGACGAGACCTTCGTCACCGTGCGGAGCCTGAACGTCTCCCAGGGCGCGTACCGCTTTGCCCTCCTGAAGCCGGGCGAGAGCTTCAAGACCGAGTTCTCGGGAGATTACATCGGCGAAGTCACGGGCGCCGTCCGGCTCTCCGCCTCTCCGGCGCTGTCGGTCAAAAACGCGCTGGACTGGCTGAACGGCTACCCCTACGGCTGTCTTGAGCAGACTGCCGCGGCGGCCTTCCCCTTCATTTCGCTGCCCGCGCTGGCCAAGGCGGGGCTGATCGACGAAAAAATGGCGCAGACCCATGCCCACAAACCCGCCTCAGCCTACGCACAGCTGCTGGCGATGGCCCTTTCGGACGGGTCCTTCGCCATGTGGCCGGGGGGAACGCAGCCGTGGAACGAGGCCACCGTTTTCGCGCTCCACTTCATCTTCGAGGCCGAAAAACGCGGTCTGATCTCGCCGGACGCCGCAAAACGCAGCACGTACATCAACTGGCTCCGGCGGCAGATCAACGACGCCGATCCCAAAAAGCGCACGCTCCGCGCCTGGAGCGCCTACGTGCTCGCGGTGGGCGGCGACAGGACCTTCGTCACCGCCGCGCGCAACATCATCGAGGGCGCGGAAAAACCCGATTATGCGCTGCTGCTGGCCGGCGGCGCGCTGGTGAAGGGCGGTTACGCCTCCCTCGGGGCGCCCGCGATGCGTCAGGCCCTGGCGGCCCATTGCTGCAACGAAGACGGTGTGCCGACGGCGTATGCCGACAAGGCCTGCCGTCTGGGCATGGCCCTTTACATCCTCATGGACTGCGCGCTCCCCGATGAGGAACTTGCGGCGCGCCTCGCACTGGAACTTGCAAAAAGCATCCGTCCTGACGGCAGCGCGTGGGGCACGACGCAGGCGAACGCCTGGGCGGCCCTCGGTCTGGCCGCCTATGCCGAAAAGTATCCGCCGATGCCGGCGCAGGCCCGGGTCACGGTCAAGGGGAAAAGCGAAGACAAAACCTTCTCGGGCGTCGTGACGCTCCCGGCCGAAAACGGGGTCTCCGTCGTGAACGCCTCGAACGGCACGCTGATCGTCGAGTCGGGCATTCGCGGCATCCCGCGCAAGACGCCTCCCACGGGGGGAGCCGTCAGGATATCCCGGCAGTATCTGAACGAAAAGGGCGAAGCGGTCACTTCTGTCCGTCACGGCGACAAGGTCCGGGTGCGGATCCGCTTCGAGACGCCGGTCGCCATCGACAGTTTCGTCATCGCCGATCTGCTCCCCGCCGGACTGGAGATCGAAGACGAACTCCTCGCGGGCCGGGCGGCGACTTTGCCGGATACCGGGAGCGCGCGGTCCGGCGCGTTCCGTCCGAAGCGGCTGGAAAAGCGGGACGACCGCTTCATCGCCATCGGCAGCACGGACAAGGGCGGAAGCGAGATCGTTTACCAGACCCGGGCCGTGATCCGGGGGACTTTCGCCATACCTCCGGTCCATGCCGAGTCGATGTACCGACCTGATCTCCGCGGTATCTTCAGCACGCCGGGCGTGTTCACCGTCGAATGAAGATCCCGGGGGGGCGTCCGCTGCGCATCGCTTGCGCGTTCTGCGCGGCCTTGCTCGTTTCGGGCTGGGTGGCGTGGATCGCGTCACCGTATTTCGTGGAGGATCCCATGGAGCTGCTGGCCCGGCAGACGCCGGTCCGGACGTGGACCGACCGGAACGGGCACGTGCTCTGGCATGAACGCACCTACGATGCCCAGTGGCGTTTTCCGGTCCCGCTGGACCGGATCTCACCCCACGCTGTGCGCGTCATCCTCGCCGCAGAGGACGCCTCTTTTTACAGACACTCCGGCGTGGATTATTTCGCCGTCTGCCGCGCACTATGGCAGAATCTCGTCTCCGGCCGCCGCATTTCCGGCGCGTCCACGATCTCCATGCAGCTGGCGGGGATGGCCCTGCCGCCGGGCAGACACGATCTCAAACGCAAATTCCTTCAGGCGGCCATGGCCCGGAAGATGGAGAAGCGCCACGCCAAGGAAGAGATCCTCGAAGAGTACCTGAACAGGATCCCCTTCGGCGGCAAGCTCTGCGGGATCGAGGCGGCGGCGCAGTATTACTTCGGACTCCCGGCCGGGAAACTCAATCTGGCGGAATCCACGTTCCTCTGCGGCCTGCCCCAGAGGCCCGGTTACTTCCGCCCCGACCGGCACCTCGCCCGGGCGAAGGAACGCCAGAGGATCGTCCTCAAACTTCTGACCCGGCGCGGCAAACTCTCGCGGGAAGAGGCGGCAAGGATCCTGCACCGGGAGCCACTGCGTCTGCGGGATTTCCGCTGCCGGGCCCCCTTCGAAAACGCCGCGTCTCCGGGAGAGTTCCGGCATGCCCTGGCCTTTTCGGGAGCCCGCTCGGGGCGGACCACCCTCGATCGGGAACTGCAATTCAGGGTCCTCGCTCTGCTGCGGGAACAGCGGGCGCGTCTCACCGGCGTCAGGGACTTTGCCGCGCTCCTCATCGACAACCGGTCGGGCGAGGTGCTCGTCTATATCGGCACGCCGGATATCACCGCGAAACCCGACGGGGAAGTGGATTCCGTCCGCGCCGTGCGGAGCGCCGGATCCAGTCTGAAACCCTTCATCTACGCCGAGGCCATCGGCGGCGGGTTGATCGTGAGCGCGACGAAGATCCTCGACGCGCCCGTCCGCTACGGCAGTTATGCGCCGGGCAATTACGACGGCAGGTTTTACGGCAAGGTCAGTGCTGGATCCGCCCTCGCCCGGTCCCTCAACACCCCCGCGATCCGCCTTACGGCGCGCCTGGGCGAAAAGCGGGTGAACGAGACCTTCGAACGCATCGGGCTGTCGATCCGCCGCCCCGGAAGAAACGTTTCCGCGGGACTGTCGCTGGCGCTGGGCACCCGGGGGTACACCCTGTGGGACATCACCCGCGCCTACGTCCTGCTGGCCCGGGGGGGGGATCTTCTTCAACCCTCATTGTCGAGAGACGGCGGCAGGAAAAACGAACGCAAAAAGTGTTTCCCGCCCGAGGTGTGTCTCATGGTCTCCGCCATGCTCCGCGAGCGGCCCTTCGGTCACGGCGGTACGGACGCGGCCTGGAAGACCGGGACCAGCAACAACAACTGCGACGCCTGGTGTTTCGCCTTCACGCCCCATCACACGGTGGGCGTCTGGTTCGGCAACAAGGACGGCAAACGCTCGCCCGATCTGGTGGGAGTTTCCGCCGCCCTGCCCGCGGCCTGCGGGATCTTCGAACTTCTGTACCCGAACGGGACCTCGCCCCGCTGGCCCGATGCCGGGAAAAGGCTGGAACTGCGGCCGCTCTGCGCCGAATCGGGCCTGACGCCCGGCGCGTTCTGCCGCCGCCTCAGCCGGGAGTTCGTCATTCCCGGACTGCCGCTGGAGTCCTGCACGGCCTGCGCGCCGGAAAAGCGGCCGATCCTCACCATCCTCTCGCCGGCGGCGAAACAGTACCGGGTCGCGCCGGGGCAGAAAAAGGTGCGGCTCCAACTCCTGACCGACGGGGGGAGCGTCTCGTGGTTTCTGAACGACCGCCCCATCGGCGAGGATCTCGCGGAATACGGATTTTCTCCCGGAGCCCGCTATACGCTGCGGGCGCTGGAACGGACGGAGGACCACAAGGTCCCGCCGCGGTCCGCAGAGGTGACTTTTTCCGTGGCGGGAGACGGACCGTAAGTTACAGCCCCGGCTCCTCTTCGGTACGGCGTATGCTCCGGATCGAAGGACTGCGCGACACCGCGGGCCGGGCGTGAGCGAGAAGCGCGTCCAGATCCCGCATCGTGACGAGAGCCGAAGCCTCCGCCCGCAGCGCGGCGGGGAACCCCCTGCCCTTCAGGTAGTCGTGCACGATCTTGCGGGCGCAGCGCAGGGCCGTTTCCTCGCCGTAAAGGGAAACCATGTCCGAAACGTGGCTCCGGACCAGCTCTTTCCACCGGTCAAGCACAGGGTCGTCCGCACCTTCGGCGATCTGGGAAAACAGCCAGGGGTTGCCCATGGCCCCCTGGGCGAGCATGAGACGGGAACAGCCCGTTTTTTCGCGCATGATCCGGGCCGTTTCGACCGAGATCACGCCGCCGTTGGCGATGACGGGGATATGCGGCAGGGCCTCCCGCACCGCCCGGATGACGGCAAAATCGACTTCTCCCGAATAGAAGCCCTCCCGGGTCCGGCCGTGAACGGTGATGGCCCGGGCCCCCCGTTCGACGAGGCCCCTGGCCAATTCCACCGTCGGCCCCGGATCCCCGGCGCAGACGATCCTCATCTTGGCAGTCAGGGGGAAGCGGCTGTTTTCCGCCAGCGCCTCGAAACAACGGAAGGCCAGTTCCCTGTTTCTCCCCAGCGCGGCGCCCGCCCCCTTGCCGAAGACCTTGGGAACGGGACAGCCCAGATTGATGTCCAGCAGGGAAAAGTCGTGATCGTTCAGCTTTCTCGCGGCGATGGCGAAATGCTCCGGAACGGCGCCCACCAGCTGGACGCCGAGGAAATCCTCGTCGTCACCCCGGTACAGCATGAGCCGACCTCTTTCGGAGGCGTAGACCAGACTCGCACAGTCCACCATCTCCGTGAAGCAGAAGCGGCAGCCGCAGCGGCGGGCGGCCCGGCGGTAGGCCCAGTCGGTGTATCCGGAGAGCGGCGCAAGGATCAGGGCCGACTCCGGATAGATCATCTTCCTGTCATCGGTGCCGCCGCTCATCGTCGATCATCCGGTCGTGAAGTTTCTGCAGGGCCTGATTCTGGATCTGGCGGACCCGCTCGTTGGTGCAATTGAGTTTCTTCCCCACCTCTTCGAGGGTGAGGATCGGAGAACCGTCCAGACCGAAGCGGAGCCGGAGGACCTGACGCTCCCGGTCGGTCAGCGTGTCCAGCAAAGAGAGCAGCTGCTCGATGTCCTCGATCTTCAGAAGGGCCTGATCCGGCGGCGGGGTGATCTCGTCGGCGAAGAAGTCCTGAAACTCCGTCCCGTCCTGATCGGAGTTCGAAATGATGGCGTTCAGCGACTGCATGTCCGCCTGACGCTTGTCCCGCAGCCGCTGGACCGTCACCAGGGGCAGTCCGGTCTTCTGCGCGACCTCCTCGTCGGAAGGATCCCGGCCGAGGACGGTCTCCAGCTCCCGCACACAGCGCTGGATACGCCGGGAGTTCTGCTGGGTGCCGATGGGGATCCGCACCGCCTGGGCCTGTTCGGCGATGGCCTGGCGGATCGCCTGTTTGATCCACAGGGCGCTGTAGGTGCTGAATTTCGCGCCCCGCCGGGGATTGTAGCGGCGCGCCGCCGTCATGAGTCCCCGGTTGCCTTCCGAAACCAGATCGTCCCAGGGCAGACCGCGGCCGAGAAAATCGTTCGCGATCTTGAGCACCAGCCGAAGATTGCCTTCGATCAGTGCCTCGGCGTCCAAGTTCCGAGTCTCCTCTTTCTCAGATATCTTTTTCACGCCCACCTCCTCTTTTGTGGGTTTCCCGGAGTTCTGTCCGTTTCCGCGCCGGGCGGAAACGCTCCGGATTGGGTTGCCGCGCGGCGTCCCGCAATGAACAAACGGTTCCTCACGCCGTCTGTTCCGGTTCTCCTCCGTACCGGACGCCGCGCTGTTTTTTTCAAACCTGATCGAGCGTCTCCTTATAGTTGCGGATCAGCTCGTCAAGTCCGACACCGATCTCTCCGCAGTCCCGTCCGGTGAACGAGAGTTCGCCGTCCGCCGTGACCGTGCCGATCTTCGCAAAGGTACTCCCGGCCAGCGCGGCTTCGAAAGATGCCGCCTTTTCCGGAGAGACCGTCGCGACGAAGCGGCCGCCGGACTCGGAGAAAAGTTTTTCCGTATCGCTGCACTTCTCCGACGCCGGAACGGCGTCGAGGTCGATCTTCATGCCCAGCCGGCCGCCCATGGCGGTCCGGGCCAGCGCCATGCCGAGCCCACCGGGCCCGGGGACCGACAGAGAGGCCGCCAGACCGGCCTTGACCAATTTTTCCACCTTGCGGTAGAGCGCGAGATTGACCGCGGCGTCGACCTTGGGAACGGCATTGCCCGTGAAGCCCAGCATGTGATAGTATTCGCTCCCGCCCAGCTCGGGTTTCGTATCGCCGAGGATGTAGATGAAATCCCCGGCCTTCTTGGCATCGGAAGTCACGGCCATGGAAATGTCGGGACACTTGGCGATGACGCTGAAAAGCAGCGACGGCGGGATGGAGATCTTGCGCCCGCCGCGGGTGCTGTCGTTCTTCATGGAGTCCTTGCCCGAGATGCAGGGGCACAGGTAAGCCGTGGTGTAGTCCGCCAGAGCCTGATTGGCCCGGACCAGCTGAGCGAGCTTGTACTCGCCGTCGGGGGTCTTTTCGCTCTGCACCGGATCGGGCCAGCAGAAGTTGTCCAGCACGGCGATCTTCGAAAGGTCGCCGCCGACGGCCAGAGCCCGGCGGACGGCCAGATCCAGCGTGGAAGCCGTCATGTGGTAGGTGTCGATGTCCCCGTAGCGGGGCAGGATGGCCGAACTGAGGACCACGCCCTCGGAACTCAGGGGTTCGATCATGGTCACGGTGGCCTCGGCCGCCACGTCGCGGCACTTGCCGCCGTAGGGCTTCACCACGCTCAGGCCCTTGACCTCGTGGTCGTACTGCCGCGCCTTGTACTCGCAGGAGCAGAGGTCGAGCTGTCCCGCCAGTTTCGCGAGGTCCTTCCCCATATCCCGGCCGGAAAAGTCGGGTTCGGGGAAGTGCGGCGCCTTCCAGCGGGCTCTGAGCTCCATTTTCGGCAGCCCGGAATGCATGAAATCGATATCCAGCAGGGCGACGGTCTCATCTCCGTAGGTGATGTGGAACTTGCCGTCGCAGGTGAATTCGCCGAGGACCGTGACCTCCACGTCCCGCCGGGCGGCGAGGGCCTTGAATTCGTCGATCTTTTCCGGCGGAACGGCGAAACTCATGCGCTCCTGCGCCTCGGAGACGAGGATCTCCCACGGCTGAAGTCCGGCGTATTTGAGCGGGGCCTTCTTGAGGTCCATGCGGCAGCCGTTGCAGAGCTCGGCCATTTCGCCGACGCTGGAGGAGAGACCGCCCGCGCCGTTGTCGGTGATGAAGCGGTACAATCCCCGGTCCCGGGCCTCCATGATGAAGTCCGAAAGTTTCTTCTGGGTGATGGGGTCGCCGATCTGCACCGCCTGGGCGGGACTGTCCTTGTGCAGCTCCTCGCTGGAAAAGGTGGCGCCGTGGATCCCGTCCTTGCCGATGCGGCCGCCGCCCATGACGATGAGGTCGCCGGGTTCGATGGTCTTGCTGGCCCCGGGGACGCCGTTGATGCTCTTGGGCAGTTTGCCCACGGTCCCGCAGTAGACCAGCGGCTTGCCGATGTAGCGGTCGTCGAAGAACTCCCAGCCGTTGCCGTAGGGGATGCCGCTCTGGTTGCCGCCGTCGATGACGCCCTTGTGGACGCCGTCCCGCAGCCGCCGGGGATGCAGAAGTCCCTCGGGGACGAGTTCCGGATCGGTGAAGGGCGAGCCGAAGCAGTAGCCCCAGACGTTGATGAGCAGTTCGGCCCCCTGCCCCGTGCCCAGGGGATCCCGGTTGACGCCGACGATCCCGGTCATGGCGCCGCCGTAGGGATCCAGCGCCGAGGGGCTGTTGTGGGTCTCCACCTTGTAGACGACGTCGCACTTGTCGTTGAAATCGATGACGCCCGCATTGTCGCTGAAGACCGAGACGAGATAGTCCACTTTCTTCTGGATCTCTTTTGTCGTCTTCTGGATGAAGGTCTTGTAGCAGGAGCTGATGCGCTGTTTTTCGCCCGTCTCGCAGTTCTCGTAGTCGATGTTGGCGCTGAAGATCTTGTGCTTGCAGTGTTCGCTCCAGGTCTGGGCGATGACTTCGAGCTCCACGTCGGTGGGGGACTTGCCCAGACCGAACTTCTCCCGGCCCTGCGCGGTGCGGAAGTAGTTCTGGATGGCCTTCATCTCGGCGAGAGAGAGGGCCAGCGTACCCTTGCGGCTCAGGGCGATGAGATCCTCGTCGGAGACCTCAAGATCGTACTCGCGCACCTCGACGCGGCCCTCGCCGGAGACTTTCGGCAGATTGAGGGGGATCCCCGATTCCGCCTCCTGAGAAGAGAGCACCCGGACGCTCTGGATGAGTTCGTTGGCCAGCAGTTTTTTGCCGACCTCCTCCATCTGACTGCGCTCGAGACCGCTTCCGCTGATGAGATATTCGGCAGAGGAGGCGACGAATTCGTCCTCGCGGAGCTTGCGTCCGAGGATGTCCGCCGCAGCGGTCCGGAAGGTCCGGGCCACGTTGTCGGTCACGCCGGGACGGAAGCCGACGACGATGATGTAGTCGCAGGGGGGAAGCGCCGTGAAGTTCTTCGACCGGACATTGCCCGTCTGCCAGCACTGGAGCACCGGATCGCAGAGCAGTTCCGCCAGTTTCTCCGCCTCCTGCGCCGTGATGTCGGCCGAAAGAGTGTAGACGTCGCGCACGCGCACGTCGCGCACCTTGAAGGGGAAGAGCTGATTGATCTGCCCGGCGACGCCGGTCCCGCGGGCGTCGCGCCACTTCGGCAGCGGGGATATCTCGATCCGGTAATTTGTCATTTTTATCTGAACCTTATGTTTCCAGGTGTCGTTTTTCAGTGTTTTCCGTCAGAGACCGTCCTTGCCGTACACGTCGGAATAGCTCTTGTAGGAGACGGCGTATTTCTCGGCATAGACGGGGCTGAAGCTCTGTCTTGCATACGCCCTGTAGCGCGCCAGCCGGGGATGGGTGGCAGTGAAGAGCCGCCGCATGAGATCCACCAGGTTCTCCTCGGTGCTGCCGAGCATTTTCTCGCTCTCGGCCAGCCGGGGATTCTCTCCGTTGGCGTCGAATTCGGCCAGGGCCTTCCGGGCATCCGTTCCGAGCATGCCGCCGAGAGCGGAAAAGTCGCCGAGGGTCACCGCCGAGGCGTGGAGCGTGGAAATGAACGACCGCAAAAGCTTTTCCCGCGAAATGGTGTCCTGGCTGGAGAGGCCCGAGATGATCTGGTCGCAGTCCTCCAGCGCCAGGGCCAGCAGCCGCGTGATGCGGCCGTAGACGGCGAGACGCTTTTCGGCGGACAGGGAAAAGACATCCGAACCGATGCTTTCCGCCGCTTGGTCGAAAGCGGCATCCCGCCGGCCCATGAGCGGGGCGAGATTGACTTTCAGCACGGGATCGATCTTGCGCACGCCACAGCGGACGCCCCCCGGGGAGCGCCGGAATCCGAAACTCTCCCCGGTCCTGTCGAAGGGGCCGCCGTGATGCGCGCTGTCCAACTTTTCTGTTTCCCTTTTACGCCATGCAGCTGAATTCGAAGATGCGGATGGCGCTGACGGCCTCGCCGATCTTCTCGACCAGCATCTCGGGAACTTCCACATTGGTGGTGACCACCGTGAGGGAGCGTCCAGTCTTTTCGTCCTGAGGCGCGCGGATGTCCACGATGTTGATGTTCTTTTCACCGAGGAGCCCCGCGATCCGGCCGATGACACCGGGCGCGTCGCTGTACTCGACGAAGAGGTGATGACCGGTGGGCTCGAGGTAGAGGTTGTCGTAGGCGTTGACCCGCGAGATCATCAGCCGGTTCTCGGTGACGGTCCCCCGGGCACCCGCGATGTGGATGGGGTTCCGCCCCGCGAGAAGGTCGATGGTCATGGACTGGCCGTAGCCCTTGGAGTTGTCGACCTCGCGG
>Ga0310696_10004317_pt1 | contig 17449 bp, 7 predicted proteins | sample AusTroGonzalo_MG_4_FD_203885 | JGI IMG/M metagenome (GOLD analysis project Ga0310696, IMG submission 203885) | Bovine rumen microbial communities from tropical cattle in Woodstock, Queensland, Australia - Gonzalo_02 (v2) (version 2) | ecosystem: Host-associated > Mammals > Digestive system >...
AATATAAGTCATACCGGTACCGGAGATATCGTCATCGTTTTCTCCGCCGGTTAAAGTTAAACCTGCATTATTGGTAATACCATTTGCAGTGGTTAATAAACTTGCATCGGTTATTAAATTACCGCTGCTTACGGTGATGGTATCTTGGTTAATAGCAGCATTGTTTGTGACATCGTCAGTTGTAATAACCAAAGAACCACTTCCGCTGATAGCATTATTGTTGGTTCCGCCGGTTAAGGTTAAACCATCTGCTACATTATTTGTAATACCATTTGCAGAAGCAAGTAAATCAGCATTGCTGGTTAAAGAACCGCCAGTAATGGTGATATCGCTTTGGCTGATAGAAGCGCTGTTTGCAATATCGCCGCTGGTAATTTCTAAAGAACCAGTGCCGGTTACAACATTGCTGTTTGCGGTTCCGCCGTTCCAAGTCATGCTTCCTTCGTTAGCAATTGCTGCGGTGACATTATCAATATCAGTAGTAAAGTCGCCGTTGGAAGCAATGTTTAAATTGCCTTGTGTAATTGTGCTATTGTTGGTTGTTGTACCTAAAATATTTGTGGTACCTGTGCCGGTAATAGCAGCATTGACATTAGCATCTGTAATATCGGTAATACCATTGTTTGCTAAGGCTTTTGTAATATCGGATTCGGTAGCATAGTGACCGCTTGTTCCTACACCGATATTTGTATCAATGGTACCTGTATTTTCAACCGTGCCGTCAATATAAGTTGTACCAGAACCAGTGATGGTATTGGTATTTGTACCGCCGGTTAAAGATACATTAGAATTATTTGTTACGCCGTTTGCAGCAGTTATTAAACTTGCATCAGTTGTTAAAGTACCGCCGCTTACGGTGATGGAATCTTGGTTAATAGCGGCATTGTTTGTAACATCGCCGTTTGTAATTAAAGAACCTGATCCACTGATAGCATTATTATTGGTTCCGCCGGTTAAAGTTAAACCATCTGCTACATTATTTGTAATACCATTTGCGGAAGTAAGTAAATCAGCATTGCTGGTTAAAGAACCGCTAGTAATGGTGATATCGCCTTGGGTAATAGAAGCGCTGTTTGCAACATCTGCGCCGTCAACGATTAAAGAACCATTGCCGGTTACAACATTAGCATTTGCGTTTCCGCCGTTCCAAGTCATTGTGCCTTCGTTGGCGATTGCTGCGGAAATATTATCAATATTCGTAGTAAAGCCAGCATTAGCGGCAACATTTACTTCGCTTTGTTCAATAGTAGTATAGTTCCAGACATCAGTACCCATAATATTTAAGGTACCTGTACCGGTAACTGTGCCTACGCTTGTAATATTACCATAAAGAACATCGGTAACACCATTATTTACTAAGTCGTTATTTATATCGTGGTTTGTAGAATAATGGGCACCGGAATTAACCTGGAGGTCTGTATAAACATAACCATTGTTTAAAACAGTGCCGTCAATGTAAGTTGTACCTGTACCACTAATATTGGTAGCAATTGTACCACCGGTGAAAGATACACCGCTATTATTTGTAAGCGTGGCATCTATTAAACTTGCATCGGTTGTTAAAGTACCGCTGTTAACGTTAATAGCACCTTGAGTGATAGAGGCATTGTTTGTAACATCGCCATCAATTGCTAAATTACCGGTACCGCTGATTACATTGGCGTTTGTGCCGCCGGTAAAGGTTAAATCTGCAGCATTGTTAATACCACCGGTAGAAGTAACTAAATCAGCATTGGTGGTTAAAGAACCGCCGGTAATAGAAATATTACCTTGGCTGATTGCTGCAGTATTTGCAATATCACCGCCGGTAATTTCTAAATTACCGCTTCCGCTGATAACATTTGCATTACCTGTACCTGAGGTAATTTCGTAAGTGCCGTCGTTTGTAATAGCGGCTGTTACTTTATCACTATCAGAGTGTAAAGCAGCACCTGCAGAAATGTTTACTGCACTGCCGGTGATTTGGCCGTTATTTGTGGTATCGCCTAAAATATTGGTGGTACCGCTGCCTTTGATTTTACCAGTGCTGGTAATATCGGCATCAATCAATTGAACGACATTGCGGTTTTCTATTGTAGATGACACATCGGTCAATGTGGAATAATTACCTGTTGCATTGACTTGTATATCTGTAGTAACATCACCGCCGTTTGTAACGGTGCCGTCAATATAAGTCATACCGGTACCGGAGATATCGTCATCGTTTTCTCCGCCGGTTAAAGTTAAACCTGCATTATTGGTAATACCATTTGCAGTGGTTAATAAACTTGCATCAGTTGTTAAATTACCGCTGTTTACCACAATAGCATCTTGGCTGATAGCGGCATTGTTTGTAACATCACCGGAAATAACTAAATCGCCGTTTCCGTTGATAGTATTAGCATTGGTTCCGCCTGTTAAGGTTAAGCCGTTTGCTACATTATTTGTAATACCATTTGTAGAAGTAAGTAAATCAGCATTGCTGGTTAAAGAACCACTAGAAATGGTTATATTGGCTTGGCTGATAGAAGCGCTGTTTGCAACAGTTGCGCCGTCAATAGTTAAAGAACCATTACCGGTTACAACATTGCTGTTTGTGTTGCCAGCGTTCCAAGTCATATTGCCTTGGTTGGAAATAGCAGCATTAACTGCTTCAGATGAAGTTGTAAAGTTTGCTGAATTTCCGATATTAAGATTTTCTTGTGTAATAGAACCGCTGTTTACGGTAGTTCCATAAATAGTGGTTGAACCATTGCCGGTAATAGTATTTGCATTATTACCATCGGTAATTACATAAGAACCGCTGTTGTTAATAGCACCTGTAATGGCTGTGCCATTAGAGGTTAAAGTTCCTGTGTTAGTAACAGCCGCAGTAATTGCGCCGTTGTTGGTCAAATTGCCGCTGTTTGTAACAGTTGTTTGATTGATGTTTCCTGTATTGGTAACATCATTTGTAAAGTTGGTAACACCTACGCCACTAATATCATTGGTATTGGTGCCGCCTGTAATATTTAAGGTACCATAGTTACCTAAACCATTTGCAGAAGTAATTAAATCTGCATTGGTATTAAATGTTCCGCCATTGTTATTTGAGAAGATGTCCAAAGTAACATGGCCGTTGTTATCAAAAGTACCATTGTTGGTTATAGAGGTTTGATTGATAGTGCCGTTGTTGGTAGAAACGCCGTCTTTGGTTACTATATAACCTGCACCATCAATAATACCTGTGTTGGAAATATTAGCGTTTATAGAATCACCATTGTTGGTAAGTGAACCGCTGTTATTTACGCTAACTTGGTCAATACTACCCATATTTGTTACATAACCGGTAACATCAATACGACCATTGCCGTTAATTGTGTTATTGGTTGTACCGGCAGTATAGTTAATGACACCATTATTAGTAATAGCGTTTGTTGCTGACATATTAGAAGCATTCGTTGTTACTAAAGTATTGGAAGAAATGTCTATATTTGTTTGAGTGATAGAACCTTGATTTTCCAAATCTCCACTGATATTGGTGTCGCCGTTTCCATCTACCACAACAGATAAGGTACCGCTACTATTTAAGTTTAAAGTACCATCGTTATGAACATCGCCGCCCAAGTCATCAGGATCAGAATTTAAAGTAGAACCTGTATCATTGTTAACGTCGGTATTCAACATTCCATAGTTATCGAATGTTGCATTATTGCCGATTGTCAATATACCTTGGGTAATAGTGCCATAGTTCACGGAATTGCCGGTAAGATTGGTAGTTCCGGTTCCGGCTATTGTTGCATTATTGTACAAGCTGTCACTTTCAACAATAAAGTTATTTTCGAGATAATTATTATTTGTTATTTGAGTGGCATTAATATATCCGCTACTTGTAATAGAACCATCGTTGCTTAACATATAAGCATAAAGATTGCCGCCGGTAATATTCATATTACCTGTGCTATTATTATAAATAGAGGCGTCGCTTGATGCTGTATTCATTGAACCTGCAGTTTGAGTATAATTTGCAGAGTTCGTGAAAGATGTAAAGTTAAAATCTCCGGAGTTAGAGAAATTACCGCCATTGGAAGCATTTGTGGTATTAAGGGTGCCGCTGTTTGTAAATGTTGCATCTGTTGCGTTAGAAGTGTAAGTAGCGTTGATAACACCTTGGTTATCAAAAAATCCGTAGTTGTCTAAATATGTAGCGCCCATAGTACCAGTTGCGTTGTTGGTAATTTTAGCAGTATCATTATTTGTTCTGAGGTTTTCTGCAATAATTGTGCCATTGTTAACGACATCTTCATTTGCAGCAAACCAATATTGGCTGATATTATAATCATTGGTTAAAGCACCACCGCCAAGATTTACATATAAAGTACCTCGGGTTGTAGGATCGGAAGATGTAATATCGCCTTGAACGATTCCGCCGAGTAAACTAAGTTCGCCGTCGTTTGCAACATCACCGACTAAATTAGTAGCGGAGGACTGGATATAACCATTGTTTGTGATATTGCCTGTAATTGCGGCATTGTTATATAATTCTGCGCCGTTAACGACAGAAACGCCGCCTGTTTGTTGGTCAATAGCACCATTGTTAGTAACAGTGCCGGTTCCGTTGAACTCAACAGCACCATCGCCGTTAATAGCGTTATTATTTGTACCGCCGGTTAAGTTTAATTGACCATCGTTAAAGATTTCGGTTGTTGCGCTTAAATTATCGGCATTTGCTGTTAAAGTAGCACTTGTGCCGACTTTAATTGTATCTTGAGCAATAGAGTTTGGATCACCAATAACAACTTCTTCACTACCGTCAAAGCGGGTTAAGCCGTTGCCGGTAATATCTTGTGCTAAAGTGCCGCCTGCATTAAATTTGAGTGTTCCATCGTTGGCAACATCTCCGGCTAAATTATCCGGGTCAATTTCCAAAGTAGAACCAGAAGCATTGCTTACAGCTGCTGTTAAAGTGGCATTTTGTGTTACATAAGCATTATTGCTGATAGCAAAATTGGCTTGTGTAATAGCATAATCGCTGGATAAATCTGCGGAAACATTGGTTGTACCGGTTCCGCCGATTGCTCCTTGAACTGTGCCACCTTCCAAATTAAATGTGTTATTATTTGTAACTGCACCGACTAAATTATCAGCGGTGGAAGTTAACGTCCCCTCGTTGGTAATAGTGCCGGTAATTGCGGCATTATTAACAACCACACCGTTATTTGTAAAGTTTGTAGCAGTAATAGCACCATCATTTGTTAATGTGCTTGCTGCGCTTACAGAAACGGCATTTTGGCTAATAGTGTTTTCGTTTGTAACGGTAACACCATTGAAATTCAAAGTTCCGTCGTTTCCTGTTACGGATCCGTTTGTTAAACTGCTGCCGGAATAATTCAAAACACCATTGTTAACAATGGAGCCTGAAATATTATTGCCTAAACCGAAGGTAATGGCATTTCCGATATAGACTAAAGGATCGTTATCGCCATTTGCGGTTAAGGCTGCTCCGGTAACTGAATAGCCGTCTGCAGTGATGCCCAAAGTCCCATCGGGAGAAGCATCTGCAACGAGAGCCGTAGTTACATTATACTCGTCTGGGGTGCTTGCAATACCTGCTTTCAAGTCAGCCCATGTGCTTACAGATGTTGTAGCAAAAACGAAACTGCTTTGCTGTAACAAAAATAAAGCACTAAGAGTAATAGAAAGTATTTTTTTAATACTTCTTAGAGTCATTTAGTGTCTCCTATATTAAAATTAACTGCTCTTTTATTATATTATTTATTAAAAAATTATGCAAGTTTTTATACAAACTTTACTTAGAATAAAATTTTAAAAATATTTTACAATTCTCAGAAGAGATTTTTTAATTTTTACCAATAAAATAAACTTTTTTGCCTATTTATATGTTATACATTTATTGTTTAATATTTATTATATATGTTTATATTTTTTTCTATATTTTATTTTTCTTTAATATATTCCTTTATTTTTTGCCTTTCAAAATTTATTCTTTTACTTTATTACTTTTAAAAAATAAAAAGAGCATTGAAAAATTTTTTTGTAAAAATTATTTAAAAATATTTATCCGGTTTTTAAAATATTTTGACAAATTTATTTTATTTTTCACTCGTAATTTTTTATTATTTTTTGCACTTGGTGCGAAAATTTTGTATAATATTTTTGTTATTAAGAATAATAACAATAAGAATTTTGTTCTTTATTTTTATTAGATTTTAATTTAAAAAATTAAGCCCAGTTGGCGCAGCGCTTACTAAATAAAAGTTTCGTTCCCGCAGGGAACGCGCGCAAGTTGGGCTAAAACAAATTTGTTCTTTATTTTTAATGAGTAGTAAGTAAACAATTTAAGCCCAGTTGACGCAGCGCTTACTAAATAAAAGTTTCGTTCCCGCAGGGAACGCGCGCAAGTCGGGCTAAAACAAATTTGTTCTTTATTTTTAATGAGTAGTAAGTAAACAATTTAAGCCCAGTTGGCGCAGCGGTAGCGCGTTCCCTTGACATGGGAAAGGTCACAGGTTCAAATCCTGTACTGGGCACCATTTAAAAACCCACCTTTATGGTGGGTTTTTTAATGGTCAGTAGCAAGCCAACTGCTTGGCTTGCGACAGGATTTGAAAGCCGGAGCGTTATGCGAGTTTGAGCAAAGCGAAAGGCGAGCATCGCGAGGCGGGGTCGCGAGCGCCGCACGTCAGTAAGGCGACTTGTGACCAAATCCTCTAAAGTATTTTTATCAATAAAAATGCCTAGTAGCAAGCCAACTGCTTGGCTTGCGACAGGATTTGGAACTAAATCCTGTAACAAAAAATATTCGCAATATATTTTATCTATATTATAAAAAACCCCTTCAAAAAATCTGAAGGGGTTTATTTTTTACAAATAAATTTTTACCACTTTTTATATTTCCAAATGGAAATCATAGCCCAAACGGAAAGCAACCCAAGAGCCATAACTATCCAGAAAGCATAATAGTGTTCGGAAAGCGGAATTCTAACGTTCATAGAAAATGCGCTTACAACAAAAGTCGGCACCATAATACCGATTGTTATATTGTTTAAGCGTTTAATAAGCCAGTTTAAGTTATTATTTACAATAGAGGCTCTTGCATCCATGAGGCCGGCTAAAATGTCGGAGTAAATTTCCGCTTGTTTTTGTGATTGGGTATTTTCAACTATAATATCGTCTAAAGTCTCTCTGCTTGCTTCATCAAAACCAATACGTGTGGAGAAGGTTCTCAACTTTTCAAAAGCAAAGCCATTTGCGGTAATTGCGCTAATATAATACACCAAACTTTTTTCAAGACTAAATAAATTAAGAAGATATTTATTATCAAGAGATTCTGCCATTTTCTTTTCAATTTCTTCTGAAATTAAATTGATTACGCGCAAGTGTTCAAGATAATGGGCAATAGCATTATAAATAATTTTCAAAAAAACATCTTGTATGGAAGTTACATTATTAAATCTTTTACCGATAAAAAGCGGTATATCTTCCGTCATAACAATAACAAGTTTATCTTTAAACATAAATAAACCCATAGATGCAACTTTAAAAACAAGTTGGTCCTTGCCGGAATAATTGCGCGGGCGGTTCAAAATCAAAGCAGTGTGATTTGGCTCTTGTTCAACACGGGGCAATTCTTCTGGGTCCATTGCGGAAGCAAGCGTGTGTTCATCAATTTTTAATTCGGAAATTAAATATTGTTGTTCGGCGGCAGTAGGTTCAACAAAAAGCAAAACATCGCAAGCGGCCGCGCTTACATTTTCATCTTCCACAATCTTATTATCTTTTAATATATAAGTTTTTTGCACAACAAAAATCTCCCATAATATCTTAATTAAAGGATAGCATTTTTAACACAAAAAAAGAACATTTTTTTATTATGCTTTTGAAAGTCTTTCCCAAAACTCTTCTACACTTTGCACTCTTTCTTTAGGATCTTCTTTTAAACATCTTTCAATAAGAGCATCAACTGCAGGCGGAATTTCCGGCAAAAGTTGTGAAAGCGGAACAATCTTTTTTGTCATCATATCAAAGCCTTCTATCGTCCAAGGCACTTGCCCGCAAAGGGCTTCATAAAGACAAACCGCAAGGGAATAAATATCTGATTGTTTTGTCATGTGCCCTTTTTGTTGCTCGGGCGACATATAGGCCGGCGTTCCTGCTAAAGTTTTGGAATCTTCTTTATCAATGCCGTTAGCGGCCAGTTTTTTGGCAACACCAAAGTCCATAACTTTTGCAATTCCGCTATCGGCAATCATAATATTACCGGGCTTTAAATCACAATGGACAATATCCTGACTATGTGCATAAGCAAGGCCTTTACAGACGGAAGAAAAGATTTCTTTTACTTGTTCTAAAGAAAGATTATTATCAATATCAAGTCTTGTTTCTAAAGTTTGGCCTTCAACATATTCAAAAACAAGATAAAGGCTGTTTGCTGTTTCAATAACGGTGTAAATTTCAACAATGCAAGGATGGCGCAACATTGCAACCAAGCGCGCTTCGGCTAAAAATTGTTCTCTGATATATTCACTTTTTAAAAGTTCGGGTCTGATTCTTTTTACGGCAACTTTTCTTTTTAAAACATTATCGTAAGCCTCATAAACTTTACCCATGCCGCCTTCGCCTATCTGACGGATAAAATGATATTTTTCTTTAATATTTATACCTTTATAAAGTGTGCCTTTTTTATCTCTTAAAACGGCAACGCTTTTAAAATGCCAGTAAAGTAAAAGCCCGATAAGAAATATTACCCCAATTAAATAAGCAAAAAACCAAGAAGGCAGGCGGCGTTTCTTTTGCATTTGAGCGCGTTTTTTGCCGATTTTTTTATCGTAATTATCAATTAACTCTTTTAACTGCTGGGCATAATTATATTTCGGGTTTAAAGTAAGCGCTCTTTCTATATCTTCCGAAGCCCTTAAAATATCTTTGTTTTGATAATAACAACTTGCGCGTATGGCAAAGGCTTGTGCATCGGAAGGTTGCCTTGCAATTGCTTGCGTGGCATAATAAATAGCATCTTTACAACGACTTTGCTGTTCATAACTATAAGCAAGCAATCTTTCTACACGGGAATCTTCCACCCCTTGAGAAAGAAGTTTTAAACCTTCTTTTTGAATATAATCAAAATCTTGTCTTTTAGCGGCATAATTAAGTTGCTCAATTGTTTGGTTTAAATCGGCAATTTTTTTAGTTTCTTCCTTGGCGGAAGTTTGCTCTTGCATAGAAGCATAAGGGCCTTCAATAATAATTGCGCCTTGCTGGGCAAAAGCAGGTAAAGAAATAAAAAGTAAAAAAGATAAAAAATATAAACGGAGATTTCTCATAAATATATATTATTATAAAATATTTATGTTTACAATGGCAAGATAAAAAACCCCTGTCTTTTGGACAGGGGTTTTTGTTTGTTTTAATTTTATACTAGAAAGTATATCTAACTGAAATACCCATCAAGTGGCTGATAGAACTTTTGTAGTCAACCGGTGTTGTTTGATCTGCGGCAACGCCGTCTAAACCTTGAACAAATAAGATATTATAACTGAGGTCTAAAAGAACATTTTTGCCTAAATCAAAACCGGCACCAAGACCAACGATATATCTATCATCAGCGGGGAGCATAACATCTAAGAATCTTTCATTTAAAGGAGATTTATCAAAGATGAAACTTCCGCGGAGTTTGGTTCTGTCGCTTAAAGTATATTCAGCACCAACGCCGATTCTGTAAGCATCTTGATATTCCTTCATATTGCCTTGTGATGAGCCCATCATACCTTTATTGCCGTAAATAGGTCTGTGGTCAAAATAAATATCAATAGATCTAAAGCAACTCCAGAAAATATTTGTCCAGTTAAATTCAAATAACCATTTATCGGTAGGTTTCCAAGAAGCACCTAAAGCAAGTTGTGCGGGGAAGGTAATATCTCCCCAGAAATCGCCTGAGTCAATGAATTGGGGGGTTCCAAGACCAGGAATAGCGGAAGGAGAAGGATTTATATAATCATATTTATTTCTTCCTCTAACGCTATGGTCATTTCTCATGCGGAAACTACCGCCAAAGTTAACCTTTTCATTAGCGTTATAGAAGAAAGCAATTATCCCAGAAGCAGAAACACTGTCTCCATCTAAATTTAAGTCAGCATCTATTTCACCGGTATTACCAAAGCGGACTTTTTCGGTAAAGTTTAAGTATTGAACTTCCAAACCTGCGGCGACGGAAAGTCTATCTGTTGCTTGATAAGCAACGGTTGGTTGAATAGTATAAGTTACAACGCCCACATGGTTTAAACTCGCGCCGATAGCAGCGGAAGGCAACATCCAACCTTTATCAGAATAAGTGTTACTTAAACCAAAGCGGGTAAAAGCACCCAAGCCAAGCCACCATTTTTCCCCAAGTTGTTGGGTATAATATAAAGCGGGCAAAGGCCACCATTCTCTGTCTGTATTGGTTTTTGCATTTCCATATTCAACATCATTTATTTTTGCGGTTACCAAAGTTGTTGATAATTGGACTTGTTTGCCGGGTAATTGAGTAATTAAGGCAGGGTTAAGTGCCAAGGATGCAGGTTCTGCTTCCCCTGCTAAAACGGCACCGCCCATAGCATTGCCTCTTGCGCTGAATTCGTATAAACCAAATCCCGCTGCAAAAGCAAGTTGACCGGCAAAGCAAACGGATAACACTAAGGTTGCAATTTTTGTTAGTTTTTTCATTTTTTCCTCCGTATTTCTATAATTATATTTTACCAGTTATAAAGTTTGAGGAAAAGAAAAAGTTTAAAAAACTATTGCTTTTAAAAGGTTTTTTTGTTAGGGCACACTTACGCTCTTGGGTGTGCTGATTTGTGTTTTCTCTTCAGATCCGAGGTATTTACATGGGTGTAGATTTGGGTGGTATTAAGGCTTTCATGGCCTAACATTTCCTGCAGAGAGCGCAAATCCGCCCCGCCGCTTAAAAGGTGGGTTGCAAAAGTATGGCGCAAAAGGTGAGGGTGCAGTTTAACCGAAATACCGCTTAAACGGCCGATTTCGGCAAGGTCTTTCCACACACAAACGCGGCTCATTTTTTTGCCGTCGCGGTTTAAAAAAAGTTCATCGGAAGTTTCTTTTTTAGCAAAATGAAAACGCCTTAACTCAAGATAATTCTTTAGCACAGCGCATGCTTCTTTATTTATAGGAACAAATCTCTGTTTCCTGCCTTTACCGAAGGCAAGCAGCCACCTTTCTTCAAGATTAACATTTTCTACACGCAAATTTATAAGTTCGCTAACTCTTATACCGCTTGCATAAAGCAAATGTAAAATAGCAAGAGTTCTATGCTCGCTGAAAGTTTTGGCGGGGAAACTTAAAAGCCTATCCACCTGCTCTTTTGTTAATTGTTTGGGCAAATGGCGGATAGTTCTTGCCGAAAGTAAAAAGCGCGAAGGGTCTTTTTTTATTATGCCTTCAATCATCAAAAATTTATAATAAGATTTTAGGGCTTCAAGTTTCCTTTGGGTGCTGGCGGGGGCAAGAGTAATTTCCGCCTTTAAATGGTAAATATAATTATCCAAAAACTCGGGCGTGGCTTTTTGCGGTTCTATTTTATTTTCTGCGCAGTAGACAAAAAATTGTTTTATATCCCTGCCGTAAGCAAGAATAGTATTTTTGGATAATTGCCTTTCAAAAGAAAGATGATTTAAAAAATCTTCAAGCATTTTAATAAAAAATAGGGCTTACAGCGTTTTTGTTTTGCCGCCATAAGCCCTGTTTGTTTAAAGTTTAACTTAGGCCGCTTTTTTTGATTTCTTTTCGGCTTTAGTCGGAAGTGTGCCGGTATTTAAAAACATTTCTTTTAATTTGTTTTCAATTTCATTTGCAACTTCCGGATTATCTTTTAGATATTGGCGGGCATTTTCAGCACCTTGGCCGAGTTTTTCGCCATTATAAATAAACCAACTACCGCTTTTTTCAATAACATTATTATCAGCACCCATAGAAAGCAAGCAGGCCTCTTTAGAAATACCTTCGCCATGGAGCATAGTAAATTCGGCTTGGCGGTAAGGCGGCGCAACTTTATTTTTAACGACTTTGACTCTTACCCTTGTGCCGATAACGTGTTCGCCGTTTTTAAGGTTTTCAATTTTGCGGACTTCCAAACGAACGGAAGAATAAAACTTTAAAGCAAGACCGCCCGGGGTAGTTTCCGGATTACCAAACATAACGCCGATTTTCTGGCGAAGTTGGTTAATAAAGATAATGCTTGTTTTTGTTTTTGCAAGAAGGCTGGTTAATTTTCTTAAAGCCTGGCTCATTAAGCGGGCTTGCAAACCGACATGGGAATCGCCCATTTCACCTTCAATTTCCGCCTGGGGAACAAGTGCGGCAACGGAGTCAATAATAATTAAATCGGTTGCACCGGAACGGACTAATTTTTCTGCAATTTCAAGGGCTTGTTCGCCACTATCGGGTTGGGAAATAAATAATTCATCAATATTTACGCCGATAAGTTTTGCGTAAGAAGGGTCTAAAGCGTGTTCTGCATCAATAAAAGCAACGGTGCCGCCTGCTTTTTGTGCTTGGGCTGCAATATGTAAACTTAAAGTTGTTTTACCGCCTGCTTCAGGTCCGTAAATTTCAATAACTCTGCCACGCGGAATACCACCGATACCAAGTGCTAAATCTAGGGAAAGCGCACCTGTGGGGATACACTCAATTTTTTGCGTTGCCGCTTGGCCAAGACGGCAAATTGCCCCTTTACCAAAAGATTTTTCAATCTGCCCGATAGCAAGTTCAAGGGCTTTTTTCTTATCTAAATTTGTTTCTGCCATTTTTTACTTCCTCCTATTTTTTAGCACTTTTAGATTTTTGAGTTTTTTGAACACTAAAAACAATTTTATCTTTTTCTTTACTGAAATCAGCAACAATTTCGCTTTGTTCGCCGAGTTGATTTTCCAAAATATATTCTGCTAAAGGATCTTCAAGTTCGCGCCTAATCGTGCGAAGCAAAGGTCTTGCGCCGTATTTTGGATCGAATCCGGTTTTAACTAAGAAATCTTTTACATTTGCGGTAAATTTAATTTTAAAATTATGCAATGCAAGTTTCTTTTCAATATCCTTTAAGTTTATATCAAGGATTTTATGCATATTATCTTCTGTCAATTGATGGAAGACAATAATTTCGTCAATTCTGTTGATAAATTCCGGATTAAAAGTCTTTTTAACCTGTTCAAGAACATCGCCTTTCATATCGGAATATTGCTGCTCTAAAGTGTTTTGCGCTGTAAAACCAAGGCGGTTGCCTTTATTGACAATTTCGCGCGCGCCGACATTTGAGGTCATAATAATAAGCGTGTTTTTAAAGTTTACTTTATGGCCTAAATTATCGGTCAAACTGCCTTCGTCAAGCACCTGTAAAAGAATATTATAAATATCGGGGTGTGCTTTTTCAAATTCGTCTAAAACAACAACGCTGTAAGGGCGTCTGCGGACGGCTTCGGTAAGTTGGCCGCCTTCTTCATAACCCACATAACCCGGGGGCGCACCGATTAAGCGCGAAACAGCAAATTTTTCCATATACTCTGACATGTCAATTCTTATCATAGCGTCTTCATCGCCAAATAAGAAGGATGCAAGAGTTTTTGCAAGTTCGGTTTTACCCACGCCGGTAGGTCCTAAAAATAAGAAGCCGCCAAGAGGTCTGTTAGGATTTGAAAGGCCGGTTCTGCTCCTTTTAATTGCCTGTGAAATTGCGTGCACGCCTTCATCCTGACCGATAATTCTTTCGTGCAAAAATGCTTCCATATTTAAGATTTTATCGGTTTCGCTTTGGGTTAAGCGGGTAACGGGAATACCTGTCCATTTAGATGCGACAATAGCGATATCCTCTTCGGTAACTTCGGCGTGTTTTTTCTTTTTATTTTTGAAAAATGTTTCTTTTGCTTTTGCAATTTCGGCGGAAAGTTTTTGCACTTTTTGTTTTATTTTTTCCGCCTGCTCATATTTTTGATTATTGAGAGCTTGCTCTTTTTCTTCAATTAAGGTATTTAAAGTTCTTTGTTTTTCCCTTAAAGCAGGTGGCAAAACAGAGTTTTTTAAACGCACTCTTGAGCCGGCTTCATCTAAAAGGTCTATTGCTTTATCTGGCATGGCGCGTTCGGTAATATATCTATCTGCAATATTTGCGGCGGCTTTTAGGGCTTCATCGGTAAAAACGACTTCGTGGTGTTGTTCGTATTTTTCTTTTAAGCCTTTTAAAATTTCTAAAGTTTCCGCAAGGGAAGCAGGTTCGGTTGTAATAGGCTGGAATCTTCTTTCCAAAGCGGGGTCTGCTTCAACATATTTTCTATATTCGTCAAAAGTAGTAGCGCCGATACATTGGAAAGTGCCTCTTGCCAAAGCCGGTTTTAACATATTGGAAGCATCCATAGAACCTTCCGCCGCACCTGCACCAACGATAGTGTGAAATTCATCTATAAATAAAATTACATTTTTGGCTTCTTCAACTTCGCTGATAATATTTTTGAGTCTTTGTTCAAACTCGCCGCGGTATTTTGTACCGGCGACAAGAGAACCTAAATCAATGGTAACAAGGCGTTTATTATGCAAAACTTCGGCAATTTCGCCGCTGGCCATACGCTGGGCAAGGCCTTCAACTATGGCGGTTTTGCCGACTCCCGGGTCACCTATTAAAATAGGATTGTTTTTTGTTCTGCGTGCTAAAATTTGTGTTAAACGTTCAATCTCTTCTTCTCTGCCGATAACAGGGTCAAGTTTGCCTTCACTTGCAAGTTGCGTTAAATCGCGGGAGTGCTCATCAAGAGTAGGTGTTGAAGAAGTTTCCTGCTTTTTTTCTATATTAAAAAGTGTTTTATTTTCTTTGGGTTTTTCTTCTTTATATTCTTTTTCCTGCTCAGAAAGAGTTTTTAAAACCAAAGCGCGGATAAGGTCTTCGGTAATATTAAAATTTTGTAAAATTTTTGCACCGACACCTTCTTGTTCTCTTGCTAGACCTAGCAAAAGATGTTCGGTGTTAATAAATACGCTGTTTAAAATTTGGGCTTCTTCAAAAGAATGTTCCAAAACTCTTTTTGCTCTTGCGGTAAAAGGAATTTCACTTGGGATAGAAACATTATCCCCCCTGCCTACAAGTTGTTCAATAGCATTTACGATTTTAGAGGCTTCAAGACCAAGATTATATAAGATAGCGGCGGAAATTTCCCCGTCTGCTTTGGCAAGACCGAGCAAAATATGTTCCGTTCCAACATAATCATGATTTAATTTTTTTGCTTCCTGTTGTGCAATTAAAACTGCTTTTTGTGCGCCGGTGCTAAATCTTAACATAATAAAATCCTTATATATAAAATGTATTTACCTATATTATAATAAAAATTAAGATAACCTTAAAACTTTATTTAAAACAAACTTGCCCAGGCCTAGAAAAAGTTTAGCAAATATATAGTAAATCTTAAAAACTATAAAACTAAACGAGGATAAATTTTTCTTATATAATTTAAAAGCCTTTTTATTAAACCTTTTAGCGCCTGCTTTTTTTTCTTTAATGCTTTTCATAGTCCAACTGCTATTACTTAAACGCCAAAAAGTTAATTCTTTATATATAAAATAAAACTTATGATTAAAAGATAATTGCAATAAAAGCCATTTATCAAGCCAAGGGGCAAAAGGCGTATTAAAATCTAATTTTTCAAGAATTTCCCTTTTGACACATAAAGTGGAAAAAGTGCAGACGGGATTTAAAAAGGAAAAAATTTTATTTAAGTTCCAAATATTTTTGGAAAAATTAACTATACTGCAATAAAGATAAATTATTTTGTAGTAAAGAGAAAGTTTTTTAACTCTTTTTTCTTCCCCGAAAAAAACAGGTTTATTTATTACAATAAAATCTTTATTTTTATTTAAAATTTTTATTTTTTCTTCTAAATAGGTTTTATGCCAATAATCATCATTTTCCAAAAAGGCAATATATTCCCCTTTGGCAAGAGATAAGGCTTTTTGTAAAGTTTTGGCAAGTCCTAAATTTTTATTACCGGGATGGCAAAAAACTTTTATTTTAGAATTTCCCTTCGCGAAATCTTGGGCCATTTCAAAACTGCCGTCTTTTGAGCCGTCATCAAAAATAATCATTTCCCAGTTAGCAAAGGTTTGCTCTTGCACACTTTTAATAACTTGTTCTAAATATTTTTTGCCGTTATAATTTGCGGTAATAATGCTAAACATTAAGGTCCTCTCTTATCTTTTTAACAAAACCTAATTTATAAAATAAGAATAATTGCAAAGCCACAAAAGTTATTCCGTTAATAAATATTTTAATAAAGATATTCCCCTGATAAAGATTAAGTGTTTTTATAATAAAAGCAAGTAAAAGACTTACAATCAAAAGTCCCATTATTTTTAAAATATGTTTTGTATAGTTAAGAAAAGGCAATAGTTTTTTTGCAATAAAAAGATTAAAAGCAGTAGTAAGTATCACTGAGATTAACAAAATAATAGGATAACTAAAAGGAGTGTAATTTTTTATTCCCCAAATAAAACAAATAATAAAAATTAAATTTATACCGGCATATTTTAAGAAAGTTTCTTTTAAAAGTTGCAAAGAACTGAGTAGCAAAATGAAGTTAGAAATAAGCGCGGAAAAAGGAACACAAAGTATAAAAAAGTTTAAAAAGAAAGCGGTATTACTGACATCCTGTAAATTAAAATGTCCGCGCATAAATAACATTTCCACAATATCTTTTGCAAAAACGGAAGTAAAAACACTTAAAGGAATTAGAAGAAAAACTAAAAATCTATCTGTTTTAAAAAGAGATTCTTTTAATTCTTCATTTTTATTCTCTGCGGCTTCTTTGGCAAATTTTATTCTGGCCACATTATTTACCTTCATAGTTATAACATCACTTGGAGAATCGGAAATCATACGGGCATAATTCATCGCACTTACCAAACCTGCCTGCATACCGGAAATAAGCCATAAAGGGACATACCCAAGCAACATATTTATAAAACTATTCGGTTGCATTGCCCAAAAATCTTTTTTAAATTTATCACTTAATTTTGGCTTTTTAAAAGAATAAAACCAACCGGCTCTGGTGATCAAAAGATAAAGACATATACTTATTTGTATTATTTCCGCTGTGATATATCCTATAAACATTGCTTCTATATTTTTGGTAAGAAACAAAATTATTAAAGGCAGCAAAGTATTTAGCGGAGCAAGAAAATATATTTTAAACAACTGAAAAGATTCGCATAAGTTAATAAAAAAACTCATTATAAAAAATAAAACAAAATGGACTGAACCCAGCACAACAAGGAATAAACCCTTATTTATTTGTTCTTTACTGAAATCGGAAATAATAGATAAAATCGGCGCGGGAAAAAGACAAGTTGCTATTATTATAAATAACCCGATAAGGGTATATAAGTTAATAAAATAGTTAGCAAAATCAATAGCGTCTTTTTTATTTTTTTGATAACGATGTAT